>ERZ831634.1286-NODE-1286-length-26751-cov-4.134889_pt1 | contig 26751 bp, 28 predicted proteins | sample MGYA00519953_ERZ831634 | MGnify/ENA primary metagenome ERZ831634 (study PRJEB31850, sample SAMEA3708718) | human gut metagenome | biome: human gut; feature: human-associated habitat; material: faeces | place: China | collected 2014 ... | reverse complement strand
AAGAAAAAGGATCGACCAGGTTTGATCAATCCTCTTAACTACTATCTAAGTTAGTCTGAAATTATCATATAAATGTAGCGCCGTATACGAGAACCGTACGTACGGTGCAATGAGAGGCGCAGAAATAATGATTAATTCCAATATTAACATTGTTTCTTGTCTACTCTATTGCGAAAAAGTTATAGCACCTTCCAGTATTGGTATTTTACTTTCATATCTTTGTTTTTTAAAATGGTGTCATGGAGGTAAATTATGACATTCACAAACAAGGATTTAAAAAATATGATCATCCCACTCTTTTGTGAACAGCTGCTAGTGATGCTAGTAGGTATCGTAGATACTTTTATTGTAAGCTTTGTGGGAGAAAGTGCGGTATCAGGGGTATCCCTTGTAAACTCATTTAATACAATCTTTATCTATTTGTTTACAGCTCTTGCATCAGGTGGAGCAGTTGTCATCAGCCAATATATTGGACGTAAAGAAAACGATGATACAAATCGTGCTTCAGGACAATTATTGATGTTTTCTATTATCTTTTCATTTATTCTGATGATTCTTGTCTTGATATTCAATGAATCACTTTTGAGACTTTTATTTGGTCGTGTAGAAAATTCGGTAATGCAGGCCTGTATGACTTATTTAAAGATTTCTGCCTATTCTTATCCTGCCCTTGCTATTTATAATGCCGGTGCTGCTTTATATCGATCTATGGCTAAAACATCTACAACTATGTATATTTCTATTGTATCTAATATTATTAACTGTATTGGAAACTGCATAGGTGTCTTTGTCTTACATGCTGGTGTCGCAGGTGTTGCTTATCCTTCACTGATTGCTAGAGTGTTTTCAGCTATTGTTATCACATTCTTATGCTTCAATAAGACACTGACTACTTATTATGATAAGAAGCATATACTTATATTTGATACAAAGATGTTGAAAAGAGTATTAAATATTGCAGTTCCTAATGGGGTTGAACAAGGAATCTTTCAGCTAGTTAAAGTAGCCTTGAGTTCAGTTGTTGCTTTATTTGGTACTTATCAGATTGCGGCCAATGGTGTTGCTCAGAGTATCTGGTCACTTGCAGCTCTGGTGGGTGTTACAATGGGACCCGTCTTTATTACAGTCATAGGACAATGCATGGGAGCAGAGGATATAGACAGTGCACATTATTACTTTAAGAAACTGATGAAGATCACAATCATCTTCTCTGTTATATGGAATGTATTCATTCTAGCCATTACACCATTATTCCTACAATATTATCAATTATCATCAGAAACTAAGAATCTGGTCTTTATTTTGGTTATTATTCATAACCTATTTAACACAATTGCCTTCCCGTTCTCTGGACCACTTTCTAATGGATTACGCGCCACTGGAGATGTTAAATATACAATGATTGTATCAATCTTGAGTACAGTCGTCGTAAGAGGAATACTCTCTATTATATTTGGTATCACATTTAATCTTGGTGTAATTGGTATTGCCTTGGCAATGTGTGCTGACTGGTCAATGCGTGCTATTGTATTCCATTTACGTTATAAATCAGATAAGTGGACACAATTTAGTGTTATTGAATAAAGAGACATTTTGTCTCTTTTTTGTGTATAATGAACTAGAGGTGGTTATATATGCAGAAAATAATGATTGTAGAAGATGATGAAATTATTGCTTCTTCTATAAAAAAACATCTAGAAAAGTGGAATTATGATGTGTTTGTAGTCAATGATTTTGAAAATGTCTTAGAAGACTTTAGACACTATGAACCATTACTTATCTTATTAGATATCTCACTGCCTTACTATAATGGCTATTACTGGTGTCAGGAAATAAGAAAAGAATCAGAAGTACCTATTATCTTTATCTCTTCTACAAGTGAGAATATGAATATCGTTATGGCGATGAATATGGGTGCAGATGATTTTATTAATAAGCCTTTTGACTTGACGGTACTTACTGCTAAGTTACAGGCAATACTTAGACGTACCTATTCATTTAATAAAACACAGAATGTCTTAAACTATCAATCACTCACTTTAGATTTATTAAAGGGTGTCATCAGTTATCATGAAGACTCTATAGAACTCACTAAGACAGAACTTAAGATCATGCAGATATTATTTGAACATGCCGGACAGATTGTCTCTAGAGATACAATCATGGAAGCTCTCTGGCAAAGTGAAGCCTTTGTAGATGATAATACATTAAGTGTCAATATTAATCGTTTAAGAAAGAAATTAGATGCTTTTTCTTTACCACAGCTTATTCATACAAAGAAAGGGATAGGGTATCAGTTATATTATGAAGACATACATTAAAGACCATTATCGTTATTATCTTGTTTATCTGGTGATGATCTTCTTGTTTGATCTGATTCTCTTATTATGTGATATTTCTATTTCATTACTTTATTATCCTACCTGTTTATGTTTCTTCTTTGTGATTGTTTATTTTGGCTATGACTATTATAAATATAATAAGAAGCTAAAAGCACTTCATTATGCCTTACATCTTGATCATATCTACTTAGAAAATATACCTGCACCAGAAAATGATTTAGAAGAGTCTTATTATTCTCTTATAGAAAAGATTATCCAGGCTAATAGTGTCCTTAATAATCAGAAGGATACAAGCTATCATGAATTATCTGATTATATGACACTCTGGGTTCATCAGATTAAGACACCGATTGCAGGACTTCGACTACTCATACAATCAGGTGATTTATCTCCGAGACTACTTTCTATGCAGGTATTACGTATTGAACAGTATGTAGATATGATGATGTACTATGTCAAGATGGGACATATGAATCAGGACTTAAAGATTGGTTATTATAAAATAGGGGATATTGTGAATGAAGTAGTCAAGAAACAATCCTTATTCTTTATTCATAAGAAGATTTCTCTTCAACTAGAAGAACTAGATGAAAAAATACTCACAGATGAAAAGTGGACTTCTTTTATTATTGAACAGATCTTATCCAATGCCTTGAAATATACCAAAGAAGGTTCTATTCATATTTGTATGAAAAATCAAACACTCTATATTAAAGATACAGGAATAGGAATTAAGAAAGAGGATTTACCTCGTGTCTTTGAAAAAGGCTTTACTGGTACAAATGGACGTATTGATAAGAAAGCCAGTGGTTTAGGTTTATATCTTGTTAAGAATATATGTGATACTCTAGGTTATCCTATTCATATAGAATCTATAATCAATCAAGGAACAACTGTTTCCATTTGTTTTGAGAAAAAACCTCTTATCGTAGAGTAACTTACAAAATTGTAAGATTAGAGACTTATTCTGTAAGTTGAATCAATGGCAGATATGTTTCAAAATAATTAAACTATAGTTGTAACGAAGGAGGAAAACATATATGTCATTATTAGAAGTTAAAAACTTAAAAAAAGTCTATACAACACGTTTTTCATCTCAGCAGGTCACTGCTTTGTCTAATGTCTCTTTTTCAGTAGAAGAAGGAGAATATGTAGCTATCATGGGTGAATCAGGAAGTGGTAAGACAACACTTTTAAATATCCTAGCATCTCTAGATACACCAACAAGTGGCGAAGTACTACTTAATGGAGAAGATATTACTAAAATCAGTGAAAAGCATATTTCACAGTTTAGAAGAAAGAATCTTGGATTTGTATTTCAGGATTTCAACTTATTAGATACATTCTCTTTACGTGATAATATCTTTTTACCTTTGGTTTTATCTAAAGAAAACTATGATGTGATGGAAACTAAATTGAATCACTTAGCACCACAGCTAGGTATTGAATCACTACTGGATAAATACCCTTATGAAGTATCAGGAGGACAGAAACAAAGAGCAGCAGTTGCAAGAGCTTTAATTACTCATCCTCAGATTATCTTAGCTGATGAACCAACAGGTGCCTTAGATTCTAAATCTACAGATGATTTATTGAATATCTTTGATCATGTCAATGAAGAAGGACAGACAATTGTGATGGTTACTCATAGTACTAAAGCAGCCAGTTTTGCGAAACGTGTCTTATTTATACGTGATGGACAGGTCTATCATCAGATCTATAAAGGAGATAAGACAAACGAAGAAATGTATCAGGCAATCAGTGATACACTTACACTACTCCAGACAGGAGGTAAGTAATTATGTTTTATTTAAAACTTGCCCTGACAAATATTAAAAAGAATGGAAAAATCTATTTCCCATATCTTATTACAAGTATCTTTACTGTCATGATGTTTTATTGTGTAAAGTTCTTAGGTGGAGATAATGGCCTAAGAAAAGACAGTGAATCAGCAGCCATGATGATGAGTCTTGGTGTGTATGTTGTGATTATATTCTCAGTCATATTCCTATTATATATAAATAGCTTCCTCATGAAGAATCGTAAGAAGGAACTTGGACTCTATAATATATTAGGAATGGAAAAGCGTCATGTGATGTTGATCATCTTTTTTGAAACATTGATTGTTTATTTGATTTCTTTAGGATTTGGTGTATTAACAGGTGTTCTATTCAGCAAGCTGATGATGCTTATTTTAGTGAAGATATTGGCTATTCATACATCGATTGTATTTAGTATTGATATGAATGCGATTTTAATCACAACTCTTCTCTTTAGTGTTATTTTCTTTGTTTCATTTATGATCAATGCAGCTTCTATTCGTTTCTCTAATCCAATCCAGTTATTAAAGGGTGGACAGGTTGGAGAAAAGAAACCAAAGACAAAGTGGTTGATGACTTTAATAGGTGTCATCACACTAGGTGCTGGTTATACAATTGCCTTGTCGATTGAAGATCCAATCACTGCCCTTGTCTTATTCTTTGTGGCAGTTGTACTTGTTATTATTGGTACATATGCACTCTTTACTGCTGGTTCTATTGTAATTTTAAAACTATTAAAGAAGAATAAGAAGTATTACTATCAGACAAATCACTTCATCAGTGTGTCTCAGATGATGTATCGTATGAAACAGAATGCGGTGGGACTTGCAAGTATCTGTATTCTATGTACATGTATTCTTGTCATGATTTCTTCTACATATACTCTTTATAGTGGCGTTTTTGATACTGTGAAAAAAAGTGTTCGTGCTGACTATAGTTATAAAGTAGGGAATATGGAAAAGGTGAATATGGATGAAGAACTCATCAACCTTGAAAAGGACATTAAAACATCTCTTGCTTCTAAAAATATCGGTATTTCTCAAATGGCTTCTTTAAAATATTGTAATGTATTGGCTTCTCAAAATGGAACAGTGTTTACTGCGCCAGGAGAAGGTGGTAATAACAAGATTCTTACAATTCTTGGAATGACATTAGCTGATTACAATCGTATTTATAATCATCATGTCACTTTAAATGATCATGAAGTGCTTTATAATTCTAATTATCATTTTAATCATGATTCAATGATGTTGAATAATCAATTGTATTCATTGAAGATGGTTAAGAATGATCCTTGGTTTGTAAAGGATGATATTGCGAATGTAGATTCAGATAGTATTACATTTGTATTCAAGGATGATGCAGCCTTAAAACAGGCACTTACATTTGAACATCGTTCTTCCCCTTCTTATGTTTATGAAATATTAGTGGATTATAAAGGTGGTTATTTCAATTCAAAGGCTGAAGAAGTTATGCGTAAAACAACACATAATTTTACTTTGAAGGTCAGTGAAAAGAATGATGGTGAAATCAGTTATTCTAATATGACTCGCTATGATAACTACCAACTATTCAGTCAGATGTATGGTTCATTATTATTCTTAGGAATCTTTCTAGGTGTACTCTTTATGATGGCAGCCGTATTGATTATGTATTATAAGCAGTTATCTGAAGGCTATGAAGATCAGAAAAGATATGAAATACTGCAGAACGTAGGATTGAGTAAAAAAGAAGTCAGACAGGCTGTATCTTCACAGGTGTTGATTTTCTTCTTTCTTCCTCTTGTGGTTGCTGTGATTCATATGTCTGTGGCTTATAAGATGCTCTTAAAGATGTTTAAGGTAATGATTCTTAATGCCCCTCAGACATTTATTACATGTACCGTTGTATCAGTGATAGTACTTACTATTTGTTATACTATTGTTTATTTCTGTACAAGTCGTACATATTATAAAATTGTAAAAAAATAAAAAAGGCTTTCGAGCCTTTTTTAGTAGTTTAAGAAGTAATCGTTAATTACTTTTTTATCTTTTGTGATTGTGAGAGAAAGCATTAATAGAATGCGTGCTTTATAAGGAGATAAGTTATTAGCCCCTAGACATACATGCTTAGGATCAAAATAATCATCCTGGAAGATAATACTGTTCGTTACACGGCTCGCACGTACAAAGACAATACCATGATCAGATAATTCTTCAATACGCTGACGCCATTCCTTAGAATAGTTTCCGCTCCCTGTTCCGACAATCACAATACCTTCATTATTTTTTGCTAAAAAGTCAAGAATATCAGGAGAAGCACCCACATAGTAGTCGGCAATTGCGACATGAGCTAAATCGTTGATTGGTTTACGTGAAAAGACGGAATAAGTTGTATGTCTCTTTAATGGCTGAGAAGAGAAATAGACTTCATCATCCTTCATATAACCAAGATTGGCGAAAGCTCTCTGGTCGAAGGCATCGATCTTATAATTACTGATCTTCTGGATATCTCTACCAGAGAAGATAGTACTTGAGAATAAGCACATTACACCACGACCCCATGCTTCGCTATGACTTGCAAGCATAATGGCCTGGAATAAGTTAAATGGTCCATCGGCACTTGTTGCAGTTGCAGGACGCATCGAACCTGTTAAAACAACAGGTTTTAATGTATTGACTGTTAAGTTTAAGAAGTAAGATGTTTCTTCCATTGTATCAGTTCCATGAGTCACTACAATTCCATCAATATCCTGCTGATCTGCAAGTTTATTAATATGTTCAGTTAAGATCAACCATCTTTCATCATCAATTTCATTAGAATCAACAGAAAAGAGATTATCTAAAACAATCTCAACACGATCTCTTATATCTGGAATAGAAGCCAATACTTCATCTACAGAAATAGTACCTGCTTCATAATTTGTTGTTTTACCTGCAGCACCACTTCCTGCAATCGTACCACCTGTTGCAATTATCGCAATTTTTTTCTTTTTCATAGTTTTTTACACCTCGTCAATAATTATATTTTAAATAAAACTTGAATGCAATAATCTCTATTCAGTGTGTTCTAGAATATGCTTCAATGTTTTAGAATCCGTTACAGAAACAATCCCATACTCATACTCAACAGCATTTTCTTCTTTCAATTTCTTCATAATACGTGATACAGTCACTCTATTCATATCTAAACATCCTGCAATATCTTCGTGTGTATAAGGAATGGATTTCTTTCCGTTATCTGTTTCAATAAGAAGAAAGTCAGCCACCTTTTGTGTACTATTATAGTTCACTAATCTTTCAATTGTATGTGTCAAATAGTTGCATGTAGAAGTCAGATGCTGAAGCATAAGGATCATGAGATCATTATTTTTCTGTAATATAGGCATCAAATCAGTAATATGACAACGGATGAATTCTGCATCAGTAATCGTGGCCATATTCGCTTTACGTACAGAATGATTTAAAAAAGAACCATCACCAAAAATACGTCCTTTCTTTAATACCTCCAAGGTAATCTGTTTGCCCTGTGAACTGCTTAAATAAGCACGGACACGACCTTTGATTAAAAGATAGATATCATTCGCATCATCACTCTCATAAAAGATGACTGTCTTTGAAGGCAAGACACAACGTTCACCTACCGATTCAAATAAATAAAAATAGTTTTCTGGAATAATGATATTCATATGTCCTCCATTGTAGCCTAGGCTACTGTATTGTCTCTTTTTATCATTATAATATTCCTGGGTGATGAAAATGAAGGAAAAAGTATTATCAATGGTAAAAATTTTAGTTGGTGTGGCATTAACTGATATCGCACTTGGTATGATTGTATTACCACAATCCTTTGCTGCAGGAGGCGTAACAGGTTTATGTGTTATTTTAAGTAAGATGATTCCATTACCAGTCTCAATTCTTGTATTAATTTGTAATGCGATATTATTTATATTAGGTTATATATTTATTGGTAAAGAATTCATTTTCAAGACATTGATTGTCAGCATTATCTTTCCATTTGGGTTAGATATATGTCAGAAATATAATTTCTTAGCTGAAATGAACTCAGATCCTTTAATGAGTGCTGTTCTTGCAGGTGTCCTTATTGGAGCGGGAGTAGGACTTGTACTTTTAGGTGATGGTTCTTCTGGTGGTTTTGATATTATTGGTGTTATCTTACAGAAGCATTTCAAAGTTCCTGTTTCTGTTGTCATGAATGTATGTGACATTACAGTTATTATGATCCAGGTTGCATCTAATCCATTTATGAAGAATGTATATGGTATTCTTGCGATTATGATCTGCACTATTACAGTCAATAAAGTATTGGCATATGGTCAGTCACAGTGTGAAATCATGATTATGAGTCATGAATATGAAAAAATCAGAGAACGCATTTATAAAGAAATTGATGTTGGGCTCACGTTATTAAAAGCGGAAACAGGTTATTTAAGAGAAGATATGCAGGTGATACTTGTGGTCACACAGTATAAAAAGATTGCGACAATTAAGAAAATCTCTGTAGAAATAGATCCTACTTCCTTTGTTTTTGTGAGTGATGTTCATTCAGTCATTGGAAAAGGCTATACATTATCACGTTAAGACCTACGGGTCTTTTTCTTTTTGTGCTACAATAGATATAGGTGATAAATATGTTGAATGAATTAACGCTGAAGATGATTGAATTTGATTATGGAGATCCTAAGCGTATCCAGCATTTTATAAAGGTACATAGCTTCTCTAAATTAATTGGTGAAAAAGAAGGATTAGATGCACATACACTCTTTGTGTTAGAAGCAGCCAGTATTTTACATGATATTGGAATACGTGTATCAGAAGAGAAATATGGCTTTCAAAATGGAAAACTGCAGGAACAGGAAGGTCCTGCACCAGCAAGAGAAATATGTACTTCTTTAGGATTTAAAGAAGATGATATAGAAAGAATATGTTTCTTGATTGCGCATCATCATACATATACTGATGTAGATGGAATGGATTATCGTATCTTGTTAGAAGCAGATTTTTTAGTCAATGCATTTGAAGGGAATGCTTCTATTGAATCTATTCAGCATGCCAAAGAGAGTTTTTTTGAAACAGAAACAGGTAAGCATATATTAGATACAATGTTTGAGTCATAGTTTTTCTATGACTTTTTTTGGAGGGTTATTATGTGTGGACGTTACTATTTAGATGAACAATTAAAATATGATTTAACAAGATGGGTCATTATTCCTGATGGACATATATTTCCTTATGGAGATATTCATCCAGGAGAGGAAGGCTTTATTATTTTGAAGGGTCATTATGGAGACTATAAGACATGGGGTTATCCATTAAATCAAAAACGTGTTTTTAACGCACGTATAGAAACAGTATTAGAAAAGAAGATGTTTAAAGAAGATGCACTAAAAAGAAGATGTATTATTCCAATCAGTGGTTTCTATGAATGGGATAGAGCGCATGCGCAATATCGCTTTACTAATAATCATATTCTTTATCTTGCAGGCATCTATCATGATAATTATTTTACAATACTTACAAAAGAAGCCGAAGACATCATCTCAGGAATTCATTCAAGAATGCCTGTTATTGTTTCTTTTGAAGATATAGATTTATGGCTTGATGAAGGAAGAGTATACAAAAAAAACAAAGACTCTTTAGAAGTCCTTGGTTCTCATAAACAAATATCGTTAGATGATATCAGTGACATCAATCCATGATTCTTGGTGGGCATATTTTTCTAATTCTGGAATAGTGAGCTTAATAGCGCTATTAGGACTGCCACATGCTGGATAAACATGATCAAAACGTTCTAGAGACTCATCAAGATAGACTTTAATACCTTCTTTTAATCCAAAAGGACAAACACCACCTACTGGATGACCCGTCAAAGATTCTACTTCATCTCCGTGAAGCATCTTAGCTTTCTTGTGAAAGAATGATTTATATTTCTTATTGTCGATTCTTGCATCTCCAGCCATTACAATCACAATGATTTCATCCCCAACATGAAAAGACATTGTTTTCGCAATTTCCTGTTCTTTACAGCCAATAGCTTGTGCTGCAAGTTCCACAGTCGCACTTGATACAGGAAACTCTACAATATGTGTATCCATATTATACTGCTTGAAATAATTCTTCACTGAATTCAAAGACATAATAACTCCTCCTATCAACATACTAACTAGATATGTTTATAAGAATTATAGCATAAAAGCTGAGTTTTTCAATAAACTCAGCCTTTATTTTCTTCTTGAATAGAAAGAATCAGAGCACCTAACAATCCATATTCCTTGAAATGTTCAATAAAGTGGATATCAGGAAAATATTCTTCAGGAAGGTATTTCTTTAATGATTCTCTTAATTCATGTTTATTTGTATATTTAGATGAGACAATCAACATCTCTGGATCATAGATAGAAATGACCGCGGCTGCCTGATAAGTGAGACATTCTAACTGTCCTTCAGGAGTCTTTTTGAATTCTTCTGTATTAAATGGAAGATATTTAGCTTCTCCTGCAATCTTATGCGCTCCTTCTATTAATTGCCCTTTAAAGACAGAACCTATACCACAAGGACTACCCATGGATGGCTGATAAAGAAATGAGATTGTCTGGTATTTATTCTGTGAAATATAATAACCAGAGACTAGTGCATTCACATCGTTGAATAAATAGAAACGACGATTTGGATAACGGCTATTAAGTGATTCTAGAACATTGATTCTTTGGTTACAGAAGTCCATATAACCATCATGGATTATACCAGGAAGACTAATTCCAATAATAGGAATATCTGGATGAAAGAGTAATACTGTATCAAGGATATCAAAGAGGTCATTCACCTGAAAATCAAACTTAACGACTTCATTATCTAATAGTATTTTATTGTTTGGATCAAAAACACGATATATTATTCTTGTGCGATGACTTGTACGTACTGTTGCAATAGTTAAGATTTTTGTCTGATGAGGGACAGGACGACTAATGACAGGTAAACGAGCCGTAGTTGGATGTCGGCGAGACGATAAATGTTCGTCTAAAAATTCTAATAATGCCCCGGTATTATATTTCGCAAATATAGTTGAAGGGATTACTAAGACAGTTTTCTTTTTAAAGCATGTTTCTAGTTTTGTCTTTTTAGAACTTACCTGCGGTGCCACAAGAATGACATCATAATTCTTCGCAATATCATAGAGTTCATGATAGGCAATCGCCTCAAATTCATAATTCTTAGACAAAAGCATAGCAGCTTCATTGAGCTGTGTGGCAAACATACCTGTTGTGAGGCCACTTGTACATGTCAAAAGAACACGAACAGGTGGTTCATTGATCAGCTGTTTGATACATTGAAGCATTTCTGTATATAAAGAAATTGCATGACTTATTGTATGCATCTGGAAATGAAGATAGAAGTCTATCTTATCTGTTATGAGATTTGTGACGGATAATTCAATCAGGTTATGGTCATTAAATACTACTTCAGCATGACAATAAGGTGTTGTAAGAATAACTTTTTTACTCTCTTCTTTAATATTACATCCTTCAATAGACTGGATAAGAATCCATTCCTTAAATAATGATGTATGTATATCTCTTAAAAATTCATCCATATTTATCACCTCGTTAAAAGTATATCAAAACAATACTTAAAATAGAGAATTTTTAAATATATTGAAAAAAGATGATAGATTCTTGTCAAAATAGTTTTGAAAAGCTGATCATAATTAGAAAATAATCTTTCTTTTTGTATTCTTATACTATAATACTAAAAAGAGATTACATTATAATCTATTAATACGAGGAGAAAATATATGGGGAAATATTTATTTTTTGATATAGATGGAACGCTTTTAAGTGAAGTCACACATACTGTGCCACAAAGTGCAATAGAGGCTATTAAGAGAGCAAAGGAAAATGGGCACCATTGTTTCTTTTGTACAGGAAGAAGTTATTTTATGACAAAGGAAATTTCTTTTACAGGAATAGAAGATGCAATTATTGCGAATGGTGCAGCAGTGATTCATGATGGTAAGCCAGAATTACAGAAAATCATTTCAGATGATGTTGTAAAGAAAACACTTGAACTTATTGAAGAATTAGGTGGGGGTTATCAGATCATTGACTGGAAATATGGCTATCAGAATCCGTATACCCATGCCATGTTTGAAGAGAGGTTTAAAGAAGAATTTGATTTACCAGTAGAAGAAGTGTTCAAGAAAAAGAATATGAAGACAATGGAAGAGATTGAAAATAATCCTATTCTAAAGATTGATGCAACTTTTGATACAGTTGAAGCAACTGAGAGATTCATGGAAGAATTAGATCCATGCATGACTTTTATACCAGCTGGAGGCTATACATCAACATTTGGTGCTAAGGCTGGAGAAATGATGTTGAAAGGTGTATCTAAAGGGGCTGCCATTAAAACGTTTATGGAAGCCATAGGTGAACCGATTGAAAATGCTTATGCCTTTGGGGATTCCACTAATGATATAGAAATGCTGGAAACAGCTGGTACAGCTATTGCGATGGGTAATGGGGCTGATGAAGCGATGGCCGTAGCTGATTATATTACTGATAGTGTTGATGAAGATGGGTTAGCACATGCTATGAAGCATTTTGGTTTAATATGATATATTATGGAAGAGAATGCCAGATATATGGCAATCAAGATGCAGATATTTATATCTATTGTTTCTTTCATGACTGTACTTCTATTATTGAATCTTTTAAGGGAGACTATTGTTTGATTGCGCCAGTCATCAAGGATTGGAATAGTGAACTCTCTCCATGGGAAACTGAAGGGTTTAGTGGAAAGGGGGAAGAACTAGAAGAATGGATTCTTTCAACTATGACACCTTCCCATCATTATATTATTGCAGGCTATTCACTTGGCGGTTTGTTTAGCTTGTGGATGTATGGAAGACATGAATCCTTTATAGGATGTATTAGTGCTTCGGGTTCTTTATGGTATCCAGGCTGGCTGAGTTATCTTCATACGATTAAAAGAAAAGGAATAGTTTATTTGAGTCTAGGGAGAAAAGAATCAAAGACTAAGAATAAACTTATGGCTCAAGTAGGAGGGAATACAGAAGAAACGTATCAATACTTATCAATGCAAAATAAATGTATATATATAGAAGAGAATGGTGGGCATTTCACAGAACCAGATCAAAGAATGATCAGAGGTTTTAAATGGCTTTTTGAAAATTTATCTATCTTTTTTGAATAAACTATGTTAGAATACACAAGGTCGCAAAGACATTTTGAAAAATATGCGATTAATGCCCATTAGAAAATGATTTTTTTGATTGACTTATAATCTCATTTTCATTATAATGGGTGATGCAGTTATAGAGGGTGATCAAGGTGAAATGGAATCGTAACTGGTTAGTCAAACAGAAAAATGGAAAATTTGATTTCGAAGAAACGATAACATTTCCTAAAGAAATGTTCTATAACTTATCTCGAATCAATGATTTGAAGGATGTGGAAGTTACAGGATCAGGCAACTTCAATAGTAGTGAAGAACGCCTTTATGTAACATACCATGTTCAGGGAACAATGGTTGTTCCTTGCGCTATATCATTGGAAGATGTCGATTACCCATTTTCTATTGATACAGATGTTGTGTTTGCGTTTTATAAGCCTGATGAAGACGAAGATGTTGTAGAAGCAAGAAAGGATGTTGCTGATCTTACTTCTGTCATATTCCAAGAAATCATGATGGCTATTCCAATGAGAGTTGTGAAGGAAGGCGCAAAGATGAAAACAAGCGGTTCAGGCTGGAAAGTTATGGACGAAAGCGAAGTAGTCGCAAAAGAAGAGGATACAATCGATCCCCGTTTAGCAAAACTCAAAGATTATTTCAAGGATCAGGAATAAGGAGGTAGAACAAGATGGCAGTACCATTTAGAAGAGTATCAAGTACAAGAAGAGACAAGAGAAGAACTCATGACAAATTATCAGCTCCTGCAGTTGTTAAATGTCCAGAATGTGGTGAATTCAAATTAGCACATAGAGTTTGTGGTCATTGTGGTTATTATAATGGCGTTAAAGTTAAGGATGTAAAATAATTCCTTTAGAGAGATGAAAATCTCTCTCTTTTTGTTTTTAAGAGGATTTTTAGCATTTTGTGCTAGAAATCTTTTTTTTCTGTTTTATTTCCATAAATTTCTTGTCTGAATGTGGATTGTAAGTCTATAATAGTGGTAACAAGTGTAAAAAGGTGGAAAATTGTGGAAAGGTGTGGTGAGTAAGGTATGTTCTATGGTGAATACAAGCACAATCTAGATGCTAAAGGCCGTTTGAGCATTCCTGCTAAATTCCGCGGAGAATGTGGAGACCATGTCTATATCATGAGAGGCCACGAAGGCTGCTTAGATGTTTATACGGAAGAGGGCTGGCAGGCTTATTATGAAGAGCTGAAAAAGCTATCTAATAAGAAAAAACAAGATCGTGCTTATTTGCGTATGGTTACTTCACGTATGAATTGCAGTGAATTTGATAAATTAGGTCGTATCAATATTCCCCAGGTATTACGTACACATGCTCATTTAGAGAAGGAGTGTACAATTGTTGGTGCTGGTGAACATATTGAAATATGGAATACTGCTGAGTGGGAAGCATTCTATGATGAATATGATGACCAGTTTGATGAAATATCAGAAAGAATATCAGAAAATGAGGAATGATAAATATGTTTGAACATTATAGTGTATTATTAGATGAAACAATTGATGCATTGAATATAAAAGAAGATGGCATTTATGTGGATTGTACTCTAGGAGGAGGGGGACATAGTTCTCGTATACTAGAAAAACTGACAACAGGACACTTGTACTGTTTTGATCAGGATACACATGCGATTGATGCTGCGAAAGAAAGATTGGCGAAGATCTCTGATAACTTCACAATTATTCATGCAAACTTTAAGGAAATTAAGGCAAGACTTTCTATGGAAGGTGTATATAAGGTAGATGGGATTGTATTTGATTTAGGTGTATCTTCCCCTCAGTTTGATAATGCGGAAAGAGGATTTAGCTACAATACAGATGCAAGACTTGATATGCGTATGAATCAGGAACAGCCATTAAGTGCATATGAAGTAGTGAATAACTACTCTTATCAGGATTTAGTGACTATTTTATATAAGTATGCAGATGAGAAGTTTGCAAAATCAATCGCAAGAATGATTGAAAAAGAAAGACAGGTTAAGCCTATTGAAACAACTTTTGAATTAGTAGAAGTTGTGAAAAAGGCAATACCAGCACGTGCAAGACGTACAGGTGGTCATCCAGCAAAACGTACATTCCAGGCTATTCGTATTGAAGTCAATGATGAGTTAAATGTATTTGAACGCGCTTTAACAGACTCACTAGATTTATTAAATGTAGGTGGTCGTGTTGCAGTCATCAGCTTCCATTCATTAGAAGATAAGATCACTAAGTATATGTTTAATGAAAAGACTGCAGTACCAGATTTGCCAATGGGTATGCCAGTTATTCCAGAGGAATATCAGCCTCATTTTAAGAAAGTAACAAGAAAGCCTATTGTAGCAGATGAAAAAGAATTATCTGAGAACAGACGTTCTCATTCAGCTAAATTAAGAGTTATAGAAAGGATACGTGATGAATAATGAAAAGAAGAAAATCAAGATTTTTAAAAATGACAGAAGTGTTACTTGCTTTCTCTTTTATACTATTTTTGGTAGGTAGTATTTATTTGAATTCCTATGAATCAAAATTAAATGCAAATATCAAAAAGACACAGGACGAAATTTCTGAAGTACAGTCAGATATTGATGCATTAGAAATGTCTAAACAGGAATTGGCTTCTTTCTCACGTATGAAAGATGTTGCAACAAAGAAAGGTTATGATTATCAGCCTAGTTCTGCAGCCGCTGCAGTAGTAGGAGCTGAAGAATAATGAAGAAATCTAGAAATAGAAGCGGTCAGATTGTTATGCTTGTATTCCTCTTTATGATGATTATGTTAGGAATCAATGTCTGTTATTTGTGTACAACAGGTAAGACAATGATCAGTAACGTCAATGTAAGAGACTTCGCGAAAAATCGTGGAGGAGGACAAGTGACTAAGGTTGTTCAGGCAGCCCGTGGTACTATTTATACGAGTGATAATGAAATTGTGGCCTCTGATGTAAAGAAATATAAGTTAAGAGCTATTCTTGCAAAACGTCTTAATGCAAAGAAAGAACCTCAATATGTAGTGGATAAGAATAAGACAGCAGAGTTATTGGCACCTATTCTAGGTGTTTCAAAAGAAACAGTCTTATCACGTCTTAATCAGAATACATATCAGGTAGAGTTTGGTAACTATGGTCGTAATCTTTCTTCTATTACAAAAGAAAAGATTCAATCATTAGAATTACCAGGTCTTGAATTTGATGAAGTGACTTCTCGTAATTATCGTTTTGGTGATTTTGCAAGTTATGAAGTAGGGTATGCAGCAGTGGCTGCAGAAACAGACCCTTACAATATCATTGGACAGATGGGTATTGAAAAGAGCTACAATAACTGGCTTAAGGGTACAAATGGTGAAAGAATCTACTTAGTAGATTCTAAACGTAATACACTGCCTAATGGTGTTATTTCTGATAAGAAGGCAGTAAGTGGTAATGATGTTTATTTGACAATCAATTCTACTCTTCAGACAGAACTGGATTCACTCATGAAAGATATGCAGGAAAAAACGGATGCAACTAAAGCCTGTGCAGCTGTTATGAATGCGAAAACAGGTGCGTTGCTGGCGATTTCTAACTATCCTTCATTTGATCCTAATAAACGTAATTTTACAAATTATAATGATACATTCCTCAACGAAGCATTTGAATGTGGTTCAGTTTTCAAGCCATTTGTATATGCGAATGCTTTAACTGATGGTGTATTGGACTTAGATAGTAAATACAACTCAGGAACATATGACTATATATCTAATGGTCGTGTGATTGCAACAATTCATGATCATAATAGAAGAGGATGGGGAAGCATTACTTATCGTGAGGGTTTGTACCATTCTTCAAATACAGCTATTTGTCATATTCTTGCTGAACATACAAATATGTCCAGTCTTATTGAAGATTATAAGAATCTTGGATTATTCCAGACAAGTAAGGTAGATGGCTTGTTCTCAGGAAGTGGTGTAAAAGGCTTTAATGGTAAAACAAAGAGTCTTGAATATTTCACAACTGGATTTGGTCAAGGGTCTTCTGTTACAACATTACAGCTGTTAAGAGGTTATTCAGCATTTGCGAATGATGGGCGTACAGTGGAGCCTTATCTAGTAGAAAAAGTAGTTAATCCAGCAAATGGTAAAACACTTTATAGTGCTAAGACGTCTTACTCTAAAAAAATCTATTCTACTGAAGCAGCTGCACAGATAAGAACACTTCTTTATGGTGTTGTTAATATTGATGGTTCTACAGGTCGTGATTATAAGGACTCATCAGTTGAAATTATCGGTAAGACAGGTACTGGTCAGATTGCTGAAAATGGTGCTTATTCATCTACAAGACATACACATTCCTTTGTCGGTATGGCACCTTATCGTGATCCTGAGGTAGAAGTGATCGTCTGGTTCCAGAATGAGAAGAGCGGTACAAATTATTCTGGTGAACTTGTTAAGAGTATTATTAAATCAGCATTAAATATCTTAAGTAAAGATACTGAAAAGGTGAATACAACACCTTATGTATTAAATAACTATATGAACCAGAGTACACAATATGTGGAAGGTATCTTAAAGAAGCATTCATTAACACCTGTTGTGATTGGTGATGGTTCTACAGTTATTGGGCAGTATCCATCTGGTACAACTGAAGTAACAACAGGCTCTAAGGTTCTTGTATTAACAGATGGACAGAAATATACAATGCCTTCGATGCTTGGCTGGTCTCGTAAAGAAGCAGAAGCCTTTGCATCATTGACGGGTGTTGAAATCAAGATGAATGGTCTGGGTTCTATTTATTCTCAGAGTATTACAAAGGGAACTGAACTGAAACAAGGTACTGTTATTGAGCTTAATGCAAAATAAAGTGACATTGTATTTACACCCATATTATGCTACACTTGTGGGGTAAAATAGAGGGAGGAAATTTTCATGTTTCTATTAATGATCAGTTTTATAGTGGCATTAGCACTTGTACTTGTCGCAATGCCTAAGGTTATACCTTACTTACATAAATTAAAGTTTGGACAGGTAGAAAGAGAAGAAGGACTCGCTTCTCATAAGAAAAAGGGTGGCACACCTACAATGGGTGGTGTTGTATTCATTGTAGCTACTGTAATTGCTGCTTATATCTGTCACTATCAGAATTTTATGAATCCTTATGTCAACTTATTGACATTCTCATTATTAGGATTCGGTATCATTGGATTTATTGATGACTATCTCATTGTTGTACAGCACAGCAATAAAGGCTTGAAGCCAAGCTATAAATATGCAATGCAGTCAGTTGTGGCAATTGCATTCTATTTTTTAGCAAAAAAATTCTTACCTAATTTCTCAACAGAAATTATTATTCCTATTGCTCATATTAGTGTGAATCTTGGATGGTTCTATCCAGTCTTTGTTTATTTCATGTTTACTGCAGAATCTAATGCTGTAAATTTAACAGATGGATTAGATGGACTCGCAACAGGTCTTATGATTATTGCATTAACACCATTTGTTGCTTTTGCAATTTTAAGCAAGAATGTTGAAACAGCTATTTTTGGTGCTGCATTAATGGGTGGTTTGACTGGCTTCTTAGTATTCAATGCGCATCCAGCTAAGATTTTCATGGGAGATTGTGGTTCTCTTGCATTAGGTGGTATTCTTGCAGCATTTGCAGTTATCACTAAACAGGAGCTTCTTGTGCTTATTATTGGTATTGTGCCATTAATTGAAACTTTATCTGTATGTATCCAGGTTATTTCATTTAAGACAAGAGGTAAGAGAGTCTTCAAGATGGCACCTATCCACCATCATTTTGAAATGTGTGGATGGAGTGAAAATAAGGTTGTTGTCACTTTCTGGGCTGTTGGATTTATTGCTGGTATTATTGGATTATTGTTAGGGGTGTTATAAATGTTTAAAGGCAAAAAAGTACTTGTATTAGGGCTTGCAAAAAGTGGAAAGGCAGCAGTTGAATTATTAAAGTTCATGCATGCTGATATCACTATAAATGAATCAAAGAAAAAAGAAGATATTCCTGAATATGACACATATGTGAGTGAAGGAATTGAAATGGTATGTGGTGGACAGCCAGATGAATTATTTGAAAGAGATTTTGACTTTGTTGTTAAGAATCCAGGTATTAATTATCATGCGCCATTTATCTTACGTTTAAAGGAACGTGGTATTCCTGTTTATACAGAAATTGAATTAGGCTATAAAGTGGCTAAAAAGCAGCATTATATTGCTGTAACAGGAACAAATGGAAAGACTACGACAGTGACTTTGATTTATGAAATCTTAAAAGCTGCAGGTCGCAAGGCACATATTTGCGGTAACTACGGTATTCCTTATTGTGAAGTCGTATTAAATGAACATTTATATGAAGAAGAAGGACATGATATTGTTGTTGAAATGTCTAACTTCCAGTTGATTGATATTGAAGAATTTAAGCCTGAAGTGGCTGCTGTATTAAATTTAACGCCTGATCATCTTGATTATATGGATTCTTTAGATGAATATTATGCATCTAAGATGCGTATTTATATGAACCAGGATGAAAAAGATTTATTTATTAATAATAGTGATGATGAGACTTTACAGTCATATTTAGCAAAGTATCCAGTTCCATCACGTATTGAAACATTTACTGTCAAGGGACAGGGAGATGTAGAACTTAAAGACAATGCAATTTATTACAAGGGCCAGAAGGTTATTGATCGTGATGAAATCAAGATTGTTGGTTTGCATAATGTAGCCAATATGATGGTTGCGATTGCATCATGTGCAGCAGTGGGTGTAAGTCTTGAATCTATCCATGACACTTTAGCTGCGTTCAAGGGTGTAGAACATCGTATTGAGTTTGTAAGAGAACTTGATGGCGTACGTTATTATAACGACTCTAAGGGAACTAATACAGATGCAGCAGTTATTGCGATTAAAGCATTTGAAAAGCCTGTTATTTTGTTAATGGGTGGTCATGAAAAGAATCTTGATCTAAAAGATGTGAGAGAACAGAACCCTCTTATTAAGACACTTATCTGTTTTGGTGAAACAAAAGAACGTTTCTCTAAAGATATGCAACATCCTCATACTATCGTTGTAGATCATATGAAAGATGCTATTTTAAAAGCAAAAGAAATTGCCAAAGAAGGCGATGTTGTATTGCTTTCTCCTTCAACAAGTTCATTTGATGAATTCCATAGTTATGTTGAAAGAGGAAATGTCTTCAAGGACATCGTGAACAAGTTATAGGAGTAAGTTAAATGAAAATTATAGTAAGTGCTGGTGGAACAGGAGGACATATTTATCCTGCTCTTGCCTTAGTTGATTATATTAAAAAATGTGATCCAGATACAGAGTTCTTATTTGTAGGAACAACAGATAGACTAGAGTCTCAGATTGTACCTCAGATGGGACTTAGTTATCGTGGATTACATGTAAAAGGTCTTGTAGGTAATCCTTTACAGAAAGCAAAAAATGCTTTGATTTTCTTAAAATCTTTAAAGTCTTCTAAGAAGATTTTGAAAGAATTCAACCCTGATATTGTTATCGGGTTTGGTGGATATCCAAGTGCATCCATTGTTTTAGCGGCAACTCAGAAGGGCTATAAGACAATGATTCATGAACAGAATTCCATCATTGGTTTAACAAATAAAATCTTAATTAAACATGTAGATGAAATCATCTGCTGTTATGAAAAAGCTTTAGAAGCATTCCCTCAGGATAAGACTAAGTTACTTGGTAACCCTCGTGCTTCTGTGGTATCTGAAGGTGTACTTAAAGATGTACATGATCTTTATGGTATTGCTCCTGATAGAAAAGTAATGGTGATTGTTATGGGATCATTAGGATCTGCAACAGTCAATACGGTTATGAAGGATGCATTACATAAGATGGATCATAAAGATTATGATGTGCTTTATGTTACAGGTAAAACTTATTATGAAAAGATGAAGGAAGAACTTAAGGATTTAAGTGATTCTATTCATGTATTGCCTTATATTGATGATATGCCAAGTGTATTACATAGCTGTGACTTAGCAGTGAGTCGTGCAGGAGCTACTACTCTTGCTGAAATGACTGCACTCGGTACTGCATCTATTATCATTCCTAGCCCATATGTTGTGGCAAACCATCAGGAATATAATGCCCGTGAACTTGTCAGCAAAGGTGCGGCACATCTTATTCTTGAAAAGGATTTAAATGCGGATGCCTTTGTAGAAGTTGTTGATCAGTATATGAACAATGAGGGAATGCGTAAAGAATTATCTCAAAAAGCGCTTGCTTTAGGTAAACCTCATGCATGTGAGGATATTTATAAAGAAATTTTAAAGTTAACAGGAGGACGCTAATATGGATGTGAAGCAGGTATATGAAGATCTTATGTCTATGGAAGTAGGCAAGGTGATTGAAAATGAACCTATGTACAAGCATACAACCTATAAAGTAGGTGGACCTGCCAAGATATTCGTTAAAGCAAAGGATATCGATTCACTTATTCAGACTTTAAAATATTGCCATGATCATGATATTAAACGCATGGTTATTGGTAATGGCAGTGATCTCCTATTTAGTGATAAAGAATATGATGGTGTAATCATCTCAATGAAATCATTTGATGATGTCAAGATGAATGGGTGCACTATTGTGGCACAAGCAGGGGTCTCAATGATTGCCTTAGCTTATTCAAGTGCCAAAGCAGGATTATCAGGCTTTGAATTCATGGGTGGTATTCCTGGAGATATGGGTGGCGGCATTTTTATGAATGCTGGTGCTTATAAGTATTGTATGGCAGATGTATTCAAGTGCGCACGTGTGCTTGATGATGAACTTAATGTGATTACATTAAGCAAGGAAGATATGGAATTCTCTTATCGTCATTCTGTATTGCAGAAGCATCCAAACTGGATTATTCTTGATGCTACATTTGAAATGACAGCGAAAGATTCTGGAGAAATCCGTAAAGTGTTGGATAAACGTAAAGAGCGTCGTATGAGTACACAGCCATGGAATTTTGCATGTGCAGGAAGTGTCTTTAGAAATCCAGAAGAAAAACCTGCATGGCGTTATATTGATGAAGCTGGGTTGCGCGGTTATGAAATTGGTGGTGCACAGGTATCACCTAAACATTCAAATTTCATCGTAAACAACGGTTATGCAAGTGCTAAGGATATTCTTGATCTTATTAGACTTGTTGAAAAGACTGTTTATGAGAAATTTGGAGTCAAGCTTCATAAAGAAGTTATTTTAGTGAATTGGGATTAAATATGGATAAGAAGCCCGATGTTCTATTCAATGAATATGATCGCAGCCCATCACGTGAATTGATTGAAAAGAACAGACGTAGAAGAAAAAGAAGAAAGCGTCGTTTGATGCTTGTCGGTATAATTATTCTAGTCATTTTAGGATATATTGTATCCCCATTATCAAAAGTCATGTCTATTCATGTTACTGGTAATTCTCAGCTATCAAAGGATCTGGTAGTGAAGGAATCAGGTATTACAAGTCATACTTATCATTTATTGTTGAATAATGACACAATTAAGAAGAATTTGAAAAAGACAGGGCTTGTCACTAAGGCATATGTCACTCATAACATCTTAGGTGGTGTCTCTATCGAAATCCAGGAAGCAGGCTTAGTGGCTTATATGGAACTTAACAACAAGACTTATGTTGTAACTGAAGAAGGAAAGCTTATTGAAGTTGTTGAAGGTATGAATTATACAGGTCTTAAACAGATTCCTAAGATTTCAGGATTTAATGATTTAAAGGCAGTAGAAGAACTAGCAGGTCAGTATGCTTCTATTCCTGTTACTATTAGAAATGCTGTAAGTGATATCGTTTATTATCCAGAAAAGGGATATGATGAAAGAGTGGCCTTGATTCTTGATGATGGAAAGAAACTGATTGTAGATATTGAAGACATGAAGGATACATTATCACCATCACGCTTCAATTACTCAGCTTATATGCAAAGTAAAAGTGATATTTGTGTATTCTCGTTTGAGGGAAGAAATCTATATATGACTAAATGTAAGTAAGAAAATACATAATGAGTCATATAAGTGTAACTCGTGATAAGTAATCTATAAATCGTTTTCATTAGTATGTAATTATGATAAAATAAGATTATATGTAAGGAGAGTGTCTATGAAAAGAATATATGCTGTTTTAGACATCGGTTCTACGACACTGAAGTTACTTGTCGCAGAGTTGATGAGCACAAATATTAATATACTCTTCACGAAGAAACTAGCAAGTCATGCTATTGAAGGTGGCTTGATTAAGAATGAAGAAGTGCTGGTTGATGAGATTAGATCAATCATAAAAGAAGCAGATGTTGAACTAAATACGACAATAACATCTGTAGCTCTTGTTCTTCCTAGTAATTATGCAAGAACATATGAATCTAAAGGTATTACTAAGGTGAATTCGCCTCAGGATAAGATAGAAATCAATGATGTTGTGCGAGCCTTAAAGATTGCACAGCGTTTTGAAAAGAGTAAGAAAGAGGAAATTGTATCAACTATTCCTGTAAAGTATCGCTTAGATACTAAAGAAGTAGAGCATATGCCTCTTGGCTTACGTTCAGCTTCATTGAAGGTAGAAACACTTGTGATTACTACAAGCAAGAAAGTATTGTATTCTTACTTAACTGCTGTAGAAAAAGCAGGATTAGATGTTATTGATATTACTATTGATGCCTATGCTTCTGCAAAAGAAACATTCGATGCGGTTTATCTTCAAGAAGGTGCAGTGATGATCAATATTGGACATGATCATTCAACAATATCTTTCTTTGAAGAGGGATACCTTAAATATTTAAAGACTGTTCCAATGGGTGGCTATACACTGACTGCTGCGATTGCAGATGCATGGCAGATTTCAATGGAACAGGCTGAGATTTATAAAGTGAAATATGGTACATGTGAAAATGATCTTGGTGAAGAAGATGTTATCCATACTACGATAGTAGATGGAGTTGAAAAGAACTATACTCAGAAAGATCTGTCTGAAGTATTACAGACAGCAGTCTGGGAAATGATGGCACAAATCAAAAATTGTTTGGATGTCATCAATGATGGACGTACTTATGAAACAGTTGTCGTAGGTGGTGGAGGCGAACTGCCTTGCCTGAACTTAATCGCAACAGATGTTTTAGGTACACCTGTAAGATGTTATCGACCAGAAACTGTAGGGGCTAGAGATATGTCTCTCGTTCCTTGTTTAGGTATGTTATATTGCTTGGATGACCGTAAAGAATTAATTGGTGAAGACCAGGTTTCTTTGGTTCTTCCAGATTTATCTAGTACGATGAGTATGAAAGTAAGAGGCTTAACTATGGCTAAGACAGAAACAACTCATCATCAGGGCAAGTTTAGAAAGTTTTTTGATTCGATATTTAATGATGATTAAGCGAGGGTAGGACAATGGATGAAAATTTAGACTTTGTGAAAGTTGCAAAAATAAAAGTTATTGGTGTAGGTGGCGGAGGAAACAACGCCGTAAATAGAATGGTCACTGATGGAGTTAAAGGTGTCGAATTCTATGTTGCAAATACAGATGCTCAGGTATTGAAAGGAATTACTGGTGTTAATAAGATTTTCTTAGGAAAAGATTTAACTCAGGGATTAGGTGCTGGAGGAAATCCAGAAGTTGGACGTAAAGCGGCTCAGGAATCTGAAAATGAAATCAGAGAAGCTTTATCTGATGCCAACATGGTCTTTGTTGCTGCTGGAATGGGCGGTGGAACAGGTACTGGTGGTGCACCAGTTATCGCCAAAATTGCGAGAGATTCAGGTGCATTAACAGTAGGTGTAGTGACTTCTCCTTTCACATTTGAAGGACCAAGAAGAAAGAAACAGTCTATAGCTGGACTTGAAGAATTACGTAAGAATGTAGATTCTATTATCGTTGTTTCAAATGATCGTCTTCTTGAAGTTATTGGTGGACGTCCAATGAATGAAGCGTTTAGAGAAGCAGATAACATTTTACGTCAGTCTGTTCAGACAATTACTGACTTAATTGCGATTCCAGCATTAATCAACCTTGACTTTGCCGATGTATGCTCAGTTATGAAGGATCGTGGGGATGCACTTATTGGTATTGGTATGGCTGATGGTGAAAACAAGGCTCAGGAAGCCGCAAAACGTGCTGTTTCTTCACCATTATTAGATATTTCTATCGCAGGTGCTAAAGATGCGATTGTTAATATTACAGGTGGACCAAGCATGTCATTATTTGATGCCAATGAAGCGTTTGCGACTATTCAGGAATCAGTAGGTGAAGAAGTCAATACTATTATGGGTGTTGCAACTAATGATCAGTTAGATGACCAGATCATCGTTACCATCATTGCAACTGGTTTTGAAGAAGATCAGCCTGAAGAGGAACCTGTTACTCCAAAACAGACATATACTGTACATGGAAATAAAACAGCTTCTGTCATTGATGACGATGATGAAGACCCATTGCCAGGATTTATTAGAAATAGAAAAATCTAAGCTAACATTATGTTAGCTTTTTTTACGAGGGGGATTTATTATGTATAAATTTGGTTTTATTGGTATGGGGAATATGGCGAGTGCCATTGCCCAGGGATTTGTAGAATCTGGTTTCATTCCAGGTGAACAGGTATGTGCTTATGATTTAAATAAAGCACAGCTTGATAAGATGAGTACTTTTGGTATAAAAGGCAAAAATAATGCACATGAAGTCATTTCTGAAAGTGAATTTGTGTTCTTATGTGTTAAACCACAGGTTATTGAATCAGTTGTTCTTGAAGTAAAAGAAGAACTCAAAAACAAGGCAGTCGTTTCCATTGTCCTTGGTTATGATTTTGATAAATACAACACTTTATTAGATACTTCAACTAGACACTTAACTGTCATGCCTAATACGCCAATGGCTGTTAGAGAAGGTATGTGTTTATTAGAACAGGAGCATTCTCTAACTGAAGAAGAATTTAACTATATTGAAGAAGCATTCTCTTCAGTGGGAGAAATCGAAGTTGTTCTAAATCACTTAATGGGAGTAGGAGGCGCTTTATCAGGATGTGCACCTGCTTATATCTATATGGTTATTGAAGCATTAGCAGATGGTGCTGTTATGCAGGGAATGCCTAGAAAGATGGCTTACAAGCTTGCAAGTCAGACAGTACTAGGATCAGGGAAAATGCAGTTACAAACTGATCTTCATCCTGGTATCTTAAAGGATAATGTGACTTCACCTGGTGGATCTACTATTAGAGGTGTAAAAGCATTAGAAGATGCAGGCTTGCGTTCAGCATTTATTAATGCGATTGAAAAATCAACGAATAGATAAATCATAGCCTATAGGTGCTAAAATAGTGCCTACAGGCTATTTTTTACATTTTTTTACAAAAAATGAATAAAATCATAAAAAAGGCTTTACAAGCGGAATGAATGGTGGTA
>ERZ831634.1230-NODE-1230-length-27546-cov-34.770070_pt1 | contig 27546 bp, 29 predicted proteins | sample MGYA00519953_ERZ831634 | MGnify/ENA primary metagenome ERZ831634 (study PRJEB31850, sample SAMEA3708718) | human gut metagenome | biome: human gut; feature: human-associated habitat; material: faeces | place: China | collected 2014 ... | reverse complement strand
TGTACCGGCGTCTTTCCAACGCGAAGGACTATGGAATCCGGATTGAGCACCGGGATCTGGAAAAAGACGCCATCCGAAAAGGAATTTAGAGGTGGAAGGATGTCATTCTCAAGCGAGGTAAAAGAGGAATTATCGAGACATCTTCCGACGGCACGCCACTGCCAGATTGCGGAAACAGCGGCGATCCTGTCACTCTGCGGACAGATTTCCGAGAAGGACGGGACGATACGGATTCAGACAGAGAATGCGTATGTGGCAAGAAAGTACTTTACTTTATTGAAAAAAACATTTAATATAGAGGCAGAGCTTGCAGTTAAGCTGAATCAGAAGGAAAATACGTATCTGATCCGCGTAAATGACAGGGAAGAAACCCGTCAGATTCTGCAGGCAGTGAAGTTACACGAGACAGACCGGCAGTTAACAATGCCGATTCCGGCTGTTGTGGTACAGCGTCAGTGCTGCAAACGGGCATTTCTGCGGGGCGCATTTTTAGCGTCCGGTTCCATCAGCGATCCCAACCGGTTTTACCATCTCGAAATTGTCTGCCCCGATGCGCCGAGAGCAGAACAGGTGCAGGAACTTCTGAAAAGCTTTGGAATTGATGCACGGATCGTTCTCCGGAAAAACCACCATGTGGTTTATATGAAAGAAGGCGCACAGATTGTGGAGATGCTTGGCATCATGGAAGCCAACATCGCACTTATGAATCTGGAAAACGTGCGGATCTTAAAAGAAATGCGCGGCAGTGTCAACCGAAAGGTGAACTGTGAAACTGCCAACATCAACAAAACGGTCAGCGCGGCGATCCGCCAGATCGAAGATATCCGGTATATCGAAGAAACCACAGGCTTTTCTTCTCTGCCGGAACCGCTGGAGCAGATGGCAAGGCTCCGCTTACAATACCCGGAAGCATCGCTTCTGGAACTGGGCAAGATGTTAACGCCGGTTGTTGGTAAATCCGGAGTTAATCATAGATTAAGGAAACTAAAAGAGATTGCAGAAGATTTGCGAAGGAAACAAGGAGGAGAAGTATTATGATTAAGAAACCAATCACAATTCGTCTTTCAAGCGGCCTGGAGGCGAGACCAGTTGCCATGCTGGTACAGGTAGCGAGCCAGTACGAAAGTGAAATCTACGTCGAGAGCGGCAGAAAAAAAGTAAATGCGAAGAGCATTATGGGTATGATGACACTTGGTCTGGACAATGGCGAGGAAGTTACCGTGACCGCAAACGGAAAAGACGAGAGCGAAGCCATGGACGGCGTTGAAAAATATTTAAGCAGTCCTTTTGCTGAATAATCTTACTGCACTTATAGCATGAACATAGAGCAAAACGGCATGTCAGAAAATTTTGACATGCCGTTTTGCTATGCTTTTTTATGTGAAATCAGACGAAAATCAGACCACGTTCTTCGCGCGGAACCAGTAGGTATAGAAATAGGAAAAACCGAGCGATTCATACAGTGTGATCGCAGGCGTGTTTCCCTCGACAACCTGAAGATATGCTTTCGTTGCACCGAGCCGGATTCCCTCGGAGAGGATTGTGCGGCAGATCGAGGAAGCGTAGTGGCGGTGGCGGTACGCAGGATGCACATGGATGGCATAGACACCGACGTAATCGCGGTCGCGGATGCCAAGGCCGGTGGCAACGATCGTTCCGGTTTCATCCTGGATGGAGGTACAGATGGTTTCTTTTGGAATAGCGCGGTACATCGAAGGAACGACCATGCGGTGCATCACGTTCGTCGTGCTCTTTAAAGCAAAGAGGCTGTCAATCCATTTCGGCGGGATAAAGCTGCTGACGGTCACGGCAACGGCAGGATCCTTTTTGGCAAAGTTCGCCAGATCCATTGTCATGACGTGCGTCGTGTGCTGGACTACATAGCCGCGGTCGGCGAGCATTGCATCAAAGCCGGGATTGACAAGCGGACTGATCTTGAAAATTGCCGGTGTACCCCAGCGACGGTAGATCTCCTCACAGTACTGCACTTTTTCCTCCACCGGAATCTTAGGATGGTTCAAGAGTTTGATATATTCCTCATTTGCACGAAATATTGCCAGCACAGCATCCACTTCTTCCATCAGGGAATCGACTGTGCCTGCTTCTATGGCCGCTTCAAATAAAGCTTCACCATATACTTTTGAAACTAATTTAGCCATGTCTCATCACCCATTTCTTCCAAAGTGTCTGCTATCAGCTGTGCCTGCTTATCCTCGTCCAAAGAAGATGCAACAATCTTTCCTGCCATTGCAGCAGCTACAGAAATCATTTCCTGCTTGACTTCATCTTTTACTTTGCTCTTCTCAAGTTCTACTTCGCGATTTGCTCTATCAAGAACTCTGACAGCTTCTTCTTTTGCTTCGTTTACGATTTCGCTTTCTTTCTTCATCGCTTTTTTACGTGTCTGCGTAAGGATTTCTTCTGCCTCCTTGTCCACGTTTTTAAGCTTGCTTTCATATTCTGCTTTAAAAGCGATCGCATCACTCTTTTCTTTTGCAGCCGTTTCCATCTGTTCACGGATGCCCTCCTGTCGCTTTTGCAATAAGTTTCTTGCCGGTACAAAGAGCAGATATGACAGAAGCAGGAAAAGTGCAAACATTGCGATCATAGTAATCAATGAATCGATCAGAAGCTGTGGATCAAGTCCGAAAATGTAATTGCCTAAAGCATCGCCAGCTAAAGCCACTTTCATTACACTCACTTTATAGCCTCCCTTCTGTTATTAACTTTTTACTGTATTTCTAACCACTTTTTCCATCCCGACAAAGCACAATGCCCTGTCTTTTGATGCTATTATTTTAATTTGCTGTAAAGTGGGTTAGCGAATAACAGGATCAAAGCAATAACCAGACCATAAAGACCTGTTGTCTCTGCGACCGCCTGACCTAAGATCATAGTTGACATGATATCACCTTTTGCACCCGGATTACGTCCTACGGCAGAAGCACCATAACCAGCGGCAATACCCTGACCAACACCGGGACCGATACCTGCGATAACTGCAAGACCTGCACCAATAGCAGAACCCATTAATACTAAACCTTCATTTGTTATATTCATGTTAAAATCCTCCTTAAAATAAAAATTTTACTTTCTTAAATGCTTTCCTGCATCCTGCTTTCAAAAAAGCCGGATACTTTTGCCTAAGCTGTTTCCTCACTGCTCTTTATGCGAAGCAGGATTATATTTCGTCGCCTATCGCATCCGAAACAAAACACATCGTCAGCATACAGAAAACGTATGTCTGGATCGCTCCGGAAAATACATCCAAATACGCATGAAGTGCTGCCGGCCATACCAGAGTAAGTACCCTTGGCAAAAGACCATAGATCAGTCCCATCATAACGGTTCCGGATAAAATGTTACCAAACAGACGTAACGACATAGATACCGGAGTTGAAAACTCACTGATCAGGTTCATCGGGAAGAACAAAAAGATTGGTTCAAACAATGCTTTGATCTTACCAAATTTCTGGTATTTGAATCCGTTAAACTGAATCAAAACCCATGTCATTACTGCCAATGGAAATGTAACACCGTAATCTGCTGTTGGTGGACGAAGTCCGAGTAAACCGGATAAGTTACATACCAGAATAAAAAAGAATAATGCACTGACATAGTTTCTGAATTTCAATGCTTTCTTCGATCCCATTGAACTGGCAACCATTCCATCCAGTGACTCAACGATCAGTTCAACCACATTCAGAAAAGGTCCCGGAACTTTGTTTGGATCAGCCTTCTTGATCGCCCGGTTTGCAAAGATTGCAAAAACAAGAATGGATGCAATAACGATGATCATAGAAATATGAGTCGTCGTCAGATAAATGTCCCATCCAAAAACGGTAAACTTCGTATCCGTATATCCGTGAATAAAAAAGTCTACCTGCTCACCGCCTCCGGCAAGAAGAGCCTTACTTCCCAACAGACCTTGCGACATACCTAAGATGCCATTTCCCACACTCTCACCTTCCTTTACTTTTATTTTTTCTGTGAAACACAGATATATTGTGATGATACAAAAAGCGTATCACTACAGTCTCTTTTTCCTGTACTTTTGAATAACAGGATGAAGCTTCGGATACATAAGTGCCGTGATCTTCAGCCCCATAATTCCAAATACCACACCGATCGGATGCACATACTGCGGCAGGACTAATGCTGCTGCCATGATCACTCCGACAAAAAACATTCTTTTGAATGCTGCAAACTGTGTATGTGACTGGGCATGTTTTGCATCCATATCCAAAGCAATATCCAGATGCCGGTACATATGCCAGAGCAAACCGGCTGCCACCACTCCGCCTGCTAAAACACCAGCTGCCATCGCCAGATGATTTGGAGCAATTATCGTCAATATCAGTAAAACAGGAATGAGCCACAGGATCAACCCTATTATCATTTCTTTGCAAAGCTGTCTGGCTTGTTTCATCGTTTAACTCCTTGTCGGTCCTTTCGGATCGGGATACCTTTTTTTCTTGCCTTCCATCACATCCGAAAAATCTTCATCGGGATGTTTTTCATGATAAGCCTTTAAATTTTCCATATATTCTTTCTGCTTTGCCTCCTTTTGGATATCTTTTGCATAAAAGGTCTTTGTCAAAACAAAAAGATTACGAAATGCCGCACCGGCACCGAGACATAGCAGAATCGGAAATGCTGCTACAATACCAAACTGCCCATTTATCCAGTATCCTATACCTGCGCACAAAAAAAGCGGAACCATCATGCTTATACCGATCTGAGTAATCATTACAAGGCTTCGCAAAACTTTTTTATCATTCATGATGTTTCCCCACCAACCTTTTCTTTACCACGTCAGATACTTTGTTGCATCTTATCGGCATTTTTGAGTCTGCACTGCTCGTACAGCTCATTGTTATACACTCTATTATTATAAAATATTACATCCAAAAAGTCTATAAAAATCCATCCCGTTTCCAACCATTTTTATCCGGTTTCCGATCATTTTTTTCTTTACATTCTTCTGGCAGGCGATTATAATTATTTCAATACAAATTAAGATCTGCAATGTGATCTTAAACTTATCGAGAGAAGAATGGAGAATACAATATGGAGCAGATACGATTATTTCGAAGACGTTTCCTGCCTGATGAAGTAACAGAATTAAAGGACGATACCGTTTTATTTCTAAGCGATGACCTGATCCTGACAAAATGGAACGTGTTAAAACCCCGCAAAGACATTGCACACGGAATATCCGCATATTTTATTGATCTTGGCATCAAAGTAAGCAAAGTCTATAATGCCAGTGAAGAATTGGTCTATTGGTATTGTGATATCGTGGAGCCGGTGATCAACAAAGCCGCTCACACTTATACTTTCAATGATCTTTTGGTCGATGTGCTGATCTATCCGGATGGACGTGTCCGTGTGGTTGATCTGGATGAGTTTGCTGATATTCTCGAAAAAAATATTCTGACAGAAACACTCGGAATCGCTACGCTTCGTCGTACCGATCATCTCTTGCGGACGATTTATGCCGGAAATTTTCATACTCTGACCGATAAGATTGACGAGATGGAAAAAACACTTACGAAAGAAAATGCGTGATATGTGATAATTTTTCAACTGTTATCTGATCAAAAAGCCAATGAACGGATCTGACACGCTGCCTTTCCGGATCTTAGCAAAAAATACCAGAAAAGCAGATTTCAAATCGAGATCATCTTGATCTCTGTGTTTGAAATCTGCTTTTCTTTTTTAGTGAAAAGACTATCTGCTATTAACACATACAGCATTGCTAAGCCGCAAAAAGCGTTAATAGCTTACAGCATTCCCCATCACTCTATATTTTACGCATTGATTGGCATTGTTTGTGTCTGTCTTAGTTTTTCTTTGTAGGAACTAAAACTTCTTTTCCACCCATATATGGTCTAAGCACTTCAGGAATACGAACCGAACCGTCTGCCTGTAAGTTATTCTCTAAGAATGCGATCAGCATACGTGGCGGTGCTACTACTGTATTGTTCAATGTATTCGCAAAATGCTTGCTTCCATCCTCAGCACGCACACGGATCTGTAAACGTCTTGCCTGTGCGTCACCAAGATTCGAACAACTTCCTACTTCGAAATACTTCTTCTGACGTGGAGACCATGCTTCTACATCACATGATTTCACTTTCAGATCGGCAAGATCACCGGAACAGCACTCTAATGTACGAACCGGGATATCAAGGCTTCTAAACAGCTCTACTGTGTTCTTCCACATGATATCATACCATTTCATAGCGTCTTCCGGCTCACAGACTACGATCATTTCCTGCTTCTCAAACTGATGAATACGATATACGCCACGTTCCTCGATACCATGAGCACCTTTTTCCTTACGGAAACATGGTGAATAAGATGTCAAAGTCTTTGGAAGCTCTTTTGCATCTGTGATCGTATCGATAAATTTACCGATCATCGAATGCTCACTTGTACCGATCAGGTAGAGGTCTTCCCCTTCAATCTTGTACATCATGGCATCCATCTCAGCAAAGCTCATAACACCTGTTACGACATTACTGCGGATCATATATGGAGGGATACAATAAGTAAATCCCTTGTCGATCATGAAATCTCTTGCGTATGAAATCACTGCAGAATGTAATCTTGCCACATCACCCATCAGATAATAGAAACCATTTCCGGCTACTTTACCTGCTGCATCAATGTCTAATCCGCTAAGGCTTTCCATGATTTCTGCATGGTATGGAATTTCAAAATCAGGCACAACCGGCTCACCAAACTTCTCAATCTCAACATTCTGGCTGTCATCTTTACCGATCGGAACACTCGGATCAATGATATTCGGAATGACCATCATGATCTTTTTGACTTTTTCCTGTAATTCTTTTTCTTTTACGGAAAGTTCTTCCAAGCGCTGTGCATTCTTTGCCACTTCCTGCTTCTTTGCTTCTGCTTCTTCTTTCTTGCCCTGTCCCATTAAAGCACCGATCTCTTTTGATACTTTCTTGCGTGAAGCGCGAAGCTCATCTGCCTCCTGCTGTGTCTTACGGGCTTCTGCGTCCAATTCAATGACTTCGTCTACTAAAGGAAGCTTATCATCCTGAAACTTGTTCTTAATATTCTGTTTTACTACATCTGGATTTTCTCTTAAAAACTTAATATCTAACATCCTTTTTTGTCTCCTTATATTATGGCATCTCGCCTTTTTCTTTTCCTGCTTTTTCTTTCTTAGATCAAAATAACAAATGCTTGTTCTTATACCATCTAAAACAAAACCTGACACTTTGATCCTGTATCAGAAACTACATTTCTTTATTTTACACAGATTTCATAGAGATTGCAAGCATGCTGACAACATAGGTTATCGGGTATTATTCCATGTACCGACACAGTCGGCGGTATGCTTACATTCCATACATCCATCAAGTGGATATCCCACGGTTTATTCTGTGATCAGAATTGCCCAGTATCCTGTTGCAGTCGCTTCATTATAACAATAACCAACCGCAATCTTTTTAACTTCTGACGAGAAGATATTTTCAGCACGATTCACATCTGTCATGGCTTTTGTCAGAACCTCTTCGAGATTTGTCGTTCCGGTATAAATGTCTTCTGTTGCATATTCGCAATCATATGATGCATCTTCAAGAACAGTCTGGAACTCTCTTCCATCCGGTCTTGTATGACCAAAGGACTGTGCTAATTCCTGTGCTCTGGTATCGGCGGCTTTACACAAAGCTGCATCCGATGTTAGAGCTGTAAGTCCGCGATTCTGACGTTCTGTGTTGATACTGTTCAACGCCGCTGTCGTTGCTTCTGTTAAGCTTTCTGTCGTGGTATTTGTCGTGGTTGTCGTTTTCTTCGTTGACTTCTTCGCAGCTTTTTTATAGATGTTGATCTTAACCGCTTTAGAATATTTACCGCGTGAAATGCGATATCCTCTTGTACGATAACCACGTACTTTCACATAATATGTCTTGTTCGCTTTTAAGCCCGTAATCTTATAATATTGTGTACGTGTTGCCATCAAAAGCTTATAACTGCCATGCTTTGATGCCGATAAATAGACCTGATAACCGGTTGCTTTTGATTTGGATATTTTGATCGTCGCTTCTTTCTTCGTGCGTTTTGTTACTCGTACGGTCGGACGCGAGGCGGCTTTTGCACTTTTTGTTTCCATGCTGCATACAGTACATAACAAAAATGCCATTGCTACTAACATAATCCTGCGTAAATACTTTTTCCCATTTTCCATCATTCCATTTCCTTTCTTTTTTATTCATGTGAAAACTTGCATTTCTCACATAATTTACTGATACATCCTGCATCCATTATCCTGTTTTTATTGCAATTCCTCAACGAAATCCAAGCCAACACCCGGTCAAAAACTTTCTCGTTTTCATAACACTCTTTGTTCCCGAATACCCTCTGTTTCATTTTCTCAAAAAAAGCAACGTCAACACGTTGCCTTTTTTCCGGCTCTTTTCATTCCGTACAGCGAAATTATATTTTCGATATACTGATCGTTTGACATATTAATTGTCTAAGAAGCATTTTTCATATACTTCATTACGGACAGCTCCATAATAGATTTCACCTTCCAGTATATCACAACCAATCGAACGTGCAATATCTTCCTGCAGCTTTGTGTGGATTCCGCCACATGCAACTGTCAGATCCATTTCTTTTACCATTTCTACGATCTTTTTCAAAATGATATATTCTTTCTTGTCTGAAATATCCTGTTTGGAATATTCGCCATGAAATTTAATTCCCGCAACCGGAAGACTGCGCAGCGAATGAACCGCTGTATGATCTGAACCAAAATGACTGATAAAAACTTTATACCCTCTTCGATCTAAATCCTCTAATGCCATTTGCAGATTCGTTGTCATGTCCTTAAAACAATGTTCCTGCATTTCCAAAATAATATCTTTTGGTTCAAGATTATTTTCACGAATCGTATCGTCTATTTTCTCTACTGCATTCTGTAAACAGAGCTGGCTTGCCGTAATATCGATTGAAATCGGCTTGATCTTATAACCTTTTGATTTCCATACTCCCTGGCTGCAGCATACATTCGAAAGGACATAGAAGAATAGCTGCTGTATTTCTTCACTGCGATCAATATAACGACGCAGATCCTCTAATGAGAGATAAGAACCATTCTGCATCTGAATCTGAGGAATCGCCTTACAACCGATCACATTATCCCGATTCTTGTAAATACGGGGCAGGTAGCAGATTTCAATTGATTGCTCCATCATCGCCGTGCCAATTTCGGAAATGACTTCTTCTTCTAAGAACTGGTTTCTTTGCAATTCTTCCGTATAGATCGAATAATGATTTCCACGAGTACCTTTGATACTTCTCCTTGCCAGATCCGCACATTCTAACATCTTGTCAAGATCCTGCTCACCCGGTTTTACCAGATAGATACCGCTTGTCGTTCCGTATGTATTATAACTAAGCTCTTTTTCCCTTTCTTTTTGCATACGAAGCATATGGGAAACTCTCTTCAAAAGCTCACCATGCTTTTCATACTTGAAAAAGACAACAAAATAATCTCCGCTGATACGGGAACACATATTATCATATGCCATATGCTTGCATAACAGCTTTGCAAAACTTGTCAAAAGTTCGTTTCCGATCGAAATTCCGTAATGATAGGTCAGTCTTTGAAATCCGTCTATATCACAGCACAGAATACCGTATTTTTCTTCCTTATTATTTTTTAAAATACTGCTTGTCCGTTCAATCCATTCCTGATAAGGCATACTTCCCGTTACAACGTCTTTGACTTTTTCCCTTGCCATCTCAGCAATCTTTAAGACTTTTCCTACAGTCCCGGATGTAAAGGAAACAGCAGGCTCTTGCGACACAATAAAGGAGCGGTCATCCAAAAAACGAGTTTCTCCATAAATTTTTTCCGGCATGCCTGTCTCTTCTGCACCGACTGTAATTGCATACACTTCAGTCGGATGATAATTTCCCTTGCTGTCTTTTACTTTGAAAACACCCTTAGCTTTACCGATTTTACGCATCCGTTCATCAAAAAAAGAACAGAGTGCATCCAAATCGTCAGGATGTACCGTCGGACCTAATGTTTCTCTGGTAAAAGCATTTTTCAGTTCTCTTTCTCTGGAATAGGTGCCATCTATATAGCCATTGCGATATAGCTTTTTAGATATTATATGATACGTCCACTCTGTTTCCTTCATATACTCCAGAAGATAACCGGATCTGCGAAGACTGTCTTCCATTTTTTGTTCCAGTTTTTTCTTAGATGTAATATCCATAATGATACAAAGATAAACAACTTCACCATCCAGATCATCCACACGACATCCATTTACATATGACCAGCGTACTTCACCGTTTTTGGCAATGATACGATATTCAAAGCTGATTGTCCCACCATTGTCTACCGCTGCACGAATCATGTGCACTACTCTTTCCACATCTTGATCATAAATAACTTTATCGCAATGATTTCCAAACAAAGAGAAATACTCCGAACGACTATAACCCGCCAAACGATAAAAGCCATCATTGGAATATAAAATGGAAAAATCAGAAATCCGAATCTTGATCACGCCACCCGGAACATTATTTGTTATGAGATCAACTTGTCTTTTTGCATCATAAACTTCTGCTAATGTCCGTCTCTGCTGCGTCACATCCATTGCCGAGCAATAATAACACATCTTGTCATTTCGAACGAATGGACTTGCTGTCATCGACAAAAAACGAACTACACCATCTTTACGTTTGATACGATATTCCAAATGGATATGGCCACCTGCTACAGACTGCCTTGCGATCAGATTAGATATCTTTTGTTTTTCTTCCGGCAAAATCAGCTCCTTTAGTTTATTCTCAAATTGATCGGCAAACTCCTCTTTCGTATAACGCAAGATCTGATAAAATTTCGGATTGGCATATACAACTTTAAACTCCATTCCCTGTTCTAAAACAAACGTTGCACACTCTGAATATTCCAGTAAATTTCTTAATTCTTCCTCGCTCATCTGTGGTTCTTCTATTTTCCCCATGGATATCACCCCTTATCCTTTCAAGCAGATGTTGGCATCCCGCTTTGTTGCACATTTATAAATTCATATGGATATATCAAATGTCACATATTATTATTTTTCTCTTGTTTTATAATTCACATGGACCAGAGCCGATCTCTACGACATAAAAATCTGCTGCATAGCCGATCGTTTCCTTATAAGTTTTACCAACCTGATCAATAAATCGGTCCACTGCCTCATCTTTCACAATGCTGACCGTACATCCGCCAAAGCCTGCGCCTGTCATACGGGATCCGATCACACCGTCAATCTTCCATGCTGCTTCTACTAACGTATCCAGCTCCTCACCCGTTACTTCATAATCATCACGCAATGATACATGAGACTCATTCATCAATTTACCAAACAATGTAATATCATTTGCCTTCAATGCTTCTACTGCCTTGATCGTACGCTGGTTCTCATAAACGGCATGTTTGGCTCTCTTTCTTCGATCTTCATCTTTGATCGCCATTTTCACACTTTCAAACTGTTCTTCTGTCAGATCACCAAGTGTTTCAATTCCCATTCCTGACTGGATCTCAGATAAAGCCATCTCACATTCACTGCGACGCTCATTGTATTTTGAGCTGCCAAGTCCGCGCTTCTTGTTACTGCATGAAATGACAATCTTTGCTCCTTGTAATTTGACCGGAGCATATTCATATTCCAATGTTGCTGTATCTAAAAAGATTGCATTATCTTTCTTACCCATTGCGATCGCAAACTGATCCATAATACCGCAATTTACACCATTGAAATTATTTTCTGAAAACTGCCCGATCAACGCAAGATCCTGATTGCTGACATCAAATCCATATAATGATTTCAAGATAAAACCGGTTACTACTTCTACGGAAGCAGAAGAAGAAAGTCCCGAACCATTTGGAATATTTCCGTTCAAAAGGATATCCAGACCACAATCCAGATGCATTCCTCTTTCACCGAATGCCCACATCACACCCTTTGGATAGTTTGTCCATCCTGCTTCTTTCATTGGCTTTAATTCATCTAAAGACGACTCAATAATTCCAAGATGCTCAAAATTCATTGAGAAGAAACGAAGCTTTCTGTCATTTCTCTTTCTCGCTACTGCATAAGTACCGATCGTCAATGCGCACGGAAATACATGACCTCCGTTGTAGTCTGTATGTTCTCCGATCAAATTCACACGTCCGGGTGCGAAAAATGCTCTTGCACCTTCTGTAGTTCCATATACTTCACCGAATTTTTTAAGAATAATATCTTTCATTCCTGCTCTCCTTTGCGACTATATATTTTAAATTATATTTTTGTCTTTTTCGTGTTGTGATGCAATCTATTCTGATTGCTATAATAATAGCATAACAACTCAATTATTATTGTACATGAATACATACGGAGTTTCAAGCACTATATACAGGCTCTCTATATATGGATATATACGCACTCTATGTATATGAGGTTCATCTTTCAGATGCAGAGCATAGTTGTCCTTCTTTGCGGAATTTTGCAGGAATCTGGTGTTGGAATGTATTCGGAGTTTGCCGGATTTTCCAGATAGGTAATATTACCGGATAGATAATATTGTATTACATATATAAATGTTATTGGTGATGCTTAAAAGTATTATATATATATTATATGCAAAAAAAGGCAAATATTGTCGTGTTGTCGGGGATATGTGATATGCTGTCAGGATATGCTATCGGTGCTATGCTGTCGGGGATATATTATTTGGGAAAACTCTATTTTTCTGACTTTATGTAACTTACCAACTGTTCCATAAAGTCAGAAAAATCAAGGCTTTTGCTGAACATATACTAAAAAGAATGGAGAGTAAAACAGAGGGATTAGTTAGTGATGATTATCACTTGATGGAACGATGGATGGATAGATTTATAAATATATTTAGTTTTTAGTCAAATAATTTTTAATTAATAGGGGATTATGGGTTCACTGTATAATTGGTACTAAGATTAATTGATACAATTTGCAGTGGATTTGCTGTGTGTTTTGTGCTGAATCCACATCTGTATAATCAGGAATAGACATACACCAACAGCAGCCCCTGTACTGTCAAGCAGTACATCTGCTACTCTTCCACTTCTTCCCGGCACAAAAAGCTGATGAAACTCATCTGTCATTGCATAGAAAGCACTTCCTATCCATGCAGCCAGATACAGTTTTTTATGTTCCTGTACTTTATTTCCCTGCTTTTTTCTTTCTTTTGCATTTGTAATAAATGATCCTGTGATCAAAAATCCAAGCAATGCATATTCCATCGCGTGAGCTGATTTGCGAATCGGAAAATCTACTTTTTGCGCAAAAGCAAGCTGTCTTGTACTGTTCCATTGGTCAAATCCCGGCACAAAAACTTCACCGATCTTCATGCCGATATAGTGACTGTCACCGGTAGAAGTCACACCATTTCTTGCTGAAAAACAAAAGATTGTAATCATCCAGATGATCGTCAATATAATATATATTTTTCTTTTCATTTTACTGAGCCATTTCTTTTTTATTAAAATGCTAAATGGTCATTTTCCTTTTTCTTAAACGATCAAATGACCTTCCTCACAATATAGTTTTTTCTATCACAACATTCTGACAAAATAGTATCACTGATAGATATTATGAATAAACTTTTGTATCATTGCTACTTTAAATTTCCCGATGTGTTTTACGTACATATTCTAAAAAACCGGTACATCCTTCTACCACATCATCATACGTTGCATCAAAGTTTCCGGTGTACCACGGATCTGCAATTTCCTGCCCTGCACGCTTTGTATAATCTAAAAGCAATGCCATTTTTCCCTCCGGATCGCCACCTACGATCCGAAGCATGTTTTTCATATTCCAATGATCCATTCCGATCAGATAATCAAACTCTTCATAATCACTTCGTCGCAACTGACTGGCACGATGGGCAAGCACAGGAACGCCTACTTCGCGCAGCTTTTGAACGGTACCGTAGTGCGGACCATTGCCAATCTCTTCGGTACTGGTCGCTTTGGAATCGACCAGAAATTTGTCCGCTAAGTTCTGACGGTTGATCATGTCCTGGAAAACGAATAACTATAAGACTCCATTTTTGAAATCTTATAACTTTGCTATTGATAATATTAAGTTGTATTTCTAATCATCAATTATTTCCCAGTGTCCATTTGAACCACGACCAATAAATCGTACAATACCTATATCTTTGATGTGACGTTTTACAGTCTTGGAACTTATTCCTAACATCATTGCCATTTTTTCTGTACTGATTTTATTATCCTTTTTTATCATATTCAATATTTGAATTTCCAACGGATTACTCTCTTTTTTCTGAGGGACATTCCGAGGGACATCCTGAGGGACATTCCGAGGGACAATGTAATTCAAATTTGGCATCACAACTGTAAACTGGTACCGATCAGATCTAAAAGACGGCTTTTTACTTTCATCATAGTTGATCTGAAATTCATAGCCGCCGATAATTTTTCCGAATCCACTACCTTTACGTTCCATATATCCCAGCCGATTAAATATATCTGCCAAAACCGGGTTTCTTCTCGTTGATGGAACTGTAAGCGGATCTCTGTCCTGAATAACGGATCCGTCCGGCATGCCTCCCGGCGAATAAATTTCCATACGATCATCGTAAATATCAATATGCACTTCACTGCCATTCACAAGATAATCTCTATGAGCTAATGCATTAACCAATGCTTCATGATAACTACGTTCCACATATTCCGGCATTTCTTCTCTGGAATTAGCAGTCTTTCTCCACATTAATTTCGCATTTCTCTTAATAAAAGCTTCTCCATTATCAATTAATGACAATACACTTCCAGAATATTCTGCATCGTCAAATGCATCTATTGTACCACCGCTTTTATTTAATCCATTCCACCGGGTACAAAATAATCTTGACCATCGAATAGGGCTTTCATCTGCAACCAAGGCTCCTGCATTTGTCAAATATCCTTGCTCATTCGCCAACCCAAATGATATAAGATCTTTCTCATCAAAACTATTTCCTGTCCATTTTTTATATCTTTCCCGGAGTTTAGAAAAAGCAAAATCTTCCACCTTATACGTAGAAATCTGTGAATCATAAGATGTATTTCTACCGCGCAACACCAGTCTTTTCAATTCCGTTGATGTCGCTTTCACACTCTCGTTTCCAACACGAACATATGCTTCCAGCACACCATCACCCGAATAATAGTACGGTGTCTCTTCACCTTTGAAAATATCCAGTACAATTAATGCTTTTCCATCTTCGACCTGTTCAAATTGAAGACGAAATTCTGGAATCGGATCCATCCTTGTCTTAATGATTTCACTTATTTTCTCAGCATCACCATTCGGATTCTCAAGTCCTACAACTTCATCATTATCGGCTATTCCAAAGATTAACGCTCCGCCAAGTGTATTTGCAAAAGCACTTACGCTCTTACACCAACTCTTTGGTTTCTTCGCTTCCAAAGATAGCTTTTTATCATATTCAGTTGCTTCCCCGATTAATTTTTTTATATCCAAGCTTTTCACCAACTTTCTAAATTGAATATTTTCCCAATACTTTCTATTTTTACAAATTAAACTACACCTTTTGAAAATACTCCTCAGCAATCTTATCTAACTGAGCTGCAATTAATTTGAACTCTTTATTCAAATCCAATGTTTTAACACAAATCTTATTTCCACTCATTACAAAACTGCAATCTGGTGTGATTGCTTCCTCTGTTTTTGCATATAACAGCATACCAGATACATTGCCAGTATTCTTCACATCTTGATTCTTAACATATGCAAAAATCTGATACATATTTCCCGAATGAAGCGTTTCCTTGTCATGCTGCATCTGCATAGTATGACCATAATATTTTGTGTCTATTATGAGAATCTGTTCTTTATATCTGAGGAAGATATCAGTCTGCATAACAGGCAGAAATCGTATCATACTCTCTTCTGTATCCGAAGACAAATCCCACTTAACTTGAGCAGCTCTTGCTTCTGACAAATAGGAGTGATGTTGCTTGAAATATTCCAATACAAATTTCTCGTAAAGTCTATGAATATGCTCATCAGAGAAAGTCGTCATCTTATAATCACCTTTGTTTGTAGTCTGAATCATTCCATCTAACACAAAATAGCAAACATTCATAAGCATCTCATAATTTTGATTGTTTCGTTGATATATCAGACTGTCCCATCTAATATTTGAAATCCTTATTTCATCTACCTCATTAAAGAACAGAACAATCTTCTTTAATTCTGCCTTATGCAACTTCTTTACTCCAGTATCCTTGATCAGAATAGTTATTGTAGTCTTTAATATCTGATTAAAGATATTGTTTACTGAAAGTTCATCATACTCGCAAGACAAAAGTATCTTCCTCTGAATTTGGTTTTTAACAGTTCCATAAATATCCAGCTTGCCACGCAAAACGGACAAGTCTTCATTTTTTGTAATGTACTCTCGGTAAAGTCCCTGCTTAAGCTGTTGCGATACACCCTTTGCAAGAATTGCTGCAAACAAATCCTGTACATTATCAAAATCTTCAGCTGCAACATTATCATAGTTTTTCCGTCTAAGAACTTGAAATGCATAGGCAAGCATATAATATACATTTTTGATAAAAATGCCTTTATCGTTAGTCATTGAATACTCCTATTAAAAGATTTTCCCACCGCTTAACTTTTTGTCTATCATCAAACCAATATTCTTGCAACATCGGAATAATGTCGTAATACACAACCGCCTTCATCCATTCCTCAGTACATTCTTCCTGGCCACAAAAATAACTGTGACCAATACAGAACCCCGGTCCTAGAGAATCATCTGTATTGATTTCCCTATTCAAACCAATAATCTGTTCAATAAGAGCATTGAAAGTTTCATTTTTCAGTGATGCTTGATATATTTTAAATCCTTCTGAATTAAATCCAGGCTCCATCCCATAAAAGCTGAATCTCCTTCTAAGCGCATAATCAATCATCGCCAGACTTCTGTCTGCAGCATTCATCATGCCGATAATATAAAGATTCTTTGGCACAAAAAAGGCTGTTCCGGAATATGCCAGTGTAGCCGCTGTACCTCTGTAATCCTTTTCAATAAGCATCAATAACTCGCCAAAAATCTTACTCATATTTCCACAATTGATTTCATCAATAATAAAAAAATAATCCTTATTCGGATGCTCGGCTGCATTCATGCAAAACTGATAGAAAATACCGTTTGTAAGCTTAAATCCTTCAGCTTGTGGCTTATACCCCATAACGAAATCCTCATATGAATAACTCTGGTGGAACTGAACAAACTCAATTCTGGAATCATCCTTTTCACCCATCATCGAATATGCCAATCTCTTGGCAGCGAAAGTTTTCCCCACCCCTGGTGCTCCTTGAAGGATCAAATTCTTTTTGTTTTTGAGAAGTCCTACTAAGGTATCATAATTTTCTTCTGCCATATACACTTCACTAAGAAAATCTTCTTTTGTATATAAAGCAATAGCATTCTGATTACTGTCTGTTCTATACTCATAATACGGAGTTAAATCTATATCTGGTATATATCTATGTTCTCTTTCTGCTGTCTTGATCTTAATCCATTTAGCGGTAAGTTTGCTTGCCAATTCCTCTGTTATTATGAGTTTTTCCCCCAACTCTGTAAGTGTCCACAATCCATTCTCACCTTTATCAAGAGCACCTTCATAAACCAAATAATTACGAGCCCAGTCTATATCATTTAGTACCTGGGCATTACCGGTAGAATTTACCACTTTAAGTTCATCATCTGTAATACCATAATCTTTAATAATTCTCTGATGAACATCTGGTCTTCTTCCACTTCCACCCATTTTATACAAAGATTCGATAACAGGGGCATACCATTTTGAGAACTTTGCATCTGAATGCAAGGAATTTAGGTCAATTTCCTTTTGCTGATTATAGAATCTACTCACAAAAAATCCAACATCTAACGTCATCGTTATTTTTCTTGGATCCGGATAGCAATCTTCATTCAAAACATTTTGTAAAATTTCATCAAGTTCGCTGTCACCAGCAAGTATTTTTCTAATCTCATCGTAAAGTTTATAACTATTTTCTATATTTGATACCGATCCACCTTTTTTAGGTATAAAATCGCTTCCTATCTCCCTCGCAAGTGCACGCACTTCAGAATATTTATAGATATAATATTTATCCGGATATTTAAGCCAAAGATATGTACTGATTGCATTCGCTGTTTGGTAATGCTGTTTCCATGTACCATCATCGTATTTGATACGTAAATCTTCTGCTGATATTATAAATTGCTCAATACGCTGTGCCAGATTCTTAGATTCATCAAAAAGATCCATAAACATAGAGCGGACACCTTCTGTATTAGCCATAGCAAATGATTTAATCATACCTCTAGGATAATTGTTCATATTAGCCAGCAAATTATAGGTTTTATCTGTTGCTTCCATAAACATATCAAGGAAATTATAGGCAGATATATCCCAATATTTTTGAAAATGCTGAATTGCCTCCCACTTATACTTTTCATCTTTCCAATGATTCGGAAAATATTCTTTATAAGCAGCAATAACTGCTGCTAATTTTTCTTGGTCAAACATTTACATCCTCCATCTAATATATTCCGTTTATAAAGATATAAAAATTATAACCTATCAACATTTTCTTTTCAATTCGATTTATTCGCAGGATTATGAAGAATTTTGTATCATTACTACTTTAAATTTCCTGATGTGTTTTACGTACATATTCTAAAAAGCCGGTACAGCCTTCTACCACATCATCATACGTTGCATCAAAGTTTCCGGTGTACCACGGATCTGCAATTTCCTGCCCTGCACGCTTTGTATAATCTAAAAGCAATGCCATTTTTCCCTCCGGATCGCCACCTACGATCCGAAGCATGTTTTTCATATTCCAATGATCCATTCCGATCAGATAATCAAACTCTTCATAATCACTTCGTCGCAACTGACTGGCACGATGGGCAAGCACAGGAACGCCTACTTCGCGCAGCTTTTGAACGGTACCGTAGTGCGGACCATTGCCAATCTCTTCGGTACTGGTCGCTTTGGAATCGACCAGGAATTTGTCCGCTAAGTTCTGACGGTTGATCATGTCTTGGAAAACGAATTGTGCCATGGTGGAACGGCAGATATTGCCGTGGCAGATGAATAATACTTTTATCATAGTTTTGTTTCTCCTTGATTTGCCCCGGAATGCCCTGTTTTGCGAGGGTTCCCGGGGTTATTGTGATATGCTCTGAATTTACAGATTATGGCAAATCAGAGCAAGATGGAGCAAGTTGTTACTACCTGTTAGTAGTAAAATTGGTAGTAAAAGGGAACTTCTTACTACTAAGGGTTTTTCTGTTCATTCTGCATCAGCTCAAATACTTCATCCCATTCTTTCTCATCACGCCACTCATCATTTTCTAATATTACTGCTTTTCCTGCAGCATTATACTTGGTATTACCTGACGCCATTCTATAAGATATTTCACTATATTGAGTCATTATGTGTTCCTCCTTTTTGCACTAGATTGCCTCATCTTTAGAAGACATTCATAAACCTCGTAATAATCATGATTTTGCTCTGAAATGTGGGAAGTTAGCAATTCAAGACAAGATTTAGCAAGTTGTTATTATTACTTAATAGTAAAAATATTTTTCTTACTTATAGAATATTTCAAGCAATGGACGCAGATTTCTTATTATCTTTTCTACAATCTATCAAAAAAATCGATTCATCAATAGCCAATTTATACCCTGAATCTTCAATGACTTTTTCTGCAAATCTTTTTTCTTCTTCTGTAAAATAAAAGATAACAACCAAACTTCCATCCGTACAATTAGCCGCCTCATATATTTTTATTTGCGTAAATACATGTCCTAAACTACTATTACTAGCCAATTTAAACTCAATAATATTTTGATTATTCATTCCCTTTGATACAATAAAATCAGCCTGCCCTCTTCCATTATTAGGTTCTGCATCTACCTTATACGAAGTTCCATACCATACAAACCTAAATAATCTTTGAAGATCTTTTTCTTTTGCAATCTGTTTTCCATTGTAATATAAAGCTAAATATCCATCACATTCTTCTATAATGTGCTTAAAAAATTTCAATCTATTTTTTGCTTCTTCTCTTGCTTCGATATCTTCTTGAATAACATAACCTTCATCAATTACTTTTGCTATAAGTATCTTCGAGTTACTGTAGAATTTTTCCAGTTCTTCTGTACATTCCTCATGTGCAAGTTTGCTTACTTGTTCTGGATTATTCTCTACATACTTTATATAATAGTCATATAATTCAGGATATCCTTTTGCTAATTCCTTAAATGCATCTTTCTCTATTTTTTTAACACTACGCTCGTTGACACTTCTCTTATTTCTTTTTTGGTTATCTTCATATTCAAGAATTGCTTTGGCGATATAATTATTAACGTATGCTCTTAATGAATCATTATCTATCATGCTTCTTACATCATCATAACTGTCAAGAAAATCTTTTCGATTAATCGCTGGTTCATCCTCTCTCAGGATATCTTTAGGAGTTAATAATACATATTCCTTCTTACCTTTTTCACTAGTTATATATGGTAGTTCGTACTCTTTACTCACAAAGCTTTCTGTTTCATAATTAAAGTATGCTTTTTCAACATGAAACTTTTTTATGTACTTTTTATCAAGATATTTTCTTGCAAATTCTTCTGTGTAACTGCATAAAAAGCCCTTTATTAAGTTTACTGTCAAATCACTAATTTTATCCTTACCACTTCCTTCATACAAGAGCATAATCTTTTCAATATGATTCGATTTAGTAATATTATTTGTATTTGTTGCAAACCTTATGTTTTTATACAAAAATCTTGCATATTGTTTTCCCAATGCAGCTCCCTTATTTCCTGACATAGAATATCCTAACCAATTATTAGGAACCTCATTGAATTCAAACCACGCTTTCAACTCTTTATTTGATAAGCCGTCACATGCTTTTTGATATAAGAAATGAAAATACTTTATTATTTCTTCATGTAGCTTTTTATATTCCTCTTTTTCGCTATTGAATATCAACATTGGATCAATGAACAATGGAATGTCACAAACAAAAGATATATCAACAGCACCATAATGCTCCACTACAGAAGAATCAATTCCATAATATTCTGAAAAAAACACTTGAATCCCTCCTTAATTATTTAATCGAGCAAACCCTAATTATATTATAATCTTATATAATCGTTTTTTCCACAAAAATAACGCCCCAGCCTAAGCCAGAGCGCCACCTATCTTCCATATTACACGACCTTAAACATCTTTTGCGACATCGGTTTCTCCTTCTTCTGTTCAACCTCTTCCTGTGCCTTTCGGAAATCTTCCATTCGTTTCAATTCTTCCTCAGCATCATCAAATCCGATATGCGTGTACACATTCATTGTAACACTTATATCCGAATGCCCCATGAGGTATTGTAACGTCTTTGGATTCATTCCCGATTTTGCCATATTCGAGCAATAGGTGTGTCAGCATACATGAGGTGTAATATTTGGCATCTGTACTCAGTAGATGTCATTGTATCTGCCGACCATATGATTAAAACGGTGTTGCCAATGCATTGCAACAAGTGGCATTCCATTATCATCGTAAAATAGGAATCCACTATATCCATCTATGGACTTCTCCACTTTCGGTGCATTTCTATCCTCGATAATCGCCTGAAACATCTGTGCCACATCCTCTGTGATTGGCAATACTCTTGTTCCGGCATCCGTCTTTGTGGTTTCTATGATGTATCGCATATCCGATGTTCTCTGCGACTGATGGTCGATGTTCACAGTTCTATTCTCAAGATCAATGTCCTTCAGCGTCAAGCCACAAAATTCTGATATTCTCATTCCCGTATGAAAGAGTATGTACACCACTTCATAGTATTTACAGCACACCACATCGTCATGCACAAACTTCAGGAACTTTCTCATCTGGTCTTTTGTAATTGCCTCTCTTGTGACTGCGTCATTTACTAATACTCCGGCAAGCTAAAATCCAAATGGATTCTTTACCAGAATGTCATCATCCACCGCCATCTGAAAATCTGGTCGCAACACTCCACGGATGGTATGAATGGAACTGCAGCTTTTCCCATCCTCTTGCTGCAATTTGATAAGGAACAGCTTTGCACCGGATGTTTTCACACTTCGTATTGTCTTTTTGCCAAATGCTTCCTTCGCAAGCAATCTCTGCACTGTAACATATCCCTGTTTCGTGCTTTGCCTTACTCCGGTCTTTGTTTTCAAATATCGGTCTACAAGTTCACAGACTGTCATCTGTCCGTCCACGATATTTACAAATAAATCCAAATCTGTGTTTACCTGTTTTTCCAACTCACGAAGGGAAAGGCATGGCTTTTTGCCCTTTGGAAGTTTGTTCGTATCCTCCATCTGCATTCAATGCATCCTGACTTACTCAGCTTTCTGATTATATCATTTTATACAGTTGATCAACTTCTGCTTCGTATACTGATTCAGTGTGAGTATCAAACAGCACCCATTCCACCAAATCAAAGCTGTCTGGAGTACCCTGCAAGAATCTATTTACTGTATGTACTGCAATCTTTGCTGCCAACTCAACCGGAAAACTATATACTCCCGTTGATATAGAAGGAAATGCAATAGACCTGATTCCATACTGGCTTTTGTTTTTCCGTTTTCAATTTCATTTAAGTTCTGCCTGCTAATTTGCAATTCCTGTGCCAGTCGTGATTGAGAATAATCACAGGCATTTCTCTTTTGCTTTAATGTTTCAATAAATTCTATATCATTCATGCTTCATTCCTCCAATCAAAAAGGCATATACTCATAGGAGCATACACCTTGTATCTTATATTTATTTTCTATTGATATGCTGTTTTAGACCTGTCGGATAAAAAGAATATGGTGTGAAGTGAAATAAGTTCTTATAACCTTATAAATCGTTGCATATCAGCAGTTTTGTATTTATTTTTTCTCTTGTCTTTTGTAATAGTACCCCCCCTGTTAGATAACGGGGGCTTTATGGCTCGCTGACGCTCGCCCCACCGTCAGAGTGAACCAGCCGTTTGCCAGCAAAACTGGCATGGCTTGATGTCTTACGACCGCCACCACATCTGGATCACTCCGGCGGTGTTGCTGTCTTGCCTACCATTTCCTCATTTTCCGTGTACTTATATCCAACACCTCTGACAGTGACGATATAGCGTGGTCTGTCCGGCTCCGGCTCAATCTTCTTTCTTAATTTCCGTATGAATGAAGTCAGATTATTAGGGTCTGCCGGATAGTCATATCCCCATACATTTTCATAAATCTGTTCTTTGGTAAAAACCTGCTCCTTTTTAAAATTCTTTTTTGTTCATAATTGACAAACTGATTTTCATTGAAACCAATAACATCAACAAAGCGATAATAATTGCAATAGCGATAAGAACTCCCATGCTTACAGTTGGCAAATTATCTAACAGACTAACTAAATCAATATTGAAAATGGCTTCTGCTCCTTTCACGATAACGAGAGTGATTACTGCCAGACCGCCAAATGCACCAATCATAGCAATTCTTCCTTTATCTCCACCGAATTTTAGCAGAAAAGGAAGCGTGATTGCTTGAACGACAATCATAATAGGTAAAATCATCAATGAACTCTGTACTAAGTCTGTAATAGGTAATGTATCTTTCAATACAGTTGTAATTATTCCTAAAACAGTTGCCAAAACCCAAGCCATACACCCCAATAATAGACCAAGAAAGTATTTTTCACTCACATAATGATTACGTGTAATAGGTAATGTAAACAGAAACGCATTTCCATTATCAAAATCATCATAACTGATTGTGCTTACTGTAAAAAGTGATACAATGAAACTCAGAAAACCTAATGGGAATATCACATCATCAGTAAATATCATCATTCCGATTACAATCGCCAAAATGAGCAACAGAAAATTTTTCTGTAACATCATCAATTTCAAATCTTTTACGAATAAACCTTTCATTGTTCTGTCCCCCTTATCATCATGGTAATGACTTCATCTATTGTACCTTTTTCAATGGCAATTTTAGGATAATTCTCCATATAATACTGTTTCTGATTTGTCAGACAGCTATATCCATATGTTTCTTTTTTGGAACGCAATATAAACTGTTTATCCAGCTTGCTGTATTGTTCTGCGTCTACTTTTAATAAAGCATAGTCACTAAGAAGAACGTCTGTATCTTCATGCAGAATAATTTTTCCGTCATGTATCATATAAAGGTCATCACATAGCGACTCCAAATCACTGGATATATGAGAGCTGATTAAAATGGAGCGTTCTTCATCTTTTTCCAGAAATTCTCTTAACATTTCAAGCAATTCGTCTCTTGCGATTACATCTAAACCTGCTGTCGGTTCGTCCAGTATCAGCAGTTTTGCATTGTGTGAAATTGCAACCAGCACTTTTAATTTTGCTTTCATTCCTGTTGAAAATTCTTTTATCTGTTTATTCATAGGTAGTTGAAATTTCTGTACCTGTTCTATAAATAGTGATTTGTCGAATTTTGAGTACATATTCTGCAATATAGGGATAATATCTTTTATCTTCAGATACCCACTAAAACCAGAATCCGACAATACTACACCCAATTCCTCTTTATCTTTTGCTGTGAAGTCTTTTCTGTCCTTTCCAAGTATGGTAATATTTCCGCCGTCAGTTGAAATCAAACCTAATATCGCCTTAAATGTTGTGCTTTTTCCAGCACCATTTTGTCCAATCAAGCCTGTTACACATCCAGACATAAGCTCTAATGAACAATCAAGAGAAAAATTATCATAATGCTTTTTCAAGTGTTCAATTTTTAACATACATCAACCCTCCAATATCAACTCAAATAAACTTTTTATATCTTCATCACTAATACCACATCGTCTGCCTTTTTGGATAGCCTGCTCCAAATCCGCTTCCAATTCTTTTTTCTGTTCTTCCAAAAGCAGTTCTGTATTTGTAGCCGCTACATAAGTGCCTTTTCCATGTACTGTAACCGTAAAACCCTCACTTTCCAAATTGTCGTAAGCTTTTTTTACAGTTAAAGCACTTATTTTTAGTTCCTTAGAAAGTGTACGGACAGATGGAAGATTGTCGTTTTCCTTTAGTTCCCCGTTGCGTATGAGCATTTTAATCTGGTCAACAATCTGTTCATATATGGGAACCATTAGGGAAGTATTGATTATAATTTTCATTCTTTATATCCTTCCTTCTTTTCTTGATAACAGTATATAACAGTTGCAAACTGTTGTCAAGTGTTATATAGTGTTTGTTTTAAATTTTCTTTTGAAATTAAAAACATGCAAATCAATATAGAAATGCATGTTAAAAAATATAGTATTCTATTGTAATTCCTTTAACGCAAGCAGGTGTTTCATGGATTGTTTCTAATATCCTTTTGTTGGGGAAACTCCACACTCCCATTTCGATATTGTTTTATCACTGATTCCCAACAATTCAGATAATTGTTTCTGTGTATACCCTTTTGCCTTTCTTTCATCAGAAATAAACTTTCCAATTTTTACCTGATCCATTGTTTTTCTCCTTTCTGACCACAGAATAGTATATAAAATAGATGTTTTACACCCACGGAACGTAGAGAATGGTGAATATATGCGGATTCTACGCTTCGTAGATTATAAAATATCTACTGATTTCCTGTTTAATCTATATCATAATATTACCATAAATCATATTGTTTCATAGTTTCTACATTTCGATATTCATGCTTCTCATAATATCCTATCAGCTTACCTTCATCTCTGAGTGCCACCATGTAAACATCTTTATTCAGTTTCTCATTGTGAAAAGTATAGACGAAATTATGGCTTTTATCTGCTGCAAACCAGTCCACAACTCGCTGTATTTTATCCCTGGATTCCGGATTATGACAATCTAACAGACTTCTTCCAATAAGTTTATCTCCACCTCGCTTCGCACAGCTGGTAACAGCTGCCGGATTCATGTAAATAATCTCATGTTTGAGATTGCATATAACAACGGATGCCCTGTCCTGATCAACAATACTTTTATAAAAGCTGACATAGGATTTAAACTTAATTACCTTTTCATTATCCAGCCGTCTTTGAAGTTGTGGTTTCTTTCTTCGATAATAATCGTATATCTCTCCTTCAGGTATCCAGATTTGTGCCTCATTTATCTTATCAATTACAACTTCAACAATCTGCTCATCTGCTAGTAAATCAGGTACTTTATCATACTCTGTTACATACTTTCTGTATTCTTCATACACCCAGCCTGTAATCTTATCCTTCTGTTTCATCTTGAGATCACTAAACTTTTTATTCAGCTGTAAAAGCTGACCATCTATCTTTTTATGTATTTTTGTTTTTTTACTTTTTGCCAAATTTCTCCCACCTTTATATAATTAACAACTTTTGCTAATATAACGCATGTTTCGCATTTATCTTTTCACATTATAACATCTATCATATTTATCCGCATTAAAAAAGGACGCAGAATCTCTCCCACGTCCTCAAATCTATCTGGCTTTATCTTCCCTTACCTTCGAAACTTCCTTATATGCCGCTTCCTGCTTCACATCATCCGCATCTCTAGCCTCAAATGCATCTGCATTATACTGATACTCCTGCGGCTCAGCGACCATCGGTGAATATACAACCTCTGCTTCTACTCGCTCAGCTTCTGCCCTCTCCGGCTCTGTCTGTTCCTGTGCTTTCGCATTCTCCATATGCTTTTCCTTATCAAGCTGCACATTCATAGCCAGATTATCCAGCTTATCAATAGATGCATCCAAATGAAGTTCCATTGATACAAGCATCTTTTTCACTGCTTTCATCGGAGCAAGTACTGCCTTTGTAATGGGATGTTTCTGCTCTTTCTGAGAATAATCCACCTCCGGCTTGTCAGCAAAAGTGCGGAATGCATTGGCTACTGTCTGCCCTGCTTCACGAAATCCTTTTGCAAGAAGTGCTGTCTTTGCTATATCCTTATCTGTGGTCTTGATTGCACCTCTTACATTCTCTCGAATATCCAGAAATCTTTTCTTAATTCCTAAGAACTCAGATACCCTGTATAATGCAGCTCTTCCCTTTTCCTTTGCTTCTTCGACTATGCCCTTAGCAGTAGATTTGACCTGTTCTTTCACTTCTAATACCTGTGACTTTATCTGCTCACATCTGGTATTAAGTCGCTCCTGTGCTTCTGACAATGCCTTTTTTGCATTATTGACAAGTGTATCTTCCTGCATTTCTTTGATCTGGTTCTGCATGTTGGTGAGTTCTTCCGTCATGGAATCAATCTTTTTCTCCAGTCCGTCCACATAGCTGCATATCTCAAATACATCGTTTGCCTTCTCTTTCATGGCATTTTTCTTTAGTAATTCGAGAAGTTCCCTTATAACCTCCTCATTGGTAAGTGTTTTTCCTGCTTCCATATCCATTCTGTTTCCTCCAT
>ERZ831634.1204-NODE-1204-length-28100-cov-4.442325_pt1 | contig 28100 bp, 20 predicted proteins | sample MGYA00519953_ERZ831634 | MGnify/ENA primary metagenome ERZ831634 (study PRJEB31850, sample SAMEA3708718) | human gut metagenome | biome: human gut; feature: human-associated habitat; material: faeces | place: China | collected 2014 ... | reverse complement strand
CGGTGGAAGCCATCAGCCCGGAACAGGTCAGCCAGATTTCCGGCTACCTCGACACTTGGGAGAATGTATCCTTTGACGACAAGCGGCGGGTGGTGGACTTGATGATTACCACCATAGCCGCTACAAGCGACAGCTTGAACATCACATGGAAAATCTGACGGGCGGAACCCCTCCCGTCAGATACCTACTCTGTGTAGTCCCTTGTAAACTGTACTTTACTGTGTGATAAACTATTTACATCCACTTTGGATACCTCCTTTGATTAGTGCGGTTGGCGAACCAACACTATTATATCATTGGAGGTTTTTACTGTAAGCTAAAGCGATTGTTGTCCACCTGCATAGCAGGTGGTTTTTTTAAGGATTGCCTTACAACAAATAACCGGGTGGCTCTTTGCAGCCACCCGGTTTGCGGTTTTGTGGGTTATTCCTGTTGTAACTGTTCGATAATCAGTTCTCTCTCTTCTCCCTGGATTTTCAAAGCATTCAAGGACTTTTCCAGTGAAAATCCTGTGCTTTCCATAAGACTTTTCACATCTTCAGTTCGCTGTTCTAATGCATATCCCTTTGCATATTCCTTTGCATATTCCTTTGCATATTCCTTTGCATATTCCTTTGCATATTCCTGTACTGCTTCACACATGGTATCACGTCCTTTCTCTACTTCTTTGAAATGTTTTACGCCTTGTGACAGTTCCTCGTAATGCATATGATCGGGGTCTACCTGGTGGAAATCGCTCATGAGCTGACCGATCTCGTCATCCCCCTTATAGTTCCCGTTTACATATACGATATGTGATCCGTCCTCGAAGATTTCCCCGGTCTCTCTTATATATCGGTCGATATGGTATACCGGTAAACCTTTTTTGAACTTGTCGTGCTTGTAAATAAAGATCACATAGGAATCCTTCAGTTTTTTGAACGGCTGGCCTTCCTTCAGCATTTTGGAATCCAGCACACTACTGTGGTATCTTGCCCTGCGGATATGGGCGCCTTCGGAATTTCCCTGCACCTCAATGTCCATTTCCTGTCCATTTTCATCCATTGCATATACATCCAGGGTAATGTTGCGTCCACCGACTTCGGCATTCCTGACCTCTTCCTGCCCGTTTACACGGATAACTGTGATTTTTCTCCCAAGAATGATCCTGAGGATCAGTTCGGTTGCCTCGATATTTTTATCAAACACCCTGCTCATCAGGTCATCATCAAACAAGGTCAGTCCATCGATCAACCTGTCAATCTTCTCCCGATCCTGTACTACATTTTTCATCTTTTCTTCTGTCATTGTAACCCCACTTTCTGATTCTATATTATCACGTTGCCGGGAACAGAGCAATGAAATTTCTCTAATTTTACGGACAGTAAGTTAGTAATTATCAACAAATATAGTAATGATTCTTATTATTAAATTCTACATCCAGGCACCTAGCTTTCCTTTCAAAAACAAGATATACTATAAGTATCCAAACAAACAACTCACATCAGACAAAGGAGAAAAAGCTATGAAAGTTAAATTTTATTTTTGTAATCATTGTAAAAACGTTGCTGTAAAGGTCGTGGATCATAAGGTTCCGCTGTTCTGCTGCGGTGAAAAGATGACTGAGTTAATACCCGGCACCGTGGATGCCGCAGTCGAGAAGCATCTTCCCGATTATACGGTGAAAAACGGAATCGTCTCCGTACATGTCGGCTCCGTGGAGCATCCGATGACTCCCGAACACTATATTTCCCTGATCGCAGTGCAGACAAACCGCGGTGTGCAGTATAAGAATCTGACCCCTGAGCAGTCTCCGAGAGCAGACTTTGCCCTCTGCGAGGGGGAAACCGTGGAAGCCGTGTATGCTTATTGTAACCTCCACGGTCTCTGGGAAGCGTGAGCCTATGAATCCTGTCAAAGCAGAAAACTATAACGAACAATATTCTCCGGCGAGAGAAACGTACGTGATCAAAAAGGATGGAAGCTTGGAGGCATTTCATGTCCAGAAGGTGATCGATGCTATCGGGAAAAGTGCTTATCGCGCTCTGACGAAGTTCACTCCTGAGGAAAAAGCGCAGATCTGTGAATGTGTCATTTCCCATATTGACGCTCTGGAATCCACACAGGTACCCATCTCCGTCATGCACAACATCGTGGAAAATGCCCTCGAGCAGGTACGTCCCATCGTAGCCAAAAGCTACCGTGATTATAGAAACTATAAGCAGGATTTTGTCCGCATGATGGATGATGTGTATAAAAAGAGCCAGTCCATTATGTATGTTGGTGACAAGGAAAATGCCAATACCGACAGTGCCCTTGTTTCCACCAAGCGTTCTCTGATTTATAATCAGCTGAATAAAGAGCTTTATCAGAAATTCTTTATGACAACCGAGGAGCTGCAGGCATGTCGGGATGGGTATATCTATATCCACGATATGTCTGCCAGAAGGGACACCATGAACTGCTGCCTGTTTTGTGGGTTGAAAAGAGACAAAATCAACTTCAAACGCAAAAAGAGAAAGATCAATACCTTTATCAATAAATGCTTATATCATTCCTTTTGCATAAGCTGCTCCCATACTATGTGTAATGACCTTATTTCTCAACCCATATCATAGTAAAACTTTTGTTGATTCATATACCAACAGCATAAATTCTTTGAGATATTCACCCAACAAACCTTTCTTCATAATATTTTTCATCAACATATCATTCTCTAATATTTGCCTTGAAAGAAAATATTTTGTTTCAGTATTCACTTCTGCCCTCTGATTTAGGATACAACAATAACCCCATTTATAAAGTAGACTTTCAGGATCAAGATAAGTTGCTTTTTTAAGCATAGATTCAACATCTTCCATTTCTATATCAAAGTACCATTCAGACATAGAAGCGATAAATCCGATATAAAAAAGATATTCTGAATTATTCGAAAACCTACTATATGATTCAAGAAAATACTTTTTTAATAGATCTGCATAATAATCATGTTTACTATTATCATACATTTCATTAACCAAAATATCCATAAGCAAATAGTTCATAAAAAGATAGCCATCTATATCGTTAGGATTATCATCTATTACTACCTGCATCAGCTTAATTGCTGCATTCCAATTTTTATTATACTCATATTGCTTCAATTGTTCTCTCCAGCACATAACATTTAAACCATTTTTAGTTTTTCGAATATTATATTATCCTACCTAAGTCAATAATAAGATTCCATTTTTAAATAGAAATCGGAACCCAAAATTATAACTATCTACTCAATAGTTTTAATCAAACCCAACACGATCTTATAAAGGTTATTCTCTCTTATTGGATATTGAATATAAAATAAGAAGATTTCTAAAATTAACAAAAACAAAATCCTACTAAGCGATAAATTTCTTTAAGAACATTACTTAGAATGTTTATACATTTTATCCAAAAAGGTTAAACAATGATTCTTTATTTGGATTCTCCTTTAAATAAAGATTTATGCTTCATTTTTTCTTCATTAAGATGCAATTCCAATTTCTTTTGCCCGTATTCTTCTTTAGATAAAGGCCCTATCTTCTCCCATGGAACCCCTTTCTTTACAGGAGGGAGCAATTTTACAATATAATATCCTTCTATACTGTCACTATTTGCACCATAGTGTGTCTTAACCAAAATGTATTGTTCATTCCAGTAAATATCTTTAATGCAACCTCCAACTACGCCTTCCAGCCTATCTCTGTGATATAACCCCCAATAACGAGTTCCTGGCGGACATCCATCCAACAAGATAGTAATCAGTTTTTTCTATTATTTTCGAACGCGTAAAATCAAAAGAACCTAATACTAATCCAAAGACAAAAAACACAACTAAAATAATGCATAATAATGTCAATACTATTTTCTTCTTCATACTGTAACTATTTTGATGATTTCCAAATATAAAATTGATATGTATTCGAATAAAAAGAAAGAAAAAGTGACATAAATAAACACGATAAAACTAATTTCTTCATTACACATTATTTTTATTTTGTCATCAATATACCCAAAGGAGATACTCGTGGAACATTCACTCTATTTATCATCAAAAAAACTCTTCTTTTATCAATAGAAGCATAATCAGTAATAACAGAAGTTCCATTCATCGTACTGTTAATTTTTATCAAATTGTTCTGTTTCATAATTGTAGTTTTATCACTATGATCTAATCCCAAATTATGCCCTATCTCGTGTATATAAGTAGCTTTCATTAATCGAGATTGAATATATCCAAGTTCAACTGAACAACGATTGCAAATAAAGAGCTATGCTTAAAGTCCAAATAATTAGTAATATTAAAACCACAACAACAGCTCTTCTATGGCTGTTTATCCAAGTGCGATAAAAAAAAGCACTAACAATAAAAGCTATAGTACAAATAAACGGAGCTAAATAAATAGAGTACATTACAACAGCAAAAGGTTTCTCTGATACATCCTCTATAAAATGCACCCATACGAATGTTGCTATTACCCATACTCCTAATACAAGCAAAGTCATTTTAATAGGATTCATAAACTAACCTGATTAAAATGGAACAATAACATAAAGGTTTTTATATCCATCTTGATTTACATAACCTGTTTAATTCAAACGCACTGATTTACAAAAATAAGCATAGCATATTTCCATATCATGCCACATCCTATGTACATCCCAGTCAAACATCTACTAAATACTTAACTTGTAGATTCATCAATACGGAACAGTGGTTATAAATTGTATCATTTGTATATTTCTATTCAGCAAAAATGTATCCAAAGAACATCCTAATTCTTTCAAATAATCATTCTTGTCAATATCCACTTTTGTCGAACAAAACACTTTATAGCCAGTATCTCTATTATATCTCAAAAGAATGTTTTCAGATGCCCTCTTTAATTCCTGATCGAAATAATATTTTTGACAAATATTCTTTCTCAAATTAATAAAAGAATCTTCTGCGTTAGCATCCATAGGAATAGCAACGCCAACAGAATCAAAGAAACAATAAAAATGCCATTGATCCCGATAGTTATCTTTAAGTAAACAATAATCATAATTTACCCGAAATGCCTTTTTACCTTTCCACAGCACATATAATTCACCACGTGATTGCCGGAAAGCTAAATCAGTCTTATTTTTCAACATAAAGCGAAGTAAATCCTCAACACCCGTTCCATTCGTTTTCATTTTTTCTACTTTTTCAAATTCAGTAAATGATTGAAAACGAAAATCATTAGCACTATTGGTAATTCTCCAACAATAGGTATACAACTCATCTACAGTAGGATATTTTAAATAATCACAATAATACAGTTTGACATACCTATTCACATCATATGCTAAATCGCGAAAAATATAATTCGTAGTTCCAGTAACAAACAACAAATCATTAGAACAAGACAAGTTTATACAAAGCATTATAACAATTAACCAGAAATGTTTCATTTGTTTATTTTTTAAATAAATTTTCGTATTTTCTCAGTAATACAGATGCATCTTGACGTGAATATTGCAAGTGAATAATATCATATCCTGTTTTATTTAGAAATCTAATATGATACATTTTCTCGCCCGATTGCCATCCTCCAATGTGTTTTGGCATATCTTTATCACCTACCCAGTTTTCCATGTATGCTTTCATAGCACTCTTTTCACCTACTATTCTATAAACTCCACTTGAGCTATTCTCATAATTAATTAAATATGAATTTCTATGCGAATCCACACCAAAATATTTAGTATCCTTATAATTTAACCCAGAGATGGAAAAGTCAGTTGCAGGACTCCCTATGTTTTCTGAACCAAAATTGTTAATTCCTGCTTGAATCGCATTAGCTTCTTTCATTATTGCTTCGTCTATTTTTTGATAAATAACTCCTTCAAAAGAATTAGCTGCCATTTGACTTCCAAATAAGCTATAATAAGCACCATCTTCCATATACGTTTTCCCCAGATATGTACCATTTTTGATCACTTTATCCAACTCTTCTTGAGAATGTACTTTATCATTATATATATATTGCCATTCCCCATGATTATTTTGTATTTTATACCAATCCCTGCCATCAAAATCAACATTATTTACCGGATTATTATTGCAATATGCATACGGACTTACCGAATAATAGTCTTCACATAGCGGATCCATTTGATTAAAACGATTCATGATCGCATACATTGTACGGGCACCAAAGAAATACTCATCCAAGTTATTTGTACTCATGAATTCTTTTCCACCCAATGCAAAAGGATGGTAGGGGTCTACCTTATTATCTAAAATACCGGAAGGGTAATAAGACGGATAAGGGGACTTACCTAAAGAAGTATCACCTGGTTCCCAATATCCCCGGATAGAACCGACATGATCTTTTGCCACATATTGCATTAATGGACCTTTACTATTGTTATAAAGACTGATATGCCCTTCTGGAAATGTTACACGTCTAAGTTTTCCTGATCCATAATAATAATCCTCGCACCAATCATTCGTACCGCTAATATAGGGATCAGTATTATTCACAATGTCATCCAATGGGGTAGATGTTCCTGCCGGGTAAGATCCATATGCATCACGCACTTTACGTCCATCGGCCATATAATAAAAGGTAAGCAGATTTCCGTCACTAAATGCAACTACCTCGGGCAAGTTGATGATATTATACTTGATACGTTGAATCATATTATCCAGATTCTTCACCAGATTACCGTTACTGTCATAGAAATATTCTACATCACGATTCACAGCATCCGGGTAGCGAAGCGAATAATAATTAACACTACGGTAATCATCTGCTGCTTTCTGAATCTGATTGCCATGATATTTTATCGTCAGTTTGTTCATATAACGGGGGTAAAAATCAAAGTAAACCCGATAATAGGTAAGCAAATTACCCATTTTGTCATAAGTGAAATCTTCCGGAGTGAAGATTTCACTCCCATCCGGTTTGTATTGGCGAGTGGATATCAGACGATTCAGACCGTCATAATTGAAACACGATGTATAATTGTTGTCTATCGAATTGGAAAAACAAGCAATATTGCCATTATACAAAGGAGTGGCTTTCTGTGGAAGATCCTCATTATAATAGATCTTCTCCGTCATCCCAAGTTCATTAATCTCGGTAGGCCAACCACGAACATTATATTTATAAGTAGAAGTGGCTGTTTCATTGTGTGTCAGCTTCTTTTCTAAGCGCCCCACTTCGTCATACTCATATTTGGCTACGAGAATTTTGGCATCGTTATCATAAGTCTGATATAGTTTAGACAAACGCCCTGCATGATCATACTCATATTCATATGTCAGGATATGGTCAACATCATCCACAGAAGCAGGAGGCGTGTCTCGGTAAATACTCGTATGCTCTTTACGGACAGAAACAGGCTGGCCGGTAAAGTCATAGTTGGTAAAAGTGTAATTCCTGAAACCGAAAGCGGAATTCATCGTGGACTGTACTTCACGCCCGCGCTGGTCGTAATAATAAGCAATGTAGTCTCTTTTGGAAGGATCGTTCAAAAGAGCTACAACTTGACCGGTAAGTTTATCACGCGAAGTGAGAGAAGAAGCGAAGAAAGAAGAGTAATACCCCGGACGGTTAAGAAAGCCAATGAATTCATTGAATATAGTAGTATATTCATAGTTATCATAATAATTAATGATTAATGGGGTACATAAATGACTTATTCTATGAACCGGAGTATACCCGTAATTTTCTGAACCATATGACGCGCCTCTAAAATAAATACTGAGATTCTGGTTTTTACATATACGTATCCAATCAGCATGAGGTCTATTTTGATTTATAAAGCCCCATATCACTTGCCGCCCTAAACGGTCATACTGAAAAGATTGCCATCTCCCAGCCTCCCGGTCATTACCATCCTGCTTCAGCACCAAATAGTTACACCTATCATACACATAATAAATAGGTTCACACCCCGGAAGTTTTTTCTTGATACACCGGTCTCGCTCATCGTAATAATAGAGATACCCGTATAATTGGACCTCTTCAACCTGACTACACATGAAAGTGCTATATCCTCCCAACGCATCAGCAGCAAGAGGTGGCAGGACTACCCGTTTTCTTCCATGATCATCATAAACAATATAAGTATCGTGCGGAATTCCATTTGCCTTCTGCCGGGTAAGAATCAGTTTCCCTTCATGATCGGTAAACTGATCGGTCACATTGCCGTCTTCGTCTGTTGTCCGCAGGATAGACACTTCATTTGCATCATAAGATTTTACTTCAACCTTTATATCCTCTCCAACATCTTTTGCAGACAGGCAGTAGCAATGGTCATCACCCGTTTTCGTATTATATAAGTAAGTGTACTTCACAGATTTCCCATTCTCCCGCCATGTTTGTCCGGGGCCATAGCTTTCGCGGACGCGGTTTAACTCCGAATGTTCATAGACCGTATAACTTTCCGGATTGGAATCATTATAGAAATTGGTATTCCCCACAGGCCGGGGAAGCGATTCGGACACTTTGCGGAACGCGCCGTCATATCCGACAAATGTTTGTAGATCGTTACCCTGAGGGGAAGCCCCTATCTCTCTAATTTCATCATTTAACCCGAAAGAATTATAATAAGTTATCGTCTCTCTAAAACTACTGCCATCGTCTTTGGTCATTAGTCGGGTCCGCACATAATGACGGTTCTTATCTTGTCCTTTCAAAAGAGAAGGAAAAAATGAGGAAAGACAAACAAAAACAAAGATAGAATAAAGTGTATATTTCATGCTGTTTTCATTTTTTAATTAGTTACAATCGTTCTCTTGCTTTCTATAGAAAATAGAAACAGATATTAATGAGTAGGGAAATTATAATCAAAAGCAGTTATCGTCTTCTTGACATTATTCTCCCAAATGTATGATTCGACAAGACGGCCAAAACTATCATAGGTAAAATAGGTAGTTATTCCGTCCGGTCCTTTAATAGAAGTGACTCCGATCAAAGGTCGGTAAGTATAGAAGTATCCCCGATAACCGGGCATTTCCTGAAGCATTTTCATATACGTCGCAGCAGTAGTTGTGTATGCTCCCTGCTTTTCCATATCCGTAATCCATGTACCATTGGATTGTGTTTTCTTAATTATTTCATCAAGCGTCATTCCTTCCATTTTAAATACCGGATGTTGGTTATAGTATGACCATAGATAGCTGGTAGTAGAACCATCAGAAGTGACAGAACTAATGTTGCCATAAGGAGTATAGGTGTAAGAAAGGCGATCTTCAAAGTTAGAAAGTACCGGATTCCACGTTTGTACCTTTTGAACAGCCAAACCGGAATAAACGTTTCGCAGAGTAGTGGTATCCGCTCCGCATATGCGTTTATATGCTATCAAGTTATTCAGTGCATGCAATTGCAACAAGAAATCTTGTCCCAAATCTTCCGTTATGCTATCTTTCGCCTCTTCCGGATAAATGAAATGTTCGATCGTTTCAGAACTACCGGTAGTAGTACGTATCCGTATAGGATTCAAGTGCCTTGTTGCAAACCACACGGTTGTCTCCACTGGACTATCAAACAGGTCTCCTGAATTTTGTGGACAATAAATATAATCACGTGTCTGTGTTCTTTTATTGCCATCGTCCGCAAAAGTGGTAATACGTTCTCGTTTCAAACGGGAAGCTCCGGCCGTTATAGCCCAAGTAAAGTCTTGATATATCTCTTGAGGATAAGCACCGTATTCTTCCAAATTGCAAGCACGCGTTTTATAAGGACGACCGATAATGACCTCCGGACCATTAAACTTCATAGGATCTCTATAATAATTATACTCGTACTCACGGCGCTCAAGCAGGGTATTGCCTTCATATATCTCTTTCTTTATCAGTTGCCCATACTTTAAAGCCTCTAAGCCGTCATCCGGATCAAAAGGCTTAGTGATATCCTGACGAACTTGAGTACGGGGATCAAAAGGATCATTAGGAATTCCGCCAGCAAGTTCCCAATATGGAGCACTAAAAAAATAATCCGTACGGTTCTCTTCGACACCTGCATTATCAATAACCTGTTCTCTTACATATGGATAAATAACAGAGCTGCCATTGCTAAAAGTGATATTGGAAACTGGATTCGCCCCCCAGGTCCGTAAACGGCAAAGCTTTGTATTACCACTTGCAGGAATTATAGTCAACCGCTCCATCTGTGTACAGTAATCCCGCTCTGTCAAGGCATGTTTAGGCACTCCAAGATCCTTTTTATACTTACCATCCGACCCTTCCGGTTTAGCAAGAGCATAAGAGAACACGCGTGTCCTTGAAAAGCCACTATGCATATCCTTTTCCCTTATTCGTTGTACACGCAAACCTCCGGCAAGATAGGTACCCTTCGCATAGTTTGCATCTCCACTGAACATCTTTCCATAACGGTTGGCTTCGTAGGTAAAATTGGTATGTACACCCTCCGGTGAAAAAATATCAGTCAGAATTCCGACTTGCATACAAGTTTCATTACAGTTACGGGTGCTGTCACCAAAATTAAAATAATACTGGTCATTGCAATAATAACGCCCATACGGAATAGGAAGGCGGTTCCTGACATTTTCCCCGTTATAATATCCCCAGTGATCCATTGCATAACTAGCTTCTGACTGGACATTATAAGGCATTTTATATTGAAACGAATAAACCTGTCTCTCTAAAGGAGTTCTACCGGAAGTGACAACTATCGAATCTAATTTAGTAAGACTCGTTTTTTCGTTATAGCGGGTTATATAAAATTGAACCTTTCGAATAATTTCCCCACTCTTGGATTTAACAGTAATAGTACTCAAATTCATATCACCGCCCTGTACAAAAGAAATAGAACCATCGTCAAATTGAATCGAATTTAATTTGCGTTCTTGTACGGAAGTTGCAAAATAAGGGCTGGGAACCAGATATTCCTCAAAATTAGAATATGAACCGGCAACTCGCGCTTCGCCATTTTCAATACGATAATAATATGTGGTGGCACCTTGCTTGGATATCAACCTGTAGTTACCCGGAGATGCAGAATATGCTCTAGAAGCATTTAAAGAATCCTCGCGGCGCAGAAATGTATTCTCTTTGACAGAAAAACAATCAAAATCAAGTGTATCAGGTGCTTGTCCACTATTCCGGAAAGTTCCCGGATACTCTTCCAAAGCTACATAATCGGTAGAATAAGACGATATGATCGGTGCGGATTGGAAATCAGTGTATGTAAAAGAAATATTTGCTCTGGTTTTGTTAGATACAATTCTCCGACATAACCAACGAGTGTTATAATTTCCGGTCTTTTCCGTATAGCCGTCCGATTCACTGCCAAATTCATATCTGAGCCCATTATCATCCGTTATATGAAGTTCATTAGAACCAAGGTTTTCCCAACCGACCACATGTATAGGAACATAAGGACGAGTACAACAAGCACTGACACGGGTAACCGGTTTAAATCCGGAAGTTTCTACACCCAAATAGAATGTGCCGCTCTGCTTTGCCAGTTTATAATAAAAACGATCGGGTTCGCTATCGATAATCTTCTTTTCAACCTGCTTTAAGAAACGAGTCTTTTTGTCCGGATCGCTCTGTTCTCTTTCATTAAAATACTTGGCAGTAAGATATCCTCCATATTTCTCCTCATCCGGAATTCCTCTGATCTCACGCATAATGGAGGGTTCCGCATTCAAGGTCCAGTTGGTTCCTACCCAACCGCTCAACTGACGGAGTTTAATGCCAGCGGAGTGATAAGACAAGGTTATAGGAAGTTCCATATCCCCCACTTTTATTGTATAAATAGGAATCGTTATGTCAGCCAATCCCGTACTATGATTCACCGGATAGCAAACGTATTTCTGAACTGCAGCAGCCTCCGGAGAAACCGGAACAATCTGGGGTTGGGAAATGGTAATAGGCATCTCTCCGTTCTGTGCATAAAGAGTGTAGCTGTATCCAAAGTTAACGGACAAAAGAAGTGCCAACAGTTTATAAAGGTTTCGTCGATTTTTCATAATAGTGTATTCTAAAAGTAGTTCATGTTCAAATTTTCTCACCATAGGTTTTACCATTGACAACCAAACGTAGTATATAATGCCTAAAGAGAGAAGGATCGATGGTGATAGATTCGCGATATTGCCCCGGACGCATTTCTTTCTTTGGATAGACGGACAACAGCTCTCCCTGCACAGTGTATAAAGCGATCTCGACTTCACAAGGAGCAGTCAATAAATATTCTACAACCAGATGAGCGTCATTCTGATAAAAATTACATTTACCAAAACCATCTCCCAAAGAGAAAGAGCCGTTACGGGACTGTTCCTCTTTTTTCTGTTTCTGCATGGACCTTTCTTCACGTGTCTGTTGATTGTCCGCATCTTCATTCAGAGTATAATATTGCTCGGACGGTGAATAATAAAATGCCGTTCGAAAATGAGATTCATGAGTACCACGACGAATCAATGTGTTCTCCACTGTTTCCAGAATAGGATAACGATAACCCGGAGTATACCAAGAGTAGGTATCCGTTTGCGTGATAAGGGTATCCGCATGGATACGGGACAAAATGCTATCCGGATGGAATTTACATAACCATCCGGCAGAGTCATCTACCGCACGGTATACACCGTGAAAATCCAGGTCCTGAACAAACCGGCGCTGCGTATGTACACGCAACACATCCGGCACCGTATCTCCCTCTATCACGAGAATACCTTCCGCATCTGCCGTAACGGTAGTCCTACCTGACAACTCCATACCATACGCGTGCTGATACTCACCGATATAGCCGAACAGACTTTCGAAACGGTCATTCAGTTTCATAGGATACACAGCCAGAAGTTCCGGAAAAACGGCTTTCTGGTAAGTCGATCTATTTTCTACGCCGACTTTCCATAAAGAATCTCCCTGTATGCGGTATTTATACATGGTACAGTGCTCCGTACCGGTTAAGAGAGAATCACTGCCGGTATAAACCAGTTCATATCGTTCCTTCACCGGAGTCAGTTGCTCTATTTGCCAAACTTGACCCGGACCCGGCTCACCGGGTGAGAAGTAATTGATCTCCTGTTTACAGATTTCATCGCCTACCCGGGGAAGTGTAGCCGATTTATGCAAAATAGTTTGTGCGTTCGCATGCAGGCAACAGATACCTAACAAAGCGATAAATATTTTTTTTCTCATAATATAGTAAGTTAACATCGTTGTATATCGGTTAACATCGTCTGATAAAAGAACCTGCCTGAAAAATCAACCCAATCAGACAGGTTCTTTCTTTACGTCTACTTGTCTGTGCGGAAAGGGCCTACCGGTACTCCGGACGGGCTATACAGATTCCCGTTCGGGCAGTCGGCCCAGTTGTAACGTGCCGCAATGGGAATTTCCACTTGAGGAGATTCCAACACGACACTTTTACCATTTTGCTGCAACGTTGCTTTAGCCGGATAGAATACTCCGTCGGGGCCAGCCAATACAAATCCTTTTACTTCTCCTGCATTAGCTTGTACAGGTGAATCGAATGCCAAAGCAAGTGTACGGTCATAAACCTTATATCCTGTACAAACCGGCATGTGATAAGTACCTTTCCGGTAAGTATCGGCTAATGACAAAGCCGCCAGCCGCTTACCGACATCCTGCTTGTTCTTCGGATGAATATCATACGGATCGCCTAAATCGACGGCTGTTATCATCCCTGTATTGGCTATATGCAAAGCCTCGGCCTGTGCCTCGCGAAGAACTGCCCACCGGGAATCCGGCTGTACTTCCTGCGGAGTCATATAACCGGCCAATTGTACAAAGTAGAAAGGCAAATCAATTTTCCACTGTTTCCGCCAATCGGCAATCAATGCCCGGAACAAAGGAGCATATTGCTCGGCTCTACTGGCATTTTCTTCTCCCTGATACCAGATGACACCCTTAACGGGGAAAGCAGTTAACGGACTGACCATGGCGTTGTACAACCCGGAGGGATAATGAGAACTCTCGGGAGAAACCGGTTTCGCAGGAATATCGGTAACCGACATACCTATCCGGTAAATCCACTTTCCGGCCAGTGAGATCCGTTCGCCACCAACTTCTGCATATAAATCTTCGGGAGCGCCATTGATTCCTCCTTCACCTCCATAATCGGTCACACGTATGGTCAGAACACCCTTTCCGGCTTTTACCTCGTTGGCAGGAATCATATAAGACCGGGGAGTCGCGTGCCCCTGTCCCCTTGCTATTTCTTGTCCGTTATAGTAAGTAATATCTTCGTCGTCAATCTTTCCCTAAGACAGCCTGACCTCTTTTCCTTGCCAAGCAGCAGGGATTTCTATTTCACGTTGAAACCATACAACACCATCAAAACCATCCAGACCGCTCCGTTCCCAGAATCCCGGAAGTTGCATCGGTTGCCAACCGTCACCGGTTTGCAAGGAAGATATCCATAAAGGCTGCCCCTCTCCATAGCCGGCATCCCGGTTCATAAACTCTCTTTCCCATGCCTGCATCTCTTTTTGATGAGCTGCCATCAATCGTTCTTTATCAAAGCCGAGTGCTTCCATCTCAGTCAGTTTTTCCCGGAATTCCGCCACTTGCTTCAATGTACCCGCACTGGTCCATGACTCGGCAGGAGTTCCTCCCCAAGTACAGTCAATCACCCCGATGGGAACATTCAGATTCTTCCATAACTCACGGGCATAGAAATAAGCCACAGCAGAAAAGTCCGCAACAGTAACCGGACTGCATTCCTTCCAACTGCCACCGATGATCTCCACATCCGTAGCAGGAGTATATCCGATCCTCCTCTCGATCTGCAACAAACGGATGGAGGGATATTGTGCTTCTGCCGTCTCCTGTTCATAGTTCATCACTCCTCCCCACTGCGCTACCGGCATTTGCATATTCGACTGGCCGGAACAAAACCAGACTTCACCGGACATTACATTATCCAATATCAATTTTTCTCCATCGGAAAGAGTCAATGTATACGGGCCACCAGCCACAGGTGTCGGTATCTCCAACCGGAATGAACCGTCGGCCTGGGATTTGACAGTGTATTTTTGCTTATTCCAACTTGCTACAACCGTTACCGTACGCTGCGGCTTCGCTTTCCCCTCCAAAGTCAGCATACTATTTTGCTGTACTACCATATTGTCTGTGAAAAAAGCAGGCAAAGTAATCCTGGCAGATACAGGAGCTACCAGCATGAACAATGCCGCTCCTACAAAAAATGATTTCAAATGATCTTTCATTTCTTACTTTATTTAACGATGAGAACGATGTTATCTGACGGTGAATAACATCGTTCCCAACTAATTTACAAACAGTTCGTTTCAGCGTTCAGAGCATCATTTCAGCCTGATACTCAATTTATTTCCCGGTAACGTTTCCGAGCTATTACCATACATAATTTCATAATCTCCCGGCAGGATACGCATGGTATTGGTCTCCGGATCGAAGAATTCAAACGTTCTCGGCGGAAGGTCGATAGAAACGACTGACGATTTACCGGCTTTCAACGGTATACTGCGGAAAGCACGGAGAGTCTTGACAGGTCCTTCCTTATCACCCACTTTGCGAACATATACCTGAACAACCTCAGTACCTTCGCGCTTGCCTGTATTCTTCACATTGGCTTTGAAGGTCACCGTCTGATTGGTAGAGATCACATTTTTACTCAAACGGCCTTTGGATATATCAAAAGTAGTATAGCTCAATCCGTAGCCGAAAGGATACAAAGGAGTTTCTGTCATGTATCTGTAAGTACGTCCTTTCATGTCGTAGTTTTCAAAATCAGGCAACTGATCCGTATTCTTGTAGAAAGTGACAGGCAGTTTTCCACTCGGATTATAATCACCGAACAGCACATCCGCTACAGCCGTTCCTCCGGCCTGTCCGGGATACCACGCTTGTAGAATGGCATCACATGATTTCGTTTCGGGTACCAGAGCGACAGCCGAACCGGAACAGTTCACGAAGATCACCTTTTTACCGGCCTGTTTCAATGCCTTCAAGATGTTACGTTGTACTTCCGGCAGCTCGATCGTCGTACGGTCACCACCACTGAAACCGGGGCAGTTGACAAAATACTTGTCTTCACCCTCCAGATCCGGAGAAATTCCGCCAACGAAAATCACAACATCAGCATCCGATACTCTTCCGGCAACCGCTTCAGGAGCTATCTGACGATAAACACCGATGTCAAAGCGCAACAACGCTTCCGCACCCGCCTGCATATATTCCACCTTGATTTTATAATCCTTTCCGGCAATAGCTTTCAGTGTATATTCTCTTTTTGCACTGGCATGTGCCCCCCAGTAATCAATCACTTTCTCACCGTTGACATAGACACGATACCCGTCGTCACCCTCGATAACCAGAGAATAATCACCGTTATTCTTCGGACGGAAAGTTCCTTCATAAGATGCAGTGAAGTTATACAGTCCGACTCCCGGAGCATAAACGGTATTTCCACCGTTGTTGAAATTGAAAGGGGTGCTTACCTGCTGTATAGCGGCTACTTCGCCTTTCAGATCCATATTATTCCAATAAGTGCCGGTGAAGCCCGGTTTGCCATTGTTGGACACCTCACTGAAATAAGAATCGAACACCTGATTAGTCAATAACTCGCAGCCCTTTTCATAAGGCACGTTACCAATCTTATTACGTATTCCTTCCAAAATGGTGGATGTGTGTGACGGAGTCCCTTTATAATTACCCCATTGCATCACAGAATCCACTGCGTTCGGCCCCATAACGGCAATACGCGTACCTGTTTTGGCAAGCGGAAGCACACCGTTGTTATGCAGCAATACCATAGACTTACGGGTTACATCCAGAGCCATCTGCTTATGGGTTTCACAATCCACTGTATCGATACTGATTTTACTCCACGGAACCAGGGCATCATCGTCCATCTCTCCCAGTTCAAAACGGGCCTTCAACAGACGACGCAGGCTTGTATTGATCCGTTCTTCCGAAATAAGCCCTTTCTTTACCGCTTCTTCCAGATGGGCATATTCAATACCGCATTCCAGATCAGTACCGCTTAGCACGGCGGCGGCACTTGCATCCGCCGCATCCTTATGAGTGGCATGGCGGTCTTTATAAAAGAAATCGCTGATGGCTCCACAGTCACTTACCACCATGTGTTTATATCCCCATTCATCACGCAGAATCTGAGTCAACAGACGATTGCTGCCACAACAAGGATCTCCTTCAAAGCGGTTATAGGCGCACATCACCTCTTTTACATCCGCTTCCTGTACCAGGTCTTTAAAGGCCGGCAAATAAGTTTCCCACAAATCGCGGGGCGAAATATTCTCCGCATTGAAATAATGGCGTTTGGCTTCCGGACCGCTATGCACGGCATAGTGTTTGGCACAGGCATGAAGTTTGTCATATTTGGCATCGGCAGGCCCTTGCAGCCCATTAACGACTGCAACTCCCATACGGCTGGTCAGGTAAGGATCTTCCCCATAGGTCTCCTGTCCGCGTCCCCAACGCGGGTCACGGAAGATATTCACGTTCGGTGTCCAAAAAGTCAATCCCTCACAACGTACCCCTCTGCGGCCTTCCCGATGTGCATTATGATATTTGGCACGGGCCTCATCACTGACAACCGTAAACACATCTTCTACCAGCTTATCATCAAAAGTGGAAGCCATTCCCATTGTAATGGGAAATACCGTAGCTATTCCGGCACGGGCTACTCCGTGCAGCGCCTCGTTCCACCAGTCGTAATGGGCAATACCCAACCGCTCCACCGGGAAAGATTCGTTTTGCATCAGCCGTACTTTTTCTTCCAAAGTCAACCGCCCCAATAAATCCTCCGCACGCTGTTCCGGAGATAAATCCGGATTCTTGTAAGGTGCATTTTGCGCTACACCAGTGATAGCGATAGCACCCAGACATAAAGTAAATATAAGTTTTTTCATTCTTCTTTTCTTAATTAGGGAGATATTATAATTCAATGGTTTCCTGAAGTTTAATATCTTCAGACGAGCTTCCTATCAGGAACACATATTTACCCTCAGGAGTCACGAACTGCCGGGTTTTCTCATCCCAATAGCGCAGTTCCTTTTTCGGTACGGAAATGGTTACGTCTGCGGACTTCCCTTTCTTTATATGTACTCTGGAGAAACCTCTCAACTGTTTCAGAGGCATATAAGTACCTGTCTCCGGATACTGAACATATACCTGAGCCACTTCATCACCATCGTATTTACCGGCATTGGATACCTTGAATGTAATATCGATCGTATCATTGGCTATTGAAACATTCTTCTTCTTGTAGTTGAACTTCGTATAGCTCAACCCGTAACCAAACTCATATAAAGGCTTACCCTTGAAATACTGATAAGTTCTGTTTTGTACCGAGTAATTATCGAAAGAAGGAAGCTCGTCCAATGAGTTATAATAAGTCAACGGAAGGCGGCCGCCCGGATTGTAATCGCCAAACAATACCTCTGCAATAGCTGTTCCACCCTGTTCGCCGGGATACCAGGCATTCAATATGGCCGGAACATTTTCATCGATCCAGTTAATGGCCAAAGAGCTTCCGGCAACCAACACGACCACCGTATTCGGATTTACCTTGTAGAGCTCACGGATAAACTCCTGCTGATCGGTAGGTAACTCCAAAGAGTAACGATCCTGCCCTTCTCTCTCGATCGATTTATTGATACCCAAAACGGCAACGGTTACATCACACTCTTTGGCAGCCTTACCGGCATCGCCAAACAATGCCAAACGATCTACCTGATCGGTAGTAGGTACCTTCCAATAAAGACGCGCAAAACAATCTCCGCCGCCATCAAAATACTCCACCTGCAAGTTATATTCTCTGCCGGCTTCCAACTTCACTATTACATTATCCATCTGGGCACTTCGTTCTGTCCACGAGTCAATCAGTTTCTTTCCATCCAGAAACAGACGGCAACCGTCGTCCGTTTTCAGTCCCAATGTGTATTCTCCCGAAACGGCCGGTTTAAGAACACCTGTCCAGCGAATGGACATGGGTGCCTGCGGCTGGAACGGATCAGGACGGTTGGCGGGATCATAAATCAACTCTTCCTCCGTACGAACCGACGGTGTACCTTCCAACTTGCTATTTGTGAAATACTCTGCTTTCAAGCCGTTCGGGAAGTAGTTCTTGCTAATCGGATCAAAATCCGAACCCGTAGATACCCAAGGGGCATATACAACTTCCACATTCGCTTTTTCAGCATACTTCCTGATACCATCGAGCACAGAAACGGGAGCGTTCTTCGGAATGCCGCTATAATCTCCAAATTCACAGTGACCGGCATTGATACCCACCACAGCAATGGACTTTACTTTCTTTAAATTTAAAGGCAAGAAGTTTTTCTGATTTTTCAGAAGAACCATACTTTGCCGTGCAGTTTCCAATGCCAGTTCCTGATGCTTCTTACAACCGATAACAGAGGGCTCTATCTGATTATAGGGATTCTGAGAAGGATCGTCAAAAAGCCCCAGGAGCATTCTGCCCCGCAAAACCCGGTAAGCGGCAGAATCGATATCGGCTTTGCTTACCATCGATTCGTTATAGGCTTTCAATAACGGAGCCGTATATACACGGTCACCGCACTCCAAATCGAGTCCGGCTTTAATAGCTAATGTCGCAGCTGCGTCCAGATCTCTCACATATTTATGTTTAGTCACCATCCACTCGGGGGCGCTGCAATCTGAAACAATATAACCGTTAAAGCCCCAGTCTCCACGCAATACATTCTTTATCAGGTAGGTATTGACTGTACAGGGAACCCCGTTCACCGCATTGTAGGCCATCATGATGGACTGCGCCTTTGCATCGACGATACAACGTTCGAAAGAAGGCAGGTAGAACTCTCGTAAGTCCCGTTCGGACATTCGTGCATTACAGCTCGAACGGTTGTGCTCCTCATTATTGGCAGCAAAGTGTTTAGGAGTAGAAACCGTTTTCAAATAACGGGGATGATCGCCTTGCAAGCCCTTGACAAACTCGCAGCCGATCACTCCGGTCAGAAACGGATCTTCTCCGTAAGTCTCCGGAGTTCTGCCCCAACGCGGGTCACGGGCCATATTTACAGTAGGCGACCAGAAAGTCAGCAAGTCACTGGCACCGGCTATTTGTTTCTTACCATAATCCAGCTCTTTCCAACGTCCCCGCGCCTCATCCGAAATGGCGGAAGAGACCTCAAAAATCAGCCCGGGATTCCAAGTTGCCGCCAACCCGATAGCTTGAGGAAATACCGTAAACTCACCCGGGCGGACAATACCGTGCAAAGCTTCGTTTCCATGATAATATTTATCAATATTCAAGCGGGGAATCTCTCTTGCATCATTCACCAGCAAAGAGATTTTTTCCTCTATCGTCAATCTGGAGAGCAAATCTAAAAGACGTTCATGCTGAGGAGCATTCATGTCGCGGAACAGCTCGCCACCGTTCTGTGCCTGCCCTGTCAACGGCAATGCCAACAGAGATAACGAGCATCCGATTAATTTAAGAATCTTCATCATGTAAGTTTGTAGTTTAAATATTTAAAAGTTTAAAGGGTTATCGTGTTAAATGTTTTGGGAGCCAGTTTTACATTGGCCACATGTCCTTTGCAGGCTATCCTGATATTCCGTTCTTCCGTATCTTTATTGGCGCAAAGAATAACTACCTGTCCATCCGGATTTTTAAATGCCAATACATTATTTCCTTTCGATACATTCAGCCGATGAGCGCCTTTCTTCACGAAATGGCTCAAATGCTTCATCACATAAAACTCCGGTGTATAAATGACCTGTTTCGTCTGTGAGTCGATACGTATCATCGCATTTTGTCTCCATCCCCAAGAACTGGCACCATCATCCTGCAAAACCATATTCCAGTACATATAAGAGTTCACACCTCCGTTCAAATAGGTATTCAGCAAGTCAAATGTATGTTCTGCCGCTCCCCAGTCAAAAGTACCGCCGCCACACTCGTTTTCTGTCTGCATCAGTTTCATATCAGGGTATTTTTGATGAACATCAGCCACAATATCTTTTCCTTCCCACTGCAATCCGATGCCACGGATATATTGGGCGGCATCAGTATCTTCCATCACACAAGCCAAATCTGCCATCTTATTGCAGTTAAAAGTACCGAACCATAAATCGACATTCGGATGCTTCTCGCTAAATGCCGGTCCTAAATATTTCCCGATAAAATTGGCCATCGACTTCGGAAGCCAACTGCAATTGGGCCATTGATGCTTTGTATAGGGTTCATTCTGAAAATACAATAACGAAACGTCAATGCCATTCTGTTTATACGCATCAATGAATTTGGATAAATAAAGCGCATAAGCAGTCAGATATTCGGGCTCTTGTATAAGATGATCACCGGCCACTTCATTTCCTTCTCTGAAATCGTTGTGCTCACCGGGAGCAGTCGCATAATGTTTGGTGGCTTTCATCCAGACAGGAGGACTCCAGGGTGAAGCCCATAACTTGAGATTCGGATTGATGGCTAATGCGGCTTTTATATAGGGTATCACCCCACCCTTATCGCGCTCTATACTGAAATTCTTCATTTCAAAATCTCCCGGAGTTTCATTATAACTATACCAGTCACGGGCATAATCATTCGCGCCGACCGGTAAACGGCAGAATGTAAAATGCACACCATCCGGGCCAAACAAAGCATTTAATACCGTATCACGCTGCCCTTCGGATAATAAAGACAAAGCATCCCATCCCAATTCATTAAAGCATCCGCCAAAACCGTCAATCACCTGTTCTTCCGTATCCGAAACAATAATGTCGGCATCCACGTCTGTCTGCCTCTGGACCTGCACGGGCGACCTCTGCCACTGAGCCTGCTCGGATGTACTATAAATTTCCGCTTCTTGAATATCAGGTGATTTACAGCCCTGAATTGCTAAAAGTGATAATAATAAAAATTTAAATCTCATAGGTATATAGTTTAGTAGTTGTGTTTATGTTCCATTACATTAAGTGAGGGAGGTACATCATCGGCACTCGCTCCCCATTCCGTATTACATTGATTACCCATTACAAATTCGAGTTTTCCTCCGTTTTCTATATCTTCATGACGAAACCAGGGCTTTGACCATACTTTACCATTCAGCTTAGCCGACTGAATATATTAATTATCAACCGAACAATTACGGGCAATAATTTCCAAGACCTTTCCATTGCTTAACTTCATTTTTACGGAAGAGAAGAAAGGACTTCCGATATGATATACCGGCAAGCCCGGTGTAACCGGATAAAAGCCCATCATTGAGAAAACGACAAAGGAAGAAAGACCGCCACCGTCTTCATCTCCGGGAACTCCCATCAAATCATTCCGAAACCACTGATGAACCAGCGAACGGATCCGTTGCTGGGTTTTCCAAGGGGTCTGTGCATAATTGTACAGATAAGGAATGTGTAGAGAAGGCTCGTTAGCCATAGAAAATTGCCCCACATTTCCTGTGTGATCAGGGAGTTGGGCGTAAAATTCGTACTTCGGTTTCCCCAACCATTCACTGAAGGTGGCATCCAGGTTTTTAACAAAAGCCGAAGCTCCTCCCATCATATTTACCAAATCGCCGAAGTTATGCTGAACGTCCCACCGATAAATCCAACCGTTGTTTTCTCCATAATATTCACGTGCACCGAGTCCCCCGGAAAAACGATAATCAAAAGGCTCTAAAAAACGGCCATCCTTATCCTTGGGGTGGAAGAAAGAGGTTTGGGGATTAAACAAATTACGATAGTTGTAAGAACAGGACACATAATGATCCGCTTCCTTCTCCAATCCGAGAGCAGAAGCGATACGCGACAGACACCACTGGTCATAAGCTGTCCCTAACGTTACAGCGACCGATTGCCTTTTCTCAAAAGAGTTCACTTCAGGCACCGTTTCCTGTTCTCCCGATGCCAATGACGGGATATATCCTTTCTCTTTATAAAAACGGTCTATCCATCCGGCCTTTGCACTCGACCAGGGAGCCAGCGTCTTTTCTTCAATAGCAGCCTTCGTATAGGTATAGGCCTTCTGTAAATCAAAATCACGTACTCCTTTATACCAGGCATCCGCTATGACAGAGACTCCATGATTGCAATTCATCCGGCGCGAATCTCCCGTCACTTCCGGAAAATTAGGAAACCAATGGTCCGAACTGAACTCGGACATCCTCAGAAATGAACGGATGATATCCGTATGTTTTTTCCGGTCGGTCAATATTCGTAAAGGATGGGCCGCCCGATAACTATCCCAAATCCAGTCGTCCGTATAGTAAGCATAACCACCGTCTTCATGTATCCGATTATCGTATACACAGAAATAGCGGCCTTCTTCACTGATGTTTACCGGACGTTCCAGGCAACGGTACAGAGAAGTATAGAAAACGAAACGGTCATTTTCCGTTCCACCGGAAACACTGATTTTTCCAAGTTCTTCGTTCCAGATTTTGCGTCCTGCCGACGTTACCTTTTTCAGATCAAAGTCTTTGATCTCTCTTCGTAAGTTCCTTTTCGCTTGCTCCACACTGATATACGAAACTCCATAACGGACATTCAACGAAAGCGGAGCGGCATTCCAGCCGACCACCACGCAGGTATTATCCCCTTTTGCCTTGCGTTTTCCTTCCTCCCATTTATCAGATTGGAGAGTACCCGTCTTCATCGGCTCCGTATCCGTCTCCATATAGATATATACCCGCAGGTTATTCCACATATTCTGATAACCGGAAATCACGTTACCGCTAACCTCCAATTCACCATTTCCGGCATTTAATATGAGATAAGGAGTTTTATCTTCCTTATAATCAAAATGATAAATTGCCGATTGGTGCGAAGGTGCAAACTCTACATGTAACTGCTGATTGCATAAATCCACCTGATAGTGATAAGGTTTGGTCACCTCGTTATCATACTCAAAATTGATTACCCGGGACAATCCGGATGCATCCCCCTGAAAAGGCGACAGGTTAAAAGCAAAAGAACCGCGATGGCTGATCTGTATCAATGGGAGCCCATGAATTTTATCCGAAGTATAATCACCACGCTGCGGATAAACTCTTAACATACTGTTGGGCAGATGTACGATCGGATAGGTAGGAACCAGCAAATGACTGATATTCCCCATATATGGATTCACATAATCGACCGGAGCTTTCGCCGAAGCAGCTTCCAGTTTTGTGATACCCGTCGTTCCTGCAACCAACAATAAAATAAGTATTTTCCGAATTATAGTATTTACCATAAGTATTACGTCTGTAAAAAAATGCTACCTTAATAAAAACAGGTCCCATGGAACGATTGGTTGTACATCTCTATCCATGAGACCTGTATTCAAAAAATCACTGAAAACAATACCTTTTTACCTTACGAATTGATCAAAGGTTCTTTCTTTGTCATCGTTTCTTCTATATCGTGCCAAACGTCATAATCGGCATCGCCATTACTACCGTCACATCCGTCTTTCAACAGACGATACCGGTAATGTAAATAGAACCTTTGAATTCTATCCAAATTGGTCTTCGTCTCTACATATAAATTGCTTTCACTGCTATCTACCATTTCAACCTGCATGGTACCCACCGAAGTTATTGTCAAAGTCGCATCCTCATTCACTGTTATACGTATCGCATATTTCTGAATATCCTCTTTCGTCAATTTAGAAACATCATACGTATTCATACCGGCAAAACAACGAATCGAATTCTTTGTCAAGGGAACAACCGGACGTGTCAATGAGAACGAACTATACCGGTCGATATCTTCTCCATTTTCCTTATAGAATATATCCATACCTACCGTCGAGTAAGTAGTTGAAGGCGATTGAAGAGCATAATCATTTTTCAGCAAAACGCGGTATAGAACCGTACGTTTATCCGGATTAATTTCATAAGCCGATACACTTTTAATTCGAAGAGGAATCAGATAAATAGAATCGGGAGACAAACCTTCCGGACGTACATGTACCGGAATAGTACCATAATTATCTTCACTCTCCGCTTTTAATACGGTGGTCATATCAGGTATATCGTACCGCTGTGGGTCGAGTGCGTGGGCAAACTTCGACTCATCAATATCAAAATTCAATCGGTTATACTCTGCCAGCGCTTCATTATCCGGTTCCAGTTCCACCAATACATCCGTATCTATATGCTTGGTTCCTCCACATCCGATACTTATATATCCGGTGGACTCTTGCTTATTCAGATCATGGTTCACTGAAAAAACCAGGTTATCATCGCTTAAGACATTTATCACTTTCTTGTACAATTCCTTATCAAACTGTGCATCTTCATTACAAGCTGTCATGCAAAAAGTTACAGCAGCTGCCAATAATATACGACTTGTTTTCATGTTCTTTTCCTTAAATACATAGGTTTATATTAATCATCCCATCCCGGATTCTGATCCAACTTAGGAGCTTTTCTCACTTCATTCCGGGGAATAGGCAAAAACACTGTTTTTTTATCAACCACCCGGTTACGATAGTCCGCATGATTGACAACTGTACGCTGGAAAAATTCGTTTTCAAGTCCGTCTATATTCATACCCTCGATAGGTTTGCTTTCTTCCTCTTCATAAATACCCCAACGGCGAATATCATAGAAACGACGTCCTTCACCTAAAAACTCAACCATACGTTCTGTCACGATCTGTGCATCCATATCCTCCTCAGTTGCATAATCCTGTGCCCGTAATCCCGGCAAGCCTGCTCTATAGCGAATCATATTGAACGCTGTGATCATATCCTGCAAATTACCGGCTCTCGAGAGTTCATAAGTTTCGCCACTCTCCATGGTTACCGTATGCGTAGAATTTAAATGATTGATGGCTTCCGCATAAGACAAAAGAATTTCAGCGTAACGAATAATCGGAAAGGCTTTGGCTACACGAGCAGAGCCGTTACCATTATACCAATTGTCTGAAGGATGAATATATTTCTTCAATACATATCCGGTTACAGCATAATTTCTATCCTTATGGTCTCCGGTAGCCATATTCTTTCCTGCATTACCATTCATATAATAATTCACCGTCAAATTGAAAGAACCGCTATTACTACAAGAAGTTCCCGGCCAATAACAACCACTAAATCCTACACAAGCATAGAATCGCATCTCACGATTACTGTACATATTATAAGTACCTCTATTTAAGCGATAACCAGAGAATGTCTGAACCCTTGTCGTATTACCTTCTTCCGAATATTCATCGGGAGCAGCTTCCTGAATTGTTTTTCCGTTACGCGTCTTATAAGCATCCACTAATTTCTGTGTCAGGCACATACCGCTATATCCTCCCATAACTGCTGGGAAAGATTGACGGGTATACTCTGCCACTTCTCCTGAATTACGCGCCCAGATCAATTCTTTATTTTGTGTCGAATAAGTTTCTCCATTAAACATATCCGTATAAGATTTCAAAGGGTCGATTCCTCCGGCGCCATTCGGAAAAGTTTCCGTAGGAACACCTTCCGGCAACTCAGGGGTAACATATGCGCCGGAACTTGAGGCTCCTACCGTATGCAATGTATAGCGTTGTCCGCCATCCATATCCATTACACGCTTGGCAGCAGCAGCTGCCAATGCCCATTTTCTTTCATCATAGGTTTGGGATACATATTGTACTCCATCCGTACCACGTTTCCAGTTTCCAAAATAGCGATAAGCTGCCGTTCCTCCATTAAATGCCGGACTAGCCGCCTGTAAACGTACGCGGGCTATAATTGCGTAAGCTGCCCCCTTTGAAGGACGGCCATAATTTACGACAGAAACATCCGCTGGAATGTATTTAGCAGCTATTTCCAGTTCGGAACAAATGTATTCCACTGTCTCATCATACGTGGCACGAGCCCGATCATAATACTCCGCCTCTTCATTCGTTTCCAGAACCTCATCACCCAAGAGTACTGCCGGACCATAATTCATCAGAATATAATAATAAGCATACCCACGAAGAAAATGAGTGTAACCCAATAACTCCTGTTTTTGCAAAGGCGTAATATTCGTACATTCGTCCATTCTGTTCAAAATAAGATTCGCTTTACGAATTACCTTATAACAGGTACTCCATACTCCTAATCCCTGAGTATTGGCAGCAGAAACAAGTCCTAAAGTCAATGCTTTTCCATGGAACAAGTCATAGCCCATCAACGTAAATATATCATCGGCAGCCGTAATACCGGGAGTTTCGTCATTTCCAAATATCTTACTCTCATCCGGCAACTCTCCTGCCGTTCCCCATAAATATTTCTCCAAATTTACCCGGTTGGCAAATACCGAGTCATATTTCAATGTATCATCAAAATATTTGTCAACACTCAAAAAATCGCATGAGCTCATTAATCCCAATACCAAACATGGGATTAACCAAACACTCTTATTTATGAATTTCATACTCATTCTATTTTAAATCAAAAAACAATTCTTAAAAATTCACATACATCTGGAAAGCAAAACGCTGTGGAATCGGATAAGCTCCACCATTGTGATCGGCCTGCTCTGCATCCCACAATTTCATCGGGCTCCAGATACACAGGTCAGATGCAACAAACTGTAAATCAAGAGAACGTACTCCCAAATATTTCAGTAATCTACCAGCCGGTAAATTATAGTTAACACTAATTTCCTGCAATCTCAGATAGCGTGCATTTTGATACCAGAATGACGAGAACTGAGTATTATTCTCATTCTTACCATAGCTAAGACGTGGGAATCTAGCATTCGGATTCTCTGTCGTCGGAGCAGCTACTTCCGTACAATCTACCCCATCGATCGCATAATGCTCTTTCGTACCGTCGATAATCACTCCCTCAGAAGCCGTTTTCACATTAAAAGCATAAACTTTATCATCGCTGACATAGAAAAAGATATCCGAAATTCCTTTCGAATCCATATGCCAAGGCATGTAATTGTCTACCTCGGCCTTGTTTCCGGGTATCATCGCCGTAGCGTTGTATAATCCGGGATAGGCTGCTCCGGTTAATACCTGCTTTGACAGAGAGATAAAATCATACGTCCAGTCGTCATTAAAAATAAATTTATAGGTAATCAAAAAATATTCATTCTTATTTTTATCTCTCATCAACGCCCATACTTCATTCAGAGTCGAATTCATACTCCCTGAAAGTACCAATTCTACCCCTTCTCCCATTGCTTTGGGA
>ERZ831634.1187-NODE-1187-length-28465-cov-4.897254_pt1 | contig 28465 bp, 27 predicted proteins | sample MGYA00519953_ERZ831634 | MGnify/ENA primary metagenome ERZ831634 (study PRJEB31850, sample SAMEA3708718) | human gut metagenome | biome: human gut; feature: human-associated habitat; material: faeces | place: China | collected 2014 ... | reverse complement strand
TGTCGACGCCTCGCTCGAATACCACTTCAATGCTGCCTCGGCAATCGCTTCGGTCTTATGCATCACCACAGGCTTCGGCTCGTGACGTCACGAGCGCAAGACGGTAAGCCCGGCCGCCTTCATCATCCGGATGCCCTCTTGCTTGATGTTCAGTGAGGCATTGACATCTCGGTCATGATGAACGCCGCAATGCGGGACATGTCCAGTTTCGGGTGGCGAGACTCAGCGTCTCCAACTTATGCCCGCAGGCGGAACATGTCTTCGACGACGCGTAGAAGGTGTCGATCTTCACAATTTGCTGACCTTCCTGATGAGGCCAGCGCCCGCACACGGGCCCGTGCGGGATAATGAAGGGGAGGCGCTTTTCGAAACGCCTCCCGTCTGCACTCACGCCACCTTCCATTTAGGGCCCGATCCATGGACATCCGCCGCCTGAGGACATTTCTCGCCGTCTGCGAGCCTCTCCCGCGCTGCCGAGCGCCTGCACATCTCGTAGCCTGCGCTCACCCGACGCATACAGGAACTCGAGAGCGAATACGGCGCAGAGCTCTTTGAGGGCGCCGGGAAAGGCATGACGCCGACCGAGGCCGGACTGCTCCTGCAGGTGCGTGCCCGCCAGATCGTGAACCTCGACAATGCCGTTCGGCACGAACTCGAGTCCGCGGGCAAGGGACTCGCGGGCATGGTGTGCATCGGATGCGTCGAGACGAACGCCGCCCATGCGCTTGCACGCTGGCTAAGGAGCTCCATCCGAGAACCCAAGTCGAGATCTACTCTGCCGACAGCGACGAACTCAAGGCCCATCTCGATGCGGGCACGATCGACGCCGCAGTGCCGCTCGCCCGCGAGACGGCCGTCACCACCGGCATGCTCGAAGGCCTTCCCCTGATGCGCCCGCACCGCCACATTCTGCGCGACGCGTTTGAAGAGTGGTTGGCGAATCCGCCTCACGCATGACGGTGGCGGCTTAATCAATCGTCATCAATTCCCTTCTTAACGCTCGCAGGGGATGCCCGCACGGTGATGCTCGTGGTCAAGGGCGCCTTCGACATGAGGCCGCCCGAGGGACTCGTCTTCATTCCGATCGGTCCTCCACGCACCTCGGAGCAGATTTTTGTCCGTCGCAGAAACGCGGCGCTCTCGAGCGCCGCTGAGGCGTTCTGGGCTCATGCGGCCCGAAGTGCAGGGAGAGACGATTCCGCCGATTGAATTCACCCGATAAGAAAAGCCCCGGGATTCACATGGAATTCGGGGCTTTGTTCGTCAATCAGCCGGCCTTGAGAGGCGGGCGGAAGGCGCAATTACTTGCGGAAGGCGGCTTCGAGGGCCGGCACGACCTGCTTCTTGCGGCTCATGACGCCGTCGAGCCAGAGGTTGGAGCCTTCGACGAAGGTCTTGCCGAAACCTTCGGCGATGCGGGCGGGATCGTCGGAGACCATGAGAAGTTCGGAGCCTTCCTTCATGATGTCCGTGAGGAGCAGAAGGGCGGAGTGACGACCTTCCTCGGACTTGACGGCGGCGAGCTCGGCTTCGAGCGCGGCCTTCATGTCGGCGACGAGGTCAAGGGAGACGAGTTCGAGCTGACCGACGCCGACCTTGCAGCCGTTCATGTTGAAATCCTTGAAGTCGCGGAAGATGAGAGAGCGCGGGGTGCAGCCGGCGACGGCGGACTTGGCGGTGAAGAGCTCCATGCCAAGGGCCTGGATGTCGGCGATGCCGGCGATTGCGGCGAGTTCCGCGGCAGCCTGGCGGTCCATGTCGGTGGTCGTCGGAGACTTGAAGATCACCGTGTCGGAGAGAATGGCGCAGAGCATGGCGCCGGCGATGTTGGCCGGGATTTCAAAGCCCATGTAGTCGTACATGCGCTTGAGGATGGTGTTCGTGCAGCCGGCCGTCCAGATGATGCATTCGAGCGGAGCCGTGGAGGTCACGTCGCCGAGCTTGTGATGGTCGACGATGCCCTTGAGGTTGCACTCATCAATGTCGGCGGGAGCCTGAGCCTTGTCGGAGTAGTCGACGAGGTAGACGTCGCGGCCGGCGACGCTCGTCACGATTTCCGGAGCTTCAAGGCCGAAGCGCTCGAGGATGAAGGCCGTTTCCGGGGCGGGCGTGCCCTGGGCGGCCGGCACGACGTCCAGACCACGCTGCTTGTAGAGATGCGCGCAGGCAATGGCGGAAATGATGCTGTCGGAGTCGGGGTTCTTATGACCAAGAATGAGAGCGGACACTTTGAGGCCTTTCTAAAAAGGGGATGAATAAAAATTCCGGATATTGTAGCGGACTTTGAGCGGCTCGGGCAGGCTGGTCGCACAGGTCCGGCCCTCTGCCGACGGCGGCCGAGTCTTGCCAAGCAAATTCGACGATGCGAACGCGAAGCATTCTCTTACAAAAGGCGACGCGCGCTTCTTGACAATACAGATATTTGAAATATAAGATTTGTTCAACCAACATCGAACGGGCCCGTGACGATGTCAGTCCGCATCCGCCGCCAGGCGAGATGCGCTTCACCGACAAGAATTCCATTGCAACTGGGAGACCAATCCATGCTGACACCCCGACAGATCGAACAAGTCAAGGCCACCGTGCCGGTACTTCGTGAACACGGCGTTTTGCTCACAACGCACTTCTACCGCCGCATGCTCGAAGGAAATCCCGAACTTCGGAACATTTTCAACCAGGCTCATCAGGCCCGCGGACGTCAGCAGAAGGCACTGGCTGAAGCCGTCCTCGCCTACGCAGAAAACATCGAAAATCCGGCCGTGCTTCTGCCCGCGGTCAAGTTCATCGCCTCGAAGCACGCAACGGTCGGCATCCGCGCCGAGCACTATCCGATTGTCGGCCGGCATCTTCTGGCCTCCATCAGGGAGGTTCTCGGAGAAGCGGCCTCCGATGAACTCCTCGAAGCATGGGGTGCCGCATACGGGCAGCTCGCCGACCTGATGATCGAAGTCGAGAGTGGCATCTACGAGGCTCAGGCGAACGCCAACGGCGGCTGGTCTGGCTGGCGCCCCTTCATCGTCTCGAGACGCGTCGAAGAGACGCCCGACGTCGTGAGCCTTTACCTGACGCCTGCAGATGGCGGGAAGGTGCCTGTCTGGAAGCCCGGCCAGTTCGTGTCGGTGCGCGCCTATCTGCCCGAATTGAAGCTCGTCCAACCGCGCCAGTATTCGCTCTCGGCGGCACCGGAGGACCGGAGCCAGCTCCGCATTTCCGTCAAGCGCATTGCCGCCGCGGGCGATGCCCCCGCCGGCCTCATGTCCAATCATCTGCACAAGTGCCTCAAGGCCGGCGACACCATCGACGTCTCGGCACCCGCCGGCGAATTCCATCTTGCCGAAGGTACGAACCCGGTGTTCCTCGCCGGAGCCGGCATCGGCGTCACTCCGATTTTCGCCATGCTCGAATCGATCGCACGAAACACGCCCGAGCGTCAGGTGACCTTCGTTCAGGTTGCCCGCACGGCGTCTGAACTCGTCTTCGTGAATGAGGTTCGTGAGGCTGCCGGCAAGCTGAAGAACGCGAAGCTGCTTGCATTCGTGACACAGCCTGCCGAAGCCGACACGACCATCAAGTGTCCGTGCGTTAAGCTCGGTGCCCGTCCGAGCGTGGAGGACATCAGGGCGCTTGCACCGTCGGCCGACGTCGACGCCTATCTCTGCGGCCCCGGCGACTTCATGTCAGGGATGCGCGCCGCTCTCGAAGCCGCTGGCGTTCCGGCACGGCAGATCCACGCTGAAGTGTTCGGAACGGGCAGCGAGGCCTGATCCGAATTCTGCGGACGGCTTTCGATCCCTTCAAGGGATCGGAAGCCGTCCAGGCGAAGGCCATGGACGCTGCCGTCCATCGAGTATGATACGGGAATCTCCTCACGGAAATTCCCGTTTTCTTATCCTTTCTCCGAACGGACCATGCACCTGAAGCGATTTACCGACCTTGGCCTGAGAATTCTGATGCACCTTGCCAACGAGGCCGACCCCGAGACGCCCCATTCGGTGCCGGAGCTCTCGAGATTCCTCTGTTGGAACCAGAATCTGGTCATCAAGACCGCAAACGCCATGGTCAAGGCCGGGTGGCTTTCCGCCGTTCGCGGCCGGCACGGCGGGCTCAGGCTGGCCTGCAAACCTGAAGACCTGCGAATCGGCGACGTCGTGCGCACACTCGAAGACAATGACATGCTCGTCGACTGCAACGAGCCGCCCTGTCCCTTTGCCGGCAGATGCGTGCTGATCGATGCGCTCGCCAGAGCCCGGGAAGCCTTCTACAAGGAACTCAACCAATACACGCTCGCCGATCTCCGCCGCAGCGGGCCGGGGAAGGGCGTTTCGAACCTGATGTGCTCGAGGGCGCAAACCATTTCCGACGAGCCGGCCGACAACCCGGGCGGGTCAGAACACCGGATGGAACAGGCCTCAGTCAGGCAGCAAGCATGAGGCGCCGGATGCGCATGCCGGAAGATTCGAACATACTTCATTCGTCCGGCACGGGCCACCGCGAGACTGGCGCAATGAAAGTCACGCTCAAGGGCGGCTCCACCCTTGACTTCGATGCGAGGACGGCCGACAGTACCACCGTGGCGGTCACGACCGAGGCGAAGAATGCGGGCAAGGTCACGATCGGCGCAAACGCCACGCTCACTGGCGACAAGGTTGTGGACTCGTGTCTGCACGGGCAGGTCCGAGTACGGCAGACGCAGCATCGAGAGCGAATACACGGCGTTCCAGTTCGGCTATGACCGCCAGATTCAACCCGGTCTCCGGGCGGGCGGCGCGCTCTCCTACACGGACGGCTCGAACGACTTCGACTGGGGCGACGGCGACAGCTCCATCGCGGCCTTCACGGGCTACGCCACGAAGCTCTTCGACAACGGCGCCTTCCTCGACGGCACCTTCAAGTTCGGCCGCATCGACAATGAGTTCGACATCTCGTCCGAAGCCGGCCGCGTCAAGGGCGACTACGACGCGAACATGTTCTCGTTTTCGATCGAGGCGGGCCATCGCTTCCATCCCGTCGCGGGCTTCTTCGTCGAGCCTCAGGTCGAATTCATGTACGGCCGAGTCGAGAGCGTCGACTACACGGCCTCCGCGAGCTACACCGTGAAGCAGGACGCCGCCGAATCGTTCATCGGCCGTGCGGGCTTCATGACCGGCATGGATCTGCCCAACGACCGCGGCAACGTCTACGTCCGCGCCTCTGTTCTGCACGACTGGAAGGGTGACGCCGACTACACGTACGCCTGGAAGGGCGAATCGCGCAGCCTCACCGAGGAACTCGGCGGCACGTGGTATGAATACGGCCTCGGCGCCAACTTCAACGCCTCGAAGAATCTGCACTTCTATGCAGACGTCGAGGCTGCCGACGGCGGCGAAGTCGACACCGACTACCGCGTGAACCTCGGCGCACGTTGGAGCTTCTGATCAGCCTTCTCAATCCCGGCTGATTGAGATGCAGCAAGAGAGGCCGGCTTCCTTCGGGAGGCTGGCCTCGTTTTGTTCCTGATCAGCAGGGAGTCTGCGCCGTCGGAGTTCGTCAGGCGTCACCTCTCCTGTTTGTAGAGAGAAGGAGCTCGACGGACAACCTCAGCGCGGGAATCGCGGTGAATTCGCCTTCCGGATCGAAACTCGAGGTATGCAGAACCGCGCGGCCCCTAGAGCCGTAGTGGAAACACCCTGCTACGCCGCCGTCCTTCGTGACGGCATTCATCCAGAGTGTGGAGTCGTCGGAGCCGCGGGTGCGGTCCTCGGTGATGACGACGTCGGGAAGGCGCTTTGCGCACTCGACGATCATCTCGACGGCCGTCGGGTTGGGAAGAAGGGCCTCAGCTCGGCCCGCGACCTCAATCCCCGCCGTCACGCCCGCGAGCATGGCGGCCGACTCAACCGCTCGCCTCACGCCCGCCGACATGAAGTCCGCCACCGCCTGAGTGGCGCCGCGCACTTCGACGCACATCCGTGCCTTCTCCGCGTCGGCCTCGAGCGTGCCCACGCAGATGCGGCTCGCGCCCTCGGAATGTCTGGGAATCGCCTGCATGGCGAGCGTCGCATGAGCGGCAGCCGTCACGGCCGTGCCGAATTCGGAGGAGCCGTGGAAGCTGATGTCGATCTTTTCCGTCGCAAGGAAGCCGCCCGCGCTCGCGAAGATCTCATTCTCATGAATGCTGGTCGTGATGTGCTGGGTCCAGAGATAGTCGGCGCCTCGGGCGAGGCCCCTGGCGACCATGGCTCTTGCGCCGCGCACGCCTTCTTCGGCGGGCTGGAAGACGAAGCGGATGCGTCCGCAGAGTGCATCCCGGTTGGCCGTCACCCAGCGGGCGAGCGTGAGGCCGGTGGCCGCGTGCATGTCATGGCCGCAGGAATGCATGAGACCGGGACGCTCGGACGCAAAGCCGAGGTCAACGGGCAGGCGTCCGGGCTCGAGCGACTCGGAGACGCACACGCAGTCGATTTCGAAGCGAAAGACGGTGAGGGGACCGGGACGCCCCGTGTCGATCGTGGTGGCCGCGCCCGTCCAGCCGTCGAGCGAAGTGAGAAACGCTTCGGGCACGCCCGCCTCAAGTGCGCGCCTCTGCGCGGCCTCAACCTTGGCAGCATCTCGCCCCATCACGGCCTCGGGCTCGATGAGATCCGCACCCGTCACGACCTCGCAGCCCATGGCCTTCAGAGCCGAGACCACGGTCCAGGTCGACTCGAACTCGGTCCAGCCTTCTTCGGGACGCCTGTGCAGGCGCCTGCGGCAGTCGGTGAAGAAGGGGAGGTCGTCCGCGATGTCGGGAAGGTCGCGGGAGAGGCGGGTGTCGGTCATGTCGGATCCTGTTGCGGTTTGCGTGTGAATCGAGAATACGCCATTTTTGAGCGACAGGCTCATCAATACGCGGCACGCAGCTCCGACGCCGACAAACAAAACGGGAGCGGTCCTCTCGGACGGTCCCGTTGCGGGCTATGACGGGCGCATGAGCGCCCTGAGGATCATCCGAAGCAGCGGATGAGGTGCGCCTTGAAGCGCTCGAGGTCGGCCTCGATGGTCGGGTTCTTGAGGACGTCGTTGGCGATGAAGGACGGGAGCGGCCTCATGCCGATGAACTGGAAGGTCTTGTGCATCGGGAAGAGCAGGCCGTCGATGCCTTTGGCTTCAAAAAACTGCATGGGTTCGTTGAAGGCTTCGAGCGGCGCGTTCCAGGTGCTCGAGAGCATGTAGGTCTTCTGCGTGTTGCGCCCGCCCGTGCCGTAGATCGCGGTGCGGTCGGTGCGCGAGCGTCCGTCGCCCGAGGCAATTTCGGGACGCGTGAAGACGAGGTCCTCCCAGCGCTTGAGCTGCCAGGGCTGGCCCATCCACCAGCCCGCGAACTGCATGATGATCGCGTCGGCCGCCACGACCTTCGCGGCCTCCTCGGCGGGATCGAAGTCGCGGGCGACCGTCGTGACCTCGACGCTGTGGCCGAGGCCGCGGAGCACTAGAATAGTGCGTATTGAGCGAGCCGCCGTGACCGTTGAAGGTCGCGGCGCCGTTCACGATGAGAATCTTCTTCGGGCTTGTTGCCGTCATGATTCAGTCTAGAGGCTGGCGACCGTCCTGCCTGATCAGGCAACTGTTGCCTGACCAACACTCCCGCAAGAAACCGTGCGCATTCGTTGTCTTTGCAACGCAGGCTCTTGCTAATATGTGCACCTTCTTTCTCCGTAAACGCCCATGCCGCACGTCTTTTTGCAGTCTCCCTGGATTCATCCTGAAGAGCCCGAGTCTCTCAAGCGTATCTTTCGCACGCTCGGCCGAAGGCTCGAGGTGCCTGCGGGAACGCTGCTGCCGTACGAGACGACCGAACCTCTTGTCGGCCTTCTTGAAAGCGGGCTCGGGGCTTTTCGTTTACGGACAGGCAGGGGAGGGGCCACACCTTCGCGCTGATTCTCCCGGGACGCGTCTTCTGGAACCTGGACGTGATTTCCGGGCGCAGGCCCAATCTGCACGGGATGGCGATCAGGCGCTCGACGATTCTGATTCTCGAGCGCTCGAGGTGGCAGGCGGCGCTTGAGATGTCGACGGAGCTCATGAGAGTGCACGTGCGTCAGGCGATCATCAAGCAGGAGTGCCACATGGAAGGCATGATTGCGAACTACACGCTGGACCTCGCCGAGCGCATGAAGGCGCTTCTGAGGAGCGTGATCGAGTCCTAGTATCCGCTCAGGACCGACGGTTGGAATCCGCTTCCCATCGCACTCAACGTGACCGAGATCAGCCGCATCGTCTCGGCGAACCGGAGTTCGGCGAGCGTGATTCTCTCCCGATGGACGGACGAGGGGCTCGTGAGGTGGGACGGCCGCCGCCTCATCCTGCACGGATCGCTCTTTGAGGATCCCGAAGAGAGGATCACTCCTCCCTGACGGCCTTGTCCGTCGCTGCCTGCCTTGCTTCCTTCGCGCCCTTCAAGGCTTCGAGCGCGGCCTTGCGCCCCGAGTAGACGCTCCTGCCGAATGCATTGGCGTCGGTCCAGACCGTGACAGTGCATCATCGGATCGATCGGCAACGCCTTGCGAAGCATGCTAGCCACTGCACAGACGGATATACTGATAGTTACAGCGCTCTCTCTTTGTGCCCCCTCGGCGGCACGAAGAAAACTTTGGCTCGTCGTAGCTCTTCGCTTCGAGAACTGGCTATTTTTTTTCGGATGATTTTCGGGGTTTTATACCAAATCCGGCCGTTTTTTTTTCCGTTACGATCGTTCCCATATCCGCAAATGTCATGCACTTGAATATGTGGAACGTGAGTGACTGAGAAAGTCCTCAACACCCATACGAATAAACTTATTAAAGCCAAAAATCCACAAAAGAAAATATTGCAACACAGAGCCAACCACCTTAATCTTTAGGAAAAAGAATTGCCATGCAACACATTTTCAAACCCTCTTGTGACAGATTAAAGATTTCGTCCCTCAGAACATTTAAAACCATTCTGTTTGGTGTCACACTCCTATCCTTGATATCTGGCTGTGCCGTTCGCCCAACAGCGCAAAGCCTGAGAATTCAAGAAACCAATTTCTATTATCTCGCCATCAATAAATGCAAATATCTTGGCCATGCGCGTAGAGTTTCTGGATGGGGAGGCATTGCCGCAAATGTCGGTTTACGAAATGCGAAAACAGCAATCAAGGAAGATGCCGTCAAAATGGGAGGAACTCATATAGTATGGACTAATTTTGATATAGATAACATACCTCTTGCTGAAGCCGAGGTTTTTGTTTGTGGCTCTGGATTTGCCGCACCAATTTTTGATGAAGATAAGAAATAAATCATGAAAAGACTCCTCATTCTCCCCATTATTCTTCTCTCTGGCTGCGCAACTAACCAATACAAAACAATTAACGTTTCTCAAAACAACATCGAGGCCTCGCAAGTCTACGACGCTCAAAACAACACTCTCCTTTCGAAGAAATCCAATGTCGTAGCAGTACGCTTTCCTCAAGTATTCAAAGAGAATTCCGACAAGCTGAATTTTTCAGTCTACGTTCAAAATAATATCAACAAGACCTTCTTGTTTTCACCCGATTACATTAGAGTAAAATTTCATTATTCAGATGACATAAAAACATACAAGCCGTACAGCATAGAAGAACTAGAAGTAGCTGAATATAACAAACATTCCTTAGCAGTATTCGGAATGGCTTTTGTCACCGGTATGCAAAATATGAATGCCGGTCATTCACACGAAGAAGGCACTTTTACTTTTTCTGGCACTCAACGCATGACCACGAATAACTTTATTTACCACACATACAATGTGCGTGGTCATGGGGAGTACAGCTTAGATATTTACGATTCTCAATTAGCAGCACATGAAACTGCCTCCAACAACAAAGCACTCACAGACTTTGTTGGCAGTAAATATCAATCAGTTCAAAACGCCATTTCTAATTTATCTTCAAATTACCTCAAAACAAAAGAAGTACCACCAAATTATTTTTATGGCGGAATGGTATTAGTTGATAACGAAAGCAAAAGGGCCTCAAGTATAGAAGTGCTTGTGGACGTTGGTAGTGAATTGCATCGTTTTATCTTTTCAATGGATAACACCAGATCCACAAATAGTCTGTAAAAATCTCCTAGACGAAAAGGCACCACAGAGTATCCGATTGCATGCAGTCTCTCAGGATTCCTCCCAAAGAACCCGAGCCTCTCAAGCGGATTTTTCGCACGCTCGGATAAAGGCTCGAGGTGGCAGGCGGCGCTTGAGATGTCGACGGAGCTCATGAGAGTGCACGTGCGTCAGGCGATCATCAAGCAGGAGTGCCACATGGAAGGCATGATTGCGAACTACACGCTGGACCTCGCCGAGCGCATGAAGGCGCTTCTGAGGAGCGTGATCGAGTCCTAGTATCCGCTCAGGACCGACGGTTGGAATCCGCTTCCCATCGCACTCAACGTGACCGAGATCAGCCGCATCGTCTCGGCGAACCGGAGTTCGGCGAGCGTGATTCTCTCCCGATGGACGGACGAGGGGCTCGTGAGGTGGGACGGCCGCCGCCTCATCCTGCACGGATCGCTCTTTGAGGATCCCGAAGAGAGGATCACTCCTCCCTGACGGCCTTGTCCGTCGCTGCCTGCCTTGCTTCCTTCGCGCCCTTCAGGGCTTCGAGCGCGGCCTTGCGCCCCGAGTAGACGCTCCAGCCGAATGCATTGGTGTCGGTCCAGATCGTGAACGTGCCATCGGCGACGCCGCTGATGCTGCCGATGCCGACACGTGCGGCGTAGAGACCGGTGATGGGCCTGTCGTGCCTGTCGAGCACGTGCAGGCTCTGGTCGACCGCAACGCCCGAGCCTGCGGCATAGTGTTCGGCCTCAAGCTTGAACGCATAGTAGTTCGGGCCCTTGACGGGTCTCATCCAGTGGGCGGGCTTGCCGAACTGATCGTCGAAGCCTTTGGTGGCGGCCTTGTTGTAGGCGAGGATGGTGCGCTTCAGCTCATCGCCCGAGACGCCCATCTTCATGGCGAGCTCGGAGAGATAGCCTGCGGTCACGAAACGGCGGCTTCACGCAGCGGCGGCCTCCTGGAGTTCGGCCCTCAGCTGCTTCACCTGTAGCGTCTCCATGGGGACGCCCGCGAGGCGGCTCGCGGCGCTTCTGAGCAGAATCTGATCCACGGTGGCGTCGTCCCAGACGGCCCAGACGGCACTGCCGTCGGAGGGCTTCGGGAAGACGCCTGTGATGCCCGCATCCCTGAAGACCTGGGCCTCGTTCACGATGCGGGTCCCCTTGGCGCTGATCCAGATGTTGTACGGCTGTCGGGCCATGTCGACGATGGCCTCCTGCAGGTGCATGCAGAGCGTGCGCGAAGGCTCGCCTCTCACGAATACGGGCACGACGCGCTCGGCGCCGGCCTTTCTGGCGGCCAGAGGGGACGACGGGCGAGAAGGCGCCCGTGGGTCCGTTTCTCAGACTCGTGAAGTCGACGCCCGCGACGATGGCGGCGGGCGCACGTACGACGAGTTCCTCGCCCGAGACGGTGGTGGCGCGCACGCCTGCGACCCGACCGTCCTCGATGAGGAATTCCTCGGTCTTCGTGTAGGAGCGGATGTCGGCGCCGAGTTTCGAGGCCGCGTCAGCGACGCAGCCGAGGAACGCCTCGCCGCCTTCGAGCTCGCCGCACTTTTCAACCTTCTTCCACTTGATGTGGTCGTGGTCGGTGAAGACGTGGGACGTGAACGTGATGCCGCGCTTTTCGAGCCAGTCGATGGTGGCGGCGAGCGCGAGCGGATTGCCTCGCTTTTTCTGGATTTCGGGCGAGATGTGCTCGATGGCGGCAAAACGGGAGAGCCAGCTCTCGTGCCTGTCGACGGTGCCGGAAGGCTGCGCCCCCGAGGCGGTCTGCACGCCTTCCTGAATCACGCTTCCAGCTTCGACGAGGACGCCCTTTTCGCTCTACTCAGTTGCCTGAAGCGCGGCGGCAAGACCTGCGTGGCCGCAGCCCACCACGACGAGGTCGGCCTCAACGGTTTCGACGCAGACGAGGGGACTGGCGGCGAGGGCACAGAGCAGTGCGACGGCGGTCTTCTTCATGGGACCTCGGGAAAAATCAGTGGTTTGGACGGTGCTCGCGCACCTTGACGATCTCGCGCTCGACGAGGAGCGTGTCGCCCGCCATGTGCTGGACGACGCGCAGGTCGACGACAAGGATGTCGCCCGCGACGATCCTGCTGTTGAAGGCATCGTCCTTCATGACGGCCGTGAACGAATGGTGTTCGCCGAGCGAAACGCGGATTCTGCGGCCCGAAGCTGCGAGCTCGAAGGCCCTGTTTTGAGAGAGGCACAGAACGGCGTCGACGCCCGGCGTCGAGAGCGAAGCCGCCACGCGCGAGCAGGCCGCGCCGCACTCGTCGTCGCGAAAGCCGATCCAGGCACCGCCCGAAACGGCAAGACGCCTGTCGCCCGCCGTCACTTCAAAACCCCCGATCGCGGGATTGAACGCAAAGGCGGCGTCCGTGCCGCCCTCGAGCCACTTCTTGAGGGCGAGAAGGCCGGCGGGGCAGGGGACCGGGTCGACGACGCCGTCGGCGAGACAGGCGATCTGGTTCTCGAACGTGCGCCAGACCCAGAGGCCGAGCTCGAAGCGTCCGCCTTCGGCCTTCGTGACGGAAAGACCCGCCTCGACGCCGTCGGGATTGACCAGACGGTTGAGGAACCTGAGCGCGTCGCTCAGCGCGAGAAGCGACGGCGCAAGACGGTCCGTGCAGAGGGTTCGTCCGAGACGGACGGTCCGGTGAATTCGACGACAAGGACGGCGTGGCTCTCCTGCATCCCGCAACTCCAGAATGAAACCTAAAAACGAACCTCATTATATATAGAGCGAGGACTGTACGTGAACCTCGACGAGAGGCGATTTCGCGAAGCGTACGAAAATGCGCGGGAAGGGCACTCAGGTCGCAGTTAGAATGACGGTACACGCGTCCACCATGAGGAAATCCGACCATGCATCACGCCAACCCGCATCCCATGCGCCGCCCAGACCGCGCGGCCTCCGAGGACTTTGCCCGCCGCACCGCGAACGAGGCTCCCTATGGCACGCTCGTGACGGCGTCCGCCTCGGGCGAACCGTACGGCACGCCCGTCTCGCCCGTCATCGAGGACGACAAGATCTACTTTCACGCGGCGGCAGGTGCAGGTCGAAAGTTCGAGAACCTCACCGCAAACCCGCGCTGCTCGATGGTCTTCGTCAGCATGACCGAGCCCGACGAACCGGCCTTTTCGATGAACTACCGCTCTGCGGTCTTCGAGGGGCGCGCGACGCTCGTCACGGACGAAATCGAGAAGATGCACGCGCTCTGGCTCATCGGCGCGCGCTGGGCGGGAAGCCAGCCCATTGCGAAGAGGCGTGCCTACATCGAGGGCGACATGGCCCGCTGCGACGTCTGGCGCATCGACGTCAACGTCATCTCCGGGAAGACCCGCGAGATGAGGCGCTGAACAGAGCCTTTTCTCAGAACTTCGGGAACGCCTCGGCCGCCTCGAAGTGCACGGGAATGCCCGTCGTCGGGTGAGGAATCGTGAGCTCGGCCGCATGGAGGCAGAGTCGCGAGGTCTTCTCCTCGGCGAGGATGCCGCGGCTGCCGTAAAAGCTGTCGCCGTCGATCGGAAGGCCGATGCCTGCAGCGTGCGCGCAGTGCACGCGCAGCTGGTGCGTGCGGCCCGTCTCGGGCCAGAGGCTCACGAGGGCCTTGCGCCTGCCGTCGGGCATCGTCTCGACGCGCAGAAGCTCCCAGTCGGTGACGGCGGGCTTGCCGCCCTCGACTTCGGAGAGCACGCACTGGCGCGGACGATCAAGCCTGTTGAGGGCGAGCGGAAGCTCGATCCTGCCCGACATCTGCTCGGGGACGCCCTCGAGCCTCGCCACGTAGCGCTTCATCGCAAGTCCCTCGCGAAAGCTCTCGTGAAGCGCCTTCTCGGCCCTGAGGCTTCTCGCAAAGAGCAGAACCCCCGAGGTGTCCATGTCGAGCCTGTGCACGATGCGCAGCGGCCCGAACTGCTTTTCAAGAATCTCCTTGGCGGAGGTCGTCTCCCTCACGCCCGGCACCGAGGCGAGCCTCGTCGGCTTGTCGATCACGACGATGTCGTCATCGATATAAAGCACCGGAAGGGTCTCAAAATCCTCTTCGGACGCGATGGCCGACACGGGTGCGGCGGGGAGGCCTTCGACGAGACGCTCGTAGAGCCACTTCGCGGCGGCCCTCGGCGGGTAGAAGGTCCCGTCAAATCGTATTTCGTGCGCGGGCGTCGGGCCGCACCACCATTCGGCAAGCCCGATGATCCTCGCGTTCCCCGAGATCCGCCCCCGGACGGCGGCTTCGTTTCGTGCCGCAACGAGCGCCACGACGGGGCTCGTGAGCGCATCCGTCACCGCCATGCGCCAGCCCGCCTTTCTGGCCTCGAGCTCTCGCCCGCCCTGCATTTCGGGCAGATCGGGGTAGGGCTCGAACATCGCCTTGAGAAAGTCCCTCACCGTAAACCTCACGCCGCGTCCGTCGACGAGCGTGCGCTCGGGCACCTCGTCCCTCGACATCCCGGGCCAGAGCGCCGCCGCCCTGAGGGTCGACCAGTCGCGGCCTTCGCCGCCCGCACCGCACAAGGCCCGGCTCACGGGCTCGAAGGCATGCTCGGCATGCATGCCCGCCTCATCCTCGAAGACAAGCACGCCCGCACGTCCTGTGAAGCCCTCGGGAACGGGAACGAGGCGCGCCCGAGCGACGAGCTCGGGCGAAGGCGGGGTGCCGAACGGGGAGGGAAAGAGGATTTCGTGCATGGCTCAAGCCTTCATCGATTGTGGGAGGAATGTCGGGATTCTACGGAATCCTCGGCGCACCGCGGAAAATGAGACATGTTAGGCGGTAGCATCTAGGGGTTTTTACGTATTTCGTTCGAGTTTTGCGTGTGCGCGAACGCCGAAGGCGGGGAGCGCGCGCTATAGTTTTTTCCTTTCCCTCGTCCGATGCGGCGTCAGACCGCAGGATCGAGGGCCGCGCGGGTGCGTCTGACGCCCGTTCTCGGACCCCCACCATCACACAGGAGCAGCTTTCCATCATGACCAAGCGTCTTAGCCGCGTCTTCCGGTTTGCCGAGCCGATCGTTCACGGCTCGCTCATCCGGCAGATTCTCGTCGCGCTCGTTCTGGGCGCCGCGCTCGCCTTCGTCTGGCCCACGGCCGCGAAGGACGTCGGCATTCTCGGCGAGATCTTCGTGACGGCCCTCAAGGGCGTCGCCCCCGTCCTCGTCTTCGTGCTCGTGACGAGCGCGATTGCGAATTCGTCCATGTCCACCGAGATGCACATCCGTCCGGTGATCGCGCTCTATCTGGCGTCGACCTTCGGTGCGGCCATGGCCTCGGTTGCCGTGAGCTTCATGTTCCCGACGACGATCACGCTCACGGGGGCCGCGCAGTCCTCAGCGGCGCCCGGCGAAATCTCCCAAGTGCTCACGCAGCTCCTTCTCAACGTGGTCGACAATCCCGTGCGCGCCATTGCGAACGCGAACTACATCGGCATCCTCGCCTGGGCGGTGGCCGTGGGCATGATCCTGAGGAAGTCCCGCGAGGAGACCCGCATCGTGCTGGGCGACGCCTCGTCGGCCGTCTCCTCGATCGTGCAGATTGTGATCCGCTTTGCGCCGATCGGCATCTTCGGCCTCGTGTCCCACACGCTCGCCACGGAAGGCTTCCAGGTGATGCTCGAGTACGCGCAGCTTCTTCTCGTGCTGCTCGGCGCCATGGCCTTCGTCGCGCTCGTGCTCAATCCCTTCATCGTCTGGGTCGCCACGCACGACAATCCGTACCCGCTCACCTTCATGGTGCTGCGCGAGTCCGGCGTCTCCGCCTTCTTCACGCGCTCGTCGGCCGCGAACATTCCGGTCAACATGGACATCTGCCGGCGCCTGAAGCTGCCCGAATCCACGTATGCGATCTCGATTCCCGTGGGCTCCACGATCAACATGGCGGGCGCCGCCGTCACGATCACGGTGATCACGCTCTCGGCCGCGCACTCGCTCGGCATCCAGGTCGACATGTTCTCGGCGATCTTCCTCTCCGTCATCGCGAGCGTCTGCGCCGCGGGCACCTCGGGCGTTCCCGGCGGCTCGCTCATGCTGATCCCGCTCGCCTGCGGCCTCTTCGGCATCGACCAGGACACCGCCATGCAGGTCGTGGCCGTGGGCTTCATCATCAGCGTCCTGCAGGACTCGACCGAAACTGGCCTCAACTCCTCCTCCGACGTCCTCTTCACGATCGCCGCCTGCTACCGCGCCGACCGAATCAGGGCCGAGCAGGAGGCCGCGAAAAACAACTGCGGCAATAACTGAGAATATCTGTAAAATACGATGGTTTGCCTAGGGGCGGTCAGTCGAAACCGCCCCAGGAGCAACGCCAGACATTCCGGCGCGGACGGTCGCCTTACGCCGTCCGCGCCTTTTTGCAACCCACATTTTCCCTAGGCATTCCCACACATGACCGAAGCCGACCTGACACCCAAGGCGCCGCTCGTACGCGAGGACGAGCACCCCCAATTTGAAAGAACCATGAAGGCCCGTCACCTGATCATGCTGTCCCTGGGCGGCGTGATCGGGACGGGCCTTTTCTTCAACACGGGCTTCGTGATCGGCCAGACGGGCGCCTTCGGCACCGTCGTCGCCTATCTGATCGGCGCGCTCGTCGTCTACCTTGTCATGCTCTCGATGGGCGAACTGTGCGTCGCGATGCCGCAGACGGGGAGCTTCCACCTCTACGCCTCGACCTTCATTGGGCCGCGCACGGGCTTCACGGTCGCGTGGCTCTACTGGGTGACCTGCACGGTGAGCGTCGGCACGTCGCTCACGGGCGCGGGGCTCGCGATGCAGTACTGGTTCCCGAACGTCGACGTCTGGATATGGTGTCTCTTCTACTGCCTCCTGATTCTGGCGATGAACGTCTTCACGACGAAGTTCTTCGCCGAGGGTGAATTCATCTTCTCGCTCATCAAGGTGGTCACGATCCAGGTCTTCATCATCGCGGGCGGCCTCGCCGTCTTCGGCGTCATTCCGCTCTCCGACGGCTCTCCCGCGCCTTACTTCAGCAACCTCACCGAAGGTGGCCTCTTCCCGAAGGGCCTGCTGCCGCTGCTCACGACGATGATCGCCGTCAACTTCGCTTTCTCGGGCACCGAACTCATCGGTGTCGCTGCAGGTGAAACGCAGAATCCCGAGAAGGTCATTCCGATGGCCGTGCGCACGACCGTCGTGCGCCTCGTGCTCTTCTTCATCGGCACGATCGTGATCCTCGCCGCGCTTCTTCCGATGGAGGAGGCCTCGATCCTCAAGAGCCCGTTCGTGACGGTCTTCGAGCGCATCGGCATTCCGTACGCCGCCGACCTCTTCAACTTCGTGATCCTCACGGCCGTCATCTCGGCCGCGAACTCGAACCTCTACGCCGCGGGCCGCATGATCTGGGCTCTCGCACACGACGGCATGCTGCCCGCCTGGGCCTCGAAGCGCACGAAGCGCGGCCTTCCGGTCAACGCCATCATGCTCTCCATGCTCGGCGGTTGGCTCGCTCTCTTCACCTCGGTCTTCGCCGCCGATACGGTCTTCGTGGTCCTCACCGCCATCGTCGGCTTCTCCGTCGTCGCCGTCTGGATTGCCATCAGCGTCGCGCACATCGGCTTTCGCAGGCAGCTCAAGGCCGAAGGCAAGTCCGCCTCCGACCTCGCCTGGCACTCGCCGCTCTTTCCCGTCGTGCCCGTCCTCGCGATCATCCTCTGCTCGGTCGCCTTCATCGGGCTTCTCTTCGACCCCGAGCAGCGACTCGCGCTCTACTTCGGCGTTCCCTTCGCCGCAGCCTGCATGATCCTCTATCCCGTCATCGCACGCCGCCGCGACGCCCGCCGCGAGGCCGCACGCCTCGCCGAAGCCGGCAGGCACTGACACCCTGAAGCCTCTCTGAACACAAACGGCCCCGCTCATGACAGGATGAGCGGGGCCGTTTGCTTTTGGTATTCAGGACCCGTCAGGGCCCTGTTTTCATCTCAAGGATTTCAGAACGTCCTGAAGGCGAAGGCGGGATCGACGCCGCAGGCGAGCGAGAGCTGCGCGAGCACACGGGCCTTCTGCGGGTTGAGCGTCCCTGCAGGCACGAAGCCCGCATCCTGCCACTTGGCGAGTCCCTCGACGGTCATGCCGCTCGGGGTTCTCGAAGCGCGCACGACGAGTATGCCGTGAGCGGCAGCCTCCATGAGGGCGCCTTCCGTCTTCTCGTGAATCGAGCCGTTGCCGGTCCCCGCATGCACGATTGCACGGGCGCCTGCAGCCATGGCCGCACGAACCATCACGCCGTCGTCGTCGACGTGCGAATACACGATGTCGACGCGGGGCAGGGCGCCGTCGGCCGCAACACGGGCTTCGAGCGCCTCAAGCGTGAAGGGCGTGGCGGCCCCATGGGGCTTTTCGGACCTCGCGATCCACTCGATGTGCGTGCCCGCGATCATGCCGAGCATGCCAAGATCCGGCCCCCTGAAGGTGGCGACATTGGTGGGATGGGTCTTCGTGGCGTCACGCGCGGAGACGATCACGTCGTTGAGCGCGATGAGCACGCCCCGGCCCGCAGCCTTCGGATCGGCCGCGATGCGAACGGCGTTGAGAAGGTTGAGGGGCCCCTCGGCCGAAAGGGCCGTGGCGGGACGCATCGCGCCCGTGAGCACGACGGGCTTTTCGCTCTTCACCACCAGATTGAGGAAGAACGCGGTCTCCTCCATCGTGTCGGTGCCGTGCGTAATCACGACGCCCGAGACGTCCTCGCGGCGAAGAGCCTCCTCGACCGCGTTCGCGAGCCTCAACCAGACCTCCGAAGTCATCGAGCTCGAGTCGATGTTCGAGACCCGGGCGGCCTCGACGTCGGCCACGTCGGCCAGCATCGGAACGGCCGAGAGCAGGTCCTCGACGCCGAGCCCCTGAATGCTGTAGCCCGTCATCTGCGTGGCGGACGCGCCCGAACTGACGATGGTGCCACCCGTGGCGAGAATCACGACTTTGGATGCGCAATAGGCCATGGTTTCTCCTTTGTCTTTTGTCCTGAAGATGGGTTTGCCTGTTTTTTTCAATGATCCCAACAGCATACATCGCCGCCGGACAAAAAAGGCCCTCCCGCCGCCGGCGAAAGGACCTTTTCCTCCGTTAAATTCCCGTCAGGGTCTTATTTCCCTGCCGTAAGCCTAACGAGTTCGAGCGTCATCTCGAGCGACTTGTGCAGGCTCGGGAGCGGGAGGAACTCGGCATAGCTGTGGAAGTTGCACGCGCCCGTGAAGTAGTTGGGCGTGACGAGGCCCTTGGCGGAGAGGGCGGAGCCGTCCGTGCCGCCGCGCATGGCGATGGTGTTGGTGGTGATGCCGAGGTTGTCGGCAGCCTTGTAGAGGAGCTCCACCGGCGAGCGGTCGTCGCCGAGGCTGTCGGCGATGTTGGAGTAGACGTCGACGAGTTCGGTCTCGATGACGGCGCGCGGATGCTGTGCGCGCACGGCCTCGACCGCCTCAAGCACGAAGGCCTTGCGGAATTCGTAGCGGCTGCGGTCGAAGTCGCGGATGTTCATCGTGAGGCGGCACTCGGCAGCGTTGGCCTCGCAGTCGGTGAACCACCAGTAGCCTTCCTTGCCCTCGGTCTGCTCGGGCGTCTGCAGGCGGTCGAACCTGTTGATGAGGTCGGTCGCAACGAGGAGCGGATTGACAAGCACGCCCTTGGCGCTCATCGGATGCGCCGTCACGCCCTTGATGCGGATCGAGACCGAGCAGGCGTTGAAGGTCTCCCAGACGATTTCGCCAAGCGCGCAGCAGTCGATCGTGTAGGCGAAGTCGACCTTGAACTTCTTGAGGTCAAGGAGCTTGGAGCCGCAAAGACCGATCTCTTCATCGGGCACGAAGGCGACGCGGATGTCGCCGTGCGGACGGTTTTCCCTCGTCACGACGGCGAGCATCGTCATCACGTTCGCAACGGCCGCCTTGTTGTCGGCACCGAGCACGCTCGTGCCGTCCGTAAAGACGATGTCCTGACCCGCATATGCGGCAAGTTCCGGATGCTCCTCGAGACGCACCCAAATGTCCTTTTGGGCATTGAGGAGAACGTCCCCGCCTTCGTAGTGAATCACCTGCGCCTTCACGTCGGGCGAGAGGCTCACGGGCACCGTGTCGAGATGCGCGACCCAGCCCACGGCGGGAGCGCCCTCGACGTTGGCGGGCAGAAGCGCCGTCAGGATGGCGTGTTCGTTCAGTTCGATCTCGACGAGCCCGAGCGCCTCAAGTTCGCGGGCGAGAAGCTTCGCGAGCTCGCGCTGGCCCTCGGAGCTCGGCACGCGGCCGGCCTTCGGGTCGCTCTCGGAGGGGACGGCGACGTAGCGCAGGAAGTTGTCTCTGAGTTCGTCGACATAGGGAAGGTGGATGTCTGTCATGACGACGGTCCTTTTTTCTTGGATTGCAGGAAAATCGGTTTTGCATGAGAAACCCCGCCGGGAACCGAAAGGGAGGCGTCCTCGACGGGGTGCGGGCAGGGCGCGGTGCGCCTCTTACTTCACGGGCGGGTAGACGTAGCCCGAATCGAAGCCGATCGGGATGCCGATGCCCCAGAAGGCATAGAGCACGAAGGTAAGCGCGACGAGGAGCGCGAGGGTGTAGGGGATCATCATCGAGCTCAGGGTGCCGACGCCCGCCTGCTTGCAGTACTTCTGGCAGTACATGATGAGGAGCGGATAGAACGGGAACATCGGGGTGCAGACGTTCACGGCCGAGTCGGACACGCGGAAGGCGGCCTGGGTGAGCTCAGGCGAGATGCCGAGCATCATCAGCATCGGGACGAAGATGGTCGAAAGGATCGCCCACTTGGAGGTCGCCGAGGTGATGAGAAGGTTGAGCATGCCGGTGAAGATGATGATGCCCAGCAGCGAGCCCGCCGACGGCATTCCGAGGTCCTTGAGGAACTCGGCGCCCGAGATGGCGAGCAGCGTGCCGATGCCCGACTTGCCGAAGACGTAGAGGAACTGGGCGGCGAAGAAGGCGAACACCATGAAGCCGAGCAGCATCTTCATGACCTCTTCCATCGACTTGATCACGTCGGACGAGGACTTGAAGGTGCCTGCGGCGTAGCCGTAGACGATGCCGGGGAGCGAGAAGAAGATGAAGATGAGCGGAACGATGGCCTGCATGACGGGGGCCTTCGGGCTCGTGAGGGAGCCGTCGGGCGCGCGCAGCATGGAGCCTTCGGGCCAGCAGAGCACGAAGAGCAGGGCGGCGAGGCCGAGGAAGACCGTGCAGGCCTTGCGGTAGGCGCTGTTCTCAAGGGCGCTCACGGGCGTGATCCTGAGGTCGGGATCGTTCTCGAGGCCCTTGTCGAGCGGCATCGTGGCCCAGAGTCGCGGCTCGACGATCTTGTCGGTCACGTACCAGCAGGCGGCGATCACGAAGAAGGTGCCACCGAGCGCGAAGAAGTAGTTGCAGAGCACGTTCACCGAGTAGGACGCATCGAGCGTCTGGGCGGCGGCCTGGGTGAAGGACTGCATGACGGGGTCGATCACAGACGGCGTGTAGGAGGCCGTGAAGCCGCCCGAGAGACCGGCGAACGAGCAGGCCACGCCCGCGAGCGGATGACGGCCCGCACAATAGAACATCAGGGCTGCAAGCGGCATGAGGATCACGTACACCGAGTCGCTCGCCACATGGCAGAGGATCGAGACGATCACGACGGCCGGCGTGAGCGCGGCGCGCGGGATGTAGCTCATCAGCTTCCTGAGAAGCGTGTGGATGAAGCCCGATCCCTCGGCGATGCCGATGCCGAGCGTCGCCACGAGCGTGATGCCCAGCGGCGGGAAGCCCATGAAGTTCTTCACGGAATTCACGACCAGATCAAGCAGGTTCGCGGGGGCGAGCATGTTCGTCACGGCGATCACGGCACCCGTGGACGGATGCCTGTAGTCGAACGAGACGTAGGAGAGCGCGAGCGAGATCACGAGCGTGATCACGAGCGCCCAAATGAAGAGCATCGTGATGTGCGGCAGCTTGTTGCCTGCCGCCTCAATGGCGTTGAGGAACCGGTTGAGGCTTCCTGCAGCTTGCGGGGGAGTGGGATTCATTTGTAGTCCTTGAGGATGGAAGGACGGCCTCCGTCAGGCAGAGACCGAAGGCTCTATTGTACGGAAAATCCCGAATTCGGTTTTTCGGCCCACAAAGCCTGTGCGACCGACGTCCCCAATTGCCAGTGATGATGGAGATGATTCATGGCCGACATGCCGCAATTGCAACGGAAACACATGACGTCAGCCTCAGCGCGAGCGTGGCGAAAAAGAAATACAATAGCGTCAGAAACGCATGTCCCACAGACGTTTTTTTTGCTCGCGCCGCTTTCAAGCCCGCCGAGCGTCTCTTCGTCGAACCTCAGGCCGAGCTCACCTGGGCCTGGGTCGAAGGCGACGACTTCCGTGCGGGCCGCAGCTTCACGGTTCACCAGGACGACTATCAGAGCCTGATCGGACGCGTGGGCGTGCGCGCGGGCCTTGAGTTCCCGAACGAGAAGAGCACCTTCTACGCCCGTGTTTCGGGCGCCTGGGAGATGATGGGCGAGGACGAATACCATGCGGGCGCCGACGCGGGAAGGGTCGAGTCCTTCCGCACCGAACTTGACGGCGGTTGGAGCGAGTACGCCGTCGGCGCGAACTTCAAGCTCGCACCCAACGCCTTCGTCTGGGCTGACCTTGAAAAGATCGCGGGCGGAGACATCCGTGAAAACTACCGCTACACCATCAGCGCACGCCGGGTCTGGTAAGGCGCCTGAGGGGACTGTAATCCCTTGACGCTCGCCTGAAACACCCCGCCGGTCCTCACGGGCCGGCGGGTTCGTCTTTGGACGACGGGGCTTCAGCGTCGGATAATCGAAGGCGTGCATAATCAATTGAATGATGGAGGCAGTGCCTCCCGGACATCCGCGTCCGGCGCCTCCAGGCAAGACCAACCCAATTGAAGAGGAAGAAAAAGAAGATGTCCATCCTGCGCACCGCCGCCGCGCTTGCAGCCGCCCTTACGCTTTCCACCGCCTTCGCCGCGCCGCCTCCCGAGGTGGTCGAGCTTGAGGGCCAGTGGCGCGGCCGCCTCTGCACGGCCGAGGGCAATCCCACGAAGACGAATCTGAGCATCGACAAGTACGGCTGCTTCGTGCTCTTCCAGACCGACGTCAACGGCGCCGCCCAGTCCGCCGGCACCGTCACGGTGAAGGAAGGCGTCATGACCCTCGTCGACGCCAAGACCGGCCCCTACATGGTGCTCAAGGTCTCCGACGACGGCCGCCTCGTGCAGGACGTCCGCGGCAAGCTCCCGAAGAACTGCTGCTACCTCAAGCGCCGCTGATCCATCAGCCCCGCCTCATTCGAAGCCCCGTCCGCTCCGCGCTCGGGGCTTTTGCACTTTCAGTGTGCGGCGCACGCGCCGCCCCCTCCATCGGGAGTATTTCGCCAGCCGTCCCGATCGTGCATAATGTGCCTCTCATACTAGGAGCAACCCCAATGTCCATCGAGCAGACGCGTGAAATCCTCTCCCATGAAGAACTGTCGGACGCCGACATCGTTCATCTTCTCGGCCTCACGGATCCCGAGGAGTGCGAGCTCCTGCGCAAGACCGCCTACGACAGGACGACGGAGCTGATGGGCAGCTTCGTGTACTACCGCGGCCTCATCGAGTTTTCGAACATCTGCACGGCGAGCTGCCGCTACTGCGGCATTCGTCGCGAGAACCACGACGTCGAGCGCTACACGATGTCGAAGGAGGAGATCGTCGCGGCCGCGAAATGGGCCGCCGATCAGGGCTACGGCTCGATCTGCCTTCAGTCGGGCGAGCGCCGCGACGAGAAGTACATCGCCTTCGTCGAATCGTGCCTTGAGGCGATCCACGAGGCCACGGTCTCGGAGAAGCTCCCCGACGGCGTGGGCGTGACGCTCTCGCTCGGCGAGCAGACGATCGAGACCTACCGCCGTCTCGCAAAGGCCTCGGGCAATCCCTCGAATCTCAGGTACCTCGCCAGATTCGAGACCTCGAACCCCGAGCTCTTCAAGGTCCTTCACGGCGCCCGCGGCGACCATGAGAAGGAGCTTCAGAACCGCTTCCGCATGCTTCGCGACCTTCGCGAGGCGGGCTATCAGGTGGGTACGGGCGTCATGATCGGCATTCCCGGCCAGTCGCTCGAGGACCTCTGCCGCGACATCCGCACCTTCCAGCAGTTCGACGTCGACATGATCGGCATGGGCCCCTACCTCATGAGCGAGGGCGGGGAGCTTCAGGAATACGGGCAGATGGAGCCCAAGGCGCTGCTTCAGCTCGCCCTCAACATGATCGCCGTCACGCGCCTCGTGCTCGGCCCCGTCAACATCGCCGCCGCCACGGCCCTTCAGGCCATCCGCGACGACGGCCGCGAGCTCGGCGTCTCCTATGGCGCCAACGTCGTGATGCCCAACCTCTCGCCACAGCAGTACCGCGAGGGCTACCAGCTCTACGACAACAAGCCCTGCCTTGACGACGAGCCCACCCAGTGCGCCTCCTGCCTCGAAAACCGTCTGCGCCCCATCGGCCGCAGCGTCGGCTGGAACATGAGCGGAAGCTCCCGCAGGTGGCTGCGCCGCAACGGCCGCCCCGACGAGGCCGTACCCGAGGGCCTGCGTACCAAGACCCTCGAAGGCCGCAGGATCATCCCCATCGCTGCGGGAAAAGTTGCGTGAAAACAACACCCGCCCGAAATCCCGCCGCGGCTCCCCGTGTGCCCGGCCTCCGGCAAAGCCCCGCCCCGAGCGGGGCTTTTTTCACCCCTACGTTCCTCATCCACAGGGCATTTTCAGTCCGCCCGTGCAGCAGTCGAAAGCAGGGCGTCCCGCCGGGAGGGAAATCTTTGCAAACGCGGAGAGCAGGAATTGCTGAACGGGTATTGACGTTTTCGCGCCGCCAGGTAGAATGGACGGTTTCCCAAAAACTCGGGTTAACCCGAGCAAGACCCAAGAATCAAATCCCGCCCTCATGAAGTCCGAAATCCGCACGATCCTCCTCGGGATCGGTCAGTTTCTTTTCTGTGCGTTGCTGAGCGCGTCCGCCTACGGCCTCTACGTCCTGAACCTCAGGGTAAGCGTCCCCGTCGAGAGTCTGATCGAGCTGGGCCAGGAAGCGTTGCTCCTTTCGGCGGCGATCTTCACGCTCAGGACCGCGTCGCTTGAGAAGGCACTCTCGGGCGGGCTGTGGCTCGTCGGCGGCTTTCTCGTCGCGCTCTTCATCCGGGAGCTCGACGGTTGGATCGGCCACGCCTGGGTCTACTGCGAGCTCGTCTGGCTCTGCGGTGTCGCCTGGGCCGTGAAGGCCGCGGGGCTCGGCACCGTCATTCCGGGGCTTGCCCACTTCATCGGCCACCGCGCCTTTCCGATCATGTGCGCGGGCGTAGCGATCCTGCTCGTCTACTCGCGCCTCTACGGCATGCAGACGCTCTGGCTCGCCTATGCGGGCGAGGCCTGCTCGGGCCTTTATTCGGTGAAGACCCTCTCGGAAGAATCCACCGAACTTCTCGCCTACATGATGATCCTCACGAGCGCCGCCTTCTATGCAGGCAACTGCCTGCGAATGCGCCGCCGCAGGGCCCGCGCCGAACGCCTACAGAAGGAGGCCGGCATCAAGACCGCCTGACAAGGCCGCAGCCCGCAAAAAGGAAGGGACCCGAATCCTGATGGACATGGGTCCCTTTGTTCATTCCGCCTTCGAAAGCCGTCGGGGTCTTTCTGAAGCGTTCGACCGTTTCGGCGCTGTTATTTTAACTTAGCGAGCATTCCGCCCGCGATCCTGCGCACGAGGCAGCGGGGAAGAAATCGAGTCATGAAGGCGCCGAAGCGGTTGGTTGCGCCGTCGAGTACGACGACGCGGCCCGCCATCATGCCCTTGAAGCCCGTTTCGGCCACGCGTTCGGGGTCGGCGGAGAGGCGATCGAAGGGGCTTTCCTGCGAGAGGCCCGCGGTCACACCGAACTGCGTGCGCGTGGGGCCGGGACAGAAGGCGGTGACGGTGACGCCTGAGCCCTTGAGCTCCTCTGCGAGCGACTCGGTGAAGGAGAGCACGTAGCTCTTGGTGGCGCCGTAGACGCCGAGGTAGGGGCAGGGCTGGAAGGCGGCCGTGGAGGCCACGTTCATGATCCTGCCGCGGCCCTCGCGCTTCATGCGGCGCGCCATGCGAAGCGAGAGGCTAGTGAGCGCCATGACGTTGAGCCTGATCATCTTCTTCAACATCGCCTCGTCCATGTCGGACGCAGGACCGAAGGCACCGAAGCCCGCGTTGTTGATGAAGATCTCCGGCACGATCTGCCGATCCGAGAGCCAGCTCGAGATCTGGTCGACCGCGCCCGCCGCCGTCAGGTCGAGCGCGAGCAGGTGGGTTTCGGTCCTCAGGTCGCGGCTCAGCACTTCAAGAGCGCGCATGTTGCGGGCGATGAGAAGAAGCCGGTAGCCCTTCTGGGCTGCGAGCTTCGCGAGCTCCCGGCCGATGCCGCTCGAGGCGCCTGTGATGACGGCGAGCGGCTGAATGTGGTCTGGCATCGATCTGACTCACTAGAATGCATGGATGCCGCAAGTGTACAACGGCTTGCGCCCCAACGCCCGCCCCTTCGAGGCGGTAAGACGCCAACACGGGATAGTCCCATACGGCAAACAACCTAGAGACATTGAGCCATCGCATGACAACCCCCATTGAGCGCCCGAACGGGACCGATTCCGGGAAAAATCTGCTTGCACAAATCCTTCTGCTTCTCACGGGCATGGCCGTGCACACGCTCGGCATCGCGCTCATCACGCGGGCAGATCTCGGCACCACGCCCATCAGCACGCTGCCGCTTACGCTCTCGGCCGTGATGGGCGTCACGCTCGGGACGTCCACCTTCATCATCAACATTGCGTTCTTCCTCTCGCAGATCGCGATGCTCGGCTCAAGGTTCGAGCGCCGCCAGTGGCTGCAGCTCCCATCCGTCCTTCTCTTCAGCGCGATGATCGACGCCTGGATGGCGGTTCTCTCCCGCGTCCCCGTCGAGGGGGCCGTTGCGTGCTGGAGCGCCTCGCTCCTGGCGAACGTCGTCATCGCGGCGGGCATTCTTCTGCAGCTTCGCTCGAGCCTCATCCTCCAGCCGATCGACGGCGCCGTGCTTGCCGCCTCGATCGTGACGGGACGTGCGTTCCCGACCATCAAGATCGCCAACGACGTGGGCTGCGTCATCGCGGCCGCCGCGGTCGGCCTCGTCTTTCTCGGAAATCTTTACGGAATCGGCGCGGGCACGCTCGTCTCCGCCTTTGCCGTGGGCTTGCTCATCAAGCGCCTGAAGCCCGTGCTCATGCCCGGAGAACAGCTCTGAGGACGTGTCCCTCCGGTCCCGCATGCCTCAAAGGATCCACGAAAAGACGGCCCGCCTCTCGAATGTGAGAAGCGGGCCGTTCTTCTTCAAGGGACGCCGGGATCCGTCTCAGTCCCTGCGCATCGGGATCATTTCTCGTCTGTTCGCCGTTGGCCAGCCGCTGCGGGCCCCAGCCCTGTGAGAAGAAGACGGGCTTCGTCGTACCGATCTCCTCGGCGAGCCTCACGATCGTCTCGACGGGGACGCCCGTGATGCGGGAGGCCCATTCGGGCGTCTTCTCGATGCCGTCGGGCCCTTTGCCGAGAATGTGGCTCTTGTAGTCCGAGCCCTTGGGTGCGGAAGCGGGCAGGGTGCCTTCATCGTAGCCCACGCAATATTGGGCGAGGAACGCGTGGTCCACACGGTCGTGAACGATGAGCTCGTGGGCAATCGCCTCCACGAGCGCCGCGTCGGTGCCGGGACGGATCGGGATCCATTCGTCGGCATGCGCGACGGCCGTGTCGCTGTAGATCGGATCGATCACGATCATCTTCGGCTTCCTGCCGCCCTCGGCTTCGCGCGTGCAGGTCATCTGCCAGGACTTTCCGTGTCCGGAGCCGCGCGTGACGGCGGGATTGTGGCCGAAGGTCACGTAGAACTTCGCATTGGCGATTTCCGAGATGTCAGAGGACGGGCTCGCGCCGTAGGTCATCGGGAAGGCGGCCGAGATCTGAGCAGTCGAATAGGAACCGTAATACTTCAGATAACCGCCGCAGAGATTGAGCAGGCGCCACCAGGCTCGGCGGGAGTTGACGAGCGACTGCTGGCCCGAGCAGTACTGCCAATAGAGCGATTCGTTGCCATACTTCTCGACGGTCTCGCGAAGCTTGTCGGCGACGGTCTTGAGGGCCTCGTCCCAGGAGATGCGCTCGAATCGGCCTTCGCCGCGCTCGCCCACGCGCTTCATAGAAATGCCGCAAGGAAACATCTGACTTCAGTCAGGTGAGGAATTGCGGCCCATGCCTTTCACACTACCACGTGATAAAATTAAGGATATGGTGGAAATAGTATACAACCGAAATTGCGTTTACCAGACGGCATAC
>ERZ831634.1173-NODE-1173-length-28640-cov-3.837012_pt1 | contig 28640 bp, 23 predicted proteins | sample MGYA00519953_ERZ831634 | MGnify/ENA primary metagenome ERZ831634 (study PRJEB31850, sample SAMEA3708718) | human gut metagenome | biome: human gut; feature: human-associated habitat; material: faeces | place: China | collected 2014 ... | reverse complement strand
CCTCTTTTCGTCTTCATTATAGTTTACAATCAAAATAAAGTCAATATATACATCTTTGGCGGTTAATACAGAATTCTTTTGTATTAAATTCATACCAATATATTAACGCATATTATAAAATTGCAATAATTAATAGCTTATCCCTACCTATTGATTTCTGTGATATAATTCATACATAGAAAAGCCGTATACGGTAGGTGGTTATCCTTGGTCGTCATGACGAAGGTACGCAACCCTTCGAAATTCACATTCTCAGAAGTTTTGAGAAAATTTGAAAAACGGAGGTGATGCGCGATGACAACTTATGAAGTACTCATGGTAATGTTAACTGTGTTAACAATTATCGTACCTTTAATAGGAATCATTGTAAAATTGCTTCTTATCATTATTGATAAAAGTGAAAAAAAAATAACTACCTCATGCCTTGGAACCGTTTGAGATAGTTACTTTGAACAATAAATCCAAGGACAACCGCTTACTGGCTGTTCCTCTTTTCGTCTTCATTATAGTTTACAATCAAAATAAAGTCAATATATACATCTATTTGAAGCTCCTGAACAAGAAAAAGCAGACTTTCGTCTGCTTACTCTACAGTGAACTCTTCACCCTTCAACATTTTCTTAATATACTGTTTATTCTGTTCCACACTATTTTCATCTGGAATAAAGTAATAAAGTCTTGTATGAGGCATATAATAACCGCCAGTCATCATAGTACCATTACCTGCTATCATAGAAGTCTGGAATGACCATGAAGCATTAGTATTAAGCTGATTATTCGCAATTCTAGCCATTTCATTCATAGGCATATCAGTCACAAATGTACCTTCAATCGAACTTAGGATATCAGTATAATGAGTAACGATTGCTGGACTTGCCATCTTTTTAATAATAGCCTGTAAGACTGCCTGCTGGTTCTGTGCTCTATGACGATCACCTGTAGTATAGGCATGTCTTTCTCTAGAAAAGGCCAAAGCCATCTGACCATTCATATGATTCCATCCTTGCTTAATAGGCTGTCCATTCCATACAGATAAATCTTTATCTGAATAGACATCAACACCACCTAATGCATCTACTACTTCTACTAATGATTCAAAGTTAACTCTTGCATAATAGCTGATATCTACATCTAAGAAGTTTTCTACTGTTTTAACTGTATTTTGTGTACCTGTTAAACCAGAATGTGTCAATTTATCTTTCTGAGAAGCATCTGCTAAAGTTACATAAGCATCTCTAGGAATACTTGTAAGTAATACTTTATGTTCAGGCACATTAATAGTCATTAAGATATTTACATCGCTACGTGATACTTCCTGTACACTGCCACGAGAATCAATACCAGAAATATATACACAGAAAGGATTCTTTAATACATCTAGTGTCTTTTCTTCTTTAATTTTATTGTATGATTTAAACTTTGTTGTCCAGATTACTTTTGTATCTTTATCAAAGCTCTTTTTATAGTCTGTTACTAGGTCTCTAGAACCTTCATTAATAAGTATTGCATCTACCTTTTTATTATATAATGCGTCTACAATCGCTTCTACACCATATAATTCACTCACACCATAGTTAGATACCTTCTTACTTAAACGGTTCAATGCTTCATCCATTTTAGTTCCATTAGGATTATATCCTACTGTCTTCTTTAAGATATCATTGACCTTTTCGCATGAACTATTCTTTTTAACTACAAGAGAATATGTCACATAATCATATTCACTCGTCACTTTATTGTAGGCTGCTTTACCAGACTGGATAAACACACTTCCTATAATTAAGAATATACTAATAATAACGGAAATAATCTTGCCAGCTAGTGGTCTTTTCTGTATCTTTCTAGATACAATAGGTCCTGGTTTTGCCAGCAAATAGATAAGTAATGCAAGCACTGCCAAGAAAGAACCTATCACTATCAAATAACGCATAGGCAGAATTTTCACAAATGTGATACTAATCATAAGTATAATACTTAGTACGATCTGAACACCGACAATAAAACGATAATCAGTCATGAACCCTAATTTCTTCTTCATCTTTCTCATCTCCCATCCATATAATTCACGAAAATACACAAATTTTACAATAAATGTATAAAAACATAGTTGACAAAGCCTAGTATAACATAATTTATATCACATGTAACAAAAATTACACGAATCATCAAAAATTGTCATAATTGTAACATCACATATCATAAAACCTATTGTATTTAAGAAAAGAGATAAAAAAGAAGAACCTCAAATGAGGTTCTTCTAGAAGTATTAAGCTTCTTTCTTCTTTAATAATACATAACCTAGTAATGAGATCATTGAGAAGAATGCGAATAATCCTACCATAGTAGTATCACCAGTTGCTGGTTTAGTACTTGGTTTTACTTCTGGTTTAGTTGTTTCTTCTGGTTTAGAAGGAGTTGTAGGCTTTTCTTCTGGTTTACTTGGTGTGATGACTGGTAGCTTTTCTAATACTTCCATTGCATCTCTTAAGTCCTTAGTTAATGCATCTACTTCTTCCTGAGTTAATTCTGCCTTGTTTTCTAATGCTTTCTCAACAGCTTTAATAACTTCTAATAAGTTCTTATAGCTCTTTTCAGTATATAACTTACTATCAGTCTTCTTAGCCTGAGCAAGTAATAGATCAAGTTCAGCAGTATTGCCTCTTCTTACAAGTTTCTTAGAAGCTGTATCTAACTTTTCAGTTAATGCAGTGATTTCTTCACTTGTATGTTCAGCCTTTAATTCTTCTCTGATTTCATCTAATACAAGAACGAATTCTTTCCAGCTAGAAGCTGTATAGTCTTCTTCTTTATAAGAAGCCATCTTATTTTCTAATGCTTTTACTTCTGCATCAGTTGCCTTTAATACAAGATTCTTTCTTGCTTCATGTAATGCCTTATAAGCATCTTCTACTTCAGTAACAGTTGCATTCTCTTTATTTAAGATATCTTCTGCATTATTTAAAGCATCCTTGAATGGTGTTACTGTAGAAGTTAAATAGATTGAAGTATCAAGAGTATTAAGATTATTAGAATCAATATAGTCTCTTAGTGTCTTCTTGCTGATAGAAACCTTAGTGACAAGAGCCGCTTTTGCAGTCGCTAATTGTTCTAACATTGCATCAACTTCTTCAACAGATGCATCTTCATTCTTAAGAAGTATTTCTGCTTCTGCCTTAACAGCCATAAGTGCCTGATAGCTTTCTTCAGTATAGTCATCCTTTGAAAGCTTATCTAATGCTTTGATTTCTGCTTCTAATGCTTTAAGATCACCAAGAGCAGTTAATCCTTCATGAGCAGTCTTTAAGTTTGCTTTAGCTTCTTCTAATGCATCCTTTTCACCCATCTGAGTGTTATATGCATTAAGTGCAGCATCTCTTGCAGTCTTATATGCATTATAGCTAGTTGCAGTGTACTTATCTTCTTCTACATGTAAAGAGTCAATGTAGTTCTTTAAATCCTTAGCACATTCACTCTTATATTCTTCATCAGTTAATGTAATAATTTCAGAAATAGTAGGAATATGGTTTTCTTCCCATTCAAACTTCAACTTATATACATTACCATGAGGGATATAGAATTCATTAAGTGATTTTCTTAAAGTACCTAACTGTACCCATTCCCTATTTTCTTCAGGAACATTACGAGTTGTTACTTCTTTATCAATTAAAGCATAAACCTTTGCATTGCTGATTTCACCCTTCTGGATAATGTTGAATTTCTTCACATTTAATCTATCAGAAAGAGTATAAGTTAAGTAACCTGCTTTATTTGAACCAGGCTTATAAGAAGTTAATAGGTCACCATCAATCATATACTGAGGCTTGTAACCTTTTGCTTCTGTTACACTAGATTCAAATGTAGGGTCATTGTCTTCTGGTGCATATTCACCATCATTGATCATGATTTCGTTGAATACAACAGCTCTATTGTTGTTAGAAGCAGTAAATAAGATTCTTAAGTAACGAGCTGGTACATGATTGGCAGTACCTGATACATAAACCTTATTTGGATATGTACTAGATGCCTTGTATCCTGCATCAGAATCGATACACTGAACACCTGCATCACCAATGTTTTCAACACCATCACCAATTGTCACAACATCTGTCCAGTTTTCTAAATCACTCGAAACACTAATAGTAGCATCTCTGATATAGTTAACGGCACTATCCTGACAATACATAGCAAGCTTATCGATATTTCTCATCTGACCTAAGTCATAGATGATATACTGACCCTTCTGTGGAAGGTCACCAAATTCAGTTGTAGAATCAATGTTGCCATCAAATGCAGCACCATTGTTTCTAGTGTCTTCTGCTACACCCCAAGATGGGTTGATAGTCATAGTTGTCTTATATAAGTATGGTGCAGTGACTTCTGTAGAATGTACTACAAACTTATTAAGAGTTAACTTAACATCAGAACTCTTCTTATTGATTAAACGTACATAACGTGCATCTGGAAGATTGTTATTTAAATCAGTGACTTCTACCCAATCATGAGCGTTCACTGATGCTTCAACAACAACATCACCAGTATAATCAAGTTCTAACTGTTTTAAGTCTTTTACTCTTGATAACTTCACACCTACATACTGTTTAGGTGCTAAAGTCATTTCTTTCTTATATACTAAATCAGTACGATCTAATGTACTCTTAGAATGTAACTTATAGTCTGTATTTGTATAAACAGCCTTGTCATCATATTCATTGACTACATCAGTATGGTTGAATGTCTTTAACTTCCACCAGTAACCTGCTGTATTACTTGAAAGATGTAATTCAAGGTTTCTTACACGAATCGCTTTTGCGGTAATATCCTGGTCTTCAACATTTAAATGAACAGTTGCATCACCTGCATATTCCTTTAATGTCTTCCAAGTTTCACCATCAGCTGTGTATTCTAAAACATATTTAGTTAACTTATCTGTTCCACCATCCTGTGAGAAGTTGATTGTACCAAGCTTCTTAGGATTGTTGAATGTAAGTGTAACGGCTGCATCAACAGGGATATAATCCTTGATTTCGCCACCCTTATATGGGCTTTCCGCAAAGTGTGCATAACTAGATTCATTATCATCTAATAAGTTATCTAATGATCCACCCTTTAAAGTTAATTTAGTAAGAGATAAAGTACCCTTATCTGCAGGTGAAGAAGGTGTAGTTGTAGGATTTACTAAGATATCTCTAACACCTAACCAAGTATTGCTTTTGTCTGCAGTCGCAATCATACGGATACCCTTAACACCCTTAAGGTTAAGGTCTGTTAATTCTACATTGTTTGGTAAGTCATATTCTGTATCATTGACATCAGTCCAGTTCTTACCATCAGTTGTATACTGTACTTTTGCTTTTAAGAATGTATCTCTAGGGTTAGAGTTAGCACCCACTCTAAAGATCACGTGGTTTACATCAATTGCCTTAGAATACTTGATACCTACATAAGTACCTGTAAAGATACTATTAGGGCTCTTGTAAACAAGTTCTGTAGATGCATTACCATCAAAGATGTTATCTTCTTTACCAGCTGGAGTATCTTCACGGTTAGTGATATACTTCGCAATCTGCTTATCTGGATTAACGATTGTAGAAGCAATTTCAGACAAGTATGAATCAAGTGACTTAATGAATGGGACAATATGCTGTACACCTACTTCAGCATATTCTAAATGATCTACATAGTGGAAACCATAAGACTTGCTCTTTTCAAAAGCAGCCTGTGCTGCTGAAAAATAATCCCAGATAGTCGCATTGGCTTCTTCATTCTGTGCAGCTTGAATACCTTTAATATAGTTTAAAGCCGCATTTGTTGTATCATCCCAGCAGTTTAACCAGTAAACAATCTGAGACTTGATTCTTTCATTACCGCTTTCACGATAAATCTTAGATGCATTCTGTAATACTGTGAAGGCATTGATCATTTCATCAAATTCTTCATCAGAGATCTTTTCACCCTTAGTAAGCTTAGTCTTAAATGCTTGAAGTTTATCTCTTAATTCAACAGATTCTTCTAAGCGAGTCACTCTGCTATCCATGTTCTGATTGATCATATGTTTAGATAATTCTCTTAAAGCAGTTGATGCTTCAGTTTCTTCATAACCATTATGATCTACATATTTGAATGAATCATTATAGCACTTATTGGCTTCTTCTTCAGTCTGCCAGATATTCCATGAATAACATGCATTACCAAAGATGGCAACCTTACTTGGTTCAGACTGCTGCATTGGGTTTAATACAATACCCTGTATCTTAGAAGGATCAACACCAGGATGAAGGAATGTTGTATAACCACCCATGATTAGATGCTTCTTAGAGTTATCAGTACATGGCCAGTTGATCCACATATAAGGACCACGACCTGCAGTATTAGTGAATGATGATGTAAAGTTGTTTGTAACTTCACCCCATACACGTCCACCAGTCATAATAATCTGTACGTTTTCAGGGAAATCACGATAGTATGACTGACCCCATCCCATATATTCCTGAGTACAGAATGGTAATGTGAGCTTTAAGCCAGGGTAAGAAGGCTGTAATTCTTTAAGCCAGTTAGACATATCTGTCAACGTTCTTGTATAATTCGCACCACCTACATTAGGCGCATCGTCTGCAAGAATTGCAATCTGACGAACACCAGCATCGATCACCTGTTTAAACTTAGCCTGCATAACCTTTAAGTCTGCCTGATAGTTTGCTTCAGAGTTATAACGGATTGGGTTATTCATATAAGGATGTAAGGCAAATACGAAACGGCATTTAGATTTGTTTCCAGCCTCAGCAAGTGGTTTGATCTTTGTTTCAATTTCCTGATCAGTATAAAGTTCACGCCACTTACCATTATGCTTTGGATCATCTTTAGGAGCATAGAAATATGAGTTAAGCTTATAATAGCCACCCCATTCCATCAATTTACAACGATCTTCTGTTGACCATGGATTACCATAGTAACCTTCGATAAATCCACGGCTTGCAACATCCGCATAGTCTTCAATAGAGAAGTTTCTAATTGTTTTCCCCTCTACCTGCTTAAAAATGTGATATAAGCTTGTAAGGCCATAAAAAGCAGCATCTGTATCTTTACCTAAGATAGAAATAGTGCCCTTATCTGACTTTAAAGCATAAGAATCAAGTTTATCAAATAAACCTTCTGAAGTTGTTCCAAACTGTGAATCTACATATTGTTTAGAACCCTTCACACCAACAAGAATGTTTGTCTTTCCAGCTTTCTTTTCACTAGAAACACTTGCATTCATGCCTTTCAATGCAAGAACTTCATTAAGTCTTGCTTTTGTATCAGCATCAATACCATCTTCATAGACAACATTAACCTGACTCGTCATTTCATAATCCCCATCTGAATAACTCATTGTGTGAGGATTAGGATAGACTTCATACCCTGTATCTGCCTGTACAGTCATTGGAAAAGCAGATACACAGCCTAATGCAACAAGAAAACTTACTGCATAAGTAATGACTTTCTTTCCTTTCATCATGTTCTCCTTTCTTTTATATTTTGTCTCATTTCATGCTCCTAGTTGATGAAATGAGTATTCAACATGGATTTTTACAAAAAATAAAGACCAAATAAAGTATGACAAAAAAAAGTGTCATAATCTTTATTTGGTCTTGCCTGCTTAGAGTAACAATCCACATTTACTTGAATAGTATAGCAGTATATTTTTTATATTACAAGCGTTTTCATCAATTATTGCATGATACGTTTAATATGGATACATAAGAACGTCTGCTCATCCGGTGATAAATCATATTTATATTTTTCTTTAATATGTTTTACAATACGGTTGATACACATGGATAATCTTAGATTCTCTTTTAATAGTTCTCGGATATCTTCTGTTGTATCTTTAAGGTTTATTTCCTGTCCTGTAAAGATACGTTCAGCTAAGTATTTGAGATGAGTAGAAAGTCTTGCATAGCTTAAAGATTGAGGAGAAATAGTCACCTTCATACTATTTTCAATAATACCAATAATATCTGTTACAAAGCACATGATTTTAGTCGCATTATGAGTGTTATTATCCATCGAGAAGTTAACAAGATGAAGAGCAATATAGTTGGCTTCCTCTATATCCAATGTAATTCCTGTTTTCTTCTTAATATAACTTAATGCCCAAAGACCTATTTCATATTCATCCTTATATAAAACACTGACATCCCCTAGCACAACATAAGGAATCCTGATATTTTCCTGTTTACGCTTTAAAGCAAATGAGATATGGTCTGTCATCGTCAAGAAGATCTCACCATAATAGCGTGATTTAAGCTTCTTAATGGCATATGTGACAATCTGATTTGTGATTTCGTAACAGTCTGGTGAGATGTCTTCTTCTCTTTCTAATCTTTTATGGGGGTCTTCTTTAAAAAGATATGTCTTTTCTATTTTATGAGGATCAACCAAATCCCCTACTTTCTTTTGAAAACCAATTCCTGAACCCGTTAAAATAATGTCACCCAATTCCGGAGAAATAGCAGCAACACTATTGTTATTGAAGATCTTGATTATTCTCATAATATTCCCCTTTACATTAATATATCGTTCATCGCATCGGCTATAAACTGTGCATGAGTACCTACGAGGATCTGAACATAGTGTTCTCCTGCTTCTACTACATGATCAAAGCCTAACCGTGTAATCTCATCCTTATTAATAAGACTTATATCCTTAACTTCCAGTCTTAAGCGTGTAATACAGGCATCTGCAGATAAACAATTATTTCTTCCACCTAGTGCTTCTACAAAAGAAATAGCCAGATCATCATAATCAAATGAAATAACTGGTACAACTTCCTCTGCTTCTTCTTTAATACGTCCTGGTGTCATGAGATCAAAATGAAGAATCATACTTCTAAATACTACATAATAGAGAGCACCACATATAATTCCTAAAGGAATCAAATGTATCGCCTGATAGGAACAAGGTGCCTTAAAGCTTAATATATAATCAAGAAGCCCTGCAGAAAAGCTAAATCCTGCCAGCCAGTGCAGACTTGCTGCAATAAACATCATCATACCAGTCATAATAGCATGAGCGATAAAGAGACTTGGTGCTAGAAACATAAAAGAAAATTCCAATGGTTCTGTAATACCTGTCAAGAAAGAGGCAAGCGCTGCTGAGAACATCAATGCACCTATCTTTTTTCTATTTTCTTTATCGGCTGACTGATAGATTGCGAGTGCACCACAAGGTAAGCCAAACATCATGACAGGAAAGAAGCCTGCCTGATACATACCTGTGACCCCTTTAACTCCTCCTGATACAGTACCCCAGAAGCGACCTATATCATTAATACCTGCTACATTAAACCAGAATACTGAATTCAATGCATGATGGAGACCGGTTGGGATAAGAAGTCTATTGAAAAATCCATAGAGACCTGCACTCAGTGGTCCTAAATGAGACATCCATGTACCAAAATTGATAAATGCATCATAAAGTAATGGCCAGACATAGATAAATACCCCAGCAAAAATCAATGTAATAACAGCTGATATAATAGGTATAAATCTTTCACCACTAAAAAATGAAAGAGGCCCTGGAAGTCCAAAATGATTAAACTTCTTAAAACAATAAGCCACAATCAACCCTACCATAATACCTATAAAGGCATTATTTGTATCCTGAAAGGCAAGAGCAATCTCACTGACATGGAGACCTGATATAAGTGAAATACCTTCTGGTGACAAGATTTTAGTAATCATCAGATAATCAATGACAGCTGCAAGAGATAACGTCATATTCTTCTTATCTGTCATTCCTATGGCTACCGCAATCGCAAATAGTATAGGAAGATTATCAATAACTGCGCCACCTGATAAAATCAAAAAAGCAGCAAATGGATTATTGACTCCCCATCCCACGGGATCAATCCAGTAGCCAATTCCTTTTAATAATGCAGCCAGTGGTAAAATTGTCACAGGACGCATTAGGGATTTACCTAATTTCTGTAAAAAGTTCAACTTGATCCCCTCTTCTGTAGTCTATCTACTATTATTATACATTTATTCCTCTATAACTGTAAAAAATCACATTACTTAAAACTTTTTTCTTGAGAAGAAACGAATAAATATAATAATCATAAAAAAAAGCGTTATATTTTCATAACGTGGTAATTATATCATTTTTATTCCTTTATGTAACCCCTAACGCTCCTTTTTTTAAAGTAAAAAAAAGGAAGATTTCTCTTCCTCTAGTCTTTCATAAATTTATAAGTACATACTCCAATAATCGCCCCAATAAGAGTAACTATCATCGCAAAGATCAGCATGCTTTGTAATCCTAATGTATCCTGTAAGACACCACCAAAGTAATTACCTAAACAGAAACCAAACCCATTAGCCATCATTGTGATAAGAGTCTGGCCTGCCATCTGATCTGATTCAGATAAGGCATCATTACAATAATATGTATATGTTGCAAACAATAATCCATAAGAACATCCCTGGAATACCATACCTATTAATAAGACTAATAGATTAGGTGCTAAAGCTATTAAGAAGTTTCTAAAGATATACATAGTGAGTCCAAAGACAATAAGCTTTTCAGGACCGAACTTCTTTTTCAAGCGATAAGTCATTGTCATAAAAGGTGTTTCACTTGCTGCCATAAAGAATATTGCAATACCATAGAAAGAAGAATCTCCCCCTAGCTTTTTAACGATATTAATTAAGTAAGTAGATAAAGAAGTAGCACCCGCAATCGCAAATCCAAATCCTAATAAAAAGAAGAAGAACTTCTTATATTTAGTAATAAGACCAAATGGATTGGCTGGTTTTTCTGTTGATTCATTCTTAATAGTAGAGTGTGGGAGAATCAACAAGTTAATAATAAATAGAATACTTGAAATAATAAATACGATATAGATTACAGATGGTTCAAGCCACTCTACTAAGTACCCCATTAAGAAAGCACTTGATGCATAAGAGAATGAACCAAGTCCTCTTGCAAGTCCAAAATTAATATCATGACCCATCTTGACATAGTCCATTGCGAACTGTGATAGGAACGGAACAACACATGTCACTAAGAATAATAAGGCGATGTAAAGTACCATGACCACTACTTTAGGTAATGTCATAAAATAAAGAGCACTAAATGACGCAAATAATATAGCATATATACCTAATATGACATTATGTGGTGTAAGCTTTTCATATTGATTTGGTAAGTTAGAAATATTAGCTGAAAGTATAAGCATCACAATACTTCCCATTGCAGTAACAATCCCAATTTCTGTATTAGACAGTCCCTTATATTGTAAGAAGATGGCTACATAACCAAAGATCGTACAGTTAGTGATCCAATATAAGAACTGAATACTATTGTATTTCATTTGTAAGTGTTTCATAAATTCCTCCTCATAACCTACGACATTATATATGAATAATCGAAGGGGTTACAAGGAATTTCAAAAAAAGAAAAACAAAGTATCACATTATGTGACAAAAGAAAAGACATGACTCCTAAGAATCACGTCTGACTATACAAAACAAAGTGCCCCGGTTCTAGAGAACCAACATACTTTACATGACTAGTTATAAAGCATGCTATAGGGCAGTTTGCTGTGTCCGCTCTCTAGACACAGGTCTATTGTAAAAAACATTTTTTCCCTCGTCAATACCCTTTTGTAAATTTCTTTTAATATGTAATAGAATTATAGTTATTTATGAATTTAACAATTAGCAAAGTGGCTTTTTTTCTCATTTTCATGATAAAAATAGTTCTATATTTGTTTTATTCCTAAGTGTAACGATTATATAAATATATAAATTGATTTATAATTCCATGACATGTGTAAAGATATTTAATTTGTTTAACATTACATATAATCATACGAGATTTACACTCTCTACAACATTTTCAGAACGCGAAAAAAAGCCCCTACAAATAGGGACTATAATGTAGATTATTCAGCTTTTGAATTAACTAACTTACCAGTTGAATGGAAAGTAATCATAAGTCCAAGAGCGACTAATAATAGGGCAACGACTAACTGTAGACCATCTGTCATGATCATGAAGCCACCAGTTACGAATAACTTCATACAGATACCGTAGATTGCCTGAACTAAAGCAGTCATAGTAACGATGAACATTAATACCATTGGTACATATAACATGAAACCTTTTCTTCCAGTAACCTTTAAGAATACAGCAAGTGAGATTAATACCATTGCAGCTAATAACTGGTTTGCTGAACCGAATAATGGCCAGATGTTAACATATCCGCCTAAGCTTAATAAATAGCCAAAGAAGAGTGAAATGAGTGTAGAGACATATTTATTAGTTAAGACTGATACTAACTGTGATGGATTTTCTCCTTCTTCTACTTCAAAGAATTCCTGGAATGACATACGTGAGATTCTAGCAACTGCATCTAATGAAGTAAGTGCAAGTGCTGAAACGAACATAGTCATAATACAAAGACCCCAAGACTGTGGTAAACCTAACTGTGCCACTAAGCCAGTTACACCAGCAGAGAACTTAGTGAAAGGTGTAGCAGTGTCAGCTAAAGCCATGTTAGCAAGAGCTGTATCTAAGACACCAGTCTGTTTTAAGTTTGGTAATGAACCAACGATTACGATAACTAATACAGCAAGTAATGATTCCAATAACATTGAACCATAACCAACCTGAAGCATATCTTTTTCATTCTTGACCATCTTAGAAGATGTTTCAGAAGATACAAGAGAATGGAAACCAGATACGGCACCACAAGCGATTGTTACAAATAGTGTTGGGAATAAGTAGCTTCCTGTTGCTGATTTAAATCCAGTGAATGCTGGTACAGTAACAGTTGGATTACTTAAGAATACACCAACAACTGCAGCGGCAATCATACCGATGAATAAGAATGTAGTTAAGTAATCACGTGGACCTTTTAATAACCACATTGGTGTAACAGATGCAAAGAAAATATAAATGAATACTAAATAGATCCAAGTTGTTTTAGTTGCATATACTGGGAATTTGATACCAACTGCAAGCATTGCAACGATTAAGACAATTCCAAGTACAACTTTTGGCCAACCTTCTAAGTTAACCTTACGTAATAACAAACCAAATGCCATAGCAACAAATACATAAAGAATAGAGATAGAAGCAGCACTGGCATTAGGTGCAAGCTTAGCTCCTTCAGCACTGAAACCATTGAATGTTCCAGCAACCATATCTGCAAATGCAGCAATAACGATTAATGTGAAGACCCAGCAGAATAAGAAGAATAATTTCTTACCAGTTCTACCAATGTACTTTTCGATGATCTGACCCATTGACTTACCTTCAGATTTTACTGAAGCATAAAGTGCACCGAAATCCTGTACAGCACCGAAGAATACACCACCGATAACTACCCATAAGAATGCAGGTAACCAGCCAAATACCATAGCCATTACTGGTCCAGTAACTGGTCCAGCACCAGCGATAGATGAGAACTGATGTGCAAAGACTGACCATTTATTAGTAGGTACATAGTCTGTGCCATCTTCTTTCGCAACAGCAGGTGTTGTTGCATTAGGATCAATACCCCAAGTTTTTACTAAATAGCGACCATAACATAGATAGGCTACTACTAGGATAAGGGCTGCTAATCCAAGTAAAAGTAAACCATTCATAAATAAATTCCCCCCAGAATTACTTTATACATATAAAACAGATATAAAAAAGGCTTTCGTCTTAGAATGAACTGTCTAAGACGAAAACCTTCGTTTCCGCGGTACCACTTAGATTGTGATTAACATCACCACTTCACATCCCATGAATGCTATTTCTTTAACGCAGAAATTACGGCTTTCTTTACTATTATTTTTCAAGAAAACAGCTCACAAGGGATGGTCCCATAATCATTACCTACATCCTTTCCACCAACCGGATGCTCTCTATAGGAAGCGGATTAGAAATCGTATCTTGTTCATCGCTCTGTTTCGTATGTATGCCTATATAATAATCCAATATTATTTTTTGTCAACACTTTATTGCGAATAATGTAAATTTATTTGTTTGTTTTGTATTTATCGTAAATGTAAGCGTATGTTACATGTCGGACAATAACAAATATACATAGAGAAATATTACCTATACTTGGATTTAATATATTGTTTGATAGCTTCCATATACTCTTCTTCATTATCATAATCATGTGGATCTACATCATACATATCAGAAGGATCATAGTACTCTTTCCATTGTTTACGTAAATCATCTAGATAATCTAATTCATGATCATACTGTGTAGGATCTACAGAACTAAATGAATTATAGAAATTATGTTTATCTTCCCAAGATTTTTTATCATCTTCAGATACATTACCCTCTTGAGGCACTTCTACTATATTATCCAAATGATACTCAACAGAGTTTGGACGTTTTCTAGATATTTGTTTTAGTGCTCTATTACGATAATCATCCATATCATCAGACTTTAAAGCTTCTTCATCTAATTCTGCATCAAGACTTGCAACATAGTCTTTCCACTCATTGACAGCTTCTACATAATCTTCTTCATCATTAAATTCACTTGGATCAACAGGATATTGATGATTTGGATCATATAGTTCTAACCAATGTATTCTTTCACTTATTTCATAAAAATATTCATCAGGTGAATCATAATCTAGAGGATCAAGACAATAGAATTCATCTTCTGGATCATATTTTTCTTTTATTATATTTGTTAGAGCATCCAGATAAGTATCTTCATTCTTATAGTTTTGTGGATCAATATCAAAGTCACCATATCTAGATACTTCTTCAATCCATTCAAGGTGTTCTAAACATATATTAACTGCTTTTTCATAGTCTTCAAAATTATCATATTTAGTTACATCAACATAATGATTACATTCATCAAATGGATCTGCTTCAGATTTCCAATCATCACGTAATGCATTTAAATAGTCTTCTTCAGTATTATACCAATCTACATCAACAAAAAATCGTTGATTAGGATTATATTTTCTCACCCATCTATCTTTGTTTAAATCTTTAAGTGTTTGAAATAGTATTGATATTCTTCTCATAGTATCACCTTATTTTTTAAAGAGTTATAATCATATGAATTTACATTAAAACAATTGCCTGGATTATATATTTCAGCCCACTTGTCCTTATTTACCATGTTAAGCAATTCATTTATTCATTGTAATCTCATATACTAAATTATATAAAGTTTTTACTTGTACCTCCATGAAAAACGTAAAATGTAGAATTATTCTTGTGTTCATCTAAACTTTTGGACTTTTTTCTTATTTACAATTTCATTTTTTTCATCCACAATTGACTTTCTATGACATATGGGTTATATGTATTTGCAATCAGATTGCAGATACTTGTGAAGCCTGCAATCGGGGGAGGGTGCCGAGGCCCCTTTCTTTTTTTTACTTAAAAATAGTATATTTCACAAAAGAAATTCTCCAGTCACATAGGTATATTTAGTATAGAAGCGTCATTTTAAATACTCCAGTTCCTAATTTAAAACATTAAGTTATAGCAGTTCTCATAATACATATTTTTACGAGGTGCATATGACAAAACCATTTATTACATATACCACTCAAATTGAGAAGTTAAAGAACGAGAAAAATTTAATAATTACAAACACCGATTTTGCATTAACATCCCTAAAAAATATCAGTTACTATGGATTAATCGATGGTTACAAGCATCCATTTATTGATATTCATACCCGAAAGTACGTTAATAATACTTGTTTTGAAAATATAGTTACTCTTTACGAATTAGATGAAGAATTACGTGGATTATTCTTCAAGTATTTATGCCGTATAGAAAGAAAACTACGTTCATCTGTTTCTTACTACTTCTGTCAAAAACATGGAGAACGTCAAGAAGAATACCTTAATCCCAACAACTACAATATGATTCCTAAAAATATGCCTGGAATTATAAAACTAATTCAAATACTAGATAATATATCTAATAAAAATAAGAATCACAAATATCTTGTTTACCAATGCCCTCTCTTTTTGTATCATAAAAAGCCCGAGTTAATACTCAGACTTGTGTGTAAATGTAATAATAAGACCTGATACAATTGTACCTGCTAGAAGTGCTATAACATATTTAAATGGATTAGTCATAAGATAGATAACCCAGATGCCACCATGAGGTAACATGACACCACATTTATAGTAAGCAGATAATGCTCCTGTAATAAATGATCCTAAGATACATGCTGGTAAGACATGTTTTTGATCTTTCTTTATGAAAGGAATAGCTCCTTCTGATACAAATGATAAGCCCATAATAATATTTTTAAAAGTAGTACCTCTTTCTTCTTCAGTCCACTTTTCTTTAAATACAAGTGTAGAGAAGGCAATCGCAAGAGGTGGAATCATCCCAGCCCCCATAACAGCAGCCATAATAACATCTGAATTAGGGGCTTTAGTAAAGACTAAAGCATTCGCAAATAAATAGGCAAACTTATTAATAGGTCCACCCATATCGATAGACATCATCGCACCAAGTGATGCACCAATAATAACCACTGAAATAAGTGGCAGGTCATAGAGACAATCGATAATGATTGTATGACACTTAATTAAATATGTATTAAGTACTGTCATCGCTATACCAGATGCGAGTACACCTAATACTGGATATAATAAGACTGGTTTAATACCATCAAACATATCAGGAACATTCTTAAACAATCTTTCTACCACAAGCATTAAGTATCCGGCAAGAAAACCTCCTACTATAGCTCCTAAAAAGCCTGATGTGCGTAAAGTGACTGGGTCATTTAACCAACTTAATGAAAAGCCACTATAGGCAATATATCCACATAAAAGTCCTGGTCCTAAGGTTGGACGATCCGCAATACTCATCGCAATATAGCCTGATAATACAGGTAATACAAATAAATAGAGAATGTTTCCAAGTACATTCAATATCTGAAAGTATTGACTTTGTGTATCACGTGTAAAACTAAATGCAAGTACACTCATAAATCCTGCTACAACTAGAATAGGTAAAGCATGAGAGAAACCATTCATTAAATGTTTATAAGGAATATGCCATCCCTTCTCCTGGTTATTCTCAACTTTTACTTCTTCACCTTTATAGACAGGTGCCTGTTCATCTAGAATAATCTGAATAAGTGTTTCAGGTTCATCAATTCCTCTTGCGACAGGACAGCTATATAGTGGTAAACCATTAAAACGATTTAGAGAAATATTCTTATCAGCCGCAATAATGACACCTTTTGCATGTTCTATATCTTCTTGACTGAGTTCATTCTTAACTCCAACTGAACCTTGAGTTTCTACCTTAATAGATACGCCCATTTCCTTGGCCTTTTTTTCTAATGCTTCTGCAGCCATATAGGTATGCGCAATTCCTGTTGGACAGGCAGTGACTGCTAAGACTTCAGGGTGTTCAACTGCTTCTGTTTCATGTTTAGCACTTTGTGCTAAATCAATAATAGATAAGAATTCTTCAGGTGTTCCTGCATTCTTTAAATCCTCACAAAAGTCATGATCCATAAGTAATGTAGAAAGTTCACTTAATACCTGTAAATGTACATTATCGCCATTATCCGGTGCTGCAATCAAGAAAATAAGAGTTGTAGGCTGGCCATCCATAGAGTGATAATCTACACCCTCAGGCAAAGTCATTGCCGCAATACCTGCTTTGGTAATGGCAGTTGTTCTTGCATGAGGTATCGCAATACCATCTACCATACCTGTAGTAGAAAGATTTTCTCTTTCTATAACTGCTTCTTTATATGCTTCTTTGTCAGAGACATTACCCTGCCTATACATTAAAGACACCATTTGATCAATTGCATCCATCTTGTTAGAGGCATGACCATGAATCTTGATGGCTTCTTTACTCATCAAATCTGTTATCTTCATATTGTTCTCCTAGTTATGATATACATGCATTCTATCATAATTTTGTGTAAATAAGTACAGTAATATAATGTTTACAAGAAATTGTTTTTCTTATCATTTAACAGTAATCCGCAAAGAGACTATAATGAAAGAAGAAAGAAAGCGATACTATGTACGCAGTAATCTATGGTGACAATGAAAATGGAGAAAACATTGAAATAGAAGGATTATTTCAAACACGCGAGGAAGCAGTCAAAGCATTATATGAGAGTGCTTCTAAGACATTTGATTCTCTAAATATTGATATTGAATCATGTGAGGAAGATGAGTATGACTGGAGTCCTCGTGGTGAAATCCATAAGGAAAGCGCCTGGGCAAATAGTGGTGGTAAGCAAGGTTATCCTATGTTTTGGAATATCATAGAGATAGATAATCGTGCTTTTCAAGACAAATAAATACTTAAAATGACATATAGAGTGAAAAGTTTCAGCTCCATAGGAGTTGATGCTTTTTTATTGCCTTGAAATAAGGTAAAATTAAATTAAAGGCGGATCACATTATGAAAAAAGAAGCGAAGAAAAGACTTTACGAAAGCACTGTGGAGTTACTAAAAGAGAGTGATTATGAAGATCTAACAGTAGGAAAGATATGTCAAAATGCCTGTCTTTCTAGACAATCCTTTTATCTCCATTATCGTTCTAAGGAGGATGTTTTAAAAGAAATCTATTTTAATCTATTCAAACATACTTATCTAGATAAAATAGAAGACAAGCAGTATATAGAGTCTGATGACTTTATCATGAAAGTAATTGATGTCTATGAAGCGCATGCAACTATCTTCATTACATTAGAGAAGTGGTATTACCAGGATTTTTTGTCACAGGAGAAGCAGCGTTTTCTAGAAGAAGTCTCTCTTCGTGAATTTGATAATCCATTCATTGAGAAATACTTTAAGTATTTCATGATTTCTTTCTTAACACCCCTTCACTATATTATGATGGGATGGCTTAATGGTGATAAGAAGGAATCTAAACAGGAACTACAATCAATCATTAAAACATTTGTATATCACAGATAATAAAGACCCTCTCATTTTTGAGAGGGTCGATTATTTTATAGGTCTTTAGTTAGATTATATGCTTCTGTAATAGCTGTCTTGATATTACCGATTTCATGGGCATCCCCAATCATATGATAGTTAAGACCACTTGCCTGAAGCATTTCTTCTACAGCTGGATTCTTCTTATAACCTGCTGCAAAGATAAGTGTATCTGCATCCTTAATAGTATGAGTTACATCGTCTTGTGCATAGTTGATTTCAGTTTCAGTCACTGATTCTACCTTAGCACTTGTAATGATCTTGATACCCTTCTGCATCATTCTTCTTACAAGTAAGCTTCTGCCTGGTCCAGATTCATTCATCATAACACCATTTGCCATTTCTAATATAGTTACATCTCTATTTCTAGGGAATAAGTCATTGATTAATGGTGCTAAGTAATCAGCTGTTTCACAACCTACTGATCCACCACCAATAATAACAATCTTGCGACCTGGGAATGCTTTACCAGCTAATACATCATCAGCTGTCATCCATGATTTAAACTGAGTAAATGGATTAATAACGATTGGAGAAGCACCAGTACCTGCAATAACTTCATAATCCTTGAATTCATTCTGTAACATATCTAATGTCACTTCTGTATTTAATCTTACATCAACACCTTCAAGTTTATGAGCCATATACTTGATAACAAGTGTAAGATCCTGTTTTGCGATAGGTACTGCAGCTAAGTTCATTTCTCCACCTAACTTATCATCCTTTTCGCATAATACAACATGGTGACCACGTTTATGTGCTACAAATGCAGCTTCCATACCTGCTGGTCCACTACCGATGACAAGAATGTTCTTCTTTTCTTCTGCTTCTTTAATTGTATCTTCGTTTTCAATTTCTAATGAAGGGTTGATTGTACAAGACACACGTTTACCAAACATAATACCTGTTAAGCAACGTAAGCATCCAATACATGGTCTAATATCTTCTACATGACCACTCATTGCCTTGTTTACGAATTCTGCATCACATAAGTTAGCACGTCCCATCATACAGATATCTGCTTTATCGTTCGCAATTAATTCATCTGCAATCCAAGGTTCTGTAATACGTCCTACTGTAGCCACTGGAATTGATACATGCTTCTTGATTTCTTCACTTAATAATGCATGTGAACCCATCTTAGTGCCTGGAGCTGGAATAGAGCTTCCTCTTGCGATAGTTGTACCACCAGAGACGTGAAGCATATCTACACCTGCTGCTTCTAAAGTCTTAGAAACATAGATCATATCGTTGATGTTTAAACCACCATCAGTATATTCATCACCTGAAATACGTACATCAATGATAAAGTCCTTACCACACATCTTACGTACTTCTTCAATAACTTCTAAAGTTAATCTTAGACGGCAAGAGATATCTCCTCCGTATTCGTCTGTTCTCTTATTATATAAAGGAGATAAGAAACCACCTAATAAACCATGAGCATGAGCAGCATGGATTTCTACACCATCTGCACCTGCAGTTTTAACTCTTAAAGCTGCTTCACCAAACTGTTTAATAATAACCTTTAATTCTTCTTTAGTTACTGAACGTGGTGCTTCTTTAGCATAATATGGTCCAACATTACTTGGGGCTATTAAACGTGGTGTACCAGGAATAGGGAAAGCCATATAAGCTGGGTGGAATAACTGTGGTAAGATCTTACAATCATACTGATGTACTGCTTCAGTTAATTTTTTCCATCCAGGAATAAAGCTATCATCATGAATAGACATATCTCCTGGTAAATATATATATGTTGGTTCTACTGTAGTGACTTCAGTAACGATTAAACCAACACCACCCTTTGCACGTGCTGCATAATGTGCAACAAGCGCATCAGTTACATAACCTTTATCAGCTAAGTTTGTACTGATAGGAGGCATAAAAACTCTGTTTTTTATAACTGTTTCACCGACTTTAATAGGTGAAAATAAATGTGAAAATTCCTTCATTTGTATTTTCCTCTCTTTCGTCCACATTATATCACTCCTCTTGTGAATAAAAAATCATGCTTCTATATAAAAGCAGTCATATTTTGCCTTCTTAATACTGAAAGAAGACAATATATGACTGCTATAAAAGAATTTGTATTCGCTTACCTTTTTGTGATATTTTTATTTCTTCTTCTGTTTCTAGCTTAATATGTTCATCGTTTAAAGTGATCTTACATTTCTCATCTTCGTAGATTGTTTCTTCTTCCTTGATGAAGTCTTCTAGTATTTCATCAAAGTTATTAAGGTTCATTTCTTTTTCTTCTGTAGGCGCATAATTCTTCTTAAAACGTTTTCTATAGTTACTAGGTGATATACCATAGATTTCTTTAAACGCTTCTGTATAAGCCTTAGAATTAGGCATACCGCATTCATCTGATATCTCTGAAATATTCTTGATACCTTCTAATAAATCTTCTAGAGAAGCACGAATACGTACACTATTTAAATACTTCACAAAGGTAATACCAGTAAACTTCTTAAATAACTTAGATGTATAACTTAAACTAAACGAAAGTGTATCTGCTACATCACCTAAAGTTAAGTTCTCATTATAGTGTGAGTCTATATATAAAATAGCCTGCATATAGTTCCTATGGGCTTCATCCTGTAAAGGAAGAGAAGACATAGAGAAAGAAACCTGAGACGCAATAGAGAGGATATCCATCATATAGGCATTGAGAGTATAAAGGTTATAATTCTCCTGTTTAATAAGTTTGAGGATGCCTGATATCTTATTTTTTAATTGATCATAAGCCTGGTTAGTGACAATCATTGTAGAAAAAGCCTCAATACTATTCCCACTCATTGCGGAAGTCATACGATCAAAGTCTATATGTATTGTAAGAACAACTCCATCTTTTTTATGCGTAATCAAATGAATATCTCCCGGAGCAATCATCACAAGTTCACCTTTTGATAGTTTAGAAGTAAACTTCTCTGTCACTATCTGGTATTCTCCCTGCAAGACATAAGAGAGTTCTAGACTCTTTTGTCTAGAGAAGATATGACGATCAAAACTGTTGATACTTAAAGAGAGAGGATATCCAAACTTCTGTCCTGAAAAATCATAATAATCTGACATATTCATCATAATAGTAAGTCCTCCAGATATTTACCTATTCCATCATGATCACAATCATCACAGACTGCATCAGATAGTTCTTTCACATGTTCAAGTGCATTACCCATTGCGATACCTGTTCCTGCCTTAATAAGCATAGGAAGATCATTTTCACCATTTCCAAAAGCGATTATATCTTTTAAATCGATATGATGAAAACATGCAATTCTTTCTAACATTGTGCCTTTATCTACACCTTTCGGTCCTATTTCAAGCCAATAAGGATCAACTAAAGAACATGTATAATCCAGTCCCTGCGTGTCAAAAGAAGGACATCCAAAATAGACAAACTTATCAAAGATTGTATCAACGTGTATTGGAATATGCAAATGCAGTAATCGAATAAGCAATGATTCATTATAATGGAACATCACTCTTTTATTATTAATATAGACAATAAAGCCATAGTGATGATCTTTCGCATATCTTCTTACTTTTAAGTAATCATCATAGTTTAAGCGTTTATGTTCAAGTACATTCTCGCCTAGATGATCATGATAAGCTTGTCCATTATTGCATGAATAGCCACTCATGGGATATTTTTCAAAACGAAGCATCTCACCATATTTCATTAAACTGTTAATATGTCTACCACTAGAGAGAATAATTCCTATCCCCTTCTCTTCTAATTTGATGAGTGTTTCTAATGTTCGTGGTGAGATTTTAGAATGATGGTTTAGTAATGAGCCATCCATATCACAAAATATGAGTTGCATAGAACACCTCCTTGAAACTATCATAACACAAAAGGCTTCAGGACTAAAATCCTGAAGCCAAAGTAATGAAATATTTAGTAAACATAATAAGTATGAATGCAATCATAAACGTATGAGTCCCTAGTCTTTTATAGAAAAAAGACATACATAGTCCTATGAGTATTTCAATGCAGACTGTTTCTATAAGTCCTAAAATACAAATATCATGAAAGAAAAGATCAGTAAAAATAGAAAACAAAACAAATACAATAAGTGTATAGACTATTCTTTCAAGCATCATTGTATGATACTTCTTTCTTCCCATTCTGATAATTGAAAATGTATCTATTTCAATATACTGTAATATACAATCAAACACTATTTTCAAATAGAAGTAGTTAACTAGAAGTGAAAATACAACATAAATAGGTCTTTGAGGAAAGAAGTATTTGATATGAGTACAGTCAACAAAAGAGATATGAAATACTCCTTTACATATAAGAAATAGAATGAAGAGAGAAACATAGTTCTTAATAGTCTTCACTCTTAAGTTTCCCCTCTTCTAGCAAATAGGTATGTGTATAGTGAACATGTGCTAAGCGGTCATGTGATGCAATCACTACACTTTTACCCGTTTCTACTAATGTATTGACCATATTTTCAAATATAATGATACTCTCTTCATCCAAGCCTCTAGTTGGTTCATCAAAGAAAATAAGATTCTGATCTTCCATAACTGCTTGAATAATACCTGCTTTTTGTCTCATACCAACAGAATAATTCTTAAGTGTAGCAGAACTATCATAATCCAACGAGTACGTATGACATAATTCTCTTATTCTTTCTTCGTTATAACAATGATTAAGTGAAGCAAGAAACTTAAGATTGAATCTTAAAGATTCATTTTCTATAAATCCTGGGTTTTCTATAAGTGTACCAATATATGTATCAGATTCCTTTTCAATAGTACCTGAATCACTTTGAATAATGTCACAGATAATTTTAAAGAATGTGGATTTACCACATCCATTCTTTCCATGTATATAGAGGCATTCTCCTTTATTTATTTCTAGATTGATATCTTCTAATACTGTGTTTTGTTTAAAGCTCTTTTTAATATGATTGACTTTCAACATCTTTATTTCCTCCTAGAAGAACATGTAATGATAAGCAAGATTGATAATGATAGGTAAAGCGATATAGAGAATGTTTGATTTTCTATTGAATTGCAAGTAAATAATGGATATCTCAAATAGAAATATCAATGTATAAACAACTAACATCAATAGAAGGTTGATACTCATTTGAGAGATACCATATACGAGAAATAAGAAGACATAGAGAATAATCAAGAAAGATAGTGTAATAATAATCATAAAAGAATAAGTGGTTTGTTGTGTATTCTTATACCCCATACGTGTAATCAAAGTATGATTAATCCCATTGATGATCATCACCTTCTTATACATAACCACTAGATAAGTAATATTCAAAATCAAGGTGATATAGTTACTTGTAAGGAGAATATAGATGAAGTTTACTCTTTTACTTAATCTTGTGACTACAGGAATAAGAAGAATCAAAATAATAAGTGAAATAGTGTCCTGTTTCTTAATAAGCTTAAGTAGTGGAGTCATGATAATCCCTCATTCCAAAAAGAATAGATGACAAAAGATAATAGAGTAATGCAGTACCAATATAGAAGAGATGAGGATTGTTATTTAAAACAGGACTTTTAATAATACTTGGAGTAAGAATATTAATAATATTAAGGAAATAAGCCAATGTAGCAAGCAAACTTCCTGATGTATTATAGAATGTATGAGATAAAACTGATGCACCAATATAAAGAATAAGAGATACAAGTAATCCAAGCGTTCTATAGAAATAGACATTCTTAATAAAACACTGTAATGAGAACAAGAAATGAGAAAAAAGTGCATAGCCAATAGATGAAAGAACCATATAGATAATAAGATTAAGAAATAATGAACTAGATAATAGATTAGTCTGTCTTGTCGCATTCATATAGATTGGATTAATAGAAAAAGATATCTTAAAGAAGAAAAGATGAATGATTAGTACTGTAAGTAGATGAGTCATAAAAATAAGAATAAATGTCGCAAGAAAATTGAATTGTCTTTCTTTCTTATGATAAATAGAAGAAGACATACGTGTTATCATAAAATGATTGAATTTATTATGCTCATATAGCAAGAAATCAGCACTAATGATATTAGGCACAATGAGTGTTGTAAGGACATATAATATAAGTGTGAGTCCTGAATCCTGTAAGTAATAGAAGAAGTCTAATCCCATTTCAGGATCTTTTGATTTCATTAGTATCATTTCTTTTTCAGGAATAGAACTATAAGCCCCTTTATAACTGATGAATATTCCTACAATAACTACAATAAAATAAATAGAAAATAAGAGAAGTTTCTTTTTGGATTTAAATAAGTAGAAGAATTGTTTCATAAATTATCTCCTTAATATGTTAGAATATATTTAATAGTTCTTTTGTTTATTTCATTTTAAATAATACATAATATATATTCAATTGTGTGATCGTTAATGGTCTATTTGAAAGCGTCAATGATAAGGAGATGGAATCTATGACATATAGAATTGCAGTTGTAGATGATGAAGAAGATGACTTAAAACATGTTTGTCATCATATAAGTGATTTCTTCTCATCTACAGATATAGAGGTTAATACATATATAAATGCTTTACAGTTTCCTATAAATGTAGAATTTGATGTCTTATTCCTAGATATCGATATGCCTCATGTTTCAGGATTAGAACTAGCGAAAGAGTACAAAAAAAGACATCAGAATGCCTTAATTATCTTTATTACAAGTCATAATGAACTTGTTTATAAAGCATGTAATATACATCCTTTTGACTTTATTAGAAAAGAGAATCTAGATATAGAAATGCCTGATGTATTAGAAGAAATCAACTATCATTTATCTCATTTACATCCAAGTGTAACATTCTATATCAATGGAAATGCCTATATATTAAGAAAAGAGTCTATTCTTTATTGTGAAAGCTTCAATCATCAAACAGAGATACATTTTGATACATCTTCTATTACTGTCAATATGCAGCTAGGTGATGTAGAAAAGACGATTGATTCTAATCATTTTAAAAGAGTTGGACGTTCTTATCTCGCAAATATGAAAAAAGTGACTAAGCTAGAAGGTACAACATTATATATAAGTGAGCATTACCAGATACCAATAAGTAGAAGAAAGAAAAAGCTTGTATTAGAGTATATGAAGGAGGTGCATCATTGATGTTAGAAACAAATAATATAAGTTTCATCGCATTATCTTTGATGTTGTTGTCATTCTTCTATTATGTCTATTCTATCAGCATTAAAGAGAATCTAATCAAGTTTATTGGTTCTGCACTATTATTATCATCTGTTTCTATTATTTCTTCTATGTTCATACATAATGGACTTCTTAGTATATGTATATTAGGTTTATGCCTCATTCTGTTTAAGCATGACAGACTTCTAGAATGTCTATTTATATCAATTTACTTTATCTTTCTTAAGGTTCTTACCTATGTGATTATGACATGGGGTATCAATATTTTCATATATGATCTGGTTTTACCTATTCATGATATAGTCTATGGTTCAGATCTTCTTTTATGTATATTATTGCTTCTTACAAGGCATTTGTTTAAGGATTATTTAATGCGTATTAAAGAATATACCGCCTTCTATCTAGGTATCCATTCTGTATTAACACTTATCTATCTGTCATATCTTATTACTATTTTCAAAAAAGGTTCTCTTCCCCTTGAAAGTTCTATAGAAATTGTATTGATTACCATTCTTGTGATGTTGATCTACCAGATGGTTAATAGAATATTAAGTATAGAGAAAGAGAATTATCTAGTAAAATTAAACAATGAGGAACTGAAATTCAATAAGAAGAATTATGAAAATATCATTACTCATATGAATGAAATCAGAAAGATCAAGCATGATATGAATCATATGTTGTTGTCATTACTGGAAGATTGTGAAAAAAAAGATTATGAATCACTCCATAATCATATTAATAACCAATTACATAGAATTAATGAAACACAAACAGTGGATACGGGTAATGCATCTTTGAATCTTATATTAGCTTCTCAATTATCTAAGATTAAAGGTAAGAATATTGAATTTATTGCCAGTCAATTTGATGATGATACCCCTATGGATAAGATAGATTTCTATGTATTACTAGGTAATTTATTAGATAATGCGATTGAGAATTGTACATCAAAATCTATTAAGAAGATTATTCTTGATATCTATAAAGAGAGTAATGATTTCGTTATTGATATTAAGAATACCAGTATCAATAATCCTCTTGTAGATAACCCAAACTTCAATACAACTAAAGAAGATTGTAGTCATGGGTTTGGAATGCGTTCTATTATGAATATAGTCAATAAGTATCATGGAGAGATCACTTATGATTACTCATATCGTTATTTTAGTGTTCAAATCAGAATAAAAAGCTAAAATCAAGCTATATTGACAACCACTACAAACCTATATGATAAGTAAGCGGCTCTTCACTTAGATTTAAGAAAATGACTACCCCACTTCCAAAGGTAGTCATTTTTCTATTCCTATCAACAAATAATTAAAAAAAGCTAGAAATTCCAGTTCATCTTCTAAATAATGTCTCTTCTATGGCACAGATCTTATCTGCAATACATACTATCCATGCTTCAGTGCATGTGGGAGGAACAGGAGTTAAAGAAAACATATGTCTAATTATAATATTTTTAACTCGTGGTGAGAGTGTATAGTCCTTTTCTGCATTTCTAAAAGCGCATTCTGGATGAGTAAAGCCATGAAAATGCCTTCCTTTTCCATCATGCCAGTCATATAAGAAATAATCATGAAGTAATGCACCAATGACTAAAGCATCCATATTAACCTGTATTGGGAGCCATTTGGCTATTCTGACACTCATATGAGCTACATTGACACAATGTGCATAGACAGTAATAGAACCATGTTGAATATAGTTCTTAGTTTCATTTAAGCGACCTGCATTTTCTAAATAACGTAATTTTTTTTGAATAATATAAGTCATTTATATATCCCCTCTGGTTGAAACCTACAATCTGGCTGTATTATAATATAAATGCATGAAACAATACATGGTCAGAACATAATAGAAATGTTGCTAAAGATACATATTGTATAGAAAGTGGGAAATAATAATGGAACAAAAGACAGATAGACGAGTTATCAAGACAAAACATGCAATATATAAAGCTTTTGTAGAACTGTTAAATGAAAAAGATGTAAATCAGATTACCATTACAGATATTGCGAAAAAAGCGAACATTAACCGTAAGACATTTTATAATTACTACTCAGATGCCTATGAAGTTATGGAAGAAATAGAAAACCTGACAGTAGAGGCATTTATTAATAATATGGGTACTGTAGAGTTTACAAATATGGCTGATTTCTTAACTGAAATCTTTATAAAGTTTACTGAAACAGTAAATAAAGATTTAGAATTCTTTAATCTTCTCTTTAAGACAAATAACCGTTCTTTTCTTATTGTAAAGATCGTAGAAGCACTTAAAGAATATGTACAAAAGCGTATTGAAGAAAGTAATGAATTAGATATGCGTCGATTTGAAGTTGTTTCTAATTTCTATCTTTCTGGTGTTTTATCTGTTTATATGAATTGGTTCATGAATAATTATGATCAATCTATAGAAGAAATATCGGCTTTATTAGCAGAACTTGTTCTTCACGGAAATAGGGTAGACGAGAAAAAGTGTCAATTCTAGGAAAAATCACTAATTCTGCGCC
>ERZ831634.1172-NODE-1172-length-28666-cov-4.760512_pt1 | contig 28666 bp, 26 predicted proteins | sample MGYA00519953_ERZ831634 | MGnify/ENA primary metagenome ERZ831634 (study PRJEB31850, sample SAMEA3708718) | human gut metagenome | biome: human gut; feature: human-associated habitat; material: faeces | place: China | collected 2014 ... | reverse complement strand
TATGTGTTTGATGAGGAGACGGGGCTGTACTATCTGCGGAGTCGGTACTATAATCCGTGGTGGGGTCGGTTTGTTAATGCGGATGATGTAGGCTATCTGCATGAAGGTATGTTCAGCAACAACCTTTTTGCATATTGCGCTAATAGTCCTGTGGCACATAGTGACCCTGATGGTGACCTATTCGGACTTACTATTACGATTCCTCAAATTGTTACGGCAATTTTCACAAACCCGGTTGCAGCGCTTGCAGCGGTTGTAGCGATTGTAGCGATTGCAGCTCTTGCGTATGCAGGTGTTGTTCTCGTAGACCATACTATCCGTGCTTATAGAAAATATAAAAGCGAAGAAGCTTTCTTTAATAGGGCATTTAAAAATGGTGTTGTGGTTACAGCTACTACCGAGGTAAGCGAGTTTGCGAAGGATGAAACTCATAAGAAGCCACAATACTGGCTGGCTGTTATTAAGAATGGTCAGATTGTAGTGGGACAACCGCTTACATTTACTGAGGCAGTAAACATGGCTTATACTGGATATGATATTATAGCAGCAAATCAGGATGCAGCAAAGTTAATTGCTCAAACGCATAGAATATGTATCAAGGATGAAAAACATGTGGATGATGGTAAAAGTGCAGCACACTATCTACCTCATTATCATTTTTGTAGGTCTGCCAGTTGTGGACATATTTTCTTTATAGAAGGAGGTGTAATAATATGATTTCTCTCTGCGGCGACCTCAAGGGTGAGGATTACCAAACATTTGTCACGTTTGCAATGGAGCGTAGCGACGCAGTCATGTTTGTATATCATACCTTTGGTTATCGGCTTAAAAGTCAGGTTCGAGAGATCCGGCAGAAGCTGAAGCCCTTTCGCGTTGCCTACAGAGATAACAGCAAAAGCTGTAAAAAAGGAAATCCGGAAATTAAATGGCCTCAAACTATTTCATGGACGCCTACGCTGATTTTTGTGGAAACGTACCGTTTATCACCCGAAGTAAAAGAAATTGTGCGGTCTGCTGATAATATATTTGCGTGGCAGTATCCGAATCGCCCAGATGATCTTTCATTCTTCAATCAAGGCGAATGCTGGATTGCTACGACAGCACATGAGCACTTCTGTAATATTACAGACCACGAAAGAGAAATCGCAAAGCTGTTTTGTTCGCTGGGGATAAAATATAGGCGCTATCCCGGTCACAGTGAACGCTTCAAGGAGAAGTACACGATTAAAACAAATGACAATAGTATCATCACATGATAAGATTGAAAAGTATGTTTTCCACTAATACATACATTCAGTTACTATCGTATACTAAAATCGGCGGTCATTTCCTGCATAACTCAGCAGGGATGACCGCCGTTCGGCTATCTGACGCAAAAGCTGCGTGGCGATGTTACTATGACAGAGGTCACCGCCGCGCAGTTCTTTGTCCAGTCTACTGCTGGGATGGAGGTGAAGAATCAGCTGGCAAGCTGAGAAAAATCATCAGTGCTTCATAAACAGCGTTTGTATATACAGGATAAGAATGTAAAACGGAATGGCGGAGGCTTTCTTTCGGATGCGCCGAGCGGCATCGTTCACGGTGTTGCGCTCCACGCCTAACGCAGCTGCGGCTTCTTCGGCGGTTTTGTCATTTTGGTAGTATTCCACATACACGCTGTGCTCCAACGGTGTCAGGCGATTTTGCAGTTCATCAAGAAATTCGACTGCTTCCGTCTGACTAAGCCAGCGCAGCAGGCTGTCTTGAACAGGCGTGGCGACGATATTCTCGTTCAGTTCAACCGCATGGCCGACGTTGCGATGCTCCGTGTAGGCACGGCGATAAAGAGCCTTGCATTCCTTGGAACAGGCGACGACAAACCAACCGATGAGATTCTCATGGTACTTCAACTTCTCTTTTTTCTCCCATGCCTGCAGCATAACACGTTGGACAATATCCTCCGGCCCCAGACCGTGAATTGTCTGACCGTGCAGGAGGACATTGCATAGGAGAACAAAATCTTTCAAGTTGTTTTCATAAATTGTTTCGACACGGTATTTCTGCATGATTCCTCACCTTTTCCCCAAGTAGGTCGTTGATTTAGGGAAAATTCGCATTGTGATGTGTCAATATCTTGTTCTCAATGCAGAACAAAAACACATCTATATGAAAATCCTACATCGTAAAGATGCTTATAAATCAGAGTCAATGCAATTAGATTACTTTCAAAAGAATTTATTTTTATATCCAACAATTACAGAAAAACAATGCGACAAAGTTCGTTATGCTGATACAAAAATAGGAGGTCACATGCCAAACATTTCATCCTCCGAGCTGATTGCGCAGTTCCAAACGGCACTGCGTGATGGCTGGGGGTACATCTACGGCGCGTCGGGCGAAATCTGGACGCAGGCACAGCAGAACGCCGCGAGCCGTGAACAGACAAAAAAATATGGTCAGAAATGGGTCGGGCACCGCGTGGCGGACTGCTCCGGCCTTTTTGCGTGGGCGTTTCGGCAGCTCGGCGGGTACTGCTATCACGGCAGCAACACCATGTTCCGCCGTTACAGCAGCGCATCCGGCAGCCTGTCCGCCGGAAAACGAACCGATGGCGAGCCGCTCAAACCCGGCACTGCCGTCTACAAATTCAACGCCTCGGAGGGGTATCACCACGTCGGATTGTACATCGGCGAGGGCACGGTCATCGAAGCCAAAGGCACGGCGTATGGCGTGGTCAAGTCGAAAATCGGCAGCGGGTGGACGCATTGGGGCGAGCTGAAAGGCGTGGATCACGCCGAAAAAGGAGAACAAATTGCAATGAGTAAAACGAAATTGGCGGTCGTGACGACGGCATCCGGCAGTTTGAACATGCGCAAAACGGCGAGCAAGTCCGCCGAAGTGATTGCGAAAATCCCGCAGGGCGCGACCGTAACTGTTCTTATGGAAGTGGATGACTGGTGGCGCGTGCAGTACAAAAACAGCACCGGCTGGTGCGCGGCGGAGTTCCTCACGAAGCAGGAAAATGCGGATAATCAGGCGCGGAGGAGCATCCAAATCGTCGATAGTGCCGGAAATGTGTTTGAACCTGTGGGTGATTTTACGGTGAAGGTGGCGAACGCAGATGTGGGCGATTCTTGAACAGATGCGCGACCACGCAACAACCATCGTTGGACTTGTGACGGCGTTGACGCTGATGTACAGCTGGTTCCGCAAGCCGATGAAGCAGCTGATTGCAAGGGAACAGCAGCAGGAGGAAGATCTTGCGATTCTGACGTGGGCGTTTTTGCAGAATGCGCATGACAATTATACGCGGCAGGGCTGGTGTACTGCGGCGGAAAAAGAGCAGGTGCTGAATATGCACAAAAGTTACGCGGCGAAAGGACGAAATCACCTGTCCGCAAGCTACGAACAGGACATTCTTGCTCTGCCGGAAACGCCGCCAGAAGGAAGACGAGGCAAATGACGAAGCAGAAAGCATACGTCCAGTTCAGCAAACGGATTGTTCTTTTGGTCACTATTGCAGTGACAGTGATTTCGCTGCTGGCGGTGGTGCTGTGCTTTTTCCGCAGCGACACCGAAGCGCTGATTAGTACGGTTCGGACGTACATCAACTACGCGACGATTGTTTTCGCAGCGTACAGCGGCAACTCGGTGTTCGAGAAGTGGCTGACGCAGGGGAAGAGCGTTGAGGCGGCTGAAAATCCGGCGGAAACGTAAGGCAATATTCCTTGCAGCAATTCTTGTAAAATATCAAAAGTGCCCATCAGCAGCCGCACTATTCGCCGCCTGCTGATGGGCATTTTTGTTTATTCTTTCTCGTACTTTTCAATCAGACACTGATGCTGCTTGCTGTCCTTATCATAATTGATACCAACCAGCAAAATCTCGCCCGTGTAATCCAATATCGAAGCTGGATAATTCTTCTCCCTGATTTGCTGCAAAGCAGTCCGGGCATTCTGATTCTATTTCAGTTCTACAATCAATGCCGGATAGTCATTCCTGTATTCAGGCTTCGGTACGAACACGAAATCGGCAAAACCTCGACCAGTCGGCAGTTCCCGGATGGGCTTGAAGTAATACTGCATCGCGCTCAAATACGCAATTGTCAGCACACTGCTCAGCGAGTTCTCATTATGATACTGAATGACAGATGTGTACTCGTGGTGGATTTTTTCAATCTGTGCGGCAACGGCTGCACCGTCCATGTCCAGCGTCGCATCCAGCAAGCGCTCGGATTCCTGCTGAAAGGTTATCATTTCATTCCAACGCTTGCTTTCAACCGCCATCGTCAGCTCCTGCCGAATTTCTTCGTTCGGGACAAACGCTGTTTTTCGATTCTGATTATATCCAAGATAGCCCAAGTGAATCATGTAGGTCAGCACATCGTCCTTGCTTGCGATACTGGATGGATCATTCGTGAAAACTGCCGTATCCACCTTGACCTCTGCACCCGAAATTATCTCGATAATGGCGAATTGAAGCCCGTCATAATTCATGCTGATTAGCGGCACGATGGCATCGCTGGAAGCTGTTTCTGCCCAATAGTTCTTGAAATCTCCATGCAGCATCGCGCTGACGATTGCTCTTGGATTATAAACCCGAGTATCTTTCAGCAGATAGCCGTCGTACCAGCTTTTTACTTCACTAAGGTTTTGATGATATTTTTCGGTCAGCTTCTTGACTTCAACTTCAGTAAATCCCATGTATGGTGCCAATCTGCTCGCGCTGAGCATGGTAAACTCATCAAAGTTATTTAGCCCAGATTGTGACTTTTCCTTCCTGATGGGAAGAATACCTGTCAGATAAGCCAGCAGAATGTACTTTGTCGGTTCGGTGCCTTTGAACATGCTTCGCAAAAAAGTAATATAGCTGTCCTGCACTTGGCTGTTTGTAGCCGGGTTTCGAATCAAGGCATCCCATTCATCGATTATAATGATGAATTTCTGCCCCGTTTTCTCTCTGATTCTCGAAAGCGCATCTGATAAATGAGACACTTCAGAAGGCAAAGCGGCTGGATAGATTTCTCGGAGCTCAGCCAGCACACTGCTTGTAATATACGCTACAACATGTGCCGCATCACCGCAGTTTGCCAAAAACCACTGAACGTCAATATGAATCACGTCGTATTTGTTTAGATGCTTCTGGAAGTCAGCAGACTTGCTGATTTCCAGTCCGGCAAACATTGCTTCCGAGTCGTAGCCGCGGCTGTAATAAGCTGTGAGCATATTCGCTGCATATGATTTTCCGAACCGCCGCGGACGGCTGTTACAAATATAACCTTGCATTGTAGCAAGAACACTATTGGTGTACGCAATCAGTTCGGTCTTGTCAACATAAATGGGCAAATTTAGTGCAACCTGAAAAGCGCTGTTATTTGGATTCACAAAGCGTCCCATTGCCTCTGCTCCTTTCCGAAGGATGTTTGCTGAGGTTTTGATTTCCGCGACTGCTCAAATGAAATCATCTCTTAGCCTGCTCTTATTTTACCATTGATTTCGGGAAATAGCAAGGAAATCGGACGACGAGCGGCAGGTTGATTTTTCGTTTCTCACAGAGGAAAGGTGGTATGCGTTCCTGCGTCTCAACACACGGCACTGCCTTGTCGCAGAAAACATGAAAATCACGTTTTGAAAGTGCAAACTTTTTCCTGTTTTGTTCTCCGACTTTCTGTCGGGTGAAATGCTAAACAAATCGAAAAAACATTTGTAATGCGGAAAGTTTTTCTGGAATTTCAGCAAAAACTATTGACGATATGGTCGGCAACACACGAATTTATATTTTTCAAATTACAATCAATGCTTTACTTTTGCTTTGTTATGATTATATACGCATTTTCGTCTAACAAATTCCGGCGTTGACGAAGGGGACTACCGCCTTTGTTAGCGTATCTAACACTTGTCTAACAGCACGGTTGGAAAGTGCGGTTTTTTACGTTCCTTTGCCCACCATCGAAAACGTAGAAATCTGCTGGAAACGCAGGAAAATCGGGCATTACAGGGCAGTGCAGTTCTCTGGAGGGGAAGCGGTGAGCATCTCTCCTAAGCAGTAGGTCGTGGGTTCGATTTCCACCGGGCTCATTTCCATATAAACAATTCTTTCTGGTTGATGCTCTCGCGTGTGTGTTGGCAAACGCGCAAAGAACATCGGCTGGAAAGAATTTTTTGCTTTCTATTGGAAATCGACGTTTTGCTCCACTGCTGGCGCTGTTGGCAGCTTTCCGACATTTCGCCTTTTTTGCCAACACCGCTGTTCTGGCAAACGGGCGATTTGCCTAACATTAGCGTACGCACCGTGCCAGCAATTTTCTACGCTCCACATTTTTATACATTATTCAGCGCGATTTCACGTTTTTGGGGCGACAAAATCAACAATATTCTTGAGTAAATATACTGCTTTTCGCAGCACTTAGCGTGACAATCATCCTCGCTCATCGTTGTGCTGTGGTGGATGACGTTAGACAGAAAGACGACTGCGTGTTGGGACGCAAACCGCCTGCCGCTTTTGATGGCAGCAAAAAACTCTGCGGGAGATTTCCGCAGAGCTTTCGAGTATATTGGCGTATGCGCGATTATCCCAGCGTCTTGGCGAGCATTTTCAGCATAGCGACCATATCCGGATTGCTGAAAATTTTGAGCAGCACTTCTGAATTAAGCCCCGCCTGCTGCACTTGCTCTTCCACGGCTTTATCCTGCGCTTCCGGCACGATTTTCACGCCCTTTCCGCCATAAAACGCCTGCTCAAACAGCTGCGCATTGTTTCTGCGGCTCTCGTCCAGAATGTGCGAATACTGATCCGTTACCATTGTCGCCTGCGCATGACCGGAATCCCCCTGCACCGCCTTAATATCGCCGCGATTCAGCTTGAGTTTGTAGGTGATGCTGGAGTGCCGCAGACTATGGAAGCAGACTTGCGGAAGCTCGTTTGCCTCAATCAGCTGCCGCATACTCTTGCGGATGATGTTCGATTCCACCGGCTGACCACGGCTTCCCGCGATGACGAGGTTGTAGTCGTGGTACTCTGCACCCAACTGCTCAATTAGCAAATCCTGCTCCATTTTCCACTTCGTCAGGTTTTCAGCAACCGTCTTGGGAAGAAAAATTTTCCGGATGCTGGCCCGCGTTTTCGGCTTTTTCAGAATCAGTACGGTATTGTTCTGCAAGCCGATTTCGGGGAATGTGGTCAGCACGTCCTTGCTGTCGGTGGCCTCCATGCTGCGTTTGCTGACGCGCTGGAGCTGCTTGTTGACGACAATGTGGGCTTTTCCCGCCGCAATGCTCTCTTCCGAAATATCCACGCAGTCCCACGTCAGTCCGAGCAGTTCGCCAATGCGCAAAGAGCAGGAAAACGCCAGATTCAGGCACAGTTTCAGTCGCTCATCTTCACAGCAGTCAATCGCGTGGAACAGCGTCTGAGAATCCCAGATGTCGCGCTCCTTCATTTCGTATTTCGGGAGGGTTGCAAACTCGGCAGGGTTCTTTTCGAGGAGCTCCCATGTTTGCGCTTGCCTGAAAGCGCTGTGCAGAAGAGTGTGGATTTTGCAAATCGTCGGCGGCTGCACAAACTTCCCAGTTTGGCGATACTTCTTGTCCGTCATCAAGGGCATCGCGGGCGTTTTCAGCAGTCCCTGATAGAACATTTCCAGCACCCGCGGCGTAATTTCCTTCAACCGCAGTTCGCCGAGTTTGGGGGCAATGTAGTGCCGAATCAGCCCGGTGTTTGAGCTGTAACCGTTAATCGCACACTTCGTCTTGCCGTAGAGCGAAACATACTCTTTCAGCAGTTCATTGAGCGTGTTGCAGGTCGGAATGGTAAAATGATCAGACATAATGAAGTTATCCAAATCAAAGGGTCAAAAAAGCTGTCAACCCGGCTTATCTAAGCAGGATTGACAGCGGCAAATAACGCTTTATTTTACTTCAGGACGACATCAAAAGCGTTGTAGAAATAGAAGCGGCTCATCAGGGTCTGGTGGAGTTCGCCGGAAATGCTGTAATACAGGTTATTCTCCGCGGGATTTGTGCCATAGCTGAAATCGTCGGTATCGGCCACCATGGCGGAGATCAGGGCGGCGTTCACGTCGTACATCATGTCGCGTTTGCCGCCGCAAGCTGCGTAGATGAAGAAGCTGTCCTTAAAGTCCGCCTGAGCGTTGAGGGCGTCCTTGAGCAGCTGCATCTGTTCTTCCACAGGCATATCCAGGCCCATTTCCGTGGCACTGCTGATGTTGGCTGAGAAGGGCATGTACCACTTGGCATAGTCCAGGCTATGGAACAGCTGATGCCAGCAGGCGTAACAGCCACGGGAGAAGCCGGAGAAGGCGCGATGATCCCGGGAGGCGATGAAGCCCGCTTCATCCGCGGTTTCGGCATAGGTGCGGTAGGCGCTTTCCACAGCGGGCATGATATCGTTGCGCATTTCCTTGGTAGAGAAGGCTTCCATGTCGATGGAACGGGTTTCGTAGTCGTAGTAGTAGGTGGGGAACACCATGATGAAGGGCGCAGTGACGCCCACTTCGATCATGTTATCCAAGGCGTTCTTGGCCTTTTCATCTCCGATGAAGCTGTCCTGGGTTTCGTTGGTGCCGTGGAGGAAGTAGATCACGTTGTAGCGTTCGGTGCCGTTTTCATCATAGCCGTAGGGCAGGTACACATTGACCCAACCGGGCTGCTCCGCGCCGTAGGCGGTGGTGGTGTAATCCAGGCGCACCACGGTGCCGGGCTGGGTGGATGGCGCGTCGTAGAATTTGTTGTCGTATTTCTTGAACACAGTCTCCGCGCCGATCACGTCGTCGGTGGTGATGACCTTCTTGTCTTCGGGCTTTTCCCGGCTTTCCGCCAAGGCGGGGAGGGCGCTCAGAATCAGTGCCAGCGCACACAGCAGAGCAATGAACTTTTTCATGGGGGAAATCCTCCTGTCATTCAGAATACGCATTTTATTTGGTTTTTTCGGAAGGGGCCTGGGAAACTTCGTTACGCGGCCTGCTTCTTGGCCTTCCTGCTGTCCAGGATAGCGATGACCAGGAACAGGGCGGCCAGCACGCCGGTGCCGATCTGGCCGTAAGTGATGGCGTCCTGCCACCAGCCGTGCACTTCTTCCACAATGGTGTTGAAGCCCATGCCGTTCATGGCGTTGGAGTTGGCCACGGTATAGAGGATGTGCTTGGTGGCTTCCCGCATGGCGGACACTACCTGGGGATCGTCGGAATAGGTCTTGAGCTTAGCGGTCCATTTGGAGGCGTCGTTGCAGTCCCAGCCGTCGCCGCCCGCCAGCAGGCCCTGGATCACGTCCATGAAAGCGTTGTTGTTGGAGAAGTCAGTGAGCACGAAGCCGGGCATGCCGAACTCGCCGCGCAGGATGTTGGTGATGAGGTTGTAGTCACCGCCGGCCCAGGTAGCGCCCAGACGGTTGAAGGAGGTCATCACGCAGTAGGCGTTGGCATCGGCAATGGGATATTCAAAGGCCTGCAGGTAGATTTCGCGGGCGGCCTGTTCGTTGGTCCATACGCAGATACCGTCGCGGCCCGTTTCCTGATCGTTGAAGGCGAAGTGTTTGTTATATACATACACGCCCTTGCTCTGGATCCCGGCGGTTTCGGCGGCGCAGGTCTTGCCGGAAATGAAGGGGTCTTCCGAATAGTATTCAAAGTTGCGGCCGGAATAGGGGGTGCGGTGGATGTTGGCCCCGGGGCCGTAGATGCCGGAGTAGGCCTTGCGGTTGGCCATCAGGCAGTCGTTGCCCATGGAACGGCCCACGGCTTCGGCGATGGCGGTGTCAAAGGACGCGGCCATTACGTCTTCGCTGGTGTAGCTGGTGGAGGAGGAGCCGCCGGTCAGGGTGGCAGTGATGCCCTGGGGGCCGTTTTCATCCTTGGTGGCGGGCTTGCCAACGGACTTGACCGCGGCAGTGGCATGGTAGGTCTGGCCGATCAGCTTGGTCATTTCGTTGAACTTCACCTGATCCATCAGGTCGTCCCAGGTGTAGGTCTGACCATTCTGCAGGGTGATGGAGCCGTCCAGCGGCACGCCGATGAAGTGGGCCAGGGTCAGTTCGCCTTCCTTGCCCAGGGTGGGCATGGTGCCCTTCTTTTCGGAATCGATGATGGTGTTCAGGGCTTTCACCAGCTCGTCGTTGGCGGCCATCTGCACAGCGGCCTTGTAGGTGTTGCTGGAAAGATCGGCTTTGGGCATGGTGCCCGCCCAGTCGGCGCGGGTCAGGTACTTGATATCGTTGCTGGCATCGGCGTCAAACTTGTTCAGGTCACCGTGATCCAGCTGGTTGGTGATGGCAAAGCCGGTGCGGGAGGTGGCGTAGGTGGTGGTGTCCTGCTTGGCCTGCTTGTAAACCACAGCCAGGTCAGCCCGTCCTTCGCCCACCATCTTGGCGGAGTCCACAGCGCCGTTCAGGGTATCGCTCTGGGCGGCCTTCTGCATCAGGATGTTGTTCAGGGCTTCGTGAGCGCCGTTGCCGGTGGCGAAGTAATAATTGCCCTCGTCCACGATATAGGTCTTGGCGCCGTTGGCGTCATAGGCGCGCATTTCGCTCTTGGCCACAGACACGTTTGCGGTCACGGTCTTGCCCGCGGGCACGTCGATCTTGGTGTAGCCCACCAGCTCCACGGCAGCCTTTTCGATGTCGTTCTGCTTGTCGTAATCGGTATAGGGGCTCTGCATGTAGATCAGCACCGCTTCCCGGGCATCCCGGTCAGAAGGGTTGGTGACATCCACGGTGAAGTCGAAGGTATCGCCGTTTTCCTTCATGTTCAGCTTGCCGTAAGAAAGATTGCTGTAATTCAGGCCATAGCCGAAGGGGAAGGCCACGGTCTTGGCATAATCGTAATCGCCCACGTTGGCATTGCCCAGCACGGCGTCTTCGTAGCGGGTTTCATAGTAGCGGTAGCCGATGTAGATGCCTTCCTGATAGACCACATAGTATTCGTTATTGGTCTTGGCGAAGGCCAGGCCCTTTTCCGCCGCGTTGGTGTAGGAGGTCACATAGGCGTTCTGCACAGCGGGAGAGGTGGTGTTGTCGTAGCAGTAGGTGTCCACCAGACGGCCGGAGGGATTGATCTTGCCGCTGAGCAGATCGCCGATGGCGCGGATGCCGCTCTGACCCACTTCGCCCACCCACAGGCAGGCGTCGATGCCGAAGTCCTCGCCGCATACGGCGGGCTCGATCACGTCCAGCTCCACGGCGTTGGCGGTGTTCAGCAGCAGCACGATCTTTTTCAGGAAACCGGCGGCTTTCAGCTCAGCCAGCTTGCGCAGGATGTCCTTTTCCTCGGCACTGATGGAGAGCATGTTGCCGCCCGCGTCGGACGCGCCCACCACGGGCAGGTCCTTGCCCTCGCCGCACACACGGCCGATGACCATGATGGCGGCGTCGTTGTACTGGGAAACGGAATCCCATTCCGCGGCGGAGAAGGCGCTCAGGGGGGCTTCGTTGACGGCGAATTCTTCGTTCTTGAAGATGTAGTTATTCAGGGAACCGGCGGCGCTCTTCTGGCCGTAATCCTTGCCCGCGCCTTCCTGATAGAAGGCCCACAGGGTGGGGTTCACGGTAAAGCCGTCCTGCTCCAGGGCGTCCTTTAACGTCATGGCCTTGGAGGTGTCCATGCCGCCGGAGCCGGTGCCACCGTAGACGAACCGGGCGGAGGAGGTACCCAGCAGGCTTACCTTTTCATTGCCGGACAAGGGCAGGGCATTGTTCCGGTTCAGCAGCAGCACAGCACCATTGGCGACCACGCTTTCGCACACCAGGTCGGCGGCGGCAGCCTGGGCCGCGCTGTCCTCAAAGTCGGATACGAAGCGGGGCGGTAGATCCTCCGCCGCGTCGCCCACGATGGTGCTCCCCTCGATGCCCAGCACCATGTTGATGATGGTGGCGTAGTTATTGGCGATGGGGCCGGCGATCATAAGGAACGCGAACAGAAACGCGAATACTCCGCACAGGATTTTCCATATTGGCTTGCCCTTGGGCTTGTTGTTCTTGGCCATTGTAATTCTCCTTTGTTGTTAAAGTGCAGCAAGCGGAATCTATCTTGAGAAAGAAATCAAGAAGTATCGCTTATTGGAGTCCAGAGGGCGAAGCCCTTTGGCGCAGGTTTGGGGGCGCGGAGCCTCAAAAAGGCCGCCGCACTTTTCGCACGGCGGCCCAAGGAATTCAGGTCAGGCAAGCGGGATTATTCGGTGATGTTGAATACATCGATGGTGTCTTCCACGTTGGAGCAGGCAACGATCTTGTTTTCCAGGGTCACGTCGTCCAGGTCTTCGCGCAGGTCTTCTACGGTGATCACGGTGCCGGCGATGTTGTGGTTGGTGATGAAGTCGGCAGCGCCGTCGTCAGTGCCATCGGGGAAAGCGATGTCGCTCATTTCGTCGGTCCAGTTGAAGGTGTCCAGCACCATGGCATAGCCCAGCACGTTGCGGCCGAAGGATTTGCCATGCTGTTCAAAGTAGATGCCATCCAGGGTATTCAGGGTGATGTCGAAGTGGCAGGCTTCGTCGTCAGCGGATTCAGCGGAGGAATAGGTGCCAGAGTACACGATCAGCTTGTTGCCCTTCAGGCCGGGATCAGTGGTACCAAACACATATTCGCGGTAGAACAGTTCATAGTGGGTATCGTCACGGAGTACCAGGCTCAGGTCGCGGGTCCAGTACCAGCCAACCTGATCAATGAAGCCAACTTCGCTCAGGTTATAGGTGCTCTTGATGGGTTCAGCGGAAGCGATGCTCATCATGGACAGGGTCAGGATCAGGGCAGCCAGCAGGGCAACGATCTTTTTCATGGGGAATCCTCCTTCATTATATCAACCTGCTTTGGCAGGTCGTCTTTGTGGTTATACTGTAACAAATGGGCGATTTCATTACAAGGCGTACATCGTAACTGATGGATTTTACATCGTAATTGTGTTATTGAAACAATCCGTCCAGGAACGCGTTATAGAGATAATAGCGGCTGGTCAGGTCCTGGTGGATGTTGTCGGACAGGCAATAGAAGAAATTGTTTTCTTCGCGGCTCGGCCCATAGCTGAAATGGGGATCAGCCGCCAGGGTTTGGGCCAGGGCGTTGCAGTTTTCAAAGGCCAGGTCCTCCGCGCCGCCGCAGGCCATGTAGATGTAGAAAGGTTCTTCGTTTTTTTCAACGGCGGCAATCATGGCTTCCGTGTCCTGCATGGGGCCCGAGAAGGGAAGGAAAGAAGCGCTTACGTCCAGCATGTAGGGAAACAGCGCCCAAGTGGTCATGCTGCCCATAGAGAAGCCGCAGATGGCGCGATGATCCCGGGATGCCCGGAAGCCCGCTTCATCGGCGGTTTCGGCATAGGTACGGTAGGTGCTTTCCACCAGGGGCATGATTTCCTCCCGCATTTCCCGGGGAAACTGCTCCCAATCGTAGAGTAAATGACGGGCGTCGTAGTAATAGGTAGGCGCGACCAGAATGAAGGGCTTGGCAACGCCGGTGGAAATCATATGGTCAAAGGCGTTCTTGGTTTCCGGGTTGCAAAGAAGGGTGGTGGGGTCGCAGCCCCGGCCATGGAAGAAATAGATGACCGGATAGCGGTCCGTCCCATTTTCATCATAGCCATAGGGCAGATACACGTACATCGTTTTTTTGTAGGTTTTTTTCGCCGTACATATTGGTGTTGTACTTCATCTTGACCACGGTGCCGGGCTGATCGCAGGGCGCTTCGTAAAATTCCCGGTCATAGAGCAGGTAGTGGGTGGGCACGCCCGCCAGGTCGCTTGCGTCCAGCACGGTGGGGGTTTGAAAGCCCGTCTCCTCAGCATATGCCCCCCACGCGCCGCACAGAAGCGCCAGCAGCAAAGCGAAAGACAAAATTTTCTTCGTCACGATTTCCCTCCTGAATTCATAAAAAGGCAGGGGCAAAGCGCCCCCTGCCCATGGGTTGATATTATTTGAACAGCACGTCCTGGAAAGCGTTGTACAGGTTAAAGCGGCCCTTGAGGGTTTGGTGGATTTCCTTGGAGATGGCCGCGTAGCAGTTGTTCGCGGCGGGATCGGTGCCGAAGGAGAAAGCGTCATCCGCGATCATGGCGTTGATCAGCTCCACTACGCCGTCATAGGCGATGTCGCGCTTGCCGCCGGAGCAGATGTAGAAGAACACGTCGCTGGCATACTCGTTATCCTTCATAGCTTCCTTGAGCGGCTCGAAGTTGTTCATGCTGGAAGCGGACATGGGCACGAAGTACTTGGCGTAATCCATGCAGCGGTAGGTCACCTGCCAGCAGACGGAGCTGCCCTGGCTGTAGCCGGAGTAGGCGCGATGGGCGCGGGAGGCAATGAAGCCCGCTTCGTCAGCGGTTTCGGCATAGGTGGAGTACTTGGTTTCAACGGCGGGCATCAGGTCGTTCCGCACCTCGTCCACGAACACGGCGTGGTTGGTGGCGCGGTCGGCGTAGTTGTAATAGTAGGTGGGGCACACCATGATGAAGGGCTCGCAAATACCCATATCAATCATGTTGTCGATAGCGTTCTTCACCAGCTCGTCGCCGATGAAGCTGTCCTGGGTTTCATTGGTGCCGTGGAAGAAGTAGATGATGTTGTACTGCTTGGAGGCGTCGTAGCCATAAGGCACGTACACGTTGGCCCACTGGTTCAGTGTGTCGCCGTACACAGAGGTAGTATATTCCAGCTTTTCAATGGTGCCGGCGTGGTCGCAGGGCGCTTCCCAGAACTTGGGGGCATAGTTGCGGAAGTGGGATTCGTTTCCGCCGTCCAATTCGGTGACGGTTTCCTTCCGGTCTTCGGGGGCTTTCCGGCCTTCCGCCAGGGCGGGGATCATGGCGCACAGGGCCAGCATCAGGGCAAGAACCAGGCAAACGAGCTTTTTCATCATGGGTTCCTCCTTCTCCTTGGGAGATTTTGTAATGCTATTTTACAAAGGCGATAGGGAGTCAATCAAGGTGAACCGCGTAACTGCGCTTTTTTACATCGTAATTGTTTACTGGATGGTCAGAGTGGACCGGAAGATGATTTCGCCCAATTCATCTTCCTGATAGGTGAGCACGCCGGTTTCCTCGCGGGTGATGATCAGGCTGCCGTCCTCTGCGGTTTCCGTAGAGGATGCGCCTTCACATTCCATGCCATATTCTTCCTCGCTGAAGGTGAAATAGAATTCCCGGCTGCTTTTGCCGTCCTCGTTGGTGATGCTGTCCCACAGGCTGTGCACGTTGCCGGGGCCGGTAATGTAACCGATGTCGATTTCCACCTGGCAGTCATCGGGAGATTCGCCGGACGCCTTGCAGGTGAACCGGATCAATTCATGATCAGGACCGGTCATGGTAACGCTGAACATGCCTGCCGCCCGGGTGATCACCGGGGCCAGGGCGGCCCAATCGCTGGAGAAGGTTCCATTCTCGATCAGGTTGGTGTCAAAGCGCACGCCGTCTTTCGTGGCGGTGGCGTTCAGGTAAGCGTCCCCGTCGCAAGCGGCGGTCAACAGGATCTCATCGTTCTCCTGCCGCAGGGTGCAGGTGACGGCGCCGTATTGGGCAATCACGTTCGCCAGTTCCTCAGCTTCGGATTCGGCGGTGACGGTGAGGGTAAAGGTCCGGCCGTTCATGAGATGCGTCAGAACATCATACACGGATTCGGCGCTTTCGGCCTGGGCGAAACAGCCGCCCAGGAAAAGTATCATTAGCAGCAAAGCAAACATTTTCTTCAAGGGAAGTCCCTCCTTTTCACGCTTTCAACAGCGCATCTTTAATAATGATCGTACAGAAAAACGCGGCCCGCCGCAAGGCGAACCGCGCAATTGATAGGTTTTACATCGCAATTATTGTTCCGGATCCAGCAAAAGAATATCCAGGAAGAACATTTTCCCTCGCTGCTCGGCAGTGAGCATGCCGTTGTACTTTTCCGCGATGCGGTTCATGCTCTTCATGCCGAAGCCGTGCCAGTCCGGATCGTTCTTGGTTTGGGGCAGGCCGTCCACAAAGGCAATATCGTCCTCACAGGGGTTTTCCATGTGGATAGTGAGCATGTTCCCGTCCCGGACGGAGGACAGGGAAATGAAGCGCTCCACCCCCTCCGGCAGGGCGGACACTGCGTTGATGGCGTTGGTCAGGGCGTTCTGGAACAGGGAGTACAAGTCCAATTCCTCCACGAAGGAAAAGCCCGTCATGCCCAGGGAGCAAGTCAGCACGATGCCACGCTGCTGGCAGATGCCGATTTTTTCGGCCAGCAGCACGTCCAATACTTCATTGCCCGAATTGGCGGGCCGCTCGTAAGCGGCGATGGATTGCTTGAGCTTATCCAATTGCTCCTGGGGCACCGTGCCCCGGAAGGATTTGATCAGGTGCTTTAAGTCGTGGTACTTTTCGTTGATCAGCTGGGCGCTTTCCTTGCTGGCCTCGTACTGTACCCGCTGGGTGTGCACCAGCTCCCGCATGGTTTCCATGTTGCTGGTGAGCCGCGCCTGCTCCATCACGCCGAACTGCAGGGCGATCACCAGCACGTCGATCACGATCTGAAACAGCGCTTCGGCGATCACGGCCTGCTGGTTCCGGTCCGGGTTATCCTGAGTGAGCCGCGCCATACCGATGCACAGCAGCAGCACGAACACGGAAAAAATGGCTTTCAGCTTGTTGTCAAAATTGTCCTCCCGGTTTTTGACGAAGGGCCGCAGGGCGAAGAACATCAGCGTATACACCGCGCCGTAACAGATCAGATCGACGATCAGCACGCCCTCCGAACGGCTGGAAAAGCTGTTCATCCATGCGATTTGCCGGGCCAGGGTTTTCACGGTGCCCGCAATGTCCTGGGCGATATACCCGGTGGCCGCCATGAACAGCACCGTCCAGATGCTTTCATCGTAGCAGAACCAGGTGATAACATTCAGCGTGAGATACACCAGCAGCGCGGCGGCAGCATGGGTGACTATGGCCAGGGGCGTGCTGCCCACGATGTAGATGCCCCGGGCGAAATACTGCACCGCGCAGCCCGCCAGCACGGACAGGATCAGCCGCGGATAAAAGTGGCTCCGCCGCTTCAGGGGATAGGATACCAGCAGCAGCCCGATCACCGATTGCAGCAGCAGCAGCGCGCTGCGCCCCTGCTGATACCACACAGGCATATAGGTCATTACCGGCTCCCCCCTTTATATTGGGCCAGGGCCGTAAGAAATTCCTTGCGTTTGCTGCTGCTGATGGGCAGCTCGTGGCCGTGCACCATCACAGTGCTCCCATTCACCGCCCGCACATATTTCAGGTTCACCAGGAAGGACACGCTGCAGCGGATAAAATGGACCGGGGCCAGCTTGTCCTCATAGCTTTTTAGGTTGCCCCACTGCCGGATGATTTCGCTGTCCGTATGGATGAGCACGTCATGGTTGGATACTTCGATAAACGTGATTTCGTCCGCGTTGACGCGGCGGATCTCTTCCTTGGTACGCACCTCCAGGGTCATGGAGGTGTTTTGGTGGGCCAGCATCCGGCACGCCCGGTCCATCTTGGTGGAAAATTCCTCGTAGCGCACGGGCTTGAGCACATAGTCGAACGCACATACAGAATATCCCTCGATGGCGTACTGGGTGAGCATGGTGATAAAAATGATCATCACCCGGTTGTCCATCTGCCGGACACGCTTGGCCGCGTCGATGCCCAGCATATCCGGCACTTGAATGTCCATGAACAGAATGTCCGCGTCGCACTTGTATTCAGTGAGGAAGGGAATGGAGCGGTCATACAGCTTTAATTGATAGGAAAAACCTTCATGGGCCTCCGCATATTTTTTCAGCATCTGGGACAGGCGTTCCGCCTGTTCCGTCTGATCCTCCAAAATGATAATATTCAGCATTCTTATATCCCCTCGTTTTGAGCATTGATACTATTTCCAGATTCACCTGCGCCATCTGCTTGCGCCTTTTCCCTTCTGGCGTCCGCTCATTCCACTTAGCGTAGCGCTGCTACGCTGCGTTTCATTCACGTTAGCCAGAATGAAAAATTCGCGGCGCATCTTGGCGCATTCTTATCTGGAAATAGTATGAGATGGATGATTCCCTTGATTCTTTTATATACAGTATAGCAAAATCAAAAGGCAGAAGCAATAGGCACATCGTAACTGATCGGCTTTACATCGTAAAAGCCCTGACCTTCCGAGAAGATCAGGGCAAAACGATACAGTTTAAGAGAAAGGGAGATTATTTTTTCGCACCTTGCTTCATGCAGCCGGAAACCACCATCAACAAGGATGCGGCCACCTGAAACGCGATGCAGGCGACGCCGGTATAGAAAGCGCTCCAGGCGTACTTGTCCAGGCTGTTCCAGGTGAACAGGCCGCCAGCCACCACCGCGCGGTCGGCCAACGTTACGGTCAGAGCCACGAAAAGGAGGCATAGAGCCACCAGCCGCAGAAGAGAAACAAGCAGCTCATTCCAGTTTTTTATCTGGGCCAGCAGGGAGCAAACGCAGGCAGTGAAAGCGCCTAAGGTGCAATAGATGGCCAAGGAACTGTTCAGGATGGGATAACCCACGGTGCCGTTGCTGACGATGAAGAGAACCAGCGCCAGCAGCGCGCACAAGGCGGCCGCGGCAGCCACATAGAAGGAAACCCGTTGCTTTTTCAACATCTTACTTGCCCTCCTTCTTGCTCTTGATCACGGAAACGGTATACAGCGTTGCGAAAGCCAGGAACAGGGCACCGGTCGTCAGGATGGCGACGTTGTAAGCCACACGCCACCAGGTGGTGACGGACTGGAATTCGGTGGAGGAATCGTAGGCGTTCATCAGGTTGGTCTGGCAGAAGGCCCAGATGGTGTTGTGAGCGGCTTCCTTAATCTTTGTGAGGATGTTGGCATCGCCCGCAAACATTTCCGCGCTGATGGGTTGGCCGTCGTTGGTCTGGGTATCGTAGCCGGATTCAGAGAAGCGACCGCGCAGGTCATAGCCAGTCACACCGGAGTTGGCAACAGCGGCGAACAGATCCACATCGTCGCCAATGTCGGTGACGGCGTAGCCCTTGAAGCCCCATTCGTTCTTGGCGATGTCGGTGATCAGGCCTTCGCTGGCAGTGCATTCCACGCCGCCGATCTTGGAAAAGGAGGTCATCATGCCGCGCATGCCAAAGTCGTGGTTTTCTTCACCGTTCCAATATTCGGGCGCTTTGGCGTCGTACTTATTCGCTTCCATGGGAAGCTGGAAGGCGCGGAGCTCCACCTCTCGGGCGCGCTGCTCGGTCATGAAAGGAGCCACGCCGCCGCGGTTGGTTTCCTGGTCATTAAAAGCAAAGTGCTTGGGAGAAGCCAGCAGGCCATATTTGAATGCGCCGATGGCAAATTCCATGCCGGTGTTGCCGGTGAGGATCGGGTCTTCAGAGTAGTAGTCGCCGTTCCGGCCGTTGTAAGCCGTACGGTGGGTGTTCAGGCCAGGGCCCCACAGGATGGGCAGGCCCACGATCAGCGCCTGCAGACCTACTTCTTCGCCCATGCGGAATTGCAGGCTCGGGTCAAAGGATGAAGCCACAGTGGGAGCAGTGGCGTACAGCTCCAGATAGAAGTGGCCGTTGTTGTCCTTCTTGCTTACAGCCCAGGGCGCGTCCACGCGGGCGTCACACATTTCAGACTGCATACCGTTGCCAGAGTTTTCGGTGAAGGAGCCGCGGATAAAGCCGATGGAGGGAATATCGCGGAACTCGTTTCCGCCGTAGCAAAGCAGGCCCAGACATTCGTCGATGGTCATTTGGTCAATGAGCTTCTGCCAGTCGGGGTCGTCGAAATCCCGGAAGGCCAGATCATAGAATTTCAGCCCGTTGTTCGCGCCGAACACGATCTTGGAGGTGTCGTCATCCTTTTTGACCTCGTAATACTTGCCATTCAGGTCAGCCAGCATGGAGGCAGGGGCGGTCATATCCTTGTATTCTTTGGGACAGGTACCTTCCCAGTCGGCACGGGACAGTTGGGTTACCTTGTCGGGCTCGTAGTAGTTCCAGTCGCTGTATTCCAGATGATTGGATACCGCGGCGTTGTTCTTGGACACGGCGAAGGTGTTCTCGTCCACGCTGCCGTTGATGCCGCTGTAATGATAGGCGAACACTGCTTTGGCGTCGCCGTCGGCGTCCATGAGGCCGTTGGTATTGGCGACGGTTTTGCCTTGCTTGGCCAGCACATTGTTGAGCGCGGCATAGGAGCCGTTGGCCACGGTAAAGTAGTAGTCGCCCGCGTCCAGAATCCAGGTGCCCTGGGTTCCATCGGCGTTTTTGTGCAGCATATCATAGCTGGCTACGTCCTGCATATCCACATGCAGCACCTTGGTTTCGCTCTGGCCGGGCTGCAGTAGTCCGGTGATGTCGTAAGCTGCCAGCTGAATGGCGCTCTTTTCCACACCGCCCTGGATGTAGGGAGCCTGGGCGTAGAGTTGGATGTTGGATTTGCCTGCTACGGAGCCGGTGTTGGTAACCTGCACGGTAAAGTCCATGGTGAAGTGATGACCGGCGCGGCTGATGACGGGGTCGCCCACCAGCTCCTGGGTGAAGGTGGTATAGCTCAGGCCAAAGCCGAAAGGATACACCACTTCTTCATTATAGCGCCAATTACCCTGGGAGGCGAACACACCTGTCTTGGAATCAGCGTTGCCCAGGCCGTACACTATGTCATTGTACCGGGTTTCATAGTAGCGATAGCCCACATAGATGCTTTCCGCTTCCACCACGTAACTGTGGCTATTTACGCGGGTCACGGAGGTGTCGGCGCTGCCGTCGGTGTTGAAGTTGGTGAACTTGTAATCGCCGAAGTTGACCATGGCAGGGGCGGACAGATTCTTGGCCGCGTAAGTGTCAGGCAGGCCGCCGGAGGGACTTACGTTGCCCACCAGCACGTCCGCCACGCCCAGTATACCGAAGGAGCCAGGATGGGCGATCCACAGAATGGCGTCGATTTTGTCGTTGTTCTGCAGCTCGGCAATTTCGATGGCGTTGACGCAGTTGACCAGCACCACCACTTTGTCAAAGTTTTCGGTGGCCACGCGGATGATTTCCCGCTCGTTGGTGGTCAGTTCCAGAGGTTCGGTATTTCCCTGGCCTTCATATACACCGCCCACGGCATAGTCGCCGTTTTCACTGCTGGGGCGGCCGACGACAACGATCGCCGCGTCATTGTATTCATGCAGGCTGTCCATGAAGGAAGGAGCGTACTTTTCGATGGTTTCCAGGGAAGGAGCGTCGAAGTGCTTGGAAATATCGTCGTTGAAGGACTGCATGGAGGGGATGTAGGTGAACCGGCCCCAGCCGCTGAATTCCTTGCTGTATCCCTCATAGGCTTCAAAGGGGACGGGGTTGATCTTCATTTCCGCGCCTTCAAAGTCGTAGTCATCCAGCTTCTTGAAGCTTGGCTTGATGTTGTTGCGCTGCACATTGCGGCGGGCGTTTCTGAAGTCGGTACGGTTCTTGCTGAGCGCGTCCTCCAGGGTGATGATAGAACCCACGATGGGCATGCCCTGACCGGAAGCCAGGATGGGATAGTAGCTCTTCATGCCCAGCAGGCTCACGCTGATGCCCTTTTGCAGTGGAAGTACGCCGTTGTTTTTCAGCAGCACGGTGCCGCCAGCGGCTAGCTCCCGGCTGAAATCAATGAAGTGCTGAATCGTGGCGTGGGTGTTCAGGGTGCCGTCCTCGTTGCGCAGCTCCTGCGGCGGCGTGAATGCGGTCCACAGGGTGCCCTCCCCGGTGGATACTACCTTCTGGCTGGTGGTGCCCAGGGTTTCATCCACCTGCTGGCGGAACCGTTCCAGCATGACACCCGCAACGGAGGAAACCGCCAACAGCAGCGCCATGATAAATGTGAGTGCCCGGAATAATCCAGTTCTTTTTGCCATATGTACCTTCCCTTCTTCCTTTCGGAAAGATCTTTGTGTCAGGGAAAGTATAGCACAAACGGACAAAAAAAGACGTGATACAGCATATCACGTCGATTTTATAGAATAAGTGGCAGATTACCGGACATCAAAAATACAAATCGTGAGTACGAACACGTCTCCCTCCGTGCGGGCATGCACGGAACCATGATACTTTTCCGATAGAATTTTCATACTCTTCATGCCGAACCCATGAAAGCCCTCCTCTTCCTTTTTGGTGGTGGCAGGCATGCCGTCAAAGAATTGAAGCTGATCGGAAAAATAATTGGTCACCACCACCGTGATCATAGCCCCGGTGCGCTCCGTTACAATATCCACGATCTTCTTTTCCGGGTCCTCCACTTTGCGCACGGCCTCGATGGCATTGTCCACCGCGTTGCCGAACAGGGAATACACGTCCATGGTGCTCATGAAGGAAAAGTCCGCGCCGTTACCGGTGTAAGTAAGTGATATACCTTCCTCCTTACAGACCAGGCTGTTCTCTTGGTCAGCAGCACATCCAGGGCTTCGTTTCCGGTTTTGATCTTGCTGTCGTACACGTTCACCGCTTCCTCAATAGAGCGGATATCATCCTTGGACAGCATGGCATTCATTTCAGCCAAGCGATGCTTCAAATCGTGATGCTTGATATTGATGGTGTCGATTGTCTTCTTCGTCAGCTCGTACTGCCGCTGATCCTCCTGCCAGAGCAGGCGGATGGTGTCATTTTCATATTGCAGATCAATTTCATGGAACAGAATCAGCTGCACCGCCAGCGCCATCACGCAGCAAGCGATGGCGTACAGGCTCACGGAAATTGAGCCGCTGTCGCCAAATGCATCGGCGATGCGGGTAAAACCCATGGTGAGGATCACGATGGCGAAAACGATCAGCGTCAGGCGGCGATCCGTGCGCCGGAAGCACTGGCATTTGGCGGAGTACACCCCCAGCGTGGCGGCCAACACCAGGTAAATGGGCGGGAATAGCACATATTCCACTGCCTCCCAGCGGGGCAGACCAAACAGGGAATCGGGTAAAATCGATGTGGTCATGCTGATGATCTTAACGATCTGAAACGTCAGGTGCTCCACCGCGTAGCCCGCGGCGCAGGCGGAGGCTACAGTGAGGAAATTCAGGTTGAAACAAAAATACATTGCTGCGATGGATGTGGAAAAAACCAGGATGATCCTAAGCAGCCGCATCAGCATTTCCGGGGCTGTGGGAATATAGAAAAGGAAAAGGTAAGATGCCGCCACAGTAGCCAATGTGCCCAGCAGATACCGAAAGAAAAAGTGCTGCCGCTTTTCGCAAGGAAACAGAAAAATCAATTCCGCCAGCAGAATCTCAAAGGCGAAGGCAATCCGATGGGTGACGCTCATAGGCTTTTCCCTCCCAGAAAATCCGTTACAGCGTTCAGAAAGGCTGGCCGCATCTTGCGTGAAACAGATATCTCGGCTCCGGACACGGTCACTGTTTCCCGGGACACCGCCTCCAGGTATTTGAGATTGACCAGATAGCTTTGATTGCACTGGGCGAAATGGGGCCGATTGATTTTTTTCTGTGCCTCCTTCAGGGTGGTGTATTCGGTGAAATCTCCCTGGGCAGTGTGATAGATCACATAATGCCCGGTGACCTCCAGATATTTAATGATGGAAAGGGGCACCAGGTGAAGGGTGCCCTCCTGCTTGATCTGAATCACTTCATCATTCTTTTTTGCTGTCCGGGCCACAGCCCGCTTGATTTTGATGGCAAAGCTGTATTTGTTTACCGGCTTCAAAATAAAATCCGTCGCGTCCACCTCATAGCCGGAAATTTGTTGGCATGCACTTCATCCTGGGCATCGTCCAAAAACAAATCCCCCAAATCTACCAGCACGCCGCCAAACCGGAAGCCTCCGTCGGGACGGTCACTGAAGGCATAGCAAAGATCATGGTGATGTTCGCTGGAATACACAAAGCAGTATTTCACATCCACCTTGCGGATGGAGGAAGCTTCAAAGAAGGCATGGTTCGGAAAGGCTCCGGGCTTTCCTTTGGTGGGAAACAGCACCTTGGGCTCCGTTTTGATGGTCACCATATCCCGCTCCAATTCCATCACCACGCCGCCGTCGTTGCGCAGATCATGCCAGCGGGAAGCGGGGAAGGGCACCTTGGTGGCAAAACCGGAATAGAGCCACACCCGGCCGTCGTCGTCCGTCAGCACACCGGGATCAAAGGGAAACTGCTCGCCGGATTTCTTGCCCCATACCTTGCCGTCCCTGTGATGCACCTTGCCGTAAAACTGATACTGCCCTGCCGGGGTATCGCATACGGCCACGCCCATTTCCCCCATGAAATCAAAGCAGTAATACAGATAATACCGCCCATCAGGGCATTGGGGAACATCGGGGGCGTAGAGGGAACGGATGCCCAGTTTGTTTCCAGGGTCCTGGCGTCTGCGATAGATGACCCCTTCATACCGCCAATCGCTTAGATCATTCACCGGCGCGGACCAGCAGACATAATCATTCACGCAGAAGATGGGCGCGCCAAAGGCGTCGTGTGAGCCGTACACATACACCCGATCGCCAAAGACGTGAGGTTCTCCGTTCGGCACATATTCCCAGCTGGGCAAATAAGGATTGAAGACCTGCATGGATGTTTCTCCTTTCACGGGGAATTTGTCGCCCGATAGAAATGGCTGCTTCTGAATTTGATAGTAACAGGTGCTTTCCCTGTTTTTCTTTGAAAAAGCGGCCTGCCGGAGCGTGTTCGTTCCAGCAGGCCGCAAAGCAACGATTTGATTATTTCGCAGCGCCCCAGTAAGCGGCAGCGTCAGCCAGCCAGGCTTCTTCCGTCTCGAAGGTGGGGGTGCTGCCGCCGGTGGCCGTCGTGGAGCGGACGTACTGGCCGCCGTCGGCAAAGCCCAGGCAGAAGTTCAGGCCGAAGGTGAAAGCACCGTCTTCCTCGGTCAGGTCGTAGGTATAGTCCACCGTGCGGATATCGCCGTGGGTGATCATGTTTTCGATGGTCGCTCCTTCGTAGCTGTAGCTGGTGAAGGCGAGGAAGATCTCTTCGTCGTCCATGTTCGTCCAGTAGCCGTAGTAGTAATAGGTCACGCCATCGCCTTCCGTGCTCTGGGCCATCCGGGCAAAGCCGTCTTCATACAGGTCGATCTTCAGGGAAACGTTCTTTTTGCTGGTTTCAGGATCGCTCACAGCGGTAAACTGGTAAGCGATGACCTTGCCGGACACATCCTCCTGCATGCTCTGCTCGGGGGTGTATTCCTGCCAGACTTCATAGTCGGTGGTGGGGGTCTTGTATTCGCCCAGGGCGGTGCAGGCGAGGGACAGGATCGCGATCAGGGCGATCAGGGTGCGGAACAGGTTCTTCATGGATTTTTCCTCCTTTATTTTTTCAACACCGTATCGGTGGTTGAATCGAAATGAGTCAGCGGGCTTTACGGCTGCCGGCTGCCATAGCGGCGATGCTGAGGGCAACGGCCAGCACCAGCGCAACGCAGGTGAGGATGAAGAACACGGACAGACCGGTGTTCATCACGTCGCCGGTGAGATAGAAGGCCACATAGCTGGCGCGTCCGGCGGCAAAGGCCGCGGCGGCGGCGGCCAGAGCAGTGAAAGTCAGGAACGAAGGAACGTGGAGCACATCCTTGAAGGCGGCGACTGCGCCAAGCACGAGGGCCGCGGCCAGCAGGACCGTGACCAAGGGCACGTTTTCAGTGCTTTCAAAGGATGACGCGGTCAGCACACGGTAAAAGATCAGGCTGAGCGCGGTCAGGACGGGCACGGTCAGACGCAGGGCGAAGGCCCGTTCGTTTTCAGGCTTACGCATGGCTTCCTTCCTCCTTTTTATTGACGTTGAACAGATACAAAGCAGCGGTGAGGAGGGCGGCTGCGCCAAAGACGATTTCCAGCGCCAGCAGCGCGGGCTGCCACCAGGGAGTGACTGTTTCGATGCGGTCATTTGCGGACTGGCCGTTCATGGCCGAGCTGTTGACGAAGGCGTACAGCACGTGATGGGCGGCTTCACGCATGGCGACGCGCAGCGTGGGATCGCTCCTGAAGGCTTCCGCGGACAGGGTGGTATTGACGTATGAGCCGCTTTCCGCGTCGAAGGTGCCGTTGTTCATCATGGTGGAGGTGCCGGCGGCGATGATGGCGTTGCCGTCATACAGACCGGCGGTGGGAGAGTTCAGGTCAGTGATCACGAAGCAGTCGCTGCCCCATTCCTTGCGCAGCACGGTGGTCATCAGGTCGTATTCCGCCGCGGTGCCGAGCACGCCCAGGCGGTTGTAGGAGCCCATGAGGCCCATCGCGCCGCCGTAGGTCATCAAGCCCTCGAAGCCGCGCAGCATGTTCTCGCGCAGATCCTGTTCGGTCACAAAGGTGGCCACGCCGATGCGGTTCTGCTCCTGGTCGTTGGCGGAGAAGTGCTTGACCACCATCACCAGGCCCTTGCTCCAGCCGCCCTTGACCTGCTCCGCGCCAATCAGGCTGTTGAGCACGGGGTCGGCGGAGTAATATTCGGTGGCGCGGCCGCCGTAAGGCGTGCGGTGCAGGTTGGTACCGGGGCCGTAAAGGAAGCTGGCACCGCAGTATAGGCTGTCTTCTCCCATCATCTCGCCCTCGGCGAGGGCCAGCGCCTTGTTGAAGGTGGAGGCCAGGGTAGGTTCGGAACAGTAGAAGCTGGCATCCATGGGCACCAGATCCACCTTTTCTTCCGTGATGCCGTCGCTGACCATGTAGGAAGACCCGATGGGCTGCCGGTCAGCGCCGACTTTACTGTACAGGTAGGGGATGTTGAGACCGGTGGGCGAATCGCCGCCGATGATCTCCAGGAAGGAAACCGACGGTGCGGCGCTGATGCGGTAGCGGCCATTGGCGACCAGCGCCACGATGTCCTCAACGGTCAGGTTATCCAGCAGTGTGTTCCAGTACTCGTCGTTATAAGGACGTCCGCGCATCATCGCGGCAGAAAGGATGGTGCTGCCGTCGCCGGTCTTGACGTCATACACTTGGATGCGGGAGGCGGTGTCGTTGTACTTCCCGTTCTCATACTTTTTCTTGTCGTTGAGGGCGGCTTTCAGCTTATCCCCGGCGGTCAGCTGAATGGTCTCGGGCCAGGTGCCCTGCCAATCCTGACGGGAAAGATAGGTGATTCGATCCGCTTCCTCCAGCCAGTAGTTGATGTCCGCATCCGGAAAGCTGGCGGTAATGGATTCACCAGTGTAGAGGGACTTGGCGTAAGTGCTGACATCCGTTTCCGCCTGGTTCCAGGTATAGGTCAGGGCGGCGCTGCCGTTCACGTTCGCTCCCTTGGCGGCCAGGATGTTATTCACCGCGTCATGGGCGCTGCTGCCCACAGCGAAATAATAATTCCCCGCTTCCATGATATAGGTGCCATAGCCCTTCGTATCAAAGGACGCCAGCCATTGCATGGGTACTTGGACTGTCACGGTTTCAGAAGCGCCGGGCGCCAGTTCAGCGGTCTTTTCAAAACCCATCAGCTGTACGGCGGCTTTTTCAATCAGGTGCTCTTTATCGTATTCTGTGTAGGGGGATTGGCCGTATACCTGTATCACTTCTTTGCCAGTTACAGCGCCAGTGTTGGTCACCTTCACCTGAACAGCGGCGGTGTGCGCGGTGTCATCGAAGGTAACACCTTGCAATTCCTGAGTAAACGTGGTATAGCTCAGGCCATATCCAAAGGGGTACAGTACATCCTGTTCCCAGGTCCAGCCGCCGAAGGAGGCGTTGCCCTGATTCAGTACACTGTCCTCGTAGCGGGTCTCATAATATTTGTAGTCCTTGTAAATGCTTTCGGCGTACACCACATAGGTCTTCGCCTGGGAGGCCATGATTTTGGAGGCGTTGGTATAGCTGTGGTCGCCGTAATTCTGCATCGCGGCGGAGGCGTGGGAATCCACAGCCACCGTTTCCACTGTGCGGCCAGAAGGAGAGGCTTTGCCTGTGATCACATCCGCCAGGCCGTAAGCGCCGCGGTAGCCAGCGTTGCCCAGGTGCAGGATTGCGCTGATTTCCGGATCAGCCTGCAGAAAAGCCATTTCGGGATAAAAGTCACCGCTGAGCAAAACGATGACCTTGCCCGCCGCCGCTTTCGCATGGGCGATCAGGGAAAGCTCCTCGGCAGTCAGAGCCAGGCCGCCCTCCGGCATGTCAGCGCCCTCTCCGGCGGAACGTCCGATGACCACTAACGCGGCATCCGCCTGCGCACCTTCGGTGATGACGTTCAGGCCGTCAAATGTAAGCGCCTGCTCGACGGTCGTGGCGTTGGCCAGGTCCGCGGCGTTCATGCTGCCGCCGCCATGGGCCAGGGCCTGCATGAAGCTACCGCCTCCCAGCACCAGTACAGTTCCATTTTGCATAGGCAGCGCATTGTTTTCATTTTTCAGCAGGATCGTACCCTCCCGGCCGATCTGCCGAATCAGCGCCGCTTTGGCCTGATACTGTTCTTCCAGGGAATTGTAGGCGGATTTGAAATACTGGGTATCTTCTTTCTCCGCACCGTTGGCTTTCACGATGCGGCTGGTTTCGATGCCCAGGGTGGAATTGATCAACGCGGAATATGTGCCCGCCACGCCGCTGCCTGCCACAGTAAACGCCGTGAGCAGGACGAACACAACCGTCAGGGTACGCCATAATCCGGTTCTTCTCTGTTTCATGGTCTTTCTTCCTCCTTCGTTTCTCCCATGATTTTCATGGCTGTATCATAGCTGAAAAGGACAAAAAAGCAATAGAAAACGCCCAACCTTGCAGATTGGGCGCATAAACTTAAGGCACCACCGCACAATTCGGCGGCGCGTCTGGCGATGTCTTTTCCGCCATC
>ERZ831634.1165-NODE-1165-length-28818-cov-4.855126_pt1 | contig 28818 bp, 30 predicted proteins | sample MGYA00519953_ERZ831634 | MGnify/ENA primary metagenome ERZ831634 (study PRJEB31850, sample SAMEA3708718) | human gut metagenome | biome: human gut; feature: human-associated habitat; material: faeces | place: China | collected 2014 ... | reverse complement strand
TATTCGATTTTAAAAGAAAAGACTGTTAACATTTAGTTTGTCAACAGTCTGAGAGGATAGCATGACTATCCTCTTTTTCTATATAGAATGAAATGATATATACATTATGACAGTGGTGACTTTAGGTAGAAACTATCAGACTACACCTATTACTCGTACATTCACAATCACAAAGTAATCGCTCTATATAGGCTTAATGACTTATGCTGTTCAGTCTTTTTTTGTGTTATATGGCATTCTTTTTTAAATTTAGATACTCTCTTTCATTCTTGTGTTTTTATGATAGAATAGGGAATGAGAAAAGGTGGGTATATAATATGCAAAGGGAGTCAATACGTATGTATGCTTATGCGATTGATTTTGATTTAATCAAGGTCGATTTATCATTAAATTACTATAACGGAATTTCAAGTCAGTTTTATTTGAAGAATTTAGATACATGTGAAGTAAAGATACTTAAAGGTGAAGCGACTGAGAAAGAAGATGGATTCCAGTCGTATCTTTTGCATACAGATTTTTCTGTAGGTACAAGATATAAAGTGTTTGATAATTATGGTTTAGCTTGTTTTCTAGACTTTAGTCAGCTTTCTATGAGTAAAGAGTTTGATGATCATTTCTATTATGATGGAGATGATTTAGGCAGCCATTATACAAAAGAGAGCACATCATTTAAGGTCTGGTCACCCCTTTCTACAGAGGTTGTATTAAAGATATGGAAAGATGAAGATCTTCATTATTATCCTTTAGAAAGAGAAGATAAGGGTGTTTATAGTACAACTATTAAGAAAGATTTAGATGGCTATGAATATGTTTATATTATTGGAATGAATGAAGAATCAACAGAAACAGCTGATCCATATGCTTATTCAAGTACAGCTAATATGCATAGTTCAGTTGTCATTGATTTAGATAAGGTAAGACGAGTGGATTATCCTTTAACAGAACTTAAACATAATACAGATGCAGTTATATATGAAGTAGGTGTTAGAGACTTCTCTATTGATGAATATGGACAAATCACACATAGAGGTAAGTTCTTAGGTTTCTGTGAAGAAGGTACAGTGACTAAGAATGGCTTTTCATCAGGTATGGACTATTTAGATATGCTTGGTGTGACTCATGTACAGCTGTTACCAGTGAATGATTATGCAACTGTAGATGAAGATCATCCGGATTTACTTTATAACTGGGGTTATGATCCAGCACAATATAATGTGCCTGAAGGAAGTTATATTACTGACCCTAATGATGGTTATAAGAGAATTCAGGAATGTCAGCGTATGGTACGCTGTATTCATAAGCATAATATGCGTGTCATTCTTGATGTAGTCTATAATCATATGCATGATGTAAACAACAATACATTAGAAAAGACAGTGCCTTATTATTTCTTTAGAAGAGATGACAAGGGTGAATTATCTAATGGTTCATGGTGTGGGAATGATTTAAATAGTACTGCCAAGATGTGTCGTAAATATATCTTAGATATGTGCAAGAGATGGCAGGTTCTTTATGGTGTAGATGGTTTTAGAATGGATCTTATGGGTATTGTGGATATTGATACAGTCAATATGATTTATGAACAGGGTCATTCATTAGATTCTTCATTTATGTTATATGGTGAAGGATGGAATATGGGTACTGCATTACCTGATTCAGAAAAGACAACGATTGAAAATAACCATAAAACACCTCATGTTGGTTTCTTTAATGATCATTTCAGAGATACAATCAAGGGACCTAATCAGATGGAAGTCAAAGGCTATACATCTGGGGATACATATAAGACAAATGAAGCCATTATCGCAATGTGTGACTACAATAAGTTCTCATCAATAGAACAGAGCATTAACTATGCTGAATGTCATGATAATGCGACTGTATTTGATAAATTCATTATTTCTAATGGACATGAAGATGAATATTGTCGTCAGAAGAGATGCTTATTAACACTTGCAATGACTATTCTAGCTCAGGGTGTTCCTTTTATTCATGCAGGACAGGAATTCTTAGGAACTAAGAATGGTAATCAGAATTCTTATAATGCAGGAGATGCAGTTAATAAATTAGACTGGGAACGTCATGACCGTTATATGAATGTTGTACAGGCTGTAAAGTTCTTTATAGATTTAAGAAAACACAATAAGTGCTTTAGATATTATGACTATGAAGATATGCATCAGCACGTCTTCATCAACAATATCTATTATCGTATGGTAGAATATCATTTGACTCAGGATGAAGGAGACTATAAAGAAATTAAGATTTATTTTAATCCTTCATATGATGTGATTACTATTGGTATTGAAGATGACTTTAAGATATTATATAGTATGTCAAATGAAAGAATAGAAAATGGACAACTCAATGTATTTGGTGTATCCATGGTTGTATGTGCAAGATAGGAGAATGTAATGAAATTAATTGTTGGATTAGGAAATCCTGGTAAAGAATATGATATGACAAGACATAATACAGGATTTTATTGTTTAGATGTCTTAAGTGATGAAATGAATCAGTCTATTGATAAAGAAAAGTTCAAAGGCTTATATACTAAATTCAAGTATAAGGGTGAAGATGTTATCTTACTTAAGCCTCAGACTTATATGAATAATTCTGGTGAATCTGTTGCGGCAGTGATGCAGTTCTTCAAGATTCCAGTAGAAGATCTATTGGTTATTTATGATGATATGGATATGCCTACTGGTAAGCTTCGCTTAAGAGAAAAAGGCAGTGCGGGTGGACATAATGGAATCAAGAGTATTATAGCCCATGTAGGGACTCAGAACTTCAAGCGTATTCGTGTTGGTATTTCTAAGAATAAACTTTATAGTGTGGTGGACTGGGTACTTGGACACTTCTCTAAGGAAGAAGAAAAGCTTATTTCAGAAGGTGCTAAACGTGCAGCAGATGCTGTTTTATGTTATTTAGATGATGGTTTTAATAAAGCAATGAATAAATATAATTAGGTGATTGTTATGGAAAAAATACTGAATCTTTTAAAAGATAATCAGGCCTTGCGTACCTTAGATACAGATAATGGAACTATTGTCACAAACTCAACTAGCGATGAGGCTTATCTCATTGCTGGTTCTTTTTGGCATAATCCAAGAAAAATCCTGATTATTAAAAACAACCAATATGAGGCATTTAACCTCTATAAAACATTAACTGAACTTGTGAATCAAGTTGTTTATTTCCCTGCAGATGAATCATTACGTGTTGAATCAGTGGCTTATTCTTATGAACTATTAGGTGAAAGAATTAATGCATTATATGCTATGACACAGGATAAACCGATGATCTGTGTCTGTCATATGCATTCAATGACACGTTATATTACTCCTGTAGAGCTTTTTAAGAAGAGTATTATAAGCTTGAAGAAGGGAGATACTATTGATCCTTTAGAACTCAAGAAGATGTTACAGTCTATTGGATATAAGAATACACAAAGAGTCGATTCACCTTTCTATTACTCTAGACGAGGGGAAGTACTTGATGTTTATACAATCCAGTATGACCATCCTGTTCGTATTGAATTCTTTGATGATGAAATTGAAGAAATCTCTTTCTATGATAAAGACTCCCAAAGAAGAACAAATAAAATAGAGTCTATCGATATCCTTCCAGCTACAGATATGATGTATGAAGATGATGGTTTATCACAGGTAGAAGCATCTATTCAGACATTAAAAGATAAGATGACTGTACAGGATGATTTCAAGGATGAACTTGAACAGACCTATGCATTAGATATTGAATCACTTAAAGCACATGACTATAATCCACGTATTTATCAGTATTTAGGTTTATTCCCTGAAACTGCTACAATCATGGATTATGCACGTGATTATACAATTATTACTGCATCTCTTGCTTCTATTCTTGCTTCTTATAAGACATATATGGAAGAGAACTACCTCTATTATCATGAACTAGAAGAAATAGGACAGATGATCAGAGGACTTAAACTTATTAATAATCCTCAGACTATATTAAAACATCAGAATGTAGACTTTGTTCGTTTTAGAGAAAATGATAAACAGATCATGTTTATGACGCAGCCTGTTATGATCTCTATGGCCAATGAAAAAGTCTTTATTAGTCAGTTAAAGGATTTACTCACATATAATCGTGTCATGATTGGTGTAGATGAAAAGCGCCAGATTGATGTATTAGTCAACTTATTTACCGATCATGCGATTCCTTTTACTCTCACAAGTGCCACAAATAAGATTTATGATGGGGTTAATCTATTCTTAGGACATTTACCTTGTGGAATGAACTTTGTAGAAGAGAAGACCATATTACTCACAAGTCAGGAACTCTTTAAAGTACAAGAAACAAAGAAGAAATATATCAAATATAGAGATGCGACTAAGATCTCAGACTATAATGAATTAAAGGTAGGAGACTATGTTGTTCATGATACAAATGGTATTGGACAATATATGGGTATTGAAACATTAGTCGTTGATGGTGTGCATAAGGATTATCTACATATTGCCTATAAAGGTAATGATATCCTCTATGTTCCAGTAGAACAGTTCCAGTTGATTAGAAAATATTCATCAAGAGATGGTAAACCACCTCGTATTCATGCTTTAGGTTCACCTAAATGGGCAAAAGAGAAAGCAAGAGTCAGACAGAAGGTAGATGGTCTAGCTGATGATCTCATTAACTTATATGCAGAAAGAATGAGACAGCCAGGTTTTGCGTTTGAACCTGATGGAGATCTTCAATTAGAGTTTGAAAGTGAGTTTGGTTATGAACTGACTCCAGACCAGGCACAGGCTGTAGAAGAAATCAAGAAGGATATGGAAACACCACGTCCAATGGATAGACTATTATGTGGAGATGTTGGTTTTGGTAAGACAGAAGTGGCTTTAAGAGCCTGCTTTAAGGCAATTGTGTCGAAGAAACAATGTGCCTTCCTATGTCCTACAACTATTCTTTCATCCCAGCACTATCGTACGATGAAGAAACGTTTTGAGAAGTTCCCTGTCAATATAGCGTTATTGAATCGTTTTACGACTACTAAAGAAAAGAAACAGATTCTCTCTGATTTAAAGGAAGGTAATATTGATCTATTAGTAGGAACACATCGTATTTTATCCAAGGATGTAGAGTTCAAGAATTTAGGATTACTATGTATCGATGAAGAACAGCGTTTTGGTGTGAGACAGAAAGAGAAGATCAAGAGCCTCAGAAAAACAATAGATGTTCTTACACTCACTGCAACACCAATTCCTCGTACATTACAGATGTCCATCATGGGAATTAGAGGACTCTCACAAATAGAAACACCACCATTAAATAGATTACCTGTACAGACCTATGTATCAGAAAAGAGCTGGGCTCTCATTAAACAGGTTATTGAAAGAGAATTATCACGCAATGGTCAGGTATTCTATCTTCATAATAGAACAGAGAATATCTATGAAACAGCCTCTACTTTACAGACTCTTCTGCCTAATGCACGTATTGGGGTAGGACATGGTCAGATGGATAAGACAGAACTAGAAGATGTCATGACTGATTTTGTAGAAAAGAAATATGATATTTTAGTATGTACAACGATTATTGAAACAGGTATTGATATACCTAATGCGAATACAATTATTATTGAGAATGCGGATAAGTTTGGTTTAGCACAGCTTTATCAGATCAAAGGCCGTGTTGGTAGAAGTGAGCGTATTGCATATGCATATCTTCTCTATACAAAAGATCGTGCTATGACAGAAGAAGCTCAAAAGAGATTAACAGCTATTAAGGAATTCACGCAATTAGGATCTGGTTATAAGATTGCGATGAGAGATTTATCTATTCGTGGCAGTGGTGATATTCTTGGTGGTGAACAGGCAGGATTTATTGATCAGGTCGGTTTTGATATGTACATGAAGATCTTGCAGGATGCGATTGATGAAAAGCAAGGTAAGATCAAGGAAGATGATACAGTCCCATCACGTAATGTATCTGTGGATGGTTATATTCCAAAAGATTATGTAGAGAGTGATATGGAAAAATTAGAACTCTATCAGCGTGTTTATAAAGCCAATGACTTAGAAACACTCAAACGTGTGGAACATGAATTAACAGACCTTTATGGTGTACTCCCATCACAGGTACGTAATATTGTCGTAAAGAGAAAATTTGATATTCTCTCACATGATCCACTTATTGATGATGTGAAAGATAGCAGCCAGGGACTAGAAATACGTTTCTCTAAAGTCTTCTTAGAAGATTTAGATGGACAGAAGTTCTTTGCGTATGTCAATCATATGTTTAAGAAGCCACAAATGAAATATACTGATGGAATGTTGACTATTGTGAGTGGCATGGAACCTTATTATGTTTCAGCATCTACTGAGTTCTTAGATTCAGTTTTAAAACAATATTATAAAACACATACTAGTGCTTAATAAAAAAATAATGTAGAATATGAAAAAAAAGGGGGGGGAGTATCAATGAAAATTATTGATTTATTAAATGAAGATAAAGTCACTTTATCTTTTGAAGTATTTCCACCTAAGACAAGCAGTAAATATGAAAATGTCTTAAAGGCTGCAGAAAAGATTGCATCTTTAAATCCAAGTTTCATGTCTGTGACTTATGGTGCAGGTGGAGGAACAAGTGCACATACCGTGGCACTAGCGAAAGATATCCACGAGAAATATGGTGTTGAAGTCATGGCGCATCTCACATGTGTCTCTTCTACAAGAGAACATGTAGAGTCCATGGTTGAACAGTTTAAAGAAAATGGTATTGAAAACATCATGGCATTAAGAGGAGATATTCCTAAGGATGGTCAAGTGGGAGAAGACTACCAATATGCCTGTCAGTTAATCAAGGAACTTAAAGAGAAGGGTGATTTCTGTATTGGGGCAGCATGTTATCCAGAAGGACATGTAGAATCACCTAGTATTCAAGAAGATATCCAGCATCTAAAAGAAAAAGTAGAAGCAGGTGCAGATTTCTTAACAACTCAGATGTTCTTTGACAACAATGTTTTCTATAACTTCTTATATAAAATTAAGGAAGCTGGTATTAATGTACCTGTAGTCGCTGGTATTATGCCTATTACTAATGCGAAACAGGTCAGTCGTGCTGTACAGATGTCAGGTACATCTATTATTCCTTATCGTTTTAAGATGATGGTGGATGCATTTGGTGATAATCCTGAAATCATGAAGCAGGCTGGTATTATTTATGCATCTGAACAGATTATTGATTTAATTGCGAATGGTGTAAAACATATCCATGTTTATACTATGAATAAGCCAGATGTTGCGGAAGGTATTATGAATAATTTATCGGAGCTTCTTAAATGATCAATGTAAATCGTAAAGAAGCTTTACGTTATTTAGGATACCGTCAATCCATTGAAGGTGATCTCACAGAAATCAATAATGCACTAGATCATTGTATAGAAGTATTACAGAAAACAGCTGTACCGCGTCATATTGTGAAAAGATTCCCTGTCACAATAGAGAATCATACAATCACCATTGGTGATATGGTGATTCATAGTCGTAATTTAGAGAATAACTTAAACGGCTGTCATGCCGTTTATCTCTTTGCGGCTACAATTGGAATAGAAGTCGATCGTTTGATTAAACGTACAGAACTGACTAAGATGAGTGATGCAGTCATCTATCAGGCAGCGGGGGCTGCTATGATAGAAGCCTATTGTGATGAAGTGAATGAAGAACTCAATCAGGAGGCTCATAAGAATAATGAATTCTTAAAGCCACGCTTTTCGCCTGGTTATGGAGATCTTGCATTAGATCATCAAAAAGATTTTATGCGTATATTACAGATGGATAAGATTGGTATCAGTTTATTAGAAAGTCTCTTAATGGTCCCATCTAAATCAGTGACGGCGATCATTGGTATTACACATCACACACAGCCTCGTCATACGAAGGACTGTGCCAATTGTCCTGCACAATGTGAATTCAGGAGGGTAAAGTAATGGGATTTAAAGAAAGACTGACAAAAGAATGGTTATTCTGGGATGGTGGTACTGGTTCAGTACTTCAAAGCTGGGGCCTACAGGCTGGTGAACTACCTGAAACATGGAATATCATTTATCCAGAAAAGATTATTGAATTAAATAAAGGTTATCTAGAAGCAGGATGTGATATCATCAACACCAATACATTTGGTGCCAATAGATTAAAATATCCAGATAACCTAGAAGAAATAGTCACAAAAGCAGTAGAACATGCAAAAAAGGCAAGAGAACTTACAGGACGTGCTAATGCCCTGATTGCGCTTGATTTAGGTCCTACAGGTAAGCTCTTAGAACCACTAGGAGATTTATCATTTGATGATGCTGTAGATATTTATGCAGAAGTCATTGAGTATGGAACTAAAGCGGGGGCAGATATGATTCTTATTGAAACAATGCAGGACAGTTATGAATTAAAGGCTGCCGTTCTTGCAGCTAAGGAACATTCAGATCTTCCAGTATGTGCCACTGTCGTATTTGATGAAAAAGGTAAGATGTTGACAGGTGGTACACCAGAATCAGTTGTTGCCTTACTTGAAGGGTTACATATTGATGCATTAGGTATTAATTGTTCATTAGGTCCTCGTCAAATTAAGCCATTTGTAGAAAGAATGATTAAAGTTTCTTCTACACCAATTATTGTGACACCTAATGCTGGTTTGCCTCAGACAGATGATGAAGGTCATACTTATTATGATATGAGTGCAGATGAATTCGCATCAGAGATGAAAGAGATTGCCTCATTGAATGTGCATGTACTTGGAGGATGTTGTGGAACAACACCAGAATATCTATCTAAAACTATTGAATTAGTTAAAGATTTACCTATTGAACCACCTGTAAAGAAGAATATTTCTGTTGTGACTTCTTTCTCACAGGCTGTCGAAATAGGTCCTAAACCAGTTATTATTGGGGAACGTATTAATCCAACAGGTAAAAAGAAATTCAAACAGGCCTTACGTGATGGAGATATTAACTATATCTTATCTGAAGGTTTAAAACAGGAAGATGCAGGAGCACATATTCTAGATGTCAATGTAGGTCTACCAGAAATTGATGAACCTAAGATGATGGTAGAAGTCATGAAGAAGTTACAATCTGTAATTGCATTGCCATTACAGATTGATACATCAGATCCAATCGCCTTAGAAGCAGCTTTAAGACATTATAATGGGAAAGCTATGATTAACTCAGTCAATGGTAAACAGGAATCCATGGATGCTGTTTTCCCATTAGTAAAGAAATATGGTGGTGTGGTTGTAGGACTTGCCTTAGATGAAGCAGGCATTCCAGATAATGCGGCAGATCGTATTCGTATTGCGAAGAAAATCTATAAAGAAGCAAGTAAATATGGTATTGAACCTAAAGATATTGTGATTGATGGATTGGCTATGACTATTTCTTCAGATCCTACTTCTGCCATTGCGACATTAGAAACACTACGTATTATTAGAGATGAACTTCATGGACATTCTATTTTAGGTGTTTCTAACATCTCTTTTGGTCTTCCACAAAGACCAATCATTAATGCGAACTTCTTTACTATGGCAATGCAGTCAGGACTCAGCTGTGCAATCATCAATCCTTCATCAGAAGCAATGATGAAATCATATCGTGCCTATCTCGCCTTAAGTGGTTTAGATACGAACTTTACAGAATATATTAGCGCCTATGGTAATAGTGCACCAGCTCCTGTAAAGAGTGAAGCGGTTGATATGTCTCTATATGAAAGTATCAAGCGTGGTATGAGTGAAAATGCAGGTAAAGCCACTCAAAAACAGCTTGAAACTAAAGAAGGACTAGAAATTATTAATGAAGAACTAATTCCTGCCCTTGATGAAGTAGGGAAAGGCTTTGAAAAAGGCACAATCTTCCTGCCACAGCTGTTAATGAGTGCTGAAGCAGCGAAAGCAGCCTTTGCAGTGATTAAGGATTCCATGGCAGGAAAACCAAGAGAAATGAAAGGAAAAATCATCATTGCGACAGTTAAAGGTGATATTCATGATATTGGAAAGAATATCGTGAAGGTTATGTTAGAAAACTATGGCTATGATGTCATTGATCTTGGTAAAGATGTACCACCTGAACAAATTGTGGATACAGCCATTAAAGAAGATGTAAAATTAGTAGGACTTAGTGCTTTAATGACAACAACAGTTGTGAGTATGGAAGATACAATTAAGTTGTTGAAGGAAAAGAAGCCTGATACATTTACAGTTGTAGGTGGAGCCGTTATGACTCAGGAATATGCAGATCGTATCGGTGCAGATTGTTATGCGAAAGACGCAATGGAAACAGTGCGTTTTGCGGATAAAGTATTTGGAGGAGAATAAAAATGAGAAGATTATTGACAGTTATAACTTCAATCGCATTAACTTTTGCGTTATCATTTTCAGCCGCTTTTGCGAGTGATGATGCGTTAATCAAATCACAGAACTATTTAAAGACAATTACTTTAGATAGTCCTGATGCTGTTATTGCGTATGAAGCAGCAGGATTTGAAGCAGATGGTAAAGCTGATGCTTTATTAAACAACTTTAAGGATGTAGATTATACAGCTGCCTCTTATGGTGACTTAGCGAAGTCTATTATCGCAATTTCTTTATTAGGTGAAAATCCAAAAGATTTCAATAAGACTAACTTAGTTGAAATCCTAGAAAATAGAGTACAGGAAGATGGTACTCTTACAAATGATGTAAATGGTGGATGTGGGGCTACTATTTGGACATTAATGGCTTTAGAAACAGTAAACTCACCTAAGGTAAAAGCTGTTGCAGATAAGTTATCAACTATGGCTATGGACAATGGTGCTTACTGGTATGAATATCAGGGACCAAATGCTGATCTAGATACAACTGGATGGGCTATGGAAGCATTAAGTGTTGCAGGACGTTCTACTTATGATGCAGCTATCTCAAAAGCATATACTTTTGTACAGTCTAAATTAAATAGTACAGATGGTTCTTATGATATTGGCTGGGGTGGAAATGCGGATACTCAGTCTTGCGTATTAGAAGGATTATCTGTTGCAGGTTATACATTAGATACAAATGCATATAACTATTTACTTTCTTATCAGAATGAAGATGGTACATTCAATGCATTAAACTACAATACATTCAAGTTAGAACCAAATGCTTATGCATCAGTAGAAGGTGCAAGAGCACTTGGTGTAATCAATAACGGAAGCTTTGTATTAAAAGCTAGAAAAGACTATACAAAGACTACTACACCAGTAGTGACTGAACCAGAAACACCTACAACGCCTACAAAACCTAGTACAACTACACCAGCTGTAAAGCCAGAAACAACTACTACTGAACCAAAGAAGGAAACAGTAAAAGTAGTTAATACAGGTGATAACACAAATGTGATGGCATATGTAGTGGCAGCTATCGCAGCTGTTGGTGTGATCGTATTAGTTATTAAAAGTAAAAAGAAATAATGAAGAAACTCACAACTAAACAATTAGCGATTGCCTTTGTCGCAATCGCTTTTGTCTTTATATTTGGCTTTACAGCTTATCGTGGTATAACTGGACAATTCCAGTCTCAGCCTACTATTAGTAATGAAGTAAAGAGCATTACAAAGAAGAAAGATATTTCTAAAAAAGAAGAGACAAAACAAATAGAGTCACAAGAAGAATCGAAGAAGACTGATTCAAAATTATCTGATTCTTCTAGTAAACAAGAGACTAAGAAGCAGGAAACAAAGAAAAAAGAGGCAAAATCTTCTTCTAGTAAACAAGAGACAAAGAAGACAGAAACAAACAATTCTTCTAGTAAACAAGAAACCTCTGCTCCTCAACAAGTAGAACCACCTAAACAGGAAACACCTATAAAACAAACTGTTTCAGTACAGGTGATTGGAGTAAATAGCACAATGATGCAGGGGAATATAGAAGTGAATAGTTCTTCTACAGCTTATAGTGTATTAAGAGAACTTGCAAAACAGAATGGGAAGAGTATCTCTATAAAGGGATTTGGTTCTACTGTTTATGTATCAGGAATAGATGGATTAAAGGAATTTGATCATGGACCAAGTTCTGGATGGATGTATAAGGTCAATGGCACACCGCCTAATATTGGGGCAGGAGCCTATAGAGTAAAAGCAGGAGACACAGTCATCTGGTATTATGTTAATGCACAGTAATAAGACAAGAGAAATCTGTCTCATAGGTATTCTCTCTGCAGTGAATATTGCCTCTAGAGTGGCAATGCAGGCCTTACCTAACTTTAAACCTGTTACATCTATCATTATTATATCTGTACTCTTATTTGGATTATCTTTTGGAATTAAACTCACAGTAGTCACTACGATTGCCTCCAATATGATCTTAGGTATGGGAACATGGACAATCTTCCAGATTCTTTCATGGGTTGTCATCTGCTTACTTACTCAATTTATCAGTGATTTCTATAAGAAAATCAACAAAGAACCCCCATTACTTCTTATGGCTCTCTATGCCTTTTTAATGGGTTATGTCTTTGGATTTATCGTCTCACTCGAACAATTGATTATTGGGGGTCCTGTTTGGTTTGGTATTTATTATGCTCAGGGGCTCTTATTTGATACATTCCATGCAATAGGTAATTTTGTCTTTTATTTACTTTGTGCACCCATACTTATGCGTTTATTTAAAAAAGAAATGTCTCAATATACAAAAGACTATTATAAGTGATTCAGTTGCGAATCACTTTTTTGTCATGTAATAAACATATCATCAATATCTGAAAGATACATTTTACATATGATATAGAAAGTCTATAATCACAAGTGGATGGAGGTTAAAACTATGACACCATTATTTCCACGTGTTCACGAAGTAGAGAACATATTTCACAAAATACTCGCAAGTAAAGAAGCTTGTGCAAGACTGAGAGAAACATTCAATTCAAGTCTAGAAGACTTTCAGGGATCAGAAGAATTAAATAATGAGACCTTTTCAAAAGTCATTCTAGATAGTTATTCAAATCAGGATATCAGTGCATTATTACTCGCTATATGTGGTAAATCTATGTTTGATTTATTACGTGATGCTTATTTGATTCCTCAAACATTTCATGGTAAAGCAGGAGAAAATCCAGTACTACTTACATCACCTTCTGGAGACCTGTTAGAAGGGAAGGATGTCTCACACCATACAATGAGACGTTTTAAAAATATCCTTTCGCAACATCAGCCTGTTCCCCGTTCCCTTGTTTATCTGGCTGATGGCTATGATATAGAACGTTATTATAAGCATGATGGCTCAGTAGACCAAAGAAAAACAGATGCAGTCAGAGGTATCTTACTTCTCTATGCACTTCCTGATACAAAGAAGCTTCATCTCTCAAGAGCGCAGGTTTATGCAATCATCTGGGATACATTCTTCAGTATTCAAAAAGAAGCACCTCTTGCTCGTGTCTATTATGGACAAGAAACAGGAGAGAAGAATGATAAAGACTATGATGAAATCGCAATATTACTTCCTACCCATTTGTTTAGAAGACAGATGGTTGAACATATGGAAATCATTGATGGATTAGTTCTATCTTGTAGAGAAAAAATGATGGCTGAAGCCGGTAATGATAGTTTGGAGTTGTAATTATGCCTAGAATCGGATTACGTATTATTAAGACAAGTATTGCCGTTTTTATCATCATGGTATTATTCACTCTCTTTGGTGTACAGAGATCACCTTTCTATGTCCTTATAACCACAATTATCTGTATTCAGCCAGATAAAGAGAATGAAAAAAACCAGGCACTTGTAAGAGCTTTAGGTACACTCATTGGTGCTATTACAGGTGCAATTGTCATGTTTTTACAGCCTTTCATCCATATTGATCTCGCATGGGATTTACTCAATGCATTATTTATTATGCTGACTATTTACTTAACAGTCTTATTTAAAGTACAGCATATGGCATTTATGGCCTGTGTGGCTTATCTAAGTGTTGCAGTTATTCCCCATGCTGGTATTTCACCTTATGCATTCTTATTCTATCGTGTCTTAGATACATGTATTGGTGTAGGTGTAGGTTATCTTGTCTGTACATTACACCTGCCAGTTAAAAGAAGAAATGATGTTCTCTTTGTAGCTGAACTTGATGATATGGAACAGACAGCACACCAGCAATTAAATAACTTCAATAAAACACAATTGAATAAACTTGTAGATGATGGGGCACAATTTACAATCATCACAAAAAGAACACCAGCATCCATGCAGGCAGAAATAGAACATCTTAAATTACATCTACCAGTAATCGCATTAGATGGCGCAATATTGTATGACGTACCAAAAAACGAATTATTATGTACCTATTCCTTACCACAAACATTAGGTTCAAAGATTACTCGATTATTAGATGATAAACATCTTAATTACTTCTATCACGTTCTCAAAGACGATGTATTATTGACATATTATAATAGTTTCGACCAGTCCGAACAAATGGACTATTATGATATGATGCGTCAATCCCCTTATCGTAATTACATCTTTGGTATGCCTACACATTCCTATCAACCTCTTTATATCAGTATTCTTAATACAAAAGAGATTATCTATGATATTATAGATGACTTGATAGACTTAGGATTACATAAACAATTGCGTTATTTTGTAGAAGAAGATTATTTTAAAGGCATGTGCTTACTTAAGATACTTTCTTATGAAGCGACACCTCAAAACATGCTGGAAAGATTAAAAGAAAAGTTAGATATTAAAGAAAGTCTTGTCTATGGTTCATCTGATTCAATATGTGATGTCATAGTACCGGACAATGATTTCAATAGTATAGTAAAAAGTATTCATAATGAATATGAAGGAATTCAAATGAAAAGAAGACAGCCACAATAGGCTGCCTTCTTTTCGTTCATGGGGGAGTCTTAATGTATATTCAATTCATGATTAATATCATGGATTTTTTTATTTGTATACTTATTTGCAACTCCCATGATTAAAGCACTTAATAATACTGCAATAATAGTTAAAATAATATAGATCATAAGAATCACCTCTTTCATGACTATAATATACATGTAAGTTGTGTAATTCGTATGTATTCTCTATGTATTTATTATGTTTTTTTACAATCCTTCTAACATATCATCAAAAGTAATACCTAGAGAAAAACCAAAATGGAAATAATCATCCAAAGCATCCTGTAGCTTAATAGGACTATAACCATTTCTTAAATCTAGAATATCCTGATTGACTTTAAAGATTAGATCAACAGAACTGTTTTTTTTAGGCATTTCTTCATGATTCTTGATTTCATCAATCTGTAAGTCATACGCAATACTTATTAATAAGCGCATACCTTCAATATAAGTGTCTAAAAGAGCGTTTTGATCAACCTGAGTATCTTTATCCCAGAATGTATAAACATGTCCTAATTCTCCTGTATTATATACACATTGCATAAATGCAAGAAGTTTATGGTCAATCTTCTTAATATCTAGAATCTGACCTTTAGGAATATCTAATTCTCTGTTTAATACTAACTGATATAATTTTGATAATTCATTCATTTAAATCACCTCTTATATACTATTATAGTCAATTAGAAAAGAGAATCACGTAGATTCTCTAAATAATCCCTAAACCTTCTATTAAAATTTTAATACCTATTATAATAAGAATAATACCACCAGTGATCTGTGCTTTCTGTTCATATTTATTTCCAAACACATGACCAATATAAACACCTGCAGACGCAATAATAAATGTCGTTAAACCAATAATAGAAATAGCCATGAAGATATTGATTGATTCAAAAGAGAAAGTAATACCTACTGCAAGTGCATCAATGGCAGTCGCAATAGCCAGCATCAACATTGTCTTCCAAGAGAAGTCATCATTCTGTTTTTCTTCTTCAAAAGATTCTTTAATCATATTGATTCCAATAAATGCGAGTAATATAAAGGCAATCCAGTGATCAATAGAATCCACTAAACCACTAAATGCAGAACCAAGACAATAACCAATAAATGGCATTAATGCCTGGAATCCACCAAACCATACACCACATAATAGTATATTCTTAATAGATAACTTCTTTACAGATAATCCTTTACATACAGATACCGCAAAAGCATCCATAGACAAACCAATACCAATTAATAATATTTCTATACTAGACATCTTTACACCTCAACAGGAATATAATCTTCCTTTACAACCTCATAATGCATATTGGATGCAGTCAGTTCATTAAGTTCATCTAAGAAAGATGTATCTCTTAAATAAACATCATAATGAACTTCTTCGTCATACTCAGTATTCATTAATAATAGATTCTTAGATTGTATTAAATAAGATACCTTACGGCTGAAGTGATAGTCAACACTAATACGATAAAGTTTGACGAGTTCTTTATCGACTATTTCTGCTTCTTTTAAAGCATCTGCAACACTGTTTGTATAAGCACGAGTCAATCCTCCAGCGCCTAGCTTAATTCCACCAAAATAACGTGTCACAATCGCAATCACATTATCAATCTTCTGTCTCTGTAATACATTCAACATGGGAAGTCCAGCAGTGCCTGATGGTTCTCCATCATCATCGGCTTTTTCTAAAGGACCGACACGATAAGCAACACAGTTATGTGTTGCATCATCTTTAGAATAGAGTTCTATTAAGTCTTTGATTTCTTTTTCATCATTACATGGAATCAGGGTTGTAATGAACTCTGACTTCTTAATAATGATTGTATTTGTCGTTGTTTCTTTAATTGATCTCATAGTTTCACCCGTTCGTATTATATCCCATTGGTTGTAAAATAAAAAGAAATAAACTATAATATACATAGTGAATTATCACTGATGGGGTATTAAAAATGAGTAAAATAGCAATTATTGCAGACAGTGGCTGTCAGATTGATATCAATGGAGAGCATGAAGGTATTTATATTGCACCATTATGTATTGGTCATGGGAGTCAGACATATTTAGATCAATTAGAAATCACAAGTCTTGATGTATTTAATCAGATGAAGGACACTGATGATATGTATACAACATCTCAGCCTTCGACTGGTTCTTTAATAAAGGCTATGGAAGATGCGAAAAGAGACGGTTATGATGAGTTAATTGGGATTCCTATCGCAACTGGTTTATCATCTACATTAAATGGTATGCAGGTTGCAGCTGATACAGTAGAAATGCCTATTACTTTAATCGATTCTCAAGGAACAGCACATGTTCAAAAAAAACTTATTGAAGCAGCACGTTATTTAGTAGAAAAGGGTCAGTCTGTTTCTGAAATTAAAGAAAAGCTTGAAGATATGGTTAAGCATTCAGGTACAATTATTTTTACACCAAACTTGAATCACCTTAAAAAGGGTGGGCGTATTACGCCTGCAGTCGCAATGCTTGGCAATATGTTGAAGCTTGTTCCCGTTATGGAATTAAATAGTGAATTAGGTGGTAAGATTGATACTTTAGGCAAAGTAAGAACAACACGTAAGGCATGTAAGATGCTTGCTGATCGTGCTATTGAAAGAGGCGCAAATGCGAAAGATTATACATTTGCGATTGAAGATGTTCTTGTACCTGAAGAAGCTCAGCGTGTAAGAGACTATCTTGAAGAACAATTAGGTCCATGTCAAGTTACCATGAGAGAGTTACCAAGTGTTGTAGGTGCTCATATGGGAATTGGTGGTGTAGGAATCCAATTCATCAAAAATCTCGCAGAATAGGAAGCAGATGATGAATCTGCTTTTTTTGATATAGGAAAGGAGGAAAATGCTCATGCAAAGAGAATTTGAAATGGTTGTACAGACAAGTGCAGCCACACAAAGTATACGTTATTTATTAAAAAGCGGTGATATGACGTGTATCACAAAGGGAGAGATTACTAAAAGACTAGAAGCGGCAGTTCTTTTGCAGGATTTAAGTTGTCAGGATGTTATAACAAGTGGTGAAGTCGTAGAGGATATGCTGGAGAATACCTATGAAGATTATGATGAAACATTAAGAGACTCTCTTAAGACTCATGGTATTACATTTAAAGACTATACCTTTGCGGTTACTTATAAATATGATGAAGAAGCTGTCTTTAAGCCTTTCTTCTCTAGACAATATGGTGCAGACTTAGGTTTTTCACTCCCATTAGTAGATGATATGAAATATGCGAATATGTGTGTATGTCTCGCATTAATTAAATTATCAAGAGAATATGTACGCACAAGTATAGGAATAACTCATGATTATACAGATGTGAAACCTAGCATTCATCTTACATTTAAACCAGGTATATTCATACCTAAGCTACTCACAGAAAAACCATATACAGAAATGACATTCAATGCAGTCTATGCTGCAATATATAAGCTACGTGCCGCAATACGTTTCTTCTCATATGATCATACAGAAGAAGCTTATAAGAAGTGGATCACTTTGATAGAAGAAATGAGTACTCGTCCTTATGATGGTATATTAGATGATTTAGATGAATTAGACTATGTGCCATCACAAAAAGAAGAACTTTATGTATATGAAGATAAGGTCAATGGTGGAGGTACTGTTCAGTGCTTAAATAACTCATTTTATGCATTAATACTCTGGGCTGCTATATTGACTAAAGTCATGAATGAACAGTTCTTATATGAAACAAACTACCCAGATATGAACTTGTGGGATTACTAAACAAAAAGAAAATATTCAAAACACCTATAAATAGGTTTTGTCAGTACAAACTTTAACGCATTAATTCTTTCTCTTCGCTATAATAGTGTTAGAAAAAAGAGGAGGGAAAGAATATGTTAGAAAGTTATAAAGAAATTACATCAATCTCATTAAATAAATTAAAGGACTATTTAGATGTCATTGATGTATATCATGATTCATTTATTGATACTTGCAGAAGTCAGAAGAAAATAGAGGCTCATATTAAAACACATCAAAAGAAATACTTAGGACTTGCTTTAAAGAAACTCTATGAAATTGATGATATGCAATGTCTAGAAAATCATCTTGTAATGATTGAGTATTTATTTGGAGATCATCCACGTATTCAATCATTGAATAAGAAGTTATGTAACTATATGCTGCACAATGGATCACCAATAGATGTGTATCGTATTGTGAGACATCTGATGCCTTTCTCATATCTTGCACTTATTTCTATATTAGTAGAGAAAGAAGTCATTACTTATGCACAGGCTGCTTACTTCTCTTTAGTAGAAGAAGATATTGAAGGGGCTTATGACTACTTAGATAAATACGAAGTGGAACCAGATGAATCACTTTTAAATCTTTATGCATCTTATGATTTGATTGGTTATTTCCTACTTGTGGATCATTATAGTAAAAAGGTATCTTACCAGGTATCAGGAGGCATAAGATGGGAGAAAAAATGTGGGCTGTCTTCTCATTATTGATGGATTCAGAAGAATGTATCAGTGCAGAAGAAATACAGCGTCAATTAGAAGAAAAAGGTTATGATATTGGTTTAAAAGCTGTTTATGCAGTGATTAAACAGATCAATGCATTTACATCTTTAATGTTTGGGAAAGAAATAATTAAAGCAGTCAGACGTTTTGGTTATATTATTGAAACTGGCTATTTTGATGAAGCACAACTACAATTATTGATTGATATGGTGAATTATCGTCAGGACTTAAGTAGTGCAGATAAAATAGAATTAATTAATAAACTATTAAAATTCTCTTCTGCAAAACAGAAGGATTATTTAATCATTCCTGAATTAGAAGAAGATGAAGAAGAAGTTTATTCACTTAGTAGAAACTTAAAGATCATTACTTCCGCAATACGTAATAAGAAAGATATACGCTTTAAGTATATCGATTATGCAATCATTGATGGACATCCTGTAGAAACACATTCTACAAAAGGGAATGCTGGTATTAGTCATGAATATTATAATGTAAGTCCTTATAATACAGTTATTGTGGATGGTCATTACTATTTACGTGCTTATTATAATAAGCATAAGGATTCATTGACTACATTCCGTATGGATCGTATTAGAGATTTACAGTATAGTCGTACTTATTATTTTGATTTTGATGATGAAAAGAAGATTAGTGAATCTTTAAGGCAGTCTTTAGAGAAATCAATGAATAGTTTCTTTGATGGTGAAGAAATTACATTACATATTAAGTTTGATGCAGCACTTATTAGAGAAGTTGTTTCTCGTTTTGGAAATGAGATTACTATGACTAAGACTGTTCCTCCAACTGGTTATAATAATAAGCAGTTATGGTATGAAACACGTATTGAAGGTATTATCTTTAATACAGGTTTAATGAACTGGATTAGACAGTTTGGTCCTATGATGGTTGTAGTAGGTCCAGAAAAATTAAAGGATTCTATTGTATCTGCATTAGAAGAGAACTTAAACTACTATAAAAAATAGGGGACCACTATGTATATATTACAATTATGTCAAGGTGAGTTAAGTACCAATGTTGGTTTATTTCATACAATACAGCAAGGTAGAGAGTTTATATCACAATTACATGGTTATCACTATGAAGTGATAGAAGGATTTGAGTATGAATACTTTGATCCTACTATTGTACCTGATTATGTAGAACTAAAATATAATGGTCATATTGTACCTTTTACTACATATATGTTTACTGGTGTTGGAAGAGTAGATATTTATTGGAAAGAGATTGTAGACTTATCTATACCAGGATATGGAATGATTGAAGGAGCAACAAGAGTGGATGCTTATTCTATTCCTAATAATGAACTTAAGGATTATATAGAGAAAAGAGAATATAACTATATATGTGTTAAACAATACTTAGAATCTAAAGGCTATGGGGTAGAGAGAGCTTATTTTGGTTCTGAAGATGGCGAAGCCATCTTATATAGAGATAAAGGAGATTGGCATTTCTTGACACATATGGATCCTAGTTTTGTGGAATCTGAAGACATATTAAAAGACTTAGGCATTTAGGGTCTAAGTCTTTTTATGCAATCATATTATTTATCTTATCTTTTAAAGCACTATAATAACGACGGCTAATAGGAATAGAAGTCCCATCTATAAGAAGTGCAGAATCTTTTGATATCCCCTGTACCATCTTTAAATTAAGCGTTCTATAGTTATCAGATGACTTCGGAAGAGCATAGTTCTTTTCATAGTTAAGATATTTACCTTCTGCAAAGTAATGCTGTCTGATGTTATAGATTGCCTGATTAGTAAGGTTTTTCGCTATATGACATAACTTCTTGATGGAACGATAGTCTTCCTTGGACAGATGCTTCATCGGCTGTTTGACTGTAAGATATTTACACTCCTTTCTGTAGATTTAGGAAAAGAAGTTTCCTATATGTATATACCATTCTTACTCCAGAATTTCTCAATTAGATGTACTAACGGCATTCATCCCCCCCTAAAAAATTTTCATATTGAGATGGGTAGTTCTTCCGTTTCTTTAGATAAATGATTATATATGAGCTTCTTAGTCTCTAATATAAATGGGAAATCATTAAAGAAACTCATCATGCATAAAACAACAAGTAGATGTCATGAAATGTGATATAAGGTGTGTTTATTTCGTATAAGAAGTGAATGCCTTTTCTTCTAGCAGTTAAGGGTGAAATTTGTTAGAATTTAAGTAAGGGAGTGATGATATGAGAAAGAAGAAGTTTATAATAGGTTTATCTATTATTGCAGTTATAACTCTTTATTTTGCTTATCATCGCTTTGAAACATCTATTCCAGTAGATATAGATGCACCTTATGGTATTACCTGCACAACAAGTAGATCACGTATGGTAGGTGACTATTACAGTCTATGTCTTCATATCAAGTCATATAAGTTCACAGAACAATATATCAATATTCAGATTAAGACATATGACAAGTATGATGATTTACGTGAATACAGTACAACATACAAAATAGACAGAAAAATACCTTTTAAGTTCTCTACAGATACAAAACAAGACATCAAAAAAGTCGTTGTGAGCATTACACTCACAACGGCTTTTTAGATTAAACCTAAATGCTTAAACGCATTATAAAGTCCATTATCATTGACATCAGTAGTAATATAATCAGCTGCTTCTTTAATTTCAGGGCCACCATTACCCATAGCGACATTATAAGCACAACATTCAAACATTGATAAATCAATCTTTGCATCACCAAAAGAAATAGTATCCTTAAAGTCTGCACCAAGATGTTCCATTAATACTTCAATCGCATGTCTCTTAGTAATACCAGTAGGACCTAAATCACCATATAAGGCTACTTCACCCTTACCACCCCATGTATTCGCAATAAGGTCAGGGAATTCCACCTTAGAATCTAAATGATCCTGATAAGAGCTTAAGATAAAGCTGATCTTATTCACATCATCTCTATATAAATCTTCACCTTGTAAATGAATAAATCCATCCATGAAGGCTTTAGAAGATTCCTTTGCTTTCTCTAAATCAGCCCCTTTACCCTGAGCATACTTAACCATTGTTTCAGGGCCCTGTTCTAACATATAGTCATTGCAGTACATACCACTATTGGCTTCTAAATAGAATCCTAAGTGTCTCTCATTACACCAATCTACAATATGTTTTACATCTTCCTTTGATAATCCTTGATGCATTACAACTTCATCATGGTCTTCTACATAAGCACCATTACCACCAATCATACCATCTAAATCACATAAATGACGCTGTAACACTTCAGCCTTAGAACATCCTGTACAAATATAAACTTTATGTCCATTTGCACGTGCCATATCTACTGCCTTTGCTGCTGAAGCAGGTAGTTTTGCTTCATAATCAATTAATGTACCATCTACATCTAGAAATATTATTTTTCCCATATTTATCTCCTTTGCATGTTTTCATTATACATAAACTATATCGTAAACGATATCAATCCATCATATTTTGAAACGATAAATCCCTTTTCCTGTCTTTTTAATCACATTCTTTTCTACTAACTGACATAAAACTCTTTGTAGCTGTCTTCTACTACAGTGAAGTATTTCTGATGTTTTTTCTATTCTTCTTAATATATGATCATCACACTGATATTTCATATATGCGATAACTTTCTCTTCCAGACTCATAAAGTTTTGATCATGCTGTACAGTTTGAATAATATCTACGCAGGAATGAATGACTGAATGTAGAAACAACACATCTTCATTCAACTCTTTCTCATATCTTAGTGTATCAATACTTAATACCATTACATTCTCTAAAGCCTCTACAAATAAGTGAGGTTTTTTTTTTGTGACAAACTCAATATCTCCAAGAATAGGTATTTCTTTCTTTACACCTGTCACAAACTGTCTACCATCTGCCTGAATTGAATAAACATTTACGCTTCCTTTCACTAAAAAATAAATAGAATGAAAATGAAAAGAAGGCTGAATCAATAACTCTCCTTTCTCAAACTCAAACATCTGAAGACTTACATTTTCTAAATGAACATAAGAAGATATAGACTCACTATACTTCTCTATTAACTGTTTATCTTTTATCTCTTTCATATCTCTATTGTGACATATGACACAATAAATCACAAACAAAACTGATAAGATAGGATAGGAGGTTAATACAATGAATGAATTATTTGAAACAATGCCTGTCAAGAAAGCTTACTTTAAGATTGCTTTACCAGTAGTTCTTTCTATGATGGTCACTTTAGTTTATAACTTAGTCGATACTTTTTTTGTATCACAAACACAAAATACAAATCTTGTTGCAGGTGTCTCATTATGTGCACCTCTATTTACATTAATGATTGCTTTAGGAGATATATTTGGACTAGGAGGCAGTTCAGTAATCTCTCGTTTATTTGGGAATAAAGAAACTGAAGAAGCAAGAAGAGTCAGTGCTGTATGCTTTTATTATGCTATTGGGGTCTCTCTTCTTACTTCTTTAATCATGATTCTATTTAAGAATCCTATTCTTTCATTACTTGGAACAGAAGCATCTACAAGACCTTATGTTTTACAGTATTATCATGTGATTTCAATTGGTGGAGTCTTCATTATTCTATCGATGATTCCTACAAATCTTATCAGATGTGCAGGACATGCTCAGGATGCTATGATAGGTACAATTCTTGGTTGTGTTATCAATATCATTCTTGATCCTATTTTCTTATTTGTATTTCATATGGAAGCCACTGGTGTCGCAATTGCGACTGTATTCTCTAATTTTGTTACAGATGCATATTTGGTTTATGTGATTAAACGTAAATGTCCAGAACTCAGCGTTTCTTTAAAGGATGCCCATTGTGATACACGTCATATAAAAGGACTCATTTTTATTGGTATCCCGGCTTCTCTTACAAATATTATGCAGTCTTTTGCAGTCACTCTTACTAATCAATATTTACGTCCCTATGGATCAAATGCGATTGCCAGTATGGGGATCGCGTTAAAAGTCAATATGATTATTATGATGGTTCTTGTTGGCTTTGCCTTTGGTGCACAGCCACTTATTGGATATTGTATCGGAGCACACAATAAAAAGAGACTTAAAGAAGTCTTACGCTTTGATGCTTTAGTCATTATATCTTTTGCTTGCGTTATGACACTTATATTATGTCTCTTTACACCTTCTATCATGTCATGTTTCATGAAGAATCAAACAATTGTCTCACAGGGAAGTACAATGTTGAGATGCTTATCTATCTCTACACCCTTTGTAGGGGTTGTATTAATATTCACAACACTCTTTCAATCAGCAGGTTATGCGACAGGGGCAATGGTCATCTCTTTATCAAGACAGGGTGTGATATTCTTTGTTGTAATGATTGTCCTTACGGCATTATTAGGCTATATGGGTATTCTTCTTGCACAATGTATCAGTGATATCATTACACTTATTATAGGTTTATTACTCGTCAAAAAAATGAGGCTCGAATAATCGAGTCTCATTTTTAGTTAGTCTTCATAGCTTAAGGCTTCAGGACCTTGTTCACCAGAAGAAATTCTTACGACATTCTCTACATTATAGATAAAGATCTTACCATCACCCATATGACCAGTGTATAGAACACTTCTTGCTGCATCTACAACTGTCTGTACAGGAATACTAGACACAACAATCTCAGCCTTTACCTTAGGCAATAACTGGATGTCAACCTTAGCGCCTCTATAATAAGCAGTCTGTCCTTTTTGAACACCACAGCCTGATACTCTTGTCACTGTCATACCAGTAACGCCAATATCGTTCATAGCAACTTTTAAAGCATCCATCTTTTCTGCTTTCGCAATACTGACTACTCCCACGGGCAAGCCCGTGGGGTTCTGATTGCCAAGTGTAGCTTGTAATCGTACATCATTTTCAGACTTTGGAGTTACAAGTGTAAATCTATTTGAATCAGAACTTTCATTACCAAGCAGTCCAGCGACCACATTAACGGTAAATTTCTACTTTCGTAAGGAAGTGTAATCGGTCTCCCTGAATATGTTTTACGCTATCTTAATTCCGCTATTTAATACCTTGATCTCGTTAGCCTTAATCCATTCGATTAGTGCTTTTTCTTTGCTGTAACACTTATCAAACTCAGAAATACATTTGCTTTTATCTATATCTTTGGTTCTGTAATCGTAACAGTATAATAGGAATGATGAATACCAGTCTCTTTGTACCTCAGTACCATCTTGTAGCTTATACATTCGGTCAGATAGTTTCTTTTTGATATAGTCATCAACAGTATGATCATATTGACTTGCTCTGTAATCATTGGATACTTCAATATATATACCACCTGATATCTTGAATTTCTGTTCTACAGCAGCTTGAAATCCAGAAGGACATCTGTTCTTTATGGATTTGCCAAATCGCTTTTTCTTATTAAACTTGCCTTTGCTATTGACCGTAGTTTCTTTAGTTCTTTTCATAAGCCTGCCTGCATTTTTAGGTTCTGTGATAAATATATCTCCAAGACTTCTTAAATGGTTAGCGTCTTCATTTATTGCAAGCTGTCTGTTTATGGCATTGATGCGACATAACTCAGAATGTTTTGCTTTCAGTTTCTTATAATGATTAGAATATTTCCAAATCTTATGATCTTTTTTGAGAGTACTTTAATTGTGCGAGACATTCATCAATGAAGTCTCTTTTCGCAAGTGAATATGAGAAAGCTGTTGCTCCACCACATGCAGTACCAAGTGCTAAAGCTTCATCATAATCTCCATTATTTAAATAACCAGCCACAAAACCAGCGACCATAGAATCGCCAGCACCTACAGAATTCTTTACTGTACCCTTACATACACCTAAACGATGTGTACCACCATTTTCATCTACTAACAAAGAACCATCACCTGCAAGTGAAATCAATACATTACGAGCACCCATTTCCTGTAGCTTATTGGCATACTTTACTAGATCTTCTTCAGTTTCTAGCTTCACATCAAAGATTTCTTCTATTTCATGATTATTAGGTTTAATCAAGAATGGATGATAAGCTAATACATTGACTAATAGCTGTCCAGTGGCATCAACTACAAACAAGATACCCTTATTCTGTAATCTTTCTAGAATCTCTTCATAGATTCTAGGACTAATGCATTTAGGAATAGAACCAGAAAGTACTAATACATCACCCTCTTTTAATGTATCAAGCTTTTTGAATAACTTTTCTACATCTTCATCAGTGATCTGAGGTCCCATACCATTTATTTCTGTTTCTTCATCACTACGCATCTTTACATTAATACGTGACATACCTTTTTCTACCTTGATGAAATCAGTCTTGATATCATACTCACTCTTAGCACGACGTACAATTTCATCACCAGTAAAACCAGCCACAAAACCTAAAGCTTCAGATTCATAACCTAATTCTTTAAAAATTGCGGAAACATTAATGCCCTTACCTCCACAGAAAATATGTTCTTCACATGCTCTGTTGACTAATCCCTGTTGGAAATGATCAACTGTGATTACATAATCTAATGCAGGATTAAAAGTTATTGTGTAAATCATTTACATAATCTCCTTTTCTTGTAAAAAACTTTTTTATTACAATGCTATTATATGGTGTAAAGGTTTTCTTTGTCAATAGATTTCATGTAAATAATTTACTTTGTATAATACTAAAAAAGTATGACATTTAGGTGCAAAAACACCTTTGTCATACTTTAAATATAATCATTATATCAGTACTTCTAGATAGGTTCTCATAATCTCTCCACACTTGCACTTGTCAGCGTAGCGTATGAGTTGATTAAGGTTTCTATCTTTTCTTCTCAAATAATTGACTAATACTTCTTTTGCTGTATCTATACCCATTCTGTCCCTATAGTAGATAATATCTACGACTATTTTTTCTATATCATATATACGTATATTATTGTTTTCTTCTATTCCTATATTATATCTATAATCAGTATAGTAGTATAGATCAATACTTGGCCAATCAGGAAAAGTAGAGACTCTTGATTTTCTTGGAATCGCAACATCTACACTATGAGGCATATAGTCAGTAAGATCATAGTAAACTGCAGCACTCATAAGACATATGACACCTTGAGGGATATATGCTGGTATATAAGAGAAGTCTGTTATTTCTCCTATATAGTTCATATTCTCATAGTATCTCTTATTGAGTTTTCTAAGAATCCCTTCTTTTACTAGTTGATTGATTTTGTAGTAAGTAAGTCCTTTTTCTTTTAGTTCTTTACCTGAAATAATCATTTGATTCTCAAACACAACATTGCCTCCTTGTTCGGCATATTTTTGTTTTGCCGTATTTCGTTTAAATTATAACATAAGAAAACAGATAGTCATTAAGCTATCTGTATGTATTATCTCTTATCTACCGCAAACATCTCTTCACACTGGATCATAGACTTATGTGCATTCTCTACCATCACTGTTAAGAATAAGAATATAATCTCTATAACAGTCATTGCAGAAACTCTAGAAAAACAGAACTCATCAAGAAAAAGTTTTTCTCTTGTTGCAGTTGTAATATGATATTGTACTTCTTCTCCTATGGCAGAATGAGAACTATTAGTAATACCTAAAGTCTTAGCCCCATTCTTATTGGCTATCTTAACCGCTTCTAATACTTTATCTGATTCACCTGAGTTACTAATTGCAATCAGTACGTCTCCTTTACCTAAAGTAAAAGAATAAGATAACTGCGTTTCCCATATAGTACCTGCAGTTGTAGGAATACCTAATTCATTGAACTTAAACGCTGCATCAATGGCTACAGGAATTGTATTTCCTACTGCTACTATCTGTACCCTGGAAGCATCTTTAATACCCTCTAGAATCTCTTTAAATTCGTCTGTATTAATCAAATTGACTGTCTGTTTAAGTTCAGTGATCTTATTTGCAAGTATATTCTGTAATGATTGCGGGATATCTTCTAATGATATTTCATTTGATATTTCCCCACCTTTATGTGTATCTACAAGTTCCTGTGCTAAAGAGACCTTTAACTGGGCAAACCCCTTTAAACCTACCTTACGACAAAATCTAGATACAGACGCAATAGAGACATCACTTGTTTCTGCAAGTTCAGATACAGTCATATCTACTACTTCTTTTGGATTATTTAATATATACTTCGCAATCTTCTTTTCAGCATCAAATAACTGATCATATAACACAGTAATATTATCTAAGACACTACTCATCTTCATTCTCCTTCTATAATGAAATTCCTTACATCGTCATGTTACCATAAAAAAAATGTTTTCACAATCAGATGGAGAAAATGAGAGGAACATATATATTCTACTCATTTAAGATGCATCCTGCAATAATTTGTATCTATTATCTTTTTAACATTAATCATATCAGTATTGTGATCAAATTGCTTCTTACCATTATTAATAAGAATGC
>ERZ831634.1152-NODE-1152-length-29163-cov-8.684657_pt1 | contig 29163 bp, 25 predicted proteins | sample MGYA00519953_ERZ831634 | MGnify/ENA primary metagenome ERZ831634 (study PRJEB31850, sample SAMEA3708718) | human gut metagenome | biome: human gut; feature: human-associated habitat; material: faeces | place: China | collected 2014 ... | reverse complement strand
GCGTGTTCATCAGCGGTGTCCACAGCCATGAGCGCAATATCATCCTGAAATACTGCGTAGGGCAGGGCATCAATGTGTTCGTGATCCCTCGCGTGGGAGATGTGATCATGAGCGGTTCACAGCCGATGCACATGTTCCATCTGCCGGTTCTGCGGGTGGGTCGCTATATGGCAAGCCCGGAGTATCTGTTTGTGAAGCGCTTGATGGATATTGTGGTTTCGTTGGTTGGACTGGTGATTCTTAGCCCGTTGTTCCTCATCACGGCCATTGCCGTCAAGTCTGATGGTGGCCCTGCCTTTTACAAGCAGGTTCGCCTTACCAAAGACGGAAAACAGTTTGAAATCCTGAAATTCCGCTCGATGCGTGTGGATGCCGAAAAGGATGGTGTGGCACGCCTTTCCACCGGTGATAAGGATGACCGTATTACGAAGGTCGGCCATATCATCCGCGCCTGCCGTCTGGACGAGCTGCCCCAGCTTCTCAATATCTTGAAGGGAGACTTGTCCATTGTAGGCCCACGCCCGGAACGCCCGGAGATCGCCGCCCAGTACTGCGAGGAGATGCCGGAGTTCGCGCTGCGGCTTCAGGCAAAGGCTGGCTTGACCGGTTATGCGCAGGTGTACGGCAAGTACAATACCACTCCCTACGATAAGCTACAGATGGACCTGATGTACATTGCACATCCCAGCCTGATTGAAGATTTGAAGATTATGCTGGCAACCGTCAAAATTTTGTTCATGCCGGAGAGTACTGAAGGTGTGGCGGAAGGTGCGACTACGGCAATGGGGCAGGAGACGGAAGAATGATGCAGAATTACAGTGTCCTGATGTCTGTTTATTATAAGGAAAAGCCAGAATACCTCGAGCAAGCAATTGAAAGTGTTCAATCACAGACGTTCCCAACTGATGATTTCATACTGGTATGTGACGGACCACTGAATGATGCGCTGGACAAGGTGATTGCCAAAAAGCAGCAAGAGATGGGGATAACTTTAAATGTCGTTCGCCTTGCTAAGAACGGTGGACTTGGCAATGCACTGAATGAGGGCATCAAGCACTGTAAAAATGAGCTGGTTGCTCGGATGGATAGCGATGATATTGCGTATCCGGATCGCTGTGAGAAACAGCTTGCTGTGTTTAACGAGCATCCAGAAGTGAGTATCTGCTCTGGCATCGTGGAAGAGTTTACTACTGATCCGAATACCGTCGATGCGAAGCGTGTGCCACCGGAGACAAATGCGGAAATTGTAGAATTTGCAAAGAAGCGCAATCCGTTTAATCACCCTTGTGTGATGTATAAAAAATCCGCAGTCGAGGCGGTTGGTTCTTACCAGGACTTCTACTTGTTGGAGGACTATTACCTTTGGCTCCGGATGCTAATGGCCGGATATCAGGGGTACAACATTCAGGAGCCGCTGCTCCATATGAGAGCTGGCTCGGATATGTACTTGCGGCGTGCTGGTTGGAAATATGCCAAGACGCAGGCAAAGCTGTTCAAGTTTATGAAGCAGAAAGGCTTCATTGGAAAGGGTCAGTACATAAAGAGCTGCGTGATTCGTAGTGGGTCGGCGTTAGCTCCGAATTGGCTGCGGAAGTTTATGTTTGAGAAAGTGCTGAGAAAGTAGATCTCGTTGGACTGGGAAAATGTGTATGAAAATTAGGATAAACAAAAATACATTGGCATGTGCATTCTGGACTGTCTCTATGATGGCGTACATGTTTCAGTGTTACCAGAGAGAGCTTGCAACATTAATTGTCCCATGTCTGGCGACATTTCTTTTGCTCGAGAGTAATCATATGAAATTCCAATCGTACAGAAGTTGGATGCCATTATACTGCTTTTTCTTTTTTTATCTGACAATTTCAGGGATAATTTCGTATATAAATGGCTCGTCTATTGGAAGTATGCTACGGTTTTATTTGATTCTTTTGGCAATTCCATTGGCACAATGTGTAAGAGAACCTAATTTTCATGCAGAATGGATAGTTCTTAAAATACTTGCGGTGGTTAAGGCGAGTACAGTTTTGCTTACATGGATAGATGTTTTCATCAAACAGGATTATCAATCCTACCGTATGTGGGCAAAAAGTACGGGGGCGGGAGATATCTATATTTTAAACGGCATACCGCGAGTACAAATTTTAGGAACAAGTATATTTGTGACACTGTTTATCTGTGAATTCATGAAAGAACGCAGATTGACATTTTACGGAGCACTAATGGCAGTAACTGCCCTTGCGGCAGGAAATTCGGCATACGTTTTGGGAATATTTGCTTTTGTAGTGTTTTATTATGGTCCGGTACTTCTGAAATGGATTAAAAAGAAACACTGGAAATTGATCTTCGTTATTCCAATTTCAATAGTGATGGTTACAGTATTTGGATTCTATTCGTTGAGATCGATGAAGGTAAAGGCAGAATTTTCAAATGCGGTTCGAGTAGAACAAATTCAGGTGCTAACGGAAACAAATCCCATTATCGGGAGTGGTTTAGGACATAACGTCAGTGGCGGAGGAGTGTGGAGGCAGTATGATGGCGATACGTATTTCGAATTACAAACGCTATATATCTACAATCAAATTGGAATAATTGGACTAGGAACTTTTTATTTACTGACACTTATTCCATATGCTAGACAAAAAAAGCGAAAAAAACTTATGTGCTATATAACATACCTGATTTACACCTTTTTTAATCCGTACTGTTTTGATAGCACACATATATTTGCAGTTCTTCTAATTACTAATTGTGTTGAATAAAATTGCCAACTTATTGATTCTGGCAGTGAAAGGCTAAAAATGAGTGAAACGCATGCCTTGGTGACTTTATATAATCCAAGCGAAAAAGAATTTAATAATTGTAGGATTTTGTCTCAACAGGTGGACACGGTGATTCTATGTGACAATAGTCAGGAATCCCATGAGACCGTATTTCAAAATGAAAAAAACATAATCTACATAACAAAAAATGAGAACCTTGGTCTTGGTGCAGCATTTAATGTGGCACTAAAAAATGATACCTATGGCTGGAAAGATGATGATTTGATCATATTCTTTGACCAGGATTCACAGATTGGCGAAGGTTATATTCAAGCGCTGCAGGATGAATACCGGAAGATTGAGACACTTATTCCGAATCTGGGGTGTCTGGGGCCTGTATTTTACAATACGAGCAATGGTCGGACGGAGAGACCACGGCAGAAGAAAAATATTACAGATGAGACATATGAGGTAAGCAATACCATTACATCTTCGTTGATGATGCGGTATGGAAACCTGAAAAGGATCGATTTCTGGAATGAGAAAGTTTTTCTGGACCTGGCAGATTGGGATCTGTGTTGGCGGATGCAGAAAGCCGGTATGGTGTGCTGCATGACAGAAAAAGTTGTGCTGCACCATTCTGTAGGAAACGGCGAAAAGAAAGTTGGTCCTATTAAACTGAGAGTCGGCCAGCCTTTCAGAGAATACTATCAGACGAGAGATGCACTGTATCTTCTTCAGGAAAATTATGTCCCTTTGAAGATGCGGCTGCGGCTGATTGCAAATGTGACGATACGTCCGGTTGTACATTATTTGATGCTGGATGATAAAAAGAGCAGGATGAAATTTATAAGACGGGGAATCAATGACTACAAGAAGGGAGTCCATGGAGAATATGGGCACCAACGATAAGACACGAGAGAAAAAAGCGGGCAACCGTGTTCTCAAGGCGGGCATTGGATACACAATTGGAAATTACCTTTTGAAGGGACTTTCTTTCTTTACAATCCCAATTTTCACAAGGCTTCTGACAACGCAGGATTATGGAAAGTACAACGTTTTTCTTTCCTATGAAAATATAATTTTTGTGTTGATCGGATTTGCAATTCACAGTAGCTATAAGAATGCACGTTATCGGTATGGTCTTGCCTCGGAAGGAGCGGAGAAAGGAAAGGACTACCATTCTTATGTTTCGACAACAATTTGCCTTGTGCTTTGCAGTACAGCGGGCTGGCTGTTGGCTGTAAATATATTTGGAGATGCGATTGAAAATTTTCTGCAGCTGGATAAAGTCTGCTTGAACCTTTTAGTTTTGTATGCATTTGGAAATGCCGTAATGACTTGCTATAACACAGATGCAGGAATCGATTACAGGTACCAAAAATTCATAAAAGTATCTGGCATAAATGCTATACTTAACATTCTGCTTTCGCTGTTTCTTATCGTATTTGTTTTTCAGAAGGATAAGTATATTGGGCGAATTCTGGGTTCGACAATAGCGATTGTGGTAGTTGCAGTCAATATAATCATCGAATTTTGGAAAAGAGAAAAACCGTGTAAAGATCTATCTCTCCTGAAATGGGGGGTTAAGTATAGCATTCCCATTATCCCGCACGGACTCAGTCAAATTGTGCTTAATCAGTTTGATCGAATTATGATTATGAAAATGGGAACGGATGAGAATGCTGGAATTTACAGTTTTGCTTATAATATCTACGCAATTGTACAGGTTACGGCAAATTCGCTGGATAGTGTTTGGGGACCATGGTTTTACCAAAAAAGAAAGGACAATGATTTATTCTCAATAAGAAAGTATAGTGGCTACTATGCATCGTACATGGCACTGTTTTCGAGTGCGATTATTTTTATGGCACCAGAAATCGTTAAGATTCTGGCAAGTGAAAATTACTGGGATGCAATATATTCTGTGATTCCTATCGTTGCAGGGGGGTATTTTGCTTTTTTATATACGATTCCGTCCTGTGTTGAATATTATTATGGAAAAACTCAGTACATAGCCAGCGGAACGATTATGGCCGCAATCGTAAATATTATTCTGAATTTTGTTTTTATAAAGAAATATGGCTACATTGCCGCTGCATACACAACATTGGCAACATATTTCCTTTATTTTCTTCTGCATTATCTGATTGCGATAAAGGTTGAAGGAAAGATTTTGTTCTCAAATAAGGTAATGCTAGGATGCTCCGCAGGAATATTTTCAGCAGTAATACTGGGAAATGTTCTGATTGACCATATTATTCTGAGAATCTTAGTCGTTTTGTTATTGTGTGGAGCCGGCTTGATTCATGAAGAGAAGACATTAGGCATTCTAAAGCGATTTTGGAGGTCAAATAGATGAATAAAACAGAATTAACTATACAGGAAATTCATACAGTTACGCTGAATGTGCTACAGACATTTCATGATTTATGTGAAAGAGAAGGTTTTCGGTATTACCTTGCCTATGGAACATTGCTGGGGGCTGTTCGCCATCATGGATTTATTCCGTGGGATGATGATGCAGACGTTTGGATGCCAAGAGAAGACTATGACAGATTTCTGGATTATTGCCAAAAGAACAAGGACTCGATAGCACCGTATAAACTTTCAAATCGTCAAACTGAAGAAAACTATTATTTTGGTATTTCGAGATTCTCGGACCGGCGATATAAATACATACATACCAATAATGAAAAACCGATTGATATCGGTGTGTTTGTTGACGTTTATCCCTTGGACTTCTATGGGGAAAATGTTGCTCAGGCAAAAAAAATTTTGAAACATATTCAAAAAGAAAATAGGAAAATAAGAATATATGTAAATGGAAAAGGAAACTCGACCATCAAGTCCTGTCTGAAAATTCCATATCACCTTTTGTTGCAGGTTGTTTATGGCAGAGATTATTTGAAAAAATTTGATTTGGAAATAGTTGAATATATACACGAGAACACAAAAAACACAAACCGATACGTTGGCATTCCAGTGTGGTCGGATGAAAAGAATCCGGAGCAATTCGAAAAAGCATGGTTTGAGAAAAGAGTGCTATTGGAATTTGAAAATCACAAATTCTATGCGCCTGAAAAGTGGGATGAACTTTTAGCTTATATTTATGGGAACTATATGGAACTTCCTCCTGTAGAAAAACGCGTAGCTTATCACGAGTATAAGATTGTGACCAGAAAAGAACCAGAACTCTAAAATCTATATAAAAACGATCGAGTCCATGAAGCTTTAAATGAGAAGAAAAGATTGATGCAGATAGTGCGTAAAAATCTAGCTTTTTATGGTGCAAAATTATTCGATGCTCATGATGTTCTTATGAAAATGCATAAACGTTACATAAAATTCGATGAAAAGCCTACAGAATATATGGGACTCCCATGGGATGGTATCCCTTATGAAAGCGACTGGCTAAAAAATAGAATTGAAAGCGAATTTGAGGGAAGGTATTTTTATGCCCCCTCATAAATCGACAAGGTATTGACCAGATCTTTTGGAGATTATATGCAACTGCCGCCAGAGAATAAGCGAGTTTACAAATACCACCTGAAATGCTATTTGGCAGAGCAGTAGCGTTGGAGAACATTAAGAATAACTTGATGACATAAAAACGCAATCTTGGATTGCGGTTTCATGCTGGCATACTGTTCACCAAAAACTGTGGAGAGGTGTATATGAACAAACAAGAAAGCGATATCTTGAATGCACTTTTGCTAGAACCGTTTATTAATCAAAGAATTCTAGCAGAGGTTTCGGGTCATTCCTTAGGGGTTGTAAACCGTTCCCTCAAGGAGCTTATTAAGGCAGGGTATCTGAACGAAGCAATCAGCCCCACAGCCAAGGCTGTGTCGGAGTACAAGAATAAGACTCCCAAACGAGCAATTATTCTGGCAGCCGGTTTTGGTATGCGGATGGTCCCCATCAACACAGAGATGCCCAAAGGCCTGTTGGAAGTCAATGGGGAGCCTTTGATTGAACGAATCATTAAGCAGCTTCACGAAGTGGGAATTCAGGAAATTTACGTTGTTGTGGGTTTCATGAAGGAAAAATATGAATACCTGATGGATGAATACGGCGTGGAACTGGTGGTCAACCCGGACTATGCCTCCAAGAATAATCTGCATTCGCTAAAACTGGTAAAAGAGCATTTGGAGAATGCATACATTGTTCCTTGCGACATCTGGTGTGACCGCAATCCGTTCCACCGCCATGAACTGTACTCTTGGTATATGGTCAGCGATCTTGTGGAGAATGAAAGCAATGTTCGTGTAAACCGCAAGATGGAACTGGTAACTGTACCAGAAAACGCTGGCGGCAATGCGATGGTCGGAATCAGCTACCTTATAAAAGAGGACGCTGATACAGTTTCCAATCGTATAGAGGAACTTTGCAAGAAGCCGCAGTATGATGGTTCGTTTTGGGAAGAAGCACTCTATAAGAAGGATCGCATGATCGTCACAGCTCGAGTTGTGCATTCGGCAGATGTTGTGGAGATCAACACCTATGAGCAGCTTCGTGAGATCGACAGCGATTCCAACCAACTGAAAACGGATGCGATTCGTTTAATCTGCAAGGCATTGTGCGCAAAACCGGAGGATGTCACGGATATTACAGTCCTGAAAAAGGGAATGACCAACCGTTCGTTTCTGTTTACCTGTAAGGACAAAAAGTACATTATGCGTATTCCGGGAGAGGGTACGGATCAACTCATCAATCGCCGTCAGGAAGCAGCAGTGTATCATGCCATCGCTGATAAAAACATCTGTGATGATATCGCCTATATTAATCCGGAGAATGGCTATAAGATTACAGAGTTTCTGGAGGGTGCCCATGTATGCGACCCTACCGATTGTGAAGAGGTCAAGAAGTGCATGAGCCGTCTGCGTGACTTCCATGCGATGAAGCTGAAAGTTGCGCATGAGTTTGATATTTTCGGACAGATGGAGTTCTACGAAACATTGTGGGATGGCACTCCTTCTGTTTACAAGGACTATGAGAAAACTAAGGCGAATGTCTGGTCTTTGAAGCCTTATATTGATGCACACGCAGGCGAAAAGATTTTGACGCATATTGACGCAGTACCGGATAACTTCCTGTTTGTCCAGAAAAATGGAAAAGAGGAGATTCGTCTGATTGACTGGGAGTATGCAGGTATGCAGGACCCTCATGTGGATATCGCAATGTTCTGTATTTACTCACTTTACAATAAGCGTCAGGTGGATCGCTTGATTGCAGCATATTTTACAGACGGTTGCGATGATGCGACACGGATCAAGATTTACTGCTACATCGCTGCCTGTGGACTGCTGTGGAGCAACTGGTGTGAGTATAAGCGGAATCTGGGCGTGGAATTTGGCGAGTATTCCCTGCGGCAGTATCGCTACGCAAAAGACTACTACAGAATCGTTCAGGACGAGCTGAAGAAATTAGAGAAAGGTGGAGTGCGGGAAAATGCCTAAAGTAGAAAGAGCCATTATTATGGCGGCAGGGCTGGGAAACCGGATGCACCCGGTCACGCTGACAACACCGAAGCCGCTGGTCAAAGTAAATGGCAAGCGGATGATCGATACGGTAATTGAGGGGCTGCACAAAAACGGCATTTCGGAGATATACATCGTGGTGGGCTATCTGAAAGAACAGTTCGCTCCGCTGGTGACAGAGTATCCCGGCATTCGACTGATTGAAAACCCCTACTATGATACCTGCAACAATATCGCATCCCTGTATGTAGCAAGAGATCGCATCGAAAATGCAATCATTCTGGATGGCGATCAAATTATCTATAACCCGGATATTCTGGCTCCGGAGTTTGAGCGTTCCGGCTACAACAGCGTATGGACGGACGAGGAAACGGACGAGTGGCTGCAAACCGTGGTGGATGGCATCGTGACCTCCTGCAGTCGTACAGGCGGCAAAGGTGGATGGCAGTTATATAGCGTTTCTCGCTGGACAGCCGAGGATGGAAAAAAGCTGAAGCGCCATCTGGAAATCGAGTTTGAGCAGAAACAGAATCGCCAGATTTATTGGGATGATGTAGCATTATTCTGCTATCCAGAAGAATATCAACTGGGAATCCGTCCGATGAATAAGGACGATATCATCGAGGTGGACAACTTCAGTGAACTGGTTGCTCTGGATTCCAGCTATAAAAAATATGCGGAGGAAGGATAAATGAATCCAAAGAGAGTGCGTGGGAAAATTGATTGGATGATAACATTGGTACCCTTGGCAATTGTGGTGGCTCTGTGCATCCTGTTCTTCTTGGTGCCTGAACAGTCTAACGCCGTCCTGAGCCAGATTCGGTTCTTTTTCGGAGATACCTTTGGCACCTATTATCTGGTGATTGGACTGGGTATTTTCATCCTGTCACTGTACATTGCGTGTTCGAAGTACGGGGATATTGTTCTGGGTGAACCCAATGAAAAGCCTCAGTATTCCTTCTTTGCATGGGGCTCCATGATGTTTACTTGCGGTCTTGCTGCGGATATCCTGTTTTACTCTTTTTCGGAATGGGTGCTGTATGCAACCGACCCCCATCTGGCAGAGATGGGCAGCATTCAGGACTGGGCAGGGGTATATCCCTTGTTCCATTGGAGCTTTATCCCGTGGGGCTTCTATCTGGTGCTGGCGGTAGCATTCGGCTTTATGCTGCACGTAAGAAAAAGAACCCGCCAGAAATACTCGGAAGCCTGCCGCCCGATTCTGGGCAAGCACACCGATGGCTGGGCAGGTCGCATCATTGACCTGCTGGCGGTGTTCGCTTTGCTGGCGGGTACAGCCACTACTTTCAGCGTAGCAACACCGCTGATGGCAACCATCATCGGAGAGCTATTCCATGTTGCTGTGAGTCGCACGGTCATCAATATTATCATCCTGTTGATCACTTGCACCGTGTATACTTACTCTTTGCTGCATGGCTTCAAGGGTATCAGCAAATTGGCCAATGTCTGCATCTATCTTTTCTTTGGGTTGCTTGCCTTTGTCCTCCTGTTTGGCGGCGAGACCCGGTATATTATCGAAACAGGTTTTTCCTCGCTGGGACGGATGATGCAGAATTTCATCGACCTTTCCACCTTTACCGACCCGCTGCGTACCTCCAACTTCCCCCAAAACTGGACCATTTATTACTGGGCCTACTGGATGGTTTGGTGTGTGGCAGCACCGTTCTTTATTGGCAGCATTTCCCGTGGCAGAACGGTACGCCAGACAATTCTGGGCGGCTATGTGTTTGGCGTGGGCTCTACACTGACCAGCTTCATTGTGCTGGGTAACTACTCCATGGGACTGCAAATGACTGACAAGGCGGATTTTATCGCGAAGTATCTGGAAAACGGCGATATGTACGGCATGATCGTGGATATGATCAAAACTATGCCGGGTGCACCGGTCGTTATGGTGGCTGTTCTGATTACGATGATCGCCTTCTACGCAACATCCTTTGATTCTATCGCACTGACGGCATCCTGCTACAGCTACCACACCCTCAAGGATGATGAACAGCCCAATAAGGGCATCCAGTTGATGTGGTGCATCCTGCTGATTCTGTTGCCCATTGCATTGCTGTTTGCGGAAAGTTCGATGAACAACCTACAGTCGGTCAGCATCGTGGCAGCATTCCCCATTGGTGCAGTCATCGTGATGATTGCGGCGAGCTTTTTGAAGGATGCTAAAAAGTATCAATCAGAGCTCGAAACGGATGAAAAGCAATGAACTGATAGGCGGCTTGATAGAAATGCGCTGCGAAGTTGCTTTGGCCTGTACAAGGCTTTTGATGAGAAGGGCATCGGCTACGCCAAGACCGCTGTGGGCGACAAGTACGTCTACGAGTATATGGCCAAGAACGGCTGCCGCATCGGCGGTGAGCAGAGCGGCCACATCATCTTCTCCAAGTATGCCAGCACCGGTGATGGCATACTGACCAGCCTGAAGATGATGGAAGTAATGCTTGCCAAGAAACTGCCCAAGAGCAAGCTGGCTGAGCCGCTGAAGATCTACCCGCAGGTTCTGGAGAATGTCCGTGTGACCGACAAGAAAGCTGCACAGGATGACGAAGCAGTGCAGGCAGCAGTCAAAGCCGTAGCCGAGGCACTGGGTGACACTGGCCGTATCCTTGTCCGTGAATCTGGTACGGAGCCTGTTGTGCGTGTGATGGTGGAGGCTCCCGACCATGACACCTGCCAGAGGTACGTTTCTCAGGTGGTGGATGTCATCAAGGCACAGGGCTACGCTGTTTAACGCATATTCTGCTGATCTATATTTCTTGCCATTCAATATTTGTAATGCTATACTTACCTTATAAATACTGAATGGAGGTGTCCCATATGCCCCGTCCCAAAGGAAGCAAAAACAAGCCCAAGACCGTAAAAACAACCGTTGACTTTGCTGCGCAGATTGCTGAAAAGCAGTCCGCAAAGGAGGCTGCTGCCGCCGAAATTGCATCGATCGCTGCGAATATTGACACTCTGAAAGCAGACCTGAAAACCAAGAAAGCCGAGCTGAAATCTATCGACAAGGAAATCGCCAGAATCGAAGCCCAAAAGGTCAAAGCTGAAACTAAAGCAGCTGAATCGGCAAAGAAAGCCGAAGCTGAGGATGTGCTGAAGAAGCTGCTGACATCCGGTATGACGGCAGATGAGATTCTCGCAAAGCTGAAATAAATATTTTAGAGCCGTGTGGATCAGTCGGAACGTAGAGCTAAAGTTCTGGCAGTTCACACGGTTTCCTTATATAAATGGTAATTGGTGTGACTCGGAATGAATAGAATTGCTCCATATCGAACACAAACGGCTACATTTCCCACACCATGGCCCCAAATCACGTCCGGTGAAATTTCAGTTAATCAGCAGGAACATGTTGGAAATCTAGCTGTCATAGAGCTTCTGGGGAGAGTGCCTGGGAGAGCTGCTGCCCCGGCGGAAGCCGTAGGCCTCAGGCGCTCGAACCGTGGAATGTCGTAAAAATATACGTTAGAATTTGAAAAATGCAGGCCAGAAGTGAAACAAATCAAATCCTTGCAAATGACGCTGAAACGTGATATAATCGCAGTACGAACAAACCGGTTTTGGTACGACAACGGTATGTTCTGGTACTGTAACTGTTGTTACGAAACTGTGAAGAACTACTTGGAAAAGTGCAAAAATTCAGCGTAGCTGCGACGACACCTATCAGGTTCAGGTCGTGTCCTGGTACGACAACGAGAACTCCTACACCTCTCAGATGGTCCGTACCATTAAGTACTTCGCTGAGAACTGCTAATCACAGCTCTACGCTCAAAAGTGCTTGAGGCGCCGTGCTGAATGACGGCTGGTACCGGCTTTGCTGGTACGAACATGCTGTGATTGGTACGACAACAGGATAACGAGTTTAACACCCTTCCTTTTGCGGGTTTCCGTGAGAGGAAGGGTGCTTTTTTGCTGCAAAAAAGCAATGGAACGAGTTCCTTTCTAAAATGAATAGGTTGCAACAAAAAGACGGAATAAAGTACGGAAATCTTAGCCATGATGCAGGCAATGATACAGCTGCAAAGTATTGTACCCCAGAGGAAAAAATGGTAAAATATTTTTAGTGTCAATAAATACATTTACGAAATTGATATTGATGATTCTGGAAATAAAATGTCAATGAATTGCGGCGTAAATCTGTCAAAAACCTGGGCGTAGATGCGTCCGGGCTTTTTCTGATGTAAAGGAAACCGGGCCGGAGTTTGGCACGGTATGGGGATGAGATCCCTAAATGGGGAAAGCGACAGGAAAGGGAAAATGAAAGAGAAATTGAGGCTTGCTGTTTTTGGCCACAAAAGGTGGTCGAGAGAGGGCGGCGTGGAGATCGTGGTAAAAGAGCTGTGCATACGGATGGCGCAGCAGGGCTGTCAGGTGACATGCTACAACAGAGCAGGCCATCATGTGAGCGGTGCGGAATATGACGATGCTGGTAAAACAGAGTACGAGGGAATCCGTCAGAAGTCTGTTCCGACCATTGAACGGCGCGGGGCTAGAGATATAATATGGGCAACCAGAGAAAAGCCTGATTTCATGCGGGTTTACGCGGCTTGACCTTTTCACCTCAACCTGTTTCTGCCTGTCATGGTGCGTTACAGCCAGCGTGATTTCAGGTGCTAATGGCTTCTGGTTGCGCTCTATACTTAACCCACCACAGCGAAAGCTGATAGAGCAGAAAACAGAATAAGGAGGTACGAAGGTGAGCCTGCGTATAGATTGTTGCTGCAATCTGTATACAGGCTTGTCGTTGTGCTATGAAGTAGGAAAGGTGAATAGTGAAAGACGAGCATGACAATTTAAGGAAAAGAGCTGTTGGGATTGTGTATAAGCCTAGGACAAGAATAGAAACTATGGAATGACAGTTGGAGAGAAGTAATGGAAGAAAAAATCAGACTTGCGGTTTTCGGACAGAAACGTCTTTCTCGTGAAGGCGGAATAGAGATTGTTGTAAAAGAGCTATGCACCCGAATGGCACAGAATGGCTGTGACGTGACTTGCTACAACAGAGCAGGACATCATGTGAGCGGTGCAGAGTATGACAAAACAATTGAATATGATGGTATCCGTCAAAAGGTTGTTCCGACCATTGAGAAGAAGGGGGCTAGAGATATAATAGGGTCAACCAAGAAAAACTACGATAACTAAAGGGTTTTGACGGCTCGACTCGTTCAACAAAAGTATTTATTTGCTGACAGGCTGCGGAGAAGCTGAAATCCAGAGGTTATAGGTGGGAGGCTTTGGTGCAGCTCTGTTTTGACCCACAAAATGAGCAGCAAGTAAAAAATTAAGGAGAACGAATCGAGCCTACGGTGGATTGCCATTGAGTGATCCGCCGTGGGCTTGTTTGCTGTTTTATCAAATAAAAAAATTAGTGAGGGAGAACAGAACTATGAGAAATTATAAAATCGCTGTGGCCGGCACGGGATACGTCGGGCTTTCGCTGGGAGTGCTGCTGAGTCAGCATCATCAGGTGGTTGCAGTCGATATTGTGCAAGCTAAGGTCGATATGATCAACAACAAGAAATCTCCGATTCAGGATGACTATATTGAAAAATATCTGGCAGAAAAGGATCTGAATCTGACTGCAACCTTGGATGCAAAGGCTGCATACTCGGATGCGGATTTTGTTGTAATCGCGGCTCCTACCAACTATGATAGCAAGACCCAGCACTTTGATACTTCTGCGGTTGAGGCTGTGATTAAGCTGGTTATGGAATATAATCCGAATGCTATTATGGTCATCAAATCTACTATCCCTGTTGGATATACCGCTTCTGTGCGTAAGAAGTTCAATACCAAGAATATTATCTTCAGCCCGGAGTTCCTGCGTGAATCCAAAGCTCTTTACGATAACCTGTATCCTTCCCGTATCATCGTTGGTACTGACTTGAGTGATGAACGTCTGGTGAAAACAGCGCATGAGTTTGCTGGTCTTCTGCAGGAAGGTGCAATTAAAGAAAATATCGACACCCTGTTTATGGGCTTCACTGAGGCCGAGGCAGTCAAGCTGTTTGCCAATACTTATCTGGCTCTGCGCGTTGCTTACTTCAACGAGCTGGACACCTATGCAGAGAGCAAGGGCCTTAACACTCAGCAGATCATCGACGGAGTCTGCCTCGATCCTCGCATCGGCAGCCACTACAATAACCCGTCTTTTGGTTACGGGGAGTGTGAAATAATATGGGCAACCAGACAAAAGCCTGATTTCATGCGGGTTTACGCGGCTTGACCTTTTCACCTCAACCTGTTTCTGCCTGTCATGGTGCGTTACAGCCAGCGTGATTTCAGGTGCTAATGGCTTCTGGTTGCGCTCTATACTTAACCCACCACAGCGAAAGCTGATAGAGCAGAAAACAGAATAAGGAGGTACGAAGGCGAGCCTGCGTATAGATTGTTGCTGCAATCTGTATACGGGCTTGCTGTCGTGCAATAAAACAAACTGGGTTCGGAACTTATTTGGTTGACAATAAATAAAGCAGTGGGGAGCATTGAGGGATGAGGAAGAATAAAATCAGAATACTACATGTGGCACAGGCTGCAGGTGGCGTGGATCGCTACATCCGAATGCTTCTCAAGTATTTGGATAAGGAAAAATTTGAGAATATACTGGTTTGCTCACAGGATTTCCGTGAGGAAGATTATAGAGGATTGGTTGATTCTTTTGAACAGATCGAAATGACCAGAGCCATTGGGGCGAGTGACTTAAAGGCAATTAAAGCCGTTAGAAAACTGATAAGGAAATATAACCCTGATATCGTATATGCTCATTCCAGCAAAGCCGGAGCAATTGCTCGTGTCGCAGATATTGGTCTGAAGAATCACTGCGTATATAATCCACATGGGTGGGCGTTTAATATGCGATGCTCGGCAAGAAAAAAGGCAATGTACACGGCTATTGAAAGGGTGGCTGCACCATTCTGTGATAAGATTATCTGCATTTCGGATGCCGAGAAGCGGTCTGCGTTAGATCGGAGAATCTGCAGAGAAGATAAGTTACAGGTCATCTTCAACGGGGTGGATATTGAAGCTTATGAAAATGGAGTACATGGTGCGGTTACGAGAAAAGACTTGAACATACAAGAAGATGCATTCGTCGTTGGAATGGTTGGGCGAATGAGTCCACAGAAAGCACCGGATGTTTTTGTCAAGATGGCAAAGAAGGTGAAGGATGCAGTTCCAAATGCACACTTTATTATTGTTGGAAACGGAAACCAAGAAGGTAAAATCAGAAGATATGCGGAGTGCAATGGCTTCTCGGACAATTTATATATTACAGGCTGGGTTGATAACCCAATGAGCTATGTGGAGCTTTTTGATGTCGCATGCTTACTGAGTCGATGGGAAGGCTTCGGCTTGGCCCTTCCTGAATACATGATGGTGGGCAAGCCGATTGTAGCAAGTAAAGTAGATGCCATTCCCAGCATCATTCGTAACGAAGAAAACGGTTTACTTGTTGAGGTTGATGATGTTGTTGGGGCAAGTAACGCTGTATTGCGAATCTATCAGGAAGATGGATTAGGGGATAGATTGGTAGCACGGGGCATGGAAGATGTACATAACAGATTTGACGCTCGAAGAGTTTCAGAAGAACATGGAAAACTGTTTGAAAATATAGTTGGCTGAAATTGGGGTTGTTATGGAGATTGGTAAAATGAAAAAAACGGCAATTGTGTCATGCTATTTTCAGCATAATTATGGAAGTATGCTTCAAGCATATGCTACACAGATGGTGTTGGACAAACTTGGATATGAAAATGAAACCATCGACATCTCTGGATTTGATGGAGAAATTAAAAAGGCAAAAATGCTTTACTTTATTAAAGCGTCTTTGACATCGGATATTCTTATAACAAAGATCGGAAGAGCAAAGGATGCTGTAGTACGTAAATTAAAAAAAAATAACTATACAAGAAATGTTGAAGCGAGAGATGAGGCATTTAGAAGGTTTAAAAAGGAACACTTCGAGATGTCACCTGCTTATAAATCCAAAAAAGAACTTTCTGATAATTGTTCGAGGTATAAGGCTGTTCTAGTTGGAAGTGATCAACTGTGGCTACCTGGCAATATTGCGGCAGATTACTACACATTAAACTTTGTGCCGGATGAAATAAACACTGTCGCTTATGCTACAAGCTTTGGACAATCTTCTTTACCAAAAGACACCACAAAATTAGCCAAAGTGTTCCTTAGCAAAATCAAGCACATTAGTGTAAGAGAAGAGTCGGGAGCGAGAATAGTTAATAATATTACCGGAAGAACAGTGCCGGTAGTATGCGATCCAACACTTTTATTCGATGGTAAGGATTGGATGATTATTCAAGAAGAGGCGCCGATTATTGAAGGTGAATATATTTTTGTCTATTTTCTGGGTAACAATCTCCTTCATAGAGAATTTGTAACTAGACTTAAGAAGGAAACCAACTTGAAAGTTGTATGCTTGCCGCACATAGACGAATACGTGGAAGCAGATGAAGCCTGTTCGGACATAAGATTGTATGATGTCGATCCGGGGCAATTTTTGAATCTAATTAGAAATGCAAAATATGTTTGCACGGATTCATTTCATTGTTCAGCGTTTTCTATACAGTATGAAAAGAACTTTTTTACATTTAGACGATTTTCTAATACGAGTAGGCAGTCGACGAATAGCAGATTGGAGACGCTGTTCAATATGACTGGCATTGAAGATAGATTAATAGTAGGAAATGAGAATATTAAAAAAATTCTAACAATCAAAACGGATTATTCCTTAGTAAGAGAACGGCTAAGAAAGAACATAGAAGAATCGTATAAATACCTGACTGCTGCATTGGAAAATCAAAGGAGTACTGATTTGTGATAAACATAGTTAATAAAGTTGATTGTTGTGGCTGTGAAGCGTGTTACAATGCGTGCCCGAATGAAAGCATAAGAATGAAATCAGATGAAGAAGGTTTTTTGTATCCACAAGTAAATCAGGACACTTGTGTTAACTGTGGGCTTTGCGAGAAAGTATGTCCAATTAGCAATTGTGAGACAAAGAAAAATGAAAATCAGGTTGCGTATCTTCTGCAATATAAGGATGATGAAGTCTGCAAAGAAAGCACTTCTGGTGGAGCATTTACAGGAATTGCATCGTATGTAATTGAAAAGGGGGGAATTGTATTTGGAGTTGAGATGACAGAAGAATATAAAGTTAGACATACTTCAGTTGAAACAATTGAAGAACTAAAAAGATTTAGAAATTCTAAATATGTTCAAAGCCGAGTTGGTTACGCTTTTCAGCAGGTGAGGAACGAACTAAAAAGGGGCAGGATGGTCTGCTTTAGCGGAACTCCATGCCAAATTGAGGGACTGCGGCATTTCCTTGGAAAAGATTATCAGAATCTTATTCTAGTTGATGTGGTTTGTAGGGCAGTTCCATCACCTGGTGTTTGGGAAAAATATATTCAATATGAGGTTGAACAAAAAGGAAAATTGTCTTCGATTAGATTTAGAGACAAGTCACTTGGATATCAATACTCAACAATGGAGTTGAGGGCAGAAAACGGTAAAAAATATCGTGGAGGTATAGAAAGTCAACCGTGGTTAAGAATGTTTTTTTCGGGAATGATTATTAGGCCTTCATGTACTGATTGTAGGTTTAGAAGCAGATACAGAAATAGTGATTTCACGATTTGGGATTGCTTTCCAAGTTATAAATACGATAAGAGCTTTGATGAAAGAAAGGGTACAACAAGAGTGCTTATTCATTCAGAAAAGGGAAAGAAGCTATTCGCCAATATTAAGAACTGCTTTAAATATTGTGAAGTTTCAAGCGATGATGTAATACAAAATGTGACGGAGATGGTTGAATCGCCGACGTTTCATTCAAAGCGAGCGGAATTTTTTTCTGAATTTCGTATATTAGAAATGCCCCAGTTAATACAAAAATATTTCCCCATCACTTTGAAATTAGAGTTAAAGAAATATGTAAGGCTAGGACTAAATTTAGTTGACCTTGATAGGATAATAAAACGTTATATTAGAAATTAGGAAAATTCTGTTTTTCTGTGGTGGAGGGTATAACAGAATGATTTATATTTTAACATTTCTCGTATCTTCGACATTTATTTGGATAGGGACGAGGGAGTGTACAAAACGGAAAATGGAAGATGGGATGTGGGAAACAGTTAGATTGAAAAAAATACCGGTGTTAATAGGTCTTCTGCTGCCTGCATTACTTGCCTCAATGAGAGCGGTTTCGGTGGGGTCAGACGTATCGTTTTATGTCGTCCCGTTATTTAATAAAGCAATAAATTCAAATAGCTTTAGTTATTATGTAGCTATTCTTGGTGGTGACATAAACGATATTGGATATTGTTTATTGAATTACATTATCTCTCGATTCACAACAGAAATTGGGTGGCTGTTCTTTGCGACTGAACTAATTATTGTTTTTTTTACATTTGCAGGATGCTGGAAACTCAGAGGAAAAGCTTATCCATGGTTGAGTATGCTATTCTTCTATTTTTTGTTTTATAACATTACATTAAGCACTGTAAGACAGTCATGTGCTTTAGCAATTTCATTTTTTGCACTTTCCTATCTTTTTGAAAAGCAATTTAGTAAAGATGCTATTATCAAGTCTATTATCTGTGTAATGGTGGCTTGCGCTTTTCACCGAACGGCTGTTTTTGAATTTGCGATTATCCTTATAGCATATCTTGCTTTGAAAAATAAACTTAGTGTTGCGAAGTTTACGGTTGCTGCCTGTGTTGGGTGTCTGGTTGCTAGATTATTTGCGACAAGGTTTTTAACAATAGTGAGTGGAGTAATCGGTTTAGTAACTTCGAAGTACACAAATGAGTTTTTTTTGAGTACTAATACAACAGGAGCGTCTGGTTATAGAAGTATAATTATCCTTGCTGCTGTTGTGACAATATTACAATTTGCATATATGAAAAGAGAAAAAAAGGATTATTGGAAAGGCATTAATAAGGCTCTCTTTAGCTTAAATGTGTTGTATATATTTGCAATGCTGTTCTTATCTAGTTTTGCTTTTATACCAAGGCTTATGTACTATATTCAGTTTCTATGGTGTATATCATTTGCTCAGGGAACAAAACTTGTAAAAGAAGATAGTTTGAACACTTGTATAGCAACGATTCTACTATTGACAATTGCATTTTCTTTTTGGATTTTTTTCTTTGTTATTGGAAATGTTCACGGAACATATCCGTATGCGTTTAAATAAGGGAGTTCAACTATGTTTAAGTATTACATAACAAAGATTGTTAGAAAACTATTGAAGATACTCTATATATTTCCGGTGAAATGTAATAGAATTCTCTTCTATTCATTTTCTGGAAAAGATTTTTCGGATAGTCCCAGATATATTTCTGAGTTTATAGAAAACAAGAATATTGGATATGAATTAGTATGGGCGGTAAATAATCCAGAGGAATTTCAGTGGTTACTGGATCGTGGGTATAAGGTTATTAAGTACAATTCACTTGCGCATTTATACTATGGAATTACATCCAAGTATATTATCACCAATACTGGTCCGTATAAGGCTTTAGAATACCGTAAATCACAAATAATAATAAATACATGGCATGGCGGAGGTGCGTATAAAAAAACTGGAAGAGATAATCCTTATAAGGATAAGTATAAGCGACTCTACAATGAAAAATTTGGTCAATATGGTGTGAAATTGTTCTTGTCAAGCTCAAAAGCATTTACAAAGTATGCTATTAAAGGAGCTTTTGGGTATGAAGGTGAAATCGCGGAGGTTGGACTTCCAAGAAATGACATTTTGTTTAAAGTGAATGAGCATGGGAGTATTGCATTAGAAGTGAGGAGACAACTAGGAATTGATAATAATGCAAAAATTCTTCTATTTGCGCCGACTTGGAGAAATTATGAAACGGGGAAGTTTGAAAAAATAGATGTTGACGGACTTCTTAAAGCTTGTGAGGAACGTTTCGGTGGAAAGTGGGTATTCGTGTTTAGGGGACATAATCTTTCTAAGGAATCGTCACATGTAGCAAAAGAAAGCTGTTGTATAGATGCAACTAACTATTATGATATGCAAAAGCTTATGATTGCTGCAGAAGTGCTGGTAAGCGATTATTCATCTTGCATCTGGGACTTTTCCTTGATGTTCAAACCATGTTTCTTGTATGTGCCGGACCTAAAGAAGTATGATCAGACTTTTGCATTTTACACGTCAATTTATAGCTGGGGATTTAGTGTTTGTGAGTCAAATGGAGAATTGATTGCGTCAGTTAGGAGGTTTGATAGGAAATCGTACACCGATAGCGTAAAAGAGAATCATAAGCTGTTTGGCAATGCTGAAACAGGAGCTGCAATAGAGTATGTATATAAATATATTATTGAAACAAATTGATTGGATGGTGATGGAATGAGCGATGGTATTAGTATTGTAGTGCCTGTTTATAATGTGCCAGAGAAATATTTGAGAGCATGTATAGAAAGCCTAATTAATCAAACTTACAAAGTAATAGAGATTATTTTAGTAGATGATGGATCAAAAGATCAATCAGGAAGGATTTGCGATCAATATGCTAACCTGGATAGCAGGATTAAAGTCATCCATAAGCAAAACGGGGGCTTATCGGCAGCTAGAAATACAGGATATAATCATTCCAAGTATGAATGGCTGATGTTTGTAGATGGGGATGATTATGTTGATAATAATTTTTGTTATGCCATGTTAAATGCGGCGATACAGTATGATGTGGATTTGGTCATGTGTGGCATGTACAAGGACTATGGAAAAACACGTGAAAAATACACTTACTACATCCCTGCAAATGTGAAATTTGAAAAAAAAGATTGCATCTGGCTTCAAGAGCAATTGCTCCATTTTAATGGAAACATCGCTACAGCTTACTGCAAACTGATTAACAAGAAAGTATTGTCAACGTATAATATTACTCACAACGAAAACTTGCGCCAAGGAGCAGAAGGCCTTGAATTTAATATAAGGTTATTTGAAAAGATTGATTCTGCTGTTTTTATTGGGGAGTGGTTATACCATTATATATATAATGAGAACTCGATCTCGGCTAAACATGATGAAGCTAATCACGAGTATGTTTTGAAGTGTTTTAGAATGATAAAGAATCAAGTTCAAGAAAGTCACAATAAAACTGAACTTATGAAGTGGTTTGATAATAGGCTTTTGTATGTTGTAATCACAACCGCAATTAGTGGATATTTTAGCCCATCAAATAAGGAACCCTTTCGTTGCAAATGTGATAAATTTCGCAAGTATCTGAAAAATGACATGGTTGATACTGCACTAAGATCTAATAATACGCAAGGGTTGTCTAATGAAAGAAAAGTAATGCTGTTTTGCATAAAGCATAATATGTTTGCTGCCTTACAAGTATTTGCTTTTTTGAGAAATCTGCAAAAAAAAATCAAGTGATTAGGAAAGGAAGAAATTGAATATGGAAAAAATTATGGTTACACGTTCTTCTATGCCGACATTGGAAGAGTATGTTGACGAAATTAGAAGCATTTGGGATACACATTGGTTGACTAATATGGGTGAAAAGCATAATAGATTAGAAGCCGAATTGCAGAAATACCTTAAGGTCCCCAATGTTTCGCTCTTTACCAATGGACATATGGCTTTGGAGTTGGGTTTACAGGCCTTGAATTTATCGGGTGAGGTAATTACTACACCATTTACATTTGCATCAACTACACATGCAATCGTTAGAAACGGCTTGACTCCTGTTTTCTGTGATATAAATCCAGAGGATTATACAATTGATGTTACTAAGATTGAATCTTTAATTACAGATAAAACTACGGCAATTGTTCCGGTTCACGTATATGGATCGGTTTGTAATGTCGAGGAAATTGAGAAAATTGCCAATAAGTATGGCCTTAAGGTTTTATACGATGCTGCTCATGCCTTCGGAGTGCAATATAAGGGACGTGGAATTGCTTCGTATGGCGATATGTCGATTTTGAGTTTTCATGCCACGAAGGTTTATAATACTATAGAGGGTGGTGCTATATGCTACAACGATGAAGAATATAAAACGAAGCTCTATAGATTGCGTGATTTCGGCATCGCAAGTGAAGAAATTGTTGATGCAGTTGGTGCAAATGCAAAAATGAACGAATTCTGTGCAGCAATGGGCTTATGTAATCTAAAATATGTTAATCAGGAAATTGAGAAAAGAAAAGAGATTGTTAATAGATATCGTGAGAACTTAAACAATGTTGACGGGATAAAACTTTTACCGGTTCAGAAAGATGTCGTGGCAAACTATAGCTATTTTCCGATTGTGATAAACGAAAAAGACTTTGGAGCAACACGTAATGAAGTGTTTGAAAAACTAAAAGATAATAATATTTTTGCAAGAAAGTATTTTTATCCATTGACAAGCCAGTTCGATTGTTACCATGGACGGTATAATAATGCGACACCGGTTGCGTTACATATTTCCAAAAGGGTACTGACACTTCCGTTGTATGCTGACCTTTGTTTGAAAGATGTAGATACAATTTGTAGGGTGATCACCAGTTGTAAAAAATAAGAGGCAGATGTCGTGATATATCTAATTATGTGTGGACGATTGGGAAATCAACTATTTCAGTATGCCTTTGCAAGGAAGGTACAGCAGGAAACAGGTCAAGATTTAGCCATTGATTTTACGGCGATTGATCAAGTAGGAAATGCTGAGTGGAGAAATTATTTGGAGGATTACCAAGTTTCAACATATAAAATAGTGAAAAAAAATGATTACTTTCCAATTCAAAGATTTCTGTATAAGATCTTCAGAATTATTCGTCCTAAGAATGGTCTACAGAAACAATATAAGTTCGATGAGTTTATTGCAAAGTGGTTTTATAAGTGTGGAATACTGTTTTATGAATCCGATTACTTGTGCCACAAATATGATTTCTCCAAAATCAAAACAAAAAATATACTTATTAGAGGATGGTTTGAATCTGAAAAATACTTCGAAGGCATGGGGGAAATTTTACGTAAAGAATTTTTACCCCAAAATCCGTGCGCTGATGTAGATTTGGTAAGGAAACTTAAAGAAACGGAGTCTGTATGTGTGACTGTAAGGCGTGGTAATTTTACAGAGACACAATACAAGGATAAATTTCTGGTGTGTGGAATCTCATTTTATCATCGGGCAATAGAGTATATGAAGAAGATGCATCCTAATGCATTATTCTATATATGTTCAGATGATATCCAGTGGTGTAAAGATGAACTGAAATTAGACGGTAATATTATCTTTGAACCTAATAATGAAGTGTCACAAAAGTTGTATTTAATGTCATTATGTAAGCATTTTGTCATTAGCAACAGTACATTTAGTTGGTGGGCGCAATACTTGTCAAGCAATCTATCAAAAATAGTTATAGCTCCTAGTGTTTGGCGGAATACGGAATTAAAGCCTATTGATATTTTCTCGGAGAATTGGATATTGATGGATAACGATGGTAATATTGTATCTAACGGAGAGAAATAAGTATGGATCATGCCAAAACTAGAAATACAAATATTGAATTTTTAAGAATAATGTCTATATTTTCGATAATGTTTTTGCATATGTATAGACATGCCTCAGGGGGGGCGATTTTTGATTCTGGGGTTTCATTAAATCATTTGTTTCTTGTTTTATTTGGGAGTTGGGGATTGGTAGGTACTTTTTTGTTTATTATCATATCGTCCTACTTTCTTATCGATTCACAGGAATTAAAGCTTGGCAAATTGCTGAATTTGGTTCTCTGCACATCTCTATATTCGGTCGTATCCTTGTGCTTTGCGAGTGTGTATTTAGGTGATTATATCTCAATAAAGGAAATAATAAAAGCAATTTTGTCACCAGTACTAGATAATTATTGGTATATAACAGGTTACATAGTGCTGTATATGTTACATCCTATATTAAATACTGTAATAAATAAATTGACGACAATTGAACTGTCTAGAGTTGTTGTTGCAGGATTTGTACTTTGTTTTGTGTATAAGTATATCTATGTCGCAGCACCCATTGGAAATTTAGAATTGTTTTTGTCAGTTTATTTTGGAATGGCACTATTTAAGAGAGTTCAGGGGACTATCGATTATAGGAAAATTTATTTCGTTGGAAGATGTGCAGCACTAATTGTTGTGCTTTTAGGAATATTGCATATGTTGCTTTACAGTAGAATTAGCATTGTAAAATACATCTATGCACAATCCATAAGTAAGTTTAGCCCATTTATGTTAGTTATAGCTTTCGCATTGTTTTGTATGTGCATTAATAGACGCCCCTCATATAGTAAGTCAATTGGGTTCTTATCAAGGGCTGTTCTTCCTGTCTATTTGATTCATGAGAGTGACTATATTTCTTCAATTTTATGGGATTATATTTTCAAAATTGAAGAAATATATTCGAAATCGTACTTTGCTATTTTGTTTCTAGGTATTGCAGTTTTAATTTTTTCTATATGTGTCATGGTTGACTTTGCTATTAGACCCATATATGGCTTCGCAGCAAACAAGGTTGCAGAGTATACTATGCTTATAAAAGGAAACATAAAATGGAAAAATCAAATTATAAAATAAGTGTAATTGTTGCAGTTTATAATGCAGAGGATTATTTGTGCAATTGTTGCAATTCGATCTTGGCACAAACATATCGTAATATTGAATTAATACTTGTAAATGATGGGTCAGAAGATAACAGTCTGGCGATTTGTAAAAAGATTCAGGCAAGTGATAAAAGAGTTGTTGTTATTGATAAAGAAAACGGTGGATGCTATAGCGCATGGAACAAGGGACTAGATGTAGCCACGGGAGATTTCATAGGATTTGTCGATAATGATGACTATATTCAGCCTCAAATGTATGAGACGCTCTTAGACATATTGATTGAACAGGATGCTGACATATGTGCATGTAATAGGTATCGCAATGTTGATAATATAAATGATTATTGCAATATGGATTTGACAAATGAAAGAATTTGCGTCTTTTCGGGTTATGATGCTGTTGTACATCTGCTAAGCGACACACAATATATAAAGCCTGCTATGTGGGACAAACTGTATAAGAGTAGTTTGTTTGAAACATTGAGATTTCCGAATACCTTTTTTGAAGACGCGGCGATAACATATAAACTATTATACACATCTAAAAAAATCGCATATACAGAAAAACAACTCTATGCATATAGTGTTCGTGGCGGTTCTATGATTACAACACCATGGTCAAAGAAAAAAAGCGACTCATATGTGGAAATAACAAATGAAGCCATTTCCTATTTTGATGAGAGAAAAGAATATAAACTTGCTCAAGCAGCTATATATTGGCAAATTCAATTTGGAATTGAGGCTTTTGAAAGAATGTTAATGAATCCAAAGGCGACACAAGATGATTATAATGAAGTAATGACTTGCGTAAGAGCAGGATATAAGAGATTAAAACTGTCCAGCTTGGGTTTCGGATTGAAAAAATATTTGAAAAAAAAGTTAGAGTTTTTTCTATTCACTACAAACCCGCGTTTGTTATGTAAGTTAAAGAAAAAAGAATTAAGGTAAGGATATCGTTTATATGGAACGAGAAAAAGCACTAGCAAAGAATACAATTATTATCGGATTTGGTACTTTCCTGCCAAAAGTTGCTTCAATTATAACGTTGCCGATTGTGACCGGTTCTCTAACAAAGGCGGAATATGGTACCTATGATTTGTTGTTGACTTTGATTTCGTTGGTTTTACCACTGGCTACGTTACAAATACAAACAGCGGCATTTAGATTTTTGGTGCAGATACGTGAAAAAGAAGAAGAGTGTTCTCGTGTCATTACGAATATCGTCTTTTTTACCATTGTATGTTCAATCGCACCAATAATTGTGATTTTTTTCTTGATAAACAATTATGCTGGTTATACAAGAGTATTAATATGCTTGTATTTTTTATTTGATATTATTTTGCAAACATTCCAACAAATCGCACGAGGTTTGGGGAAAAATACACTATATTCTGTTAGCACTATAGTAAATGCAACAATAAATATGATGCTGATTTATATTTTGATTAATGTGTTTGATTTAGGGCTGTCAGGTGTTATAGGTGCTGTTGCCGTCGCTAATTTATGTGCGTCGCTGTTTTTATTTTATAAGTCTGGACTGGCACAGTATATTTCCTTTGAATTTATTTCAATAGATTTAACGAGGCAGATGATTGCATACGCATGGCCATTAATACCCAATAATTTATCATCATGGGTTATGACACTTTCCGATAGACTGTTGTTGTCTATGTTTTTAGGTGTCGAGGTTAACGCGGTATATGCAGTTGCAAAGAAGATTCCAAATTTACTCACTGCAGTTCAAAGCACATTTTCATTGGCATGGCAAGAAAATGCATCATTATCAGTAGAAGATAGTGATATTGATAGCTATTATAGTAGAATGTTTAGTTTGGTCTTTGACTTAGTAATTGGGTCTTGCGCAGTGCTTATTGGTATATCACCATTGCTATTTGCTTTATTGATCAGAGGAGATTATATGGAGGCATATTGTCAAATGCCGATATTGTTTATTGCATTGACATTTACAACGCTGTCTTCATATCTGGCTGGAATATATATTGCGGATAAACGCACAAAAGCAATAGGAATAACAACAACTATTGCTGCAACAATTAATTTGGGGATTGATTTGATTCTGATTCCATCGATTGGAATGTGGGCGGCATCGTTATCTACTTTGGTTGGATATTTGTTTCTTTTTATTTATCGAATTATTGATTTAAGAAAATACCATAAGCTTACTATCAATAATTTGCATATTATACTTTGGGTAGGAGTACTTGTTGCTTTTAGTATAGTCTCATTTATTAACAATACGGTATGCAATTATGTCATATTTGTTCTTGGATTGGGCACATTTGTATATTTGAATAGGAAAATAATTAGTGCAATTATGAAAAAATTGCTGAAGTAAAAATGGTAAGCAGATGTGATATCTTTGGGTCGAATTGACGCGAGGTGGAGTAATGAATATCGCAGTTATATTTGCTGGCGGTGTAGGCAGCAGAATGCATAGTAAACAAAAGCCAAAACAATTTTTGGAAATGTACAATAAACCAATTATTATTCATACTATAGAATATTTTGAAAATCATCCAATGATTGACGCAATCGCATTAGTTTGCGTTGCTGATTGGATTGATTATTGTAAATCACTTCTTTATAAGTTTCGCATTGATAAGGTCAAAGCTATTGTCCCAGGAGGAGAAACAGGACAGTTATCAATCTACAACGGGTTAAAAGCTGCTAAAGAGATTGCTGGCGATGAGAAGAGCATCGTTCTAATTCATGATGGTGTCAGGCCTTTAATAAATGATAAAGTGATTACGGACAACATTAATAGTGTGAAGGAACATGGATCGGCAATTACTACGGCTGTTGTCAAAGAAACTATTCTCGTTGTTGACCCCGAAACATCAACTATTGACTATGTGCCAAGTAGAAATAATTCTAGGGTTGCAAGAGCTCCACAGAGCTTTTGGCTTGATGATATTTTGTCGGCACATGAAAAGATGCTTACAAAGGGTATTACGAATTGCATCGACTCCTGTACGATGATGCAGGAGTGTGGGTTCAATTTGCACTTAGTTGATGGACCGGGTGAGAACATTAAAATTACAACTCCAGAAGATTTCTATACTATGCGGGCAATCTTGGAAGCAAAGGAGAATGCACAGATATATGGGTTTGATGAATGATTACATATGTGAGGCAGGAAATGATGAAACACTGCAAGAAGATTTAGACTATATAGCAAGTAGTGAAATTCCGGTTGAAGCTTTAAGAGATTCCAAAGTACTTGTTACGGGAGCAACGGGCTTGATAGGTGTATCACTTGTTAGAGCATTATTGTGTGTCAACAGAGTTAGAAATCTAAATCTTCAGGTTCTTGCTCTAATTAGAAATAAAGAAAAGGCTGAGAAAATTTATAAAGAGCTTTTGAATAGAGAAGATTTAGTTTTATTGCTTGGAGATGTTACTGAGAAAATATCTGCAAGGCAGAAGGTAGATTATATCTTTCACTGTGCAAGTGTGACTGCATCAAAAGTTATGATAAATAACCCGGTGGAAACACTGTTGACTTCTATTGACGGAACAAAGAATGTGCTCAATTTTGCAAGAGAAAGTAGTTGCAAATCGGTTGTCTATGTCTCTTCAATGGAAATGTACGGCTCATTTGCTGAAGCAAATAACAATGTCACAGAAACAGAATTGGGATATATAAATCCCCTTGCTGTTAGGAGCAACTACCCAGAAAGTAAACGACTTTGTGAAAATATGTGTGTGGCTTTCTGGTCGGAGTATGGTGTGCCAGTCAAAATCGCACGACTTTCGCAGACATTTGGTGCTGGTATCCTTTCTGGAGAAAATCGTGTTTTTGCACAGTTTGCGAGAAGCGCAATAGAAGGAAAAGACATAGTTCTTCACACAAGGGGGTTATCTGAAGGGAATTATTGCTATACCAGGGACACTATTATGGGGCTTTTCCTTATTCTTATTAAAGGTGAAAATGCAGAGGCATATAATGTTACAAATCCAGAAACACATACGACTATTGTAGATATGGCGAGAATGGTATGCCAGAAGTTTGGAAACGGAAAGATAAAAGTTGTCTTTGATATACCAGAATCGAACAAATTTGGATATGCGGCTGATACAAAGATGAAATTGAATGCGGATAAACTTAAAAACTTGGGTTGGAGACCGGAAATTGGGTTAGAAGAAGCATACAGAAGGATGATAATGGGAATGAAAAGAGAGTGTGAGGGTTGACAAAGTGAACGAAGAAAACATAATCGTTAGCAAGCAAGCAAGCAAGCAAGCAAGCAAGCAAGCAAGCAAGCAAGCAAGCAAGC
>ERZ831634.1131-NODE-1131-length-29634-cov-19.082187_pt1 | contig 29634 bp, 41 predicted proteins | sample MGYA00519953_ERZ831634 | MGnify/ENA primary metagenome ERZ831634 (study PRJEB31850, sample SAMEA3708718) | human gut metagenome | biome: human gut; feature: human-associated habitat; material: faeces | place: China | collected 2014 ... | reverse complement strand
ACCTTCTTATTATATCAAAATAAGCATAGCCTGTCACCACTGTAGTCAGCAGTTTGGACTATGCTAATATTATACCAAAGGAGATGATCGCTCAGAAGAATATATCAAAAATTCCCTTGAAATTGCCGTATATTTGTGGTACAATTAAAGAACAAGTTAAAAATATTTACGACTCCAAGATTGTCGACACCGATCTGCTCAAAATCGGTATTAATAACGGTTATCAGCAGGTGATATCGGGACCCATGGCATACATTTCGACTATAATGGTTGGATATGTTCCCAACAAAGAGTTGTACAGATTAGCAATGGACGGCAACACTGCTGCGGCAGAACAACTTGCTGCACGAACTAAAATGGACTGCATAACGCATACAATTTTTCTTGCTGGCGGAGCATTTTTAGAGCCGATAGTTAACGGATTTATGCGAATTCCGTTTGTTCAAAGGCTGATCGGAAGTATTTCAGGAGCAGTATGGGAGTTAAATAATAAGGTTATTGCGTCAAGCGAACTTTATCAGAGATATCTCCTGAGTTGCTTGACTCAATATTCAAATCCGGTCAAGCTTCTGATATTGTTGCTATTCTTTCTAAGTATGATGATGAAGCAATTGTTGCGATAAATAAGATTTTGGATAAAGACGCTGTTGCAGCTTTGATAAGAGACTATGGTGATGATGGCTTTAAAGTTGCTGTTAAGGGCGGCGATTATCTTGTCAAGCTAATTAATAACCTTGACGATGGCACAGCGAAATCGTTTGTAAAGACTGCTTCTAAATAGAAAGATAGCTTTTATGATTATTTAAAATCTTTAGATGAAAGCTATTTAAACGAGCTTGTTGCAAGTTCTAAGGCTGACATAGATAAAATCAGCAAATGGGATTATCAGCCTGATTACGAATTGTATGTAAGACATAAATCTGTTTATGATAATCCGAAATATTTTGAACAAGAAAAAGGTATTACTATTTATCCGGGAACAAACGGAGATACAAATATTAATGGCTTTGTTGACGGAATATTTGAAACGAAAACATTAGAGCCTGGTATGATTATAGACAGATATGGCAGCAATGGAACTGGTAAATACTTTTCACCGTTGGGAACACCATATAGTGAAAGAGCATTGCCTCCATATATGAAAAATGAACCATATACAAAGTATAAGGTTTTAGTATCTTTTGAAGTGAAATCTGGAGAAATAGTGCCATGGTTTGACGAAGTTGGTGGAGGAACACAATATCTATCAACTTATTCAGTTGATGAACTTAAAAAGTTTGGCTATATCGTTGAAGTTGAATAGAGAATAGGATTAAATGATGAATATTAATGAAGTTAGAAAGCTTATTTATAAACACGGAGAGAAGATTGGTTTGCCCTATGATTCCAAATTGTATCCGATTTTCTCTTCGACGGGGAAAGTTTTTAGCGATGGGGGGACAATATATATTTCAAATAATGAATATCATTATGTTATAATGGAGAGGGGCAAAGAAAATAAACATTATCGAAGCTTGGATATTAATGATATATTATATCCATTATTTGAAGGTATAGCATTTTCATTAGCGTCGAAATATGAATTAAAGAACAGAAACGAAAAGGAAGATCCTAGAAAATTGCTGTGGAGTAAGCAGCTTGAGTTATTAGGAAAAATTGATCCGCTTTTTAAAGAAAGGTGTCAAAAAGAAATCGACAGCATTTTGAAAATTGCACCTTATAAAAAGTGTAATTGACAAAAAATAGATGTATACGGGGGTTCAAGCGGGTAAAACAATTCGTTTTTCACATGACCCAACCGATATAAATTTCAAAGGAAAATCATTGTGGAATGAATGGGAATATTTAAAAAATAAATATGGGTATAAAAAAATATTCTCAGAAGGAGATTTTTGGTATGCAACCTACTAACTATGAATTCCTAGATAAAATTGCAGATGTATTTTTATCTCAAAGAGAATGTGGCAATAACAATGAATTAATAGATACAGTTTCTTTTTATGACAATAAAATGTCTTCAATCGTTTATGATTATTATCCATTTGAGGTTGAAATTAGAGATAACAACTTATATTTTTTTATCATAACAAATCGCAGTGAAAAGAAAATGCTATTTTCGTCATCGCTTAATACCGACTTTGATAAGCTTTGTGACAGTTTGATAAAATGTATAACGACAGATGTAAAAAAGCAAATTCCCAAGAAATTTTTAAAAGCAAAGGGGTTTTTATAATGAATGAAAATCAAGCAGAAATAAAAGCCCAAGCTGTTGAAACTGAAATGAAAAAATATTTTGGTAGTTTAGTTTCGGATTTTAATTTGATAGACGCTTTTTACGGCAATGGACATGAAGAATTTAGTCTGGGATTCAAGTATTGTGACTATTTTGATATGCGCTTTAATTATGGTCAAGGTGCTTGCGGATGCTGCATATGTTATGATTGGGGTGATAATAATGAGGCTATACTTATTAAAACCTCAATTGATGGTTGGTGGGAAAAAATTTCAATTCAATGGAAAAAATATTTTCATGAACTTAAAAAAGAACTGGATTTGCGTATTCCCGATGATTATTTAAAAGAATTTTATATAAATCCTAATACCGAAACAAATGTAGTGTGAACTAATGCGAATGCTACGGAACATATGGGGAAGTATGTTGGTCGATTTTAAAGTGTTGAAGGGAGAGATTGTTTTTGAATGATATAATCAGTACATTTAATGACTTGTATTATAAAATTCAAATATCTCATAATATTTGTTTGGCTGATGTAAGAAATATATGTTTGAAATCTTATAATAATTCTGTTGTCTGCGATGTTGATGGTGGCGCCCCGGAAATATATTACGAAATATTAGAGAGGGATTGTGGGCATTTTGCTGTTTTGAAAATAGAGCGAAACAGTCACGAGATTATATATGAAAGTGTTAATGCTGATTTCGCAGCAATTGCTCTTTTCCTCTTTCTTTCACGTCATCAAATAAAAAAAACTGATAATGATATTGAGATAGAAGAATTTATAAAAAAAGAAATTGCACACGGGAATATAGATTTGGCTAGACAGGTGATTGCAGAAAATTTTGGAGAAAAACAATTTCGTTTGAAAAAAACGTATTCGATAAAATTTCTGTTATTACTTTGTCTACAAATAAAATTGACATTTTTTATCATGGCAATACAATTTTATTTTGTTCAGAATTTAATAAACCAGATCTTGAACGTGGATATTTAATTGCATTTAATAAATGCCGTATGATTAATATTTATCATAAAATAATGGTGAATATTACAAATATTATTCCCGATGTTAATGAAAACGAAAATAGAAAACTTAAATATCTATTTTTAGTTGGGGCTATGGAAAAATAAGTATATCAAGTATAATAACGCATACATTTTTTCTTGCTGGCGGAGCATTTTTAGAGCCGATAGCTAACGTATTCATGCGAATGTATCATAGTTATTTTATTTCTTGATTTTTTTAGCTTAATGATATTGGGAGGGCATTGAGTTTATCTTAGTGTCCTGCTCGCTTTTCAATGCAAAAAAATATCCCCTCCAAAGCATTTGCCTTGAAGGGGGTAACTATATGCGTTTTACTGTGGCTTCTTAACGTCTGTCATGACTTCTTTAAGTCCTGTTGCAAGACCTGCAATACCCTGTATCTCACTTGGTATAATGATCTTTGTAGCCTTGCCGTCTGCTGCCTTAGCAAATGCTTCAAGGCTCTTGAGCTGGATTACCTGCTCGTTAGGGTTAGCAGCATTCAGCTTGACGATACTCTCGGCAATCGCCTTCTGTACCATGTCGATAGCTTGCGCTTCACCTTCTGCCTCAAGTATCTTCTGCTCCTTGACAGCGTCTGCACGAAGTATCATAGACTGCTTCTCAGCTTCGGCTGCAAGTATCTGTGACTCCTTGTCTGCCTGTGCTCTGAGTATCTTAGATTCTTTCTCACCCTCTGCAACAAGTACCTGAGATTTCTTCTCAGCCTCTGCCTGAATGACCTTTTCACGTCTTTCACGGTCAGCTTTCATCTGCTTTTCCATTGCGTCCTGAATTTCTCTTGGCGGAAGAATATTCTTAAGCTCAACTCTCTGCACCTTGATGCCCCACCTATCTGTGGCTTCATCAAGAATTGCTGTGATCCTTGTGTTGATAATGTCACGGGAAGTGAGCGTAGCCTCAAGATCAAGATCACCAACAATGTTTCTGAGTGTTGTTGCCGTCAGATTTTCAATAGCTGAGATAGGTCTCTCAACGCCGTATGTGAACTGCATTGCGTTTGTTATCTGGAAGAACACAACAGTGTCTATCTGCATTGTTACGTTATCCTTTGTGATAACTGACTGTGGCTTGAAGTCAACTACCTGCTCTTTGATAGATACTCTTTTTGCAACTCGGTCGATAAAAGGTACTTTTACGTGAAGTCCCGTTCCCCATGCCGCATGAAAAGCTCCAAGTCTTTCAACTACAAATACATATGCCTGCGGTACTATCTTGATGTTGCTGATAACAATGATTATAAGCAATACGATGATAGCAAGTACGATATAAATTCCAGGTTCCATTATATGCCTCCTAAAAAATAAGTTTATGTAAGCTGTTACTTTTCTTCTGAAACTATCAGCTTTGCACCGTCAATACGCACTACCTTCACTGGTGTGCCTTCTGAGATCTTTGAGCCGTCCTCAGTTCTTGCTGCCCAATCTGTGCCATCAAGAGTGACCCTGCCTTTGTTCACAGAGTTATCTATAGGCTCAATAACTATTGCAGTTTTTCCCACATCAAGCTCGTAATTTGTTGCAACTGTCTTGTTCTGGAGCTTCTTGACCACAGGTCTTGTAAGCAAAAGAAGTATGATCGAGCTTACGACGAATACGATGCACTGTGTAAGGAAAGAAAGCTTAGCTATGGCACAAAACATCGCAATAAGCGCTGCTATAGCAAGCCATATAGACACAAGTGCCGTTCCTGTTGCGACCTCGCATACAACAAAGAACACGAAAGCTAAAGCCCAAAAAACTATTTTGAGTGTAGCAATTGTCATATGATACCCCCTGTTCCTCTCATTTATTTAAGATTTATTATAACATATTATTTTAAAATTTACAATAGCTAAGACACAATATTTTTGCTTTTTTAACTTTAATCTTCAATGATTTTACATTGACCGTACCATATTTTATTAGCAGTACTCTAATATATACATGTTGATGCTACTACATAAAGAAAAAAAGTGTTTCTAAAAGATAGTTATATAAAAAATTTACAGTAAAAGCGGTAACCCGCCGGAGGTAACCGCTTTTACTATTTGTGTAATTATACGTTGTCACTGAAATAAACATCATACCAAACAAGGAATGAGAACACTGTCCAGATCTTTCTAGAATAATCATACTTGCCTGCACGATGATCGTCAAGAAGCTGTACAAGCTTATCTGTGTGGAAGAACTGTGCCGACTGAGGAGAAGTAAACTTATCCTTTACTATATTATAATACTTATCTTCTTTTAGCCATACCCTGATAGGAACAGGGAAGCCGAGCTTCTTTTTCTTAGCTGTCTGTGGAGGGCAAGCCTGAAGTGCAGCAAGACGCATTGCATACTTCGTTTCAGTTTCAGTAACTCTGTCTTTTACAGGTATCTGCTCTGCAAGCTCCATTACCTTTCTGTCAAGGAACGGTACACGAAGCTCTAGGGAGTGAGCCATGCTCATTTTATCCGCCTTAAGAAGAATATCGCCTGTCATCCAAAGGTGCAGGTCAATGTACTGCATCTGCGTTACCTGATCCTGATCTCTTACCTTATCGTAGAAAGGCTTTGTGATAGCCATAGCGTCAGGAGCGTTTGTTTTTATGCTCAGAATGTCCTTACGCTCTTTTTCAGAGAAGATGTATGCGTTACCAATAAATCTCTCGTCAAGGTCCTTAGAACCTCTTATAAGATAGTTTATGCCGTGCTTGTGAGGCAGTTTCTCAGCAACTGCACCAACAGCCTTTCTGATAGGTCTTGGTATCTTGAAGTAGCTTGCCATATCAGCAGGGTTGTGATAGATGTTGTATCCACCGAATATTTCGTCTGCACCCTCGCCTGAAAGCACTGCCTTGACCTTTTCAGAAGCTATTTGACATACGAAGAACAGAGCCACAGCCGCAGGGTCTGCAAGAGGTTCGTCCATGTGATATTGTATTTTTGAAAGGCTGTTCCAGTATTCCTCAGGAGAAATGACTTTGGAGAAGTTCTCCTTATTGATATACTTTGAAAATTCCTTAGCATAACCTATCTCGTTGTACTTTTCGTCCTCGCCAAAGCCTACAGTAAAGGTCTTGTCAACGTTGGCAACAGCGGCAACATAGCTTGAGTCAACACCGCTTGAAAGGAAAGAACCTACCTCAACGTCAGCGAATTTGTGTACCTCAACAGAGTTCTTGAAAGTGTCGGATATCCTATTCACCCAATCTTCAAGAGAAGGGCCATTGTCAGCGTGGAATTTAACTTCCCAATATCTTCTTACGTTCATCTCGCCGTTCTTGTATGTAAAGCAGTGAGCGGCAGGGAGCTTGTAAACATTTTTGAAGAAAGTTTCTGTTGTAGGAGAATACTGGAATGTGAGATAAGTTTCAAGAACGTCAGTGTTAAGCTCCTTCTTAAAATGAGGGTGGTCAAGAAAACTCTTTATCTCAGAACCCCACATAAGAGTTTCGCCCATTTTTGCGTAGTAAAGAGGCTTGATACCGAAGAAATCTCTTGCACCGAAAACCTCGTTTGTGTTCTTGTTGAAGATAACGAATGCAAACATACCTCTCAGCTTGTCGAGCATATCCTCGCCCCACTGCTCATAGCCGTGGATAAGCACCTCTGAGTCGGTCTGTGTATAGAACTTATGACCAGACGCTACAAGCTCCTCACGGAGATCCTTGTAGTTGTATATCTCACCGTTGAATGTAAGTACCAACGACTTATCTTCATTGAAGATAGGCTGGCTACCTTGATCTGAAAGGTCGATGATCGAAAGTCGGCGGAAACCCATTGCGATCTGCTCGTCAACATATTTTCCGTCAGAGTCAGGACCTCTATGTTTTATTCTATCCATCATTTTTCCAAGAACTATGGAAGCGTCATTGATTTTATTTGTAAATCCAACAAAACCGCACATATAAAAGCCTCATTTCTGTTAAATCAAATTGCCTGTATCTTAGTTAATACGGCCGCCTGTCGCCTAGTGAACGTCAAGCAATATAATACTTATTATACACTATATGCGGCTTTTTTGCAAGGGGTAAAAACAAAAATTAAACAATAAAAGAAATTGTCTTTTGTGCATTTATCACATGGCAGTGTGTATGGTATAAAAATATCTGCGATTTTGTCATTTTGGCTTGAAAAAGGCAGAGGGATATAGTATAATGGTATTAAAATCATATTTTGGAGAAGATCTTATGAACGATAACAAAAAGAAGAAAAATGGTTATAGATTGGATATTGTGTTGATAGTGAGTTTTTTTGTAATGCTGATTTCTTTCTGTGCCTACATGATGAATACTACTCTCGAAGAGGTACTTGAAAATGAAACAGGTAGCTCTGTAGTTACTCATGATTACACTTATGAGAGTGCTGAGAGCAGTTCAGCAACATAGTGCAAAATCCGAAAGCTTGACAAGTTAAAATGATTTACATGCTTGCTACATTCGCCTATTTACGACATTTCAGAGGCACGGAGCAGCACTTGAAAATGCATAAGACGACAAGTTAGCACGCTTTACAGCATCAAGAACTAAACCGTATTGCATTATGTGTTGTAAAGTTCGATTACATTACAGATAAAAGCATTTTACTTTACACCTAAAATCAATATCTGACGAAAATGTGACTTTGTGCATTTAATACAAATAACAAAGTCACATTTTGTTGTATAACGCCTTGACTTTGCGTCACTTATACTATATACTTGTATTAAGCACTGCTTTTTATACAATATGTTGTGATTTGCGGTGCGAGTTGTGAGAATATAAAAAATATAAGGATAAATTGGGAAAATCGGAGGCGGTATTGTGATAATCAAGATAAAAAAGCGTGACGGACGTACTGTAACTTTCAATATTGAGAAAATAGCTGGCGCTATATACAAGGCGGCTCAGTCTGTGGGCAAGGATAACTATGAGGAAGCTTTGGAGCTTTCGGGTAAAGTTGTTGATAAGCTTATGGAAAAACACCTTGATATGCCTACTGTTGAAGAGATTCAAGATTGCGTTGAGCGTGTACTTATCGAGGAAGGCATGGCTGATACTGCAAAAAGTTACATACTCTACCGCTCAAACAGGACTCGTGCAAGAGAAATGAATACCCGTCTTATGAAAGTTTATGAGGATCTTACTTTCCAATCAGCGAAAGATAACGATTTGAAGCGTGAGAATGCTAATATAGACGGCGATACCGCAATGGGTACAATGCTTAAATACGGATCTGTGGGTGCAAAGGAGTTCAATGAGATGTATGTTCTTGCTCCTGAGCATTCAAAGGCTCATCAGGAGGGCGATATCCACATTCATGACCTTGATTTTTATACACTGACCACCACTTGCACTCAGATAGACCTTACAAAGCTTTTTGATAAGGGATTTTCTACAGGTCATGGTTTTTTGCGTACACCAAATGATATACAAAGCTATGCGGCGCTTGCTTGTATTGCTATCCAATCAAATCAGAACGACCAACACGGTGGTCAATCTCTTCCTAAATTCGATTATGATATGGCTGAGGGCGTAAGAAAGACGTTCAGACACCGCTATCGTGATAATATCGGCAGGGGTCTTGCTCTCCTTGGTGAAGTTTCTGATGCTCAGAGCATTGCAAAGAAAATAACTGAAATGCTTGACGAGCAGGGTTTAAAGGTTACTCTCGCCAATGATAACGGCTATCAAGAGGCTGAAGCACAGTTTCTTGTGAATTTTGTTGACGCACCTATAGTGAAGAAGATACAGAGTTTTGCATATAAAAACTCTTTGAAAGAAACTGACAGAGCCACATATCAGGCAATGGAAGCGCTTATCCATAATCTTAATACCATGAACTCCCGTGCAGGTGCTCAAACGCCTTTCAGCTCCATAAATTATGGTACTGATACTTCTATCGAGGGCAGACTTGTTATAAAGAATATTCTTCTTGCAGAGGAAGCAGGACTTGGCAATGGTGAAACGCCTATTTTTCCTATACATATTTTCAAGATAAAAGAGGGCGTGAACTTTGATCCTGATGACCCGAACTATGACCTTTTCAAGCTCGCCTGCCGTGTATCAGCGAAGCGTCTTTTCCCGAATTTTTCATTTATCGACGCTCCTTTCAATCTACAGTATTACAAAGAGGGCAATCCTGACACTGAGATAGCTTACATGGGTTGCCGTACAAGAGTTATCGGTAACGCATATGACCCTACTCGTGAGATAGTGACAGGCAGGGGAAATCTCTCTTTTACTACCATTAATCTCCCTAGACTTGGCATAAAAGCACAGCGTAATATCGGTGCTTTCTTTGACAGCCTTGATGAGCTTATGGATCTTTGTATCGACCAGCTTATGCACAGATTTAAGATACAGTGTTCAAAGCATGTGAGAAATTATCCGTTCCTCATGGGTCAGGGCATATGGCTCGATTCAGAGAAGCTTACGGCTGACGATACGCTTGAAGAAGTGCTAAAGCATGGCACGCTTTCAGTGGGCTTTATCGGTCTTGCTGAGTGTCTTAAAGTGCTTACTGGCAAGCACCATGGTGAAAGTGAAGAAGCAAGAGAGCTTGGCTTGGAGATAATCTCACGTATGAGAGCAAGAATGGACGAGGAAACAAAGCGTACTGGTCTTAACTTCTCGTTACTTGCAACACCTGCTGAGGGACTTTCTGGCAGATTTGTTAAAATGGATAGAGAACGTTATGGCGAGATAGCAGGAGTTACGGACAGAGAATATTATACTAATTCTTTCCATGTGCCTGTTTACTATCCGATAACAGCGTTTGAGAAACTTAAAATAGAAGCTCCTTACCATGCTCTTACAAATGCAGGCCATATAAGCTATATCGAGCTTGACGGTGATCCGCTGAACAATCTTTCTGCATTCGAGAAAGTCGTAAGATATATGAAAGAAGTTGGCATAGGCTACGGCTCAATAAACCACCCTGTTGACCGTGATCCTGTTTGCGGATATACTGGAATAATAGGTGACAAATGCCCGAAGTGCGGACGCTCTGAGGCGGAGCATAGTAAGGTGATACATGAGAGGATACCTCGTGCAAAAGCCTGCTGTGAGGGTGACAATTAGCCATGGAGCTTAGGATAGCAGGCACAGTCGGTGAATCTATCGTAGACGGACCGGGTTTTAGGTACACTATTTTTACGCAGGGCTGTCCACACGGCTGTGAGGGTTGTCACAATCCGCAGACACATGATTTTAATGGTGGCATTGTCGTTGACACAGACCAGCTTTACAATGAGATAATAAAAGACCCGCTTCTTGACGGTGTGACGTTCAGTGGCGGTGAGCCTTTCTGTCAGTGCAAACCGTTAGCAGAGCTTGCAGTAAAGATAAAAGCGTTCCATGGCTTTCCGCTGAATGTTATTTCATTCACAGGCTATACTTATGAATATCTTATTGCAAACGCTAACGCTGAAAACGGCTATATGGAGCTTCTATGTCAGCTTGATTATCTTGTTGACGGACCATTCATTCTATCGCAGCGAAGCCTTGAGTTGAAATTTATGGGCAGTAGAAATCAACGCTTCATCGACGTGCAGAAGTCTTTAAATGAGGGTTGTGCGGTGGTTATAGAGCCTTATTGATTTTTACTATTTGGAAAATGAAAAAACGCTGAGTGAAATTGTTTTTCACTCAGCGTTTTTATGTGACAATTATTTATTTGTTAGGCTCTATTACCTCAACATCTTTTGGGTCGAGAGTTTCTGCATTATCAGCCTCGGCTGCTCTCTTTACTGCTTCTTCCTGTGACTTTTTCAAAGCTTCCTGTATGTCCTCGCCAAGAAAATCAGGGAGTGACATTCCTGCTTGCTTGAACAGATCGTTCAGCGGAGGAACTGACTGCATAAGTCCGCTTAGAAAGTTTGCTGTCGAGCCTTTTCCGTCTGCACCTGCGCCTGTATCCCACACGGTTATCTTGTCTATCTTAATGTTCTTGATAGCTTCTACCTGAATAGAGATAAGTTCTTCAAGCTTGTCAGCAACTATGAGTTTGACGGCTGCATTAGCGTCTCCGCCTGCTGCTTCAACAAGCTTTCTCATACCCTCTGCCTGCTTTGTGAGTATTTCCTGATTACCCTTTGCTTCAGCTTCCATTTTTGCAAAGATAGCATCGGCCTCACCCTTTGCTTTACGTCTTACTACCTCAGCCTGTGCTTCAGCTTCGATCTCGGCCTGCTGCTTTGAGATCTGAGCCTTTACGATAACATCGGCGGTCTGTGTAGCCTTTTCAAGTTCGGCTCTCGTCTGCTCGGCGGATTGCTGAGCTATGTAAGCTTCCTGCTTTGCCTTTGCTGCCTGAACAGCTTCGGCGGCTGTAGCCTGTCTGAGAGCTTCCGCTTCACGCTCACGTCTGAGGGCTTCTGACTGTGCAACCTCTATCTTGGCCTGGTTCTCACCGTCGATAGCAGAAGCGTTTGCAGCAGCAACTTGGATACGCTGGTCTTTCTGAGCGTTTGCCTGACCGATCTCACCGTCTCTGTGTTTTTCGGCAAATGACTTCTTAGCGTCATTGATGGCCTTTGCAGCAGCTTCTTTACCGAGAGCTTCCAGATATCCAGACTCGTCTGTGATATCCGTTACGTTTACGTTGATAAGCTTAAGACCTATCTTTTTAAGCTCTATCTCAACATTGTTTGATACCGCGAGCAGAAATTTATCTCTGTCCGAGTTTATTTCCTCGATATCCATGGTGGCAATTATAAGTCTGAGCTGACCGAATATGATATCCTTTGCAAGCTCCTGTATCTCAATGAGTTTAAGACCGAGAAGTCTTTCAGCAGCGTTCTGCATAACGCCTGGTTCTGTCGAGATACCAACAGTAAATCTTGACGGAACATCAATTCTGATGTTCTGCTTTGAAAGAGCGTTTTTTAGATCCACATTTATGGATATAGGAGTAAGATCCATATACTCATAAGATTGGATTATTGGCACGATAAATGCCGCACCGCCGTGGATACATCTTGCGCTTCTTGCTTGACCGTTCTTGTCTGTTCCTACTTTACCATAGATAACAAGCACCTTATCAGACGGACATTTTCTGTAGCGTGACAGTATCGCCATAATTGCCGCAAAAAGCACAACGACTATCACGCAGATGATGATTACTGGTTCCATAATTTTTCCTCCCACACAAATAATATTATAATAACCTCAAGACGGGTCATTTCACAGAATCGTTATATTTAGAACCCCTTTGTTCTATCAATTCTTTTATTTTTCTATTACGACAGTATCTCCTTGCAAATCGATAATACGAACCTGAGTTCCTGTCTTTATAAGCTCATCGCCATTGTTTATTGCAGTGACTTCTCTTAGCTGTCCGTTTATCATAACATTCACTTTACCAAGCCCATGGTCTTTAGGTGGGCAGGGGATATAAACAGTAGCAGTTTCTCCTATAGCATTTTTATAATCAGCCGTACCGTTTTCAGCAAGTCTTGCAGAAAGTTGAACTATCTTTGCTACAAGAAGCATGGTCGCCAGACCCAGAACAAAGCCGATAACTGTAGACAGTGCTGGATAAACACCTGAACTTACAAGAACGATAGATGACCAGCTAAACACAGTGAAAAAAGCAACTATGGTCTGAAGCGTGAACATTCTCATAGAAGCAAAATCTGCAGGGTTTCCGCCGTCTACGTTGTGGTCACAGCCGATATCATGTGTACAGTGACCAATATCCACATCTCCGTGACCGCTGATGTTGGTATCAACATCAAGATCAAGACCTGACGTGTCGCTGAAATCGTGACCGCTTCCACCGTCATGAAAACCGAACATAGAAAGCAAAGTCTGCACAAGCAGTATAAGCGTTGACGGAAACGCTATACAATACAGCACTTTAAGTAAAAGCGACAAACCGTCCCACCATTCATTCATATAGCTTACACCTCCAATGTAAATATTATTTACGTTTATTATATACTCTTTTATCTTATTTGTCAATAGATTTTCAACAATAATTAAAATTATTTTTAGATATGGCATAGCACAAAAAAATTGTAAATTTTTCGTTAAACACTTGAAATCTGTTTTACTATCTGCTATCATATAAGTAAATGAAATTTACAGTAAATAAAGTGAGGCGATATAATGGAGAAAAATACTCTCGGCAAGAGGATAAAAGAGGCAAGGCTTGCAAAGAAAATGACTCAAAGCGAGGTAGTGGGTGATTTTATAACCCGCAATATGCTTAGTCAGATAGAGAGCGGCTCAGCAACGCCGTCGGTAAAGACCCTTGAATACCTCTGCAAGGTGTTGGAGATAGAGCCTAATACCCTTCTGCCTGATGAAAACGACTCCAAAAATGCCCCTGACGCAGAGGGCTATATCAGTATACGGACAGAATTTATAAACAAGAACTATAAGGCTGTTATAGAGTATGACGCTGATGACGAATTTTCAGATGAGATATGTGCGCTTAAGGCGAAAGCTTGCCTTATGGTGGCTAGGGAGTATTCAGGCTCTGACAGTGCCACGGATCTTCAAAAGGCAATAGACCTTGCCAAGCAGGCTTCTGAACTTTCAAAGCGTGGTATTTTTGCAGATGAAAGCGTTAAAAACAAGGCTGACGAGCTTTTGAAAGCTAACGCTAAGCGTCTTAGCGACTATTACAGAAGTCTTTTGTAGGGGACAGTCATGGAATTTGTTATCATAGCCACGGTTGTTCTTGTGCTTGCCATGTGTCTTGGCGCAGACTTTGTTATAGTTCCTATAATGTTCATAGTTTTTCTTGTTATCCTGCTACTGGCTATTTTTGGTTTCTTTGTATACTCTGCTGTAAAACTTACTGGAACGAAAAGCGTGAAAGGAAAGTTTGTGCGTTTCGGCAGGGCAGAGGGCAAGAAATTTGATACAGCGTTTTACAAGGTTAGTGATAGTGAGTATCCAAACGTATTCCCATATGAGGTAGTAATGCGCTCAAAGATATACATACCCGATAAGGTCTGTAGGCTCAGATATGACGGCAAAAGAAATGAAGTTTTTGACCTGAATGCAGTTTGCTGTGTGATATTTGGACTTGTTCTTAGCAGCGTATCGGCGGTGATGATGATATTTTTTCTACTAACAGTGATAGGCGTGAATTGAATGATTTTAGGCAGCAGGTTAGCTTGCTGCCTTTTTTGTGCATTTAAAATGGCAATAGTGGGTGATTTAAAATAAAATGTTGACTTGTAGGCTTTTTAATGGTATAATATAAAAAATATGTGGAAAGGATCATATATGATGAGAGTTGAGCTTATTACCCATACACCTGAGCCTGAAAAGGTGGTTGCTACTGCTGCAAAACTTTGCTATTCAAGCAGTGATATCGCCTCGCTTAGAGAGGGTCTTACGGAAGAAAAAACAAAGAGCTTTATTGAAAGGCTCGTGTCTATTGGTCACGAAAGCCCTATGGAACACGTTTCTTTTACTTTTGGCATAGAGGGGATATCCCGTGCCTGCTCTCATCAGTTGGTAAGACACAGAATTGCGTCTTACTCTCAAAAAAGCCAGCGTTATGTAAATGAAAGCGGCTTTGAGTTTATCACGCCACCATCAATAGAGGCTGTGCCAGAAGCAAAGGCTGAATTTGACAAGCAAATGGATCAGCTACTTGAGTGTTATAATAAGATTGCCGACATACTTACAAATACACATGAAAAAGCGTTTTTGGAGCAGGGTATGTCTGAAAAGGACGCACTTAACAAGGCTAAGAAAAAAGCCTATGAGGACGCAAGATTTGTTCTTCCAAACGCTTGTGAAACAAAGATAGTTGTGACAATGAACGTCAGAACACTGTTTAATTTCTTCCAGCATAGATGCTGTAACAGAGCACAATGGGAGATAAAGGCTGTGGCTGATGAAATGCTCAGACTTTGCAAGCAGGTCGCTCCTGAGCTTTTCAAGAACGCAGGTCCGTCATGTGTAATGAAAGGCAAGTGTCCGGAGGGCGCAATGAGCTGCGGAAAAATGGCTGAAGTAAAGAAAATTTACGGAGAAATGAATAATGTTGAATAGATCTGGACTTGTAGTTCTTGAGGGACTTGATGGAAGTGGAAAATCAACTCAGTTTGAAATGCTTTCAGCTTATTTCAGTGAAAACGGTATAAAGTATAAGGCTATTAGCTTTCCTGATTATGATAATCCCTCGTCTGCTCTTGTAAAAATGTATCTGAACGGTGAGATAGGCAAAACACCTGCTGACGTGAATGCCTACGCAGCTTCAAGCTTTTACGCTGTTGACAGATACGCTTGCTACAAACAATTTTGGGAGCATGACTATAAAGAGGGAAGTCTTGTACTTGCAGCGAGATATGTTACGTCAAACTGCATTTATCAGATGACAAAACTGCCGAAAGAGCAGTGGGAAGATTTTATAGGCTGGCTTGAAGATTACGAGTATGACAAGCTTGGGCTTCCAAGACCTGACAAGGTGATATTCTTGGATATGCCGATAGAGATATCTCAAAAGCTGATGTCGGGAAGATACGGCGGAGATGAAAGCAAAAAGGATATCCATGAAGCAAATGTGGAGTATCTGAAAAAATGCCGTGAAGCCGCTTTGTTTACCGCTGAGAAACAGGATTGGGATATTATTCCTTGCAGCGACGGAAGTGAGCCTTATACAAAAGATAAGATTTTCGGAGATGTTCTGGGGTTAATCAATAGAAAGTAATGTGTGTTTAATGTTTGATTTCAGAAAAATAAGTTTTGAGGACAAAGAATGGATAACCAAGTGTCTTGCAGTATCAGATTTCAGAGGAGCAGAATATTGCTTTGCAAATAATATGGCGTGGCAAAGACTTAATGACACTGTAATAACACATCATGGTGATTTTTATATAAGCTGTTCCTTTGTGGACGGTCAGCCGTATTTTACATTTCCTGCGGGCGTTAAAATAGACGTTGAGGGCAAAGAAAAATATATCAGGCTTTTTGATGAGCTTAAAGAATATGTTTCCGCCCAGGGAAAGCCGCTTATCGTATCTTCTGTAACAGATGATAACCTAAGCTGGATAAAAGAATATTATGGTGATAAAATCATCTGCGAGTATGATAGGGACAGTTCAGACTATATTTACAATGCTTCCGACCTTATCGAGCTTAAAGGCAAAAAGTATCACGGCAAGCGTAACCACATAAAGCGTTTCATGGACGAGCCTTGGGAATACAGAGAGCTTACTGATAAGGAAATAGACAGTTGTATTGAATTTTCGGCTGAGTTTTATAATAAGAACGACAACGCTGACGATCCTTCGGCAGTGGTTGAGCAATATGCTATTGATCTTTTTCTTACGAATATGGATAGGCTCGGACTTAAAGGCGCTGTGCTTTACAGAAATGATAAAATGACAGGCTTTACGGTTGGTGAACAAATAAATTCGGATACCTTTGTGGTGCATATAGAAAAAGCACTCGCTGACGTTCAGGGTGCATATCCTATGCTGTGTAGTCAGTTTGCGTCGCATAACGCAAAGGGTCTCAGCTTCATCAACAGGGAAGAGGATCTAGGAATAGAGGGTCTTAGAAAGTCAAAGCTTTCTTATAATCCTGCTTTTCTTTTGAATAAAAATGTAATTACTTTCAGATGATCGAAAGGAGTCATTTGTTATGGTTTATGTATTTCTTGCCAATGGTTTTGAGGAAATGGAGGCTCTTGCCCCTGTGGATCTGCTCAGACGAGCAGGCGTTGAAGTTTTTACTGTAGGTGTAGGCTCTGATATGATAGTCAGCTCACACAACATTCCTGTCAAGACCGATACAACAGTGGATAAGATAGTTCTTAATGACGAGCTCGAAATGATAGTTCTCCCAGGTGGTATGCCGGGTACTTTAAATCTTGAAGCAAGCCCTGATGTGCTTGGTGCGGTTGATTACTGTGCTGATAATAACAGATACATTGCGGCGATATGTGCCGCTCCGTCCATAATCGGTCATAAGGGTCTTCTTGACGGCAGATATGCAACTTGTTTTCCAGGCTATGAGAAAGATCTTAAAGGTGCGATACATTCTGCCAGACTTGTGGCTGTTGACGGTAAGTTCATCACTGCAAAGGGCGCAGGCTGCAGCATGAAGTTTGCACTCAAGCTTGTAGAGCTTCTTGTTTCAAAAGAAAAGGCAGAAGCCCTTGAATCAGGTATGCAGAGCAAATGACAGATAAAAAAGCTTTAAGAAAGCATTTCAAAGAGATACGTCTTAGTATGTCTGCGGAAGAAAGAAAACAGGCAGATGTGGCTGTTCAGAAAGCTTTCCTTGACAGCGAGGAGTATAAAAGCTGCACAACTGTGCTTGCATATGTTTCCTCTGATATTGAAGTGTCTACGGCGGAGATAGTAATAAAGGCGCTAAAGAGCAAGATAGTGCTATGCCCGAGATGTGAAAAAAGCGGCAATATTATGTATTTTTACAGAATAAACAGCACCTATGATCTCAAAGAGGGTAGGTTTGGCATTTTTGAGCCTGATGAAAGTTGTGAGAAATACTGCGTTTTTGACAATGCATTGTGTATCGTGCCTGCGCTTTCGTATGATAAAGACGGATACAGGCTTGGCTTTGGTATGGGCTTTTATGACAGATTTTTGGCTGATTATAATGGCATGAAGCTAGGTTTATGTTACGATAACTGTATGTCAGAAAGTTTTTGGCATGACGGCTATGATATCTCTGTAGATAAGGTATTTACTGATAAGGATATATATACTATAAACACAAAGGAAAGGAAGTAAATAATGGACGATCTGAATTTTAATGTTGACGATATAATAAATGATGTCAACGCCAAGATAAAGTCTGCCGAGAAAAATGAAGCGGACGAAGAAAGCGTTGAAGCAGAGCCTATCGCTGACACTGAGAACAGTTCCGAAGCCTGTGAACAGGCAGATAATACTGACGAGAAACCACAGGAAACTCCAGAAGCGACCGATGACAAGCCTGAACCTATCCTAGCTTTTCACGAGGACAAGTCAGAGGAAGACAAAAGCGAGGAAGACGAGGATAAAGAGCCTGAGAAGCCCGAAAAGCAAGAAAAAAAGTCAAAAAGCGGCAAGAAGAAAAAGAAAAAAAGAAAGAAAAGCAAGGTGAATAATTCGGTGTTTGGCGGAATTATACTTGTTATAGTAATTCTTACAGTCTCTTTAGTGCTTGCAGTGGGCGGCATTTCTATTGGCATGGAGTATTATGGTATCGGAAAAACTGACGAGGATATCAGATTTAATATCCCTGCAGGCTCAACAAACAGTGAGATAGCTGATATACTTGTAAATGAGGGAGTTATAAAGAACAAAAAGCTGTTTATGCTTGCTTTGAAATTTGAAAAGCCCGCAGCTATATATCCTGGTGATATCACACTTCAGCCATCAAGCGGATATTCTGAAATAATCGAAAAACTTTCACAAATGAGAGAGTCATACAAGACTGTAAGCATTACATTCACAGAGGGAGAAAATCTTCTTGACATAGCTAAAAAGCTTGAAGATAATGAGGTCTGCACTGCTGACGACTTCCTGTTTGAATTCAATAAAAATCAAGGCTTTGACTTTGAAAATGATGTTGATGATAACGGCGATATGTTCTATCGCATGGAAGGCTATTTCTATCCTGATACATATGAGTTTTATGTGAATGACAGCGCAGGAAACGTTACCAAGAAGCTTAGAGAGCAGTTTGAAAAGAAATACGAAACTGTCAAAGCTAAGATCAAAAATTCCGGTATGTCACTTAACGAAGTTATGACCCTTGCTTCTATCGTTCAGCTTGAAGCCGCTTCTGAGGACGAAATGCCAAAGGTAGCTTCGGTATTCCTGAACAGACTAGATGACCCTGACACCTATCCTATGCTCCAGTCTGATACAACAACAAATTATATTAAGAATGTTATAAAGACCGAGGCTGACAACACAGCTTCTATCGAGCATTATACCGAGTGTTATGATACCTATAAGTGCAAGGGCTTGCCGGCAGGACCAATATGCAACCCTGGTATGGCTGCAATAAACGCTGTTCTTGAGCCTAAGAAGACTGATTACTATTACTTCTGTAACAATCTTAAGACGGGCGAAACATTCTATGCAAAGACACTTGACGAGCATGAGGAAAATCTTGTTAAGGCTGGACTTGCAAAGAAAAAGTAATAAAGGATTGAAATTTTAATGACTGAAAATAATTTGCTTGAAGTTCTTGCTCCTGTGGGAGATATGGAACGTCTGTATGCGGCGCTGGATTTTGGTGCTGATGCAGTTTATCTTGGAGGTACGGCTTTCGGAATGAGAGCCGCCTCTGCAAGCTTTGACGCTGAGCTTCTGAAAGAAGCCTGTGACGAGGCTCACAGCAGGGGTAAGCGTGTGTATCTGACCTGCAATACGCTTCCTCATAATGACGAGATAGTGCATTTAGAGCAGTTTGTGAATGACGCTCTTGCGGCAGGCGTTGACGCTATGATAGCCAACGATATCGGTGTTTTCTCACTGATAAAAAAATATGCACCTGATATGGAGATCCATGTTTCCACACAGGCTGGTATAGTAAATTATGTTACTGCAAATGAATTTTATAACATGGGTGCTAAGAGGGTAGTGCTTGCAAGAGAGCTTTCTCTCGAGGAGATCGCCGAAATAAGAGCAAAGACCCCTAAAGATCTTGAAATTGAGTGCTTTGTACATGGTGCAATGTGCGTAAGTTTTTCAGGCAGATGTTTGCTTTCCCAGTACCTTGTAAACCGTGACGCAAATCGTGGCGAGTGCGCACAGCCTTGCCGCTGGGGATACCACCTTATGGAAGAAAAGCGCACCAATGAGTTTTATCCTGTTTTTGAGGACGAAAAAGGAACTTATATCCTCAACGCCAAGGATATGTGTATGCTCAACCACATTGATAAGCTTGCAGAGGCAGGCGTGAACAGCTTTAAGATCGAGGGCAGAGCTAAATCTTCGTATTATGTGTCCGTTATCACAAATGCCTACAGAAAGGCTATGGATATCTATAAGTCTGATCCGAAGCATTTTGAGTTGCCACAGTGGCTTAAGGACGAAGTTTTCAAGGTAAGCCACAGAGCATACTGTACAGGATTTTTCTTTGGTCACCCAAAGGAGAGCCAGTATTACGAAAACGGTGGGTATATTCGTGAATATGATGTTGTGGCTGTGGTTGACGGTTGTAGCGGTGGAAGAATATACTGTACTCAAAAAAACAAATTCAACAAGGGCGACGAGATTGAAGTGCTTTCACCTGTTGGTAGCCCTGTGAAGTTCACCGTGGAGGAAATGTTTGATGAATACGACAACTCCATAGATACTGCAAATCATGCAGCTATGAAGATGTCGATAAGATCAGATCTGACGTTCCCAGAACATTCTATAATTCGTATGAAAAAATAGCAAAAAAGCCATGTGATTTTCCTCACATGGCTTTTTGTTTACTTCTTTTTCTTTTCAATTTCTTCAGACAATGGATTCGACTCCATGGCCTTTTTGATGTTTTCATCAGATAAATGTGTGTATATCTCAGTGGTCGCAATGCTTTTGTGACCGAGTATATCTTTCAGTACAAGAGTATCTACACCGCCGTGTTGGTACATTAGGGTTGCGGCTGTATGCCTGAGCTTGTGGGTGGTAATACCCAAATTGCTAAGCCCTGCACGCTGGAGCTGTTCATCTACTATTTGTTGAACACGTCGCTTGTTTATCCTTGTTTTGTTAGCCGATAAAAAAATGGCAGTTTGTTCCACATGGGGGCGGGTAGTGTCAATATACTCATCAAGTGCAGAAACACAAGCGTCGTTAAGATAAATAATGCGCTCCTTGCGGCCTTTGCCGAGGACACGCAGAGTTCTGTTATCTCGGCTGTAATCGCTTAAATTCAAGCCCACAAGCTCGCTCAAACGCATACCGCAGTTAAGGAACAGAGTAATGATACAATAATCACGCACCTGATTTTTAGAGTCGATATTACGCAGAAGCTCAAGGCTTTGTTCAAGGGACAGATATTTAGGCAAGGCTTGATTTATATGTGGCAATTCAAGATCATCAAGCGGATTGTTTGAAATGAGCTTGGCTTTTTGGCAAAGATAAACATAGAATTGTTTCAAAGCTGAACATTTTCTTGCACGGGTCTTTGTGGAATTATTGCGCTCATCTTTGAGATACTTTAAATAAACATAAGCATCGTTTAGTGAAAAGCATTCGAGCCATTCTATTGGCGTTTCTTTTATTTTTATTTTATTGAAAGGCGTTTCGGCTGGAACTGCATGGTGCTTGACATTAAGATATCGCAGAAATGTTCGGATATCAATAAAATAAGCTTCTTCAGTGCGGTCAGAACGGTCTTTGACAACTTTCATGTTAGTTAGAAAATCGTCAAGATAATATGGGCAATCATCTACATATGCTTGTTTCATTTATATCTATTCTCCTTATTTATCGCTTCTCTAAGTTTCACTAAATTTTTATTTAGCGAAATATGCTGTTAATATAAGTATTATATCACGATAAAGAATCAAAGTCAAGAAAAAGAACGTAAAGCACGAAAATATGAAGAAAGCCAATCAGAATAAAAAGAACATTCATCATCGGACAAAAGGTGAACAGCATAAAAAGAATTTAAAAGAACAGAAAGCACCTTAAGTTCAGAAAAAAGAAAATTATAAGAAGAAGAAGAATCAGCAAAATATTCTTTAACCTCATTAAATTTATCATTCAAAATAGAAATAGCTGAACGTTGCATCTCATAAACACTATAACCATTTAAATTCATATCCATAATAAAATCAATCCTTTCAACTTGACATTTAGTAGAATTTGTGTTATACTCGGATTTACAAAGCGGAGGATATCCGAGTTTGTGTGTGAATATGTAGTCGGTGTATTTTGACGGATTGCCGACTACATTTTTTATGCTTCTTCAAGCATTTGTTTGAGTTCGTTAATCAGCTTTGATAAAGCCTCATATTCGCAATCAGCATGAATGTTCAGAGCCTTGTCTATAATAATTCTAAGCTGTTCACGCTTTGCATACTTTATCGCAAGTTCTGTAGCTGTAGGCATGTTCTGCATTATCCTCACTCCTTTCAATTTCCTCCGCTGTGAAAGTTACCTTTATCTCTTTCACTATATATATTATAGCATATCGGGTACAATATATCAATTGATAAAATAAACAAATATATAGGGTACATATTGTGCATTATGTATATTGTACACATATATAAAATGTAGTATAATATCAGTAAAGGCGGTGATATTATGGCATATTCAGAAGCACAAAAAAAAGCAACTGCAAAGTACATGAAAAATAAGCTTGACGATATCAAGGTACGAGTGCCAAAGGGCAAGCGTGAAGTATACAAAGCCCATGCAGAACGCAAAGGCAAGAGCCTGAACGCACTTATAATTGAACTACTCGAAAAGGATATGCAGGAAGAAGATTAATCTTCTTCCTGCTTTTGCGTATTCTGAAAAAAGCGCTCTTTGAGTTTATCACGATTGATAACATACAACTCAGACAAACGACACATTGAAGTCATCAGAAGATGACGTAATTCATTCATATCATCAGTAACGCACATACGATTTATAGAACCTTTGAGCATATCAACGGAATTCATAGTTTCTTTGTGTTTTTGCTCCGTATAAAATTTTGTATAAAATTTATTATTCATAATAAAATCCTTTCAAATTTATTTTTTTAAAACAGTTCTGGAGACTACCATACGAGAACATGGAAGATGAGCCATAAGATAAAGCCCTTTATCGTATGTAACATCATGAAAAATCACATCTTTATAAATAACATTATACAATGTGACAATCTCCTGCCCTGCTCTGACTCTGCGGACACGATAACGAGATTTTTTTAAGTAGTGATTGAAAAAATCACACTCAAGCCGTGGGCGTATTCCTCGACGATCTTCATAACAGAAACAGCAAGCACCACCTTGGCGACGTTGCCAAGGACAGGAACGGCTATTACATACAGTGCAAATACAGTAATAGCATTTAGGATGATGCCAACGTATCAGAAATATCACCCCCTAAAGGTTTATATAAGTCAGGTAATCGAGACAAAACCGAAGCTATATCATCACAATTCTCGCAAATATGCTCAAATTGTGAAAGGTCACAAGACATTAAACCCATACGTTCAAGATAATCAAGGCGATTAAGCAAGTCCATTTCTGGAATAAGCTGAGCTTGACTATCAAGCTCCTGTTTGAGCTTGATATACTTAGGATTTTTCTTTGAACATTCCTTGAAAATGTCTTTAACTGCTTGTGTAACACCTACGGCTTGAATATATGTGGCGGTTGCACCGCCGAATTTTTTTGTTGTTGTTTGTTTCAATTTGTAGAGGTTATACTCTTCATCTTTATTCTCGAATAGCTTTATTTTCTCGGCTTCGCCGATAAATTTCTTGTACCACTCTTGGAGACCCCACCGGCGATTGTTTGTGTCGTTCTCTTCCGGTTCTACGAACCGGAGATAGTTATATATAACACCGGCGAATACTTCGCCGATGTTATAATCATTTTCAATATACTTTCTCACAAAGGTACAAGCACGATCATCACGCAGTTGTATTTCCCACCTTACCCAGTGAGAGAGATCTGAACGATTACGCTCCTCTTTTTTATCGTAAATACGAAACATAAGATTAGACTTTTTAGACCCAAAATAAACAGTACGCTCTTTTTTAGCGTTAAGAATACCAAGTTCCCAAAAGCCACGACGAAAAGTAGTTATCATATGCTCACGCTGGAGAGATTCATGATAAATTATATCCATATCAAGAACATTATCAAAATCATCATAAGAAACGTCAAGACGTGAAATATGATAATCTTCACAAGATACTAAAAGAGCAAGTAAGCTATTCCAATCACAGTTAGAAGAATGTGTTTCATAAGCACGACAACCAGAACCAGACATATTAACATAAGTCGTATCTTTATGATAATCACCGCCCCAAGTCTGAGGAACACCCCAACAGATAGTTATACCATTGAAATAGATAGAATGAGTATAACCATTAAAAGGACGTTCAAGCTCTATCCACTGGACATGAGATAAACCAAGAATAGCCTTTAGATCATCAACTCCGTCAGAAAGAGAGGTAAAAGAAAGCCAGTCAAAAATAATTGCATTATGATTTTCAGACATATCAATTACCTCCCTTTTTATTTCTTATTATTCATGACTTGCGCACCATAGGTGCGCAAGTCTATTCACCATATTTATGATTATGACGTGGTTGAAGTGGTGCAAGTGGTTTACGCTCGAAGCTGTCAAAATATTTATAATACAGTGGTCTGAAATACCACCTTGTTGACAACAAGCCCTTCATACGATAACCGCACTGAATTTCGTTTGTGAAGTCATTAATAACAATTTTACGCACAATAGGTGTAGTAAAGCTCCACCACATGAATTTACGAATATAAAGCAATTCAGCAGTGTTATTACGAATCTTTTTATCTACATCATCATAAGCCTGCGTAAAGTATACAACATCACAACCATAATGACGATGATTAGAAAAAAAATATTTAAGTTCTGCGGTGAAACTCTTGAACCCTCTGCTATCAGCTTCATTCATAGCTTCATCTATAAGGATTAAACTATTTTCAAAGTTATACACGCCCAAATCCTTAAAATCTATAGGATAAGCACCTTTAAGGTAAAAATTACAATAAACCTTATCGTACCGATTCCCTTTTAAAGCCGACTTGCACATCTTAGCCATAAGCGTTGATTTGCCACTACCAGGCAAACCAAAAACACAAGTTATCATTTATAAATCACCCTTTTACCGCTCACAAAGTGCATAACAAGACTAACGAGAGAAAAAAAAGCATAAGCACAGCAAGCAAATATAAATAAATCTACCGAACAGATAGAAGAAATAAAACCTATAATAATACCACACAAAGATAACATAATAACCCCCTAAAAACTATGCACATAGTCCAAAATGAACTATGTGCATGAAGCGTTATAGTCCAAAAGCTATAACGGAATTATCTGCCGATAAGACGTTTCGCAAGTCCTATGATAGCACCGCAGACGAAAATGCCGACAGGAAGAAGAAGCAACGGCTGTGAAGCGATCGTTGTAACAAGGTTACCGAATTCAGTGAAAAAATAAGTAACAACTTCCTTAACACCAGTAAGACCAGCAGAAATTGCACCGTCGGCAAGAGGAGTAACAACGTTAGACACAGAATCAACCATAAGTAAAAACCACCTTTCAAAATTAAAGTATCTTAACGAATGAATATATTAAAGAGTCCAGTTAAAGCCTTAATAATAAGACCAACAAACAGAACTGCAATAATAACTAAAGTAATAACAACATAATCACCATAAGCCGTTGTGTCAATGCCATTGAAGATATACGTTATAAGCCAATCATAAAGAGACATATCATTTACCCCCAAAGAGAATTGATTTAACAGCACCGCCAAGGAGACAAGCACCAAAGACAATAGCAAAGACTAAAGGATAATTTATATCAAGGTCATAGTTATATGACCCAGAAGTCTGATAGATAGTAGGATATAAAGGAGTACCAGGTGTAGAAGTATAACACATAGTATCTTGAACAGGTATATCAAAACTAACGTCAGAGCCCTCAGAAATAGTTTTAATATACTCGTCATGAGACATTTGCATATATACCGCCTGTTTAATATCGAAGTGAGAACCATTAACCTCAACAGGAGACTTACTAAGATAGATATGTATCAAACGATTATTAGCACCGAAACTTTCAGGATATACAACATAATAAGGATAACCACTATCAGTTACAACACCCTTTAAAAAGTCCAATTCATCAGCGTTTAACATTTTTATCATTCCTTTCACTTGTAGCCTTATGATACTGGTATTCACTGTTACCCCTTGCAACAAACGGGAGCAAAACAGTAAAAAGAAAGCCCATAAAGGTTATACTAAGGATAAGCCAGAAAAGAGAAACCGAATAGCCATAAGCAGTGAAAACAGTCTTATTCATAAGACCATAGACCTGAGAGAAAAGAGAAATAAGATAATCAAAAACAGCTTGCATACTATTCACCAGCCTTATGATTTATTACTAAAACAGCAATTCTAACAGTTACAACAAACATGGCAGCGGACAAAAGAACAGTCGGAAGCAATCCAATTGAAGCGGTAACAGTTTTAATAATATCAGGCAAAGAAGTAAAAAGCTCAACACCTGCATTAATGATATTATGGATAAAATCGAAAAGAGTTTTAAAAATATCTATAATAGCCGAAAAGCCATTTTTGATTGTATCAAGCATAAAATCACCGCCTTGAACCGAATATAAACCAACCGACAACGGCAACGGATAGAACTGTAATCATGAAACCGCTAAGACCCATAGACTGAATGATTTTATCAAACAGAGTGCGGACAAGACCAGCACCCTGAGTTAAATCTGTAGAGAAATCAGAATTGAAATCAAAATCGGATATATCTTGACCAGAACCATTAACAGAAGGGTCAACAGAACTATCAAACTTATATACAAGCTTGTCCTTATCGACTTCTGCACCAGTATTTACATTATAATAGTTGTAAGTACGATTATCATTATTCCACGTCTTCATAATAGGATCATCAGGATTGTCAGGATCTTTTAAAGACGGGTCAACAGTAGAAATACCCTCGGACGATATTTTAAACGTCAAATTTGCAATTTCAAACGGCTCAGAACCATTATAAACAAAGGCACGAACAGTATAAAAATAATCGGTCTTACAACCTGCATGAAGCAACGTATCAACAGAAATACTATAATAAGGACCGACCGAATTTGCAAGAAGATAATCACCGATAACCTGTTCATGTTTATTTGGAACATCAGGAGAAGATGAAGTAATTGTATTAGTATAAACGTATTTATAGGGCTTATAAACTAACGTTTCAACCGCAACCAAAGTATCATAAACTTCAATCCAAACACGATTATCAACAGGCAATGAAGTAACATTATCATTCAAACAACAGAAAAATTCAAGATCAGATTTAAAATCAAATTGTGCATTAACTGGAGATTTAAAGGGAGCGTTAGGATCGGTAGGTGTTACATCATCGCCGTTGTTAGTTATTTTAATATTAGATTTAAAAATGTGATTAGGGTAAGAATGTGATTGTTCATCATCATCAAAATAGAATTTATATCCAGAAATAGATACATTGTCATTAAAAGAAATATCCATTGAATCGGAATTACCATAATCTGAAACACGACCAGCAATAGAACTCGCATAGCCATATTTTTCAATTTTACCATGAGTAAGATTTAATGTATTGTCAACAATAAAATCATCAGGAATAAAGAAAATGTAATACCACCAATAATATTGTGAACTATCCTCATAATATGTCATAATATAATGAGAATTTTCAATATCAATATTGTAATTTTTTGCATAATCAATCATTTGTGAAAATCGTTTCACACGAATAACATTACTAGACGAACCACCGCCAGAACCAGAAGCAGCACTTACAGGAATAGCAGAAATAAAAGAAAGGGCGAGCAGTAAAGCGGAAATAAAAGACACAACGAACTTTTTCACTTAACCACTCCCCTCTCAATTTTAACGATTATTCATGAATGAGCCGTATGCTGTCAAGATTAGCGTACTGATCGAATGACACGTCAAAGCTCATGCCGATCATGCTGAAAAAGTCATGAAATGACTTAACATCATTTGTGAGGGACGAAACTTTACTTGTCGGGAAATACGTTGAGCGAGGAGTTACGACCTCTTCACCTGCCGACTCGTCCGAAGTGCAAGGCTTTGTAAAATAAAGCTGGAGCTTGTCATACTGTCTACCCTGATACTCGCCACATTTGTGAGCTACACCGATTAATTTTACGATCATTTTAGTTTACCGTCCTTTTCAAGAATATTTTTTGTGCTCTTATAAATACCTTTGTTGTTACGCTTCTCAACCCTAGTATAAATGACATTCGCAACTATCAGAAGTAGCAGAAGTATCACAGCTATCATAAGAAACCAATAACCTATACTTTGAAGCATTTATAAACACCTCCAATTAAATATTTGTTCCATTTTGGAACAATTTAATTATAGCAGATATGATTAAAAAATACAATCAACAAATGTGCCAAAACGGAACAGACAAAATTATATAAAAGTGCTAAACTAGAACAAAAGGAGGTACAAAATGTACGGAGAAAGACTAAAAAATGCAAGGAAAAGAAGAAACCTATCACAAGAAGAAGTAGCACTAGAACTAAACATTTCAAGAAGTAACATATCAAAATACGAAAACGAGGAACTAGAGCCAAACTTACAGACACTAAAAGAATTATGCAAGATATACGAGACAAGTGCAGATTATATCATAGGGCTAGTACAAAAACCAATGACAACAGAGATAAAACAACAGAATAATGCAACTACAATTATAAATATTAACAGCAAAGGAGAATAAACATGTTATTATCAGCAGATAAAAACAGAAAAGCTATTGAATGTGCAGTAGATTCAACACTATACAAAGATGATACAAAAAATGAAAGATTTGAATATCTAGTTGAAGAAGACGAAAATTTTATATATTACACAGCAATATATAGAATGAAAAAAAACGGCAGATGGACAAGAAAAAAACTTGAAAAAGAAAAAGCAAAACAAAAGTCACCACTAACGGACAAGCTACAGGAGCTAGGAAGAGACAGTAGAAAAGAATTAAGAGAAGAAAAAGGAAAAGGCTGTTTCAACACAATCGACAAGATACAATTAAAAGACAAATAACAATTAAGCCCCAAGGTCAGAGCAAGACCGAGGGGCTTAATTCATGCCGATCAGAGCGACTTGTACACCGAACACCCCTGTTAGTAAGGGGTGTTACGTACAGACCCACGACAACGACAGAAAGATATATAACCAAACGTAATGAAATAGCTGCACATGCGTGCAGTTTTCGGCTCTCTACTTTATCCAGATAGAAAAGAAATAAGCCGAAAATCTCCAAAGCCGACGGCTTCGACGCTTACAGCGTCTGAAATCGCCCTAAGGGCGACCCCGCAGGAGCGGGGTAAAGCAGAGAAGAACATAGGGAGCCAAGCAGAAAATACAAGAAACCCCATTGTAATTAAATTACAATGGGATATACTGAATTTTTATTTAGTGAAACTTTCCGTGCCCACTGCGAGAGGGGCTGTTTGTGGTGCTCTCGTCCGTTTTGCTCTGTTATCAGTTGAACACTAATTCAAGTATACACTGTCTTTTGCGTGCTGTCAAGCTATGCTACATTTGCGGTAATCCCTTGACAACAAAATTTATGATATCATATAAAGCAAGACAAGGTTTGGTTTTGTCAATATCACTTGACACATTTTATTCGAACAAGAATTATGCAACGAG
>ERZ831634.1117-NODE-1117-length-30020-cov-9.304722_pt1 | contig 30020 bp, 39 predicted proteins | sample MGYA00519953_ERZ831634 | MGnify/ENA primary metagenome ERZ831634 (study PRJEB31850, sample SAMEA3708718) | human gut metagenome | biome: human gut; feature: human-associated habitat; material: faeces | place: China | collected 2014 ... | reverse complement strand
CTTTATATTTAACGCTTCCCACACCAGAAGTGCTAGCGTCTAATTTCTGGGTAGCGTTCACTTCCATTCCTCCTACACCTGAAACTTCGCATTCCAGATCCTCAACGGGGCAATCGAACGCATATACGTGCCCTACACCCGATACGGAGTATTTGCCTTTCTTGATGTTTCCATTCAAGTAAATATTGCCGACTCCGGATATAGCTACCTTGAAAGTATCACAAGATAAATCAGCTAATTTCACGTCGCCTACGCCACTGATATAAAAAGACGTATTTGTCAGTTGTAGCGGTTGATCGGCGATAAAGTCGATGCTGCCACTGATCCCCGCTTCCTTCAGGTTCTTGGAACTTGTGTTCAATACCAGATGGGTCGGACAGATCTTCTTGCCGGATTTAGCCTTGATGATTAATTTGTGATCCTTATTCTCTATATCCAATAAGTCAAACAAATTCTCGTCCATGCTGATCTCCAACGAGGAGGCGCCATCTGTTTGGGTGTAATTACATATCGCACGGTTCTTCTTGTTGAACGGAGTATCCCAGGCGGTTTTGATGCCGCTCATCAGGTCTTGCCAGATCTGCAAAAGCAGGTCAAGCGCAGGGATCAGCACACCATTGATGGCGTCCGTGCCAATTCCGCATGCCCAGGTGAACAGGTCGGCCAGGACATAAATGGCAGTGGAAGCAACACCGCCCACAATGGGGGCAAACGCTTCCGAAAACGCATTGATCACACCAGGGGCAAACGTGCCGCTCAGATAGGTGAGCAGTGGGGAAAGCCCCTCGTTCCAAAAAGCAAGCGCTGCCTGTTGAACCTCCGGCCAGACGGCGCTGGCCGCGTTCCGTATCTGTTCCCATGCGGTGTTCCATGCGGCAACGCTGGGGGCCAGCAGCGTCTGGAAGGTGCTCCAAAAGTTCTTCAGCTTGTCCGTGATCCCGCCCAGAGGGCTGGCAATATGATCAAAATTATAGTTTGCTCCGCCGCTGCCCCCTGTCTTGGCATCCAGCCGCTCGATCTCATCAAACCCGGCCAGGCTGCGCTTGGCCTTGTCGGCCTGCTTGGAGGTGGATCCGGCGGCGCTGCCAACGGCATTGATCCCCTTGGCGGTCTGCTTCATGCTGGAGATGCTTTTCCCGGTCAGGAGAGAAAGCAGACGAAGAAAGCCGTTGATCAGAGAGGTGAGAAGGTTCAGCAACCCGATAATCGCAGGGGAAAGCGCGGAAGCCAGCCCTGCGGCAGCAGTGGCTGCGGCACCCTTTAACTTGCCAAGCGCGGTGCTTACCCCGTTTGTTTTGGCAATCGTGGTTCCCATCACGTTTACCACGGAGCGCAGGGCGGAGGAGATCAGGTTAAATACCAGTGCCCCCGACACAATACCTGCAAGTCTACGGCCAAGCTGCCCCACAGCCTTGGAGGTCCGCGCAACGGCAGTCGCGGCAATCTGGGCTTTCCCCGCCATCGTTGTGGATTTGCCTGCGGTGGCTGTGGATTTACCCGACGCAGCCATAGCCATGGCCGCCTGTTCCCGCACGGCACGCTGCTCGGCGGCCTGGGCGGCCTTATCCTGTGCGGCAACGGCCTTTTGCGTTTCCGCCACAATGAGCTCCGCGTGCTGCGTGGCGGTTTCGTTCATGGTTCCATAGGCTTTGTTCTGGCGTGCCTCAATTTTGGCATACGCTTTTTCGATACCCGCGGCCTGCTTGTTGAAGTACGCCTGCATCGAATCTTCGCCGTTCAGGTACTGTGCCAGGCTGCTTTGGCGGGTTACCGCCTGCTCTTCGGTCGCCAGCTGTGCGGCCAACGCCGCGTGCTGGTCCTGCAGACCGGCAAGCGCGCTTTCCTGTTCGGTATACTTTGCCGTCAGGCCGGGGATGGACTGCTGCAGCTTGTCCAGCGCACCCTGAAGCTCCGACGCTTTGGCCGCGTCGCTGGCAAAATGCTGGCCCACAAACTCCTGTGCATTCAGGTTTGCTGTCTCCGGGGTGAGCAATGGATTCCGCTGCTTCTCGATCTCGGCCCGGCGCTGCACAAAGCTGCGCAGCTGTTCATTCACGCTTTCCAGCTCTGCTGCCGTGGATTCCGCCTTGCTCTGGGCATCGGAAAGCTCTTTCCCAAGCGCCAGATGCTTGCTGTTTGCGGTATTGATCTGCCTGTCCAGCGCAGCAACCTGCTGGGCGGTGCTCTTGGCCTTGGCCTGCAGCTCTTTCAGCTCGGCATAGGCGCCTTTATTGTTGATTCTGGTATCCAGAATGATCGACCCATCAGCCAAACATTACACCCCCAGACTTTTGAAAAATTCTTCTTCCGCGCAGGTCAGCTTGTGTTTGGGCAGGGTGACCAGATCGGGATTGCTGCGCACAAATTCCTGCTCGGCTTTGTCCAGCTTTTTGCCGTGCAGGCGCTTGTTGCGGATGGAGACGACCTGCGCAAACTGGCCGTCCCCGATGCAGCCAAATGCCCCGATGAACTCCCACCAGTGCAGGTAGGCGCAGCGGCGGCAGCTGTAGCCCAGAACTTTGTCCACTGCCGGTGCCATGATGGCGGCGTCGGTGTCCCAGTCCACAAGGGCGGGCTTTGGCACGGCGGCTTCCACCGGCTTGCCGCAGTTGATAAACACCATGGCCGCCTGGGCTGCTGCACTCAGGTCCGGCAGGCGCTTCCAATCCGGGTACAGGATCTCCAGGCAGGCAAGGGTCTGTTCCTGCGGGCTCAGCTCCGGGTCACGCAGGGCGGAGATGGCATCCAGCACGGCGCGGTAGTCGCTGCGGATGGCAAACTCCTGCCCGCATACCGTCACGCTGGTGGGCAGCTTCCAGCTGCTCACTGCTGCTCCGGGGCCAGCCCGGCGGTGCTGCCCTGGTAGGCGTCCGCGTGCCTGGCAATGCGGGCCGCGCTGGCCTTGGCGGCGGCTTCCACCGCCTGGGTCAGCATCGGGGTGACGGCATCCAGCACGGCTTCGGCCACCAGGCTGCCGTCCTCGCAGAAAGCCAGGCTGGATACCCCGGCAAAGAATACATCCGATACCGGCGTGCCGAAGATGTAATCAAACCAGTGGCGCACCTGCCTGTCCCACTCCACCAGATCCTCGGGACCGGTCACGGGCGCGGCCGTAATTTCGGCAATCTTGGCGCGGGCTTCCTCCATGCGGCCGGCCAGGCCGATGTCAGAGGGGTTGAATCGGATGGTGCCGATCAGGGTGCCGTCCGCATCCTTGACGTCATAGCTTTTTAAGCCGCGGTCAATGTTCAGCTCCATTGTTTATTCCTCCGTGAAGGTGGGCACGCCGGCCGCAATGGTGCAGGTGCCCAGCGTTTTGTTGTTGGACAGGTGTACGTTCATCGGCATGCCGACGTAATCGGAGCCGCCCAGGCTCTGGGGCACGATGGTGCAGCCGGTGTGCTTTTCCGCCGTGAAGGAGCCGGAAGCAGCCCCCAGGAAGCAGTGGACGTGCAGCACATCGAACATGCTCAGCTCGCTTACGGCGTTGCGGCGCTCAATGTCCAGCAGCTTGGCGCTCAGCTTCTGGCCGCCGCGGATGGTGCAGGGGTCCAGGTCAAGCTCCGGCTTTGCGGCGCTCACGTTCACGTCCGTAATGCCCAGGATGTCGGTCACGGTGTCGGTGTCGTGGTTGTATTCCACGCTTGCGTCCTCAACGCCGCGGCCCAGCAGTTCCCAGGTCTCAGTACCGGAACCGCCGACGTTCACAAAGATCATGTCCAGTTTGCGGTCAGCTTTTTGGCCGGCGGTCAGGTTGATAGCAGCTTCTGCCATGGTTATTCCTCCTCAAGATAGAGTTTGATTTGTAATTGATAGCGGGCCGCGTTGGCATCCGCCCCGGTGGGCACACCGGCGTTGGATGCCGTGATTTTGGTCACGCGGTACCCGCTGACAGCGGGGTAGTTGTGGGTGCGCTCCTGCCCGCGGATCCAGGCGGAGAGCGCGGCGAAAAAATCAGCAGCGTCCAGGTTGGGCTTTAGCTCCCGCCCAAATGGCAGCTGCGCCACAAAGGTCAGATTGTATTCGGCCAGGTCATACCCCAGCACGTCGGTGCGGTGGCTCTCGCTGGCCGTGCGCAGGGTGTATTCGGTCGGCTCTGCGCCCAGGTAGTTGGCGTTGAACAGGTCCTGCCTGTTGATCAGGGGGCACTGTGCACGCATCCAGGCGCGGGTGGCATCCAGTACGTTCATTTTCCGGGTCTTCCTCCTGCCAGGGCGGCGGCTTCGCGGATGACGTCATCCTTGTGTTCGGCCATGGCCCGCTCAAACCAATAAGCGCCCCGGTCCGGCGCGCCGTTGTAGGTCAGCGGGCGGCCGGTGGGGTACTTGTGGGGCGGGCTGAAAAAGCCTGCCAGTTCTCCGCCCTCAAAGATGGGGATGTTGGGGCCGTACACCTCGCCATAGTACAGGTAGCGCGCATAGGGCGTGGCGTACACGATCATGCCGTCCCCGATGGCGCTTGCCGTGATGGCGCTGTGCTTGAGGGTGCCGGTTCGGAACGGCACCTTGGGGTCACAATAGCGGATCACCGCTTCGTCCACCGCCTTCTGCACCCTCCCGCCCGGTGTCAGCCCCCGTTTTTCCAGGGCCTCCGAAAGGGCGGACAGGTCAAGGCGGGCATCATATTTCAGTCCCATCAGCTTGCCTCCACATACCAGTGCGGCGCGGGGTGGCCGCGGTTGTCATGCACGTCCAGCACGGTGGCGGTCACGGTGCCGCAGGTGATTTTGTCGCCGGGGGCAATGTCCAGCCCAGCGGGGGCGGTGCTTTCCGGGATGCGGCATTTGTACACCCGCGCCGCGTGCAGGCCGGTGGAATCCACGGCGGCCTTTGCCTGCCCGTACCAGCTCACGCCGGTCAGGGTGGTTTCTTCTTTCACGTCCCGGTCGGCATCGCCGTCATAGTGCAGGTGGGTCAGGGTCACGGTCTGGTCACAGCCGTACAAGGGCCGCACCTCCCATCCCGGCCCGCATAGCGCAGCGGATGGCTGCGCGGCAGGTAAATATCCGCGGCCGCCTGCATGTCTGCCGTGTACTGTGCGGTCAGGGCGGCAGTATTCAGCGTTTCGCTGTAGCCGTCTGTGTTAAAGGATGCCAGGCCGGGGCGGCTGCGCTCATCGGCCTTGGCGGCCTGGTAGCGGGCGGCAACATCCGCCAGCGCGCAAGCCGCCAGCTTTACGGTATCATCCACCGGCGCCCCGCACTTCAGGCGGCCAAATGTGATGCTGTCCAGATAAGCGCAGGCTTCCCGCACGGCGGGCATCCACTGCCCCTGGGTGGTAATCAGGGTGCCGCAGTAGGTGCCCTGATAGTCGGTAAAATCAGCATACATGGCAGCCCCCTTACTTGGATACAGGCAGGGTGACGGCAACCGGTACGGCGGCTGCGGCAACCGTTACGGTGCCGGTCTGCGGGCGGTAACCGTCTGCCTTGACGCTGTAGGGATATTCACCGGCGCGCAGGTGGAACACTGCGGTGCCGTCAGTGCCGGTCAGGCGGATGGAGCCGTTCACATTGACAGCTGCACCGGCAATGGCGTTGGGGGAGCTTTCGGCATTATCCTTGACGGTAAAGGTCACAGTCTGGTCGGTGTAGGCGGTCGCGGCGTCAATGTAGGCAAAGGGCACGTTGACGCGGTTCTCGTTCATGCGGGTGGCGGGGTTCGGCATAGCCCAGCCCATGCGGAAGGTAATGCGCAGGGCAATCATGTCCTGCTGGGCCAGGTTGAAGATGATGGCCTTGGTGCTGGGGTCCTGGATCACGGCCTGGTCCAGGATCTTGACGTCCACATCCTGGCGGATGGCGTACACCAGCTGCTTAAAGTTGCCGGCCACCATGCGGGCAACGCTGGTATCAAAGCTGCCGTTCTCCGGGAAGTAGATCGGCGCGCCGTCCAGGGCATAGGGGGTGGTGCCCTGCATATCGCTCTTGTACAGGGGGTGGCCGTTGGTGTCCTTGATGCCGCGCAAGGACGCTTTGGCGCCCATGGCAGCCACAACGCCGTCCACGGTGTAGCCTGCATCCTCCACCTTGGCAAACAGGCCGTTTTCGCCCAGCAGGGAATCATAGCTGATGCCGCCGGAAACGTTGTTGCCGGCCTGGCGGGCAACGGTGATAATGTCGTTCTGCCACTCTGCCGGGCGGTTGATGCCGAACAGAATGGCCTGGTCCACCCGCAGGCCGATGGCTTCGTTGACACGCGGGGTTACCTCGCCCAAAATGTCAAACTCAGCATCAGCCAGAACGGCTTCGGGGATGGGGACAATGACTGCCAGCTCACCGGCGGTCAGGTAGACGTTTTCCCACGCCTGGCGGGAAGTCTGCTTATAGCCGGTATCACCGTTGACCCAGTAGGCCAGCGGCAGCATGGAAAGCACCGGAATGCGGGTCTGCTTGCTGGTCATGTTGGGCAGCTTGCGGCCCAGCTGCATCACAACGCTCTGCTTGGGGGCATCCTGAAAAATGGTGTTGACAACCTGCTCACGGATGAGGGCTTCAGCGCGGGAACGATCAATAACATTGGGCATGGGTTATTCTCCTTTCATTTGCCAAACGCGGCACGGATCGCCGCATTTGCTTCTTCGCGGCCGGTGGCAGCTGCCGGGGTGCCGGTAGCACTTGCCACAATGCGCGCGGGCTTGGTATCGGCGGCAAATGCGCCGGGGTCATTTTCGCGGTAGGTCTTTACAAAGTCGTCAAAGCCCAGCAGGCTGTCCCCCTGCAGGGGCAGGTTCTTGGCGGCCAGGTCGGCCATAAATGCTTTTTTTGCGCTGGCGCTGGTAAAGTGCAGCCCGGCGGCTGCATTCTGGGCGGCATAGCCTGCCTGCAGCTCGGCCACTTTTGCGTCAGCAGCTTTCTGGGCATCGGTGGCTTTCTGCTGCCAGTCGGGATCGTAGCCTTTCAGCTTGGTGTTGGCCTCGTCCAGCTGGGTGCGGATGGCATCACGCTCGGCTTTGGCGGTCTCGGCGGCCTGCTTTTCGCGGTTCACGTCCGCGCCGTTCATGGCGAACACGCGCTGCACCTGCTCATCATTCAGGCCAAGGGCTTTGAGATCTTCGGTTTTCATGGGTGTTACCTCCTGTGTAGGGTGTCAGATAGGCGTTTTTAGGTGGTTGCCGTCACCGTCTGTGCGGCTGTTTCAGCCCTGCCGCAGCCGGGCAAAAGGGTATAAAAAGTGCCCGCCTTGACCTCATGCGGTCAAAAGCAGGCATAAAAATACCACGGTGCGTGTGCATCGTGGTTGAATTAAAAATCAGTGCTTTTTCTTGATTGGGTCAATATATAAGTATGCTTCGGGGTCTCTGTTCTTCTGAGTGGATTTCTCTTTGTTGATTTTTGCTCTCAACCGGGTCATATAAAGCCATACTTCGCCGTCCGTTCTCAGCTCCGGATTTTTCTGCATTTCATTCCAAATCTCAGAAGGATTTTGAAGTTTTAAAATCTCACTCTTTGTCATCACTTAATTCCTCAATAAATTGATACAGCAATGGGTCTTTTTCTTTCAGAAGGTTTGGTTCTTGATAAAACGCACGATAACCCTCGCTGAAATATTCTTTCAGCATGGATTCGTCAACTTCAAAAGAATCTGGTTTGAAAATACCGTAGTCTTCTGTTTCATAAAGACGACCTTGATATATAGAAACAAACTTATCGTTGGTAAGATAAGTGATGGGCATTGTAAAAGTTTCGTCATCTATCATAATTTTAGATAAATCCGAAAGTTCCAGTCCAAAACGTCTTACCGCAATATATTTTTCATTATGAATCAATTTCAGAGAAATTTCAAGAGCATGGCCGTATTCGTGAATCATGTCGCCTGCTGTTCGGTCGGGATGTACGTATAATGTTCGGTTTTTGTAGCTATAACCGCTGCCAGAAGCATTTCTATCAACCATCACAACTTTATCAATGATGCTTTCCGCCCGGTTCTTCTGCCATTTCGGAATAACTGAAAGCTCTTTTTCAATGCTTTCTCTTTCTGTTTGCGAAACATTGTCTGCGAAATTGAGCTTCTGAAGGGCGGATTGTTCTTTTCTCGCCGCATACGCCGTCTGCTTCTTGGCGCTGAAGTTCTCTCCCGGCACCTCCGCCCTTGCGCCGTCCAGCCTCTCCCCGGTTTCTGCCAGGAACGCACTCAGCTGCTGCCGGGCGGCTTTCAGCTTGGCGGCGCTTTGGCTGGCATCTACCCCGGCGGCGGTCTCGGCCAGGTAACGGCGCTTGTACTTGCGCACCTTGCGTTCCAGCGCCCGCTGCATCTGGGTGATCTCGTACCGGGTGTACAGCCCGCCGCCGTAGGGGATAGTGCGGGCGTCCAGTTCGGCCAGGCGTTCGTCCGTGTAGTTGCGTACGGAGATGCCGGGGTAGAACGGGTAAAAGTTGTGGCGGCAGTTCCAGCCGCACAGGCCGGGTCCGGTGCCGTAACCGGTGGCGATTTCAAAATCCTCGTACCGCTCACCGTCCTGCACCACAGCGCCCCCGCGATGGTAAACCCGGCCCTGCCACACCGCATGGGTGGGGCGGGCACCCTCGTGGGCGGTCACTTCCACAAACTCGCAGTCCATCTCTTCCATGCGGGCCAGCTGCAATTTTGCACAGGTCTGGTTTACGCCGGTCAGCACGGCCCGGCGGGCGGCCACTTCCAGCGTGTCAGTGTGGCCGCTGGGGTAGGTGATGTACGGCATGGTGTCCGCCAGGTCATCCACCGTGCGGCGGATGGCGGTGCTGTAATCCAGGGCCCCGGTGCTGATCAGCCCCCACGCGCGGGAAAGCCGGTCCTCGAATGCGCCGGTCACCGTGTTGGCGGTGGTAGCCGTCAGGTTCTGCCAGGTGCCGCAGGTCTGGCGGTACCCGGCGTTCAGCAGGTTCAGCAGGGCAGGGGACTGGTTGACCGGCGGCGGGTCCAGCCCGGCAGCCGTATAAACGGCATCGTCCGCGGCCAGGGTCTGTGCCCCGGCGGCTTCCAGCAGCCGCTTGATCTCCGCCCGGCTTTTGCCGGTGTACCTAGCCAGGGTGGCAACGGTGTTGCTGCGCACCGCGCGGGTTTCGGCCAGCCGCCATGCCTGCCATATGGCCGTTGGGGTCAGCGGGTCCAGCTCGCCCAGGCTTTTCATGCGCCGGGCAATGTCCTGCAAAATGTCATCTTCCACCTGCTGCCACAGCTGCACAAAACGGCGGGGCAGGGCTTCCAGCTGGTCAGGGGTCAGCATGGGGCATCACCTCACGGGGCAAAGGTCAGGGCTTCGTCGGTGTTGTTCTCGGCGCTGGTTTCAGCCGCGATCTGGGCAGCTTCCTCCTGGCTGTAGCCCTCAAACTCGGTCAGGTAGCGCTGCATGGGGAACTTGCCCGCCTGCACATACTGCCAGAACAGCTGCTTGCGCTCGCTGGGGTCGTTTAGAATGCTGTCGTCCCAGTTGTACACGGCGGTGTAGCTGCCCGCGGGAACCAGCTGGTACAGGTCGGCATAGGCGTTCATCGCGTACAGCAGGTCATCCAGCGCCACCTGCAGCGCGTGCTGGATGCTTTTTACGGTGGAATAGCTGCGCTGCTTGCTTGCCATGATCTCGGTGGCGGTCTTGTCCACATTCTGGGGGTCGCTCAGGGTGCCATAGGCAAGGCCGCACTGGAACTCAATGCGTTTCAAGATTCCGTCCAGCCCGCGCAGATAGGCTTCATCCCGCAGGGCGGGCGCAAACACATTGAACAGTGTGCGGTCCGCCACATTGCCGGTCATGCAGCCGCGGTACAGCCGACCGCTGCGCTGGTCCATCTGGAACCCACCGTCCCCGGTGGGGCGCAGGGCCGCAGCGTCCACATCAATGGCAAGCTGGCCGCCCTCGTACTCCCACAACAGGCGGCCAAACTGTTCGTCTGCATCGTGGATGGTATCCACAGCGGGGGCGTAAACGCTGGCCCCCAGCGGGCTGTGCCGGTCATTGCGGTTGGCAAGGGGAATGCGGAAGTAGGCGAATAACGGCCGCTCCACCTCAATGCGCACCTCCGGCGCAATGTCGGCCCACTCCGGAACATCGGCCAGCGGGATCTCGTGCCCCAGGCTGGCCGTGCTGGAACTGGCAAACGCCTTGTTCTGGATGGTCTGCACCCCGGCGGCGTATTCGTGCCGCTCAAGGCGGGTGTAGATCGTGTTTTTGCGTTTGAGTTGTTCAGAGAAGATCGCCCCGGTCAGGCGGCCGGTGGTGTCAAAGGTGGTGGGGAAAAAGCAGTCCCCCTGCACCACATCCACCAGCAGCCTATCACCGGAAACATAGGGCTTGAACACTGCCCCGCCCAGTGCGCAGGCAATCTCGGTGTAGTTGGGCAGCTTGTCCAGAAACGGGGCCAGCTGCTCGGCCAGATAGTCCGCCCGCGAAGAGCCGGACAGGCTGACTTTCAGCTCCATCGTGACCAGCCGGGCAAATTCCCGCGCCACGCTGGCCGCAATGTGCAGGCTGTGCAGGTCGTTTTTGGCCGTGCACCAGGGGCCGCCCGTCTCGTACATCTGGGCCCACAGGGCAAGGGCATGTTCCATCTGGCCGGAAAGGATAATGTCGTTTGCGCCGGGGGCATCGCCAAACAGCGTGCCGATCTGGGCGCGCAGCCAGCGCAAGAGCTTTTGGAACATCTTCACTTCCTCCAATCCGCCCAGCGGTATTCGCGGGCCAGCACGGTATAACAAAAATAGCGGATGTCGTCCATGGCGTGGTCGTTCTCCTTGATGACGGCATCCTGCGGGGCCTTGTCGTCCCAGCAGTAGGTCTTGAACTCCCGCAGGGCATCTGTGCAGCTTTCGTGGATCTGCACCCGCCCGGCTTGCAGCAGGCTGGCCGTGACCCGGATGCCGTCCAGCACATCGTTGGCGGCAGCCCGCACCATGTACCGCCCATGGCGGCGAATGGTTTCAATAAAGGACGCGGCGGAGGGGTCCACCACCACTTCCTGCACATAGTAACCGCGGGTCAGCTCTTCCAGCGCGGCGTAATGCTCTTCATCGGTGCGCTGGTGCTGGACCTCGCGGGAGTTGTAGTAACTTTCCTTGATGCGCACTGCCCGGTTGGCCTGCACGCACCACAGCCCCATGCTGCACGGGTTGTGGGTGCCGTAGTCGATCGAGACAAAAAAGCGGCCATCCATCCCGGCGGTCGGCCCGTGCAGCAGGTAGGCATCCGGGTTGGCCGCTACAAAGGGATAAACCAGACCTTCGGCCACCACCCAGCGCCCGCGGATGTACCGCTCATAAAACACGCCGGTGTACTGTGCCCGGTACCGCGCCTTGATCGGCTCGGACAAGCTCAGGTTGTCATCCATCGTAAAGTGCAGGTACAGCAGGTTCTTGGCGCGGGCCTGCAAAATCCAGCTTTTGTAGAACCAGTGCTCCGGCCCTTCCGGGTTGCAGTTGAACCAGAACTTGGAACCGTCCACAGAACAGCGGGCGGTGGCCTGGTTTACAAAGCTTTCCGGCATCAGGGCAACTTCGTCAAACAGCGCGCCCGCCAGCGTAATGCCCTGGATCAGGTCCTGGCTGCCTTCGTCCTTGCCGCCGAACAGGTAGTAATAGTTGGTCACGGCCCCGCGGGTCACGATCAACAGATTGTCGCCCCGGCGCTCGGCGGCAGTGTAGCCGCGGGCGGTCAGCATCTGCTTGAGCACCCCCACCACGTTGCGCCGCAGGCTGGCAATGGTCTTGCCGCACAGGGCAAAGTTCTGGCCGTTAAAGCGCGCCATGCCCCACAGCACAAAACTGAGGGAGAGCGAAACGGTTTTGCCGGAGCGGATGGACCCGTCCGCGATCAGCCCGTCCGCCGCCTGCACAGGGGAGGTGCTGCACCACCAGGTCAGTACCTGCTTTTGGCGGCGGCTGAACGGCCGGAACCGGAACGCGGCAGGCTTAACCGGGTTCATCCGCACCATCCTTCCAGGCTGCGGGCGCCTGCTGCTGCATTGCGGTCAAAAAGCCGTCATCAGTGAGCGGGGGCGGTGCTTCGGCGGGTTTGTCGTTCCAGCCAAAATTGCAGCGCAGGCTGAACTGCGCGCCGTTGGTGCCGTCCCGGTCAAACAGGCGTTCCTCGGCGTATGCTTCGCACTGCGCCTTCGCGCGCGTAATCGTGGTGCAAAATTCCTTTTTGCCCTGGTAGGCGTTCAGGTCCCGGCGGCAGGAAAAACCCAACGCCAGGGCCAGCCCGCTTACCGTCGGCGGTTTGGCATCCACAATGATGGGCAGGCCGTATTTGTCCAGGAACGGCTCGCCGGTATCCGGGTTCATCAGGGGGTGCCCCTTGCAGGCGGTGAAATAGGCATCAATTTTGCCTTGGATCTCTTCCACGCTCTTGTACTTCGGGGGCCGCCCAACCGGGTTGCGTTTGTATGCCATGTTTCACCGCCTTTCTGCAATAAAATACCCCGCCATGTTGGGGCGGGGGAATGTTAAAGAACCCCCGGCACGCACGGACAAAAGGAAAGAGAGTAAAATGTGTGAGCCTTTGCCGGGTGCCGGGGAGTGGGGCCGCACAAGGGCCTTGCACCCTTGCTGTGCCGTTGCTTGGGAACACAGCGCCCCTGCCAAAGGGCCGGCTGTGCGGCATAAAAACAGCCAGACGGGAGCAAGAACCGTCTGGCCATAAGGGAAAAGGAGAGGACAAAAATGTCAACGCGAAAGCCGCAAGGCGGTCGCCCCGTTCCTTGCGGCTTTCGATGATAGTATTATAACATGGAAATTTGGCTTTTTAATGCAAACTTGATTTACGGAGAAACTGTGGTCGAGGAAGATGTGGTAATGGGCGCTGCTCCCCAAGATTCAAGGATACTTCCTGCACCAAAAGAATACGCTAAAATTGTTATGCCCAAAATAACCGCTAACGCAATATTCAGGGCTTTTATGTGAAAAGAAGTTTTTTGGCCGGGAAAATCAATGTGAACGATGTATAGAACAAAGCGCAAAAGAATAAAAAGAGCATTGAATATTACGAATCCCAATAAAACAATGGTAATAATCAGGCGGAACATGGAAACAGCAGCAAAGTTTTCCAACACGCTGCTGGAAAAACTGATCCCTCCCATGAACGCCAGAACCACAGCGGAAAAAATACCTAATATAGATATGGACTGTTCATGGAAATGTTCAACGCTTTTTTTCACTTCCGAAGCCTTTTCTTGCGCCTCTTTGGTTTGTTGCGCAGTTTTGGCATATAGGTTTCGAGTTTCCGTTGTGATACACTGGACAGCTTGCATACGGTCATTACGAATACTTTCCAAGTCAACATGGTCAAGCAATTTATCGATGCCGGCATTTACTTCATCCTTCTGGGAATGATGTGTTTTTCCATAATCAGATATTAGCCGGATACCGTTGCTTAAATAGGAGTAGACATCGGGTGTTTTCTCTTCCAGATAGCCTGAAAGGAGAGAATACCAGTGGCGGAAATGATGACAATAAATAGTACAGAACTCATTATAATAATGTTCCAATTCTGCATCCGTAATGTCGTCGCTTGTTTCGATAGGATATTCCAACAGCTCATCTAAAATACGGAGCAAATCATCCATTTTTTTCTGGTCGTTATCCATTTTTTAACTAAGCTCCAACGGGTTTGAATGGCAGAAGAATTTTTGGATTTCCTCATGTGAAATGATTTCACGGTCGGAAGTCTCTTTCCATGGAGTTTCCTGATGCGTTTTTTCTACCAGCGCACGGGCAGACAGAAAAAGACATTTGTCAATGACTTTATTGTAAAGATCGCATTGTTCTTTTGACAGTGCGGGAACATCTGTAGCATCGTTTACACATAGGGGAGCTGCTCCATTTGTGCTGTAGGTAAAGTAGACAATTGGAACGACCGGGCCATACTGCCAATGGCTGATCGTTTCGTCAAATGCAGGCGAATCGAATACTCGCAGGGAATATCCCTGTATATAGTACAGTGTTTTTTGCAGTTTCAGGTTAGTAATGGGTGTTTCTTTTTCTGCAGCCCGACGGATAGTGTACTCTGCGAGTTGTAATGCAGTTAAACTCATACATATCACCCTTTCTATTATTATTATAACAAATTGGCAAGGAATTGCATATGGAATATACAAAATGGATTAAATTAAAGCAGTCCAAAATGCTTTGCTACACACCGTATAAAGTCCCCGTGCCACTGTGCGGCGGTACGACTGCAGTGGTGCAGCTGTATTGCTGCCCCTTCCAGTGTATGCGTCCTATCCCAAAAAACAAGGCGTATCAGGGTCAGGCGCTCTTCGCCGGTGTCAAGCGCCTGTGTCTCGGCAATGGCGCGGCACACGGCGTTCAGCTCCCGGCGGTTGACTTCCGGCAACTCGCGCAGGGCAGCGTCAGCGACCGGGTCAGACGGTGTGCCGGAACCGTGGGGCATACCGCTCAGATTCGGACTGATGCAGGTTTCACGCAGGGCGGCTTCCTGCGCACAAAGGGCAGGGTAGCGGCGGATAATATCTTTTACATATCCCCACCAGCCATAATGCGGTCTGCTCATCGGCATCACCCCTTCCGCGGCTTGTGCAGGGCTACATAGCAGCCATAGGTCTTGCCTTCGGCGCGGGCGGCACGTTCCACGCGGGCGATCTCGCTCATGGCACGTTTGCTGCGCTGTTTGGCCTGGCTGATGATGGCATTGTCGCTGCGCACCAGCGGGGCACAGGCTTTGCAGTAGCGCGTGCTGCAATAGGCATGCAGCATCATTTTGCCGCAGCGGGCGCAGGGCTTATTGGAATATTTCGGCATCAATCCTCACCTCCATGCGTGTGATCCATGTAGATCTTCGGTTCGTCGTCCTCGTCCGTATGGGCGGCGGCCTTTCCGGCGCAGAGCCCGGCGGTGTAGGCGGCGGCCAGCAGCGCGGCCAGAACAGCGCTGCCGATGATCGAAAGCAGAATGTCCATCAGTCACCCCACCTTTCGCCGCGGCTGCAGAAATCGCTTGGCGTGTTGCGGCTGTACAGCGGGCACTGCACGGCGGCCCAGTAGCGGCAACGCCCACACCGCGGCAGGCCCAGCAGCCGCAGGTGCATGGCGCGGGTGATGCGCAGCCCGCACCACATCAGCCCACAGATCAGCATGCCGCCCGCAAAGAGCACGCAGGGGGCCGCGACAAACACAAGGGCCAGGCATTGGATGATGTAGAGACAGTTGGAATCAAAGACAGGCATCCGCCCCACCTCCCAACAGCCGCAATGCTTTGCGGATGACGGCACATCCATGCCCATACACAAAACAATCATGTTCCAGCCCGCAGCCAAAACAGGCTTCGGGGCGGCGCTCGATGGCCAGGCGGTGCAGCTGGCGCAGCTCTTCCGGCGTCATCCGTTCAGCAGGGATGCACCGGCTGTTTTCGGTATCGAACCGCATTCCGCTTGAAACAGGCATCATAATTCCACCACCTTGATGTAAATGCCGGGGGTATCGGCCCAGAACTTTTCAACCACCTCACTGCACACGAATGCGTCATCGCACCAGAAGTGCAGGCGGGTCATTTCGTCTTTCAGGGCTTTTTCCAGGTTGTCGGTATCGGGCTTGGTGGTGTGCCACTCGCCGTCATTGTGGCGGCCGTCAGTGGGAAACAGCCACTTGACCAACAGCCGCACCGGGCCGCTGCAGGGGGTAGGCGGTGCATAAGGGGCCAGGTAGGCGTGCAGCTTGGCACGGGTGGCTTTCAGCTCCGGGCTGTCGTGCAACACGGCGCAGGGCTTTCCGCCGCGCATAAAGGCATGCAGCTGCTTGGCATTGTGGGTTGTGGTGGGCGGCTGCATGGGAATAAAAAATTGCATGTATTTTCACCTCGTTCTTTTTTTGTGGCCAACGTGTTGGGGTGGGTTCCCGGAGGGATGGGGGCTGTGTACGCCCCATCCTCTGGGATACCCCAACACACGGACGGATTTTTACTATATATATAAGGCTATTTTCCGTCCGTATTTGGTACGGATAGCGGCTATTTTCCGAAATACGGAAGTTCGGACGGATTTGTGATAGCGGCTATTTTCCGTGAAATATAAGAAATATTATCCGTTGCTTCCGGGCTCTTTCAGCCCCACGCTGGTGCCATCAATCCAAAATCCGCCGTCGGATTTCAGGCGTCGGCGCACGGTATCGGGCTTCAGGTTCAGGTATTCAGCCATGCTGTAAATGGTCACTTTACCATCCATGGTGCAGGCTTCAAAGGCGGTGCGCAGTTCGGCACGCTTGCTTTTGGCGGCAGTATCTTTGTCTCCCCAGCGCTTTGCGGCACCGCGGGAGCCAAGCTGCTTGTAATCGCTTTCTGGCTGCAGGTCCTCCAGCAGGCCGCTGTCCAGCTTGTGTACGGGATAGTCGAACCAGAGGTTGACCGGGTCAAAACGGGCAAACTCGCGCAGAGTGCCCTCGATGCGCCAGGCGGTCATGGCATCGGCGCGCTTGATGGCAGCCGCGGTGTCTGCATCCAGGCGGTGCAGATCGGGCAGCGGCAGGTGTTCCTTGGCAATGGCCAGCATCCGGCTGCGGCTCAGGGCATCGTCCGGGCCGTAAGCATCGGCATGGCCGCGGGCATCCAGCAGGGCTTTGGCAGCGGCGCAGGCCGCTTTGTTGTGCAGCTGCTCCCGGATGGCATCGGTGGGGACCAGCTCGGTCATATCCAGCATGGCATCCGGGTCACGGGCAAACACACCGGAGCCGGAAGCACGGTCCATGCTGCGCTTGCCGCCCTGCGCGCCCTTGCTGTGGTGGTGGCAGTAGATGACGGCACAGTCCAGTTCCCGGCAGACCAGGTCAAACTGGTTGCAGAACTTGGCCATCTGGTCAGCGCTGTTTTCATCGCCGGTGATGACTTTATAGATCGGGTCCAGCACAACGGCCAGGTAGCCTTTCTTGGCAGCCCGGCGGATCAGGCGGGGAGCCAGCTTATCCATGGGGACGGAGGCACCGCGCAGGTTCCAGATGTCGATGTTGGCAAGGTTCCGGGGCGGCAGGTGCAGGGCTTCGTATACATCTTTGAAGCGGTGCAGGCAGCTGGCGCGGTCCAGTTCCAGATTGATATAAAGCACCTTGCCCTGCGCACAGGCAAAGCGGCCAAGCCAGGGGGCACCCTCGGCAAGGCAGATGCACAGTTCGATCAGGGCAAAGCTTTTGCCCGCTTTGCTGGGACCGGCCAGAAGCATTTTGTGGCCCTGGCGCAGCACTCCTTCAATCAGGGCATCTGCCAGCGGCGGCAGGCTGGCCCAGTCATCGGCAAGGCTTTCGGTATCGGGCAGGTCGTCCGTGCAGGCTTCAAACCAGTCTTTCCATTCCTCCCAGCAGGATTTGCCAGTGTTGGTTTCCAGCAGGTACTGCTTTTTGCCGCCGCGCAGGATGCCCGGCATGCGGGATAGGCGGGCAGGGTTGCGGTTGGCTTCGTCCAGCGTCAGGCCGTTTTTCTTGCAGGCAGCGTACAGGTAGTCAACCCGGCGGCGGTACTCGGTATAATCCGGCGCGCCGACCCGCACAATGGCGTGCAGGCTTTTGCTGCCGCTGTACACCAGGGCCGCGCAGGGCAGTTCCAGCTGGCGGATAATGGCCTGCTGCTTTTCCAGCTCCATGTTGTCGCATTCCACCAGGGCATAGCGGTAGTCGGTCACATTGTTGTTGCTGCGGCCGCCCTCCACGGGGTTGAAGCAGATCCAGGCACCGGCGGCGGGGTTGTAATCGCCCACCACAGCGCCAATGTCCCCGCCGCAGCGGGCAAGCTCGTCCATCAGCTGACCGGCGGTGCGGTCCCAGCAGCCTTTTGTGGGGGCATAGCGGTCATCCCGCAGGTAGCTTTCGGTCACATAGGCCACATGGTCCTCCGGCTCAAACAGGGCCTGCAGGTAGCGGCGCAGCTGGTCGGCGGGGTCCCATTGTTCGGGGATGTTCAGCTCCTGCACATCCAGCCAGCGGGTATCCACCACAACGCCGTCCGGCCGGGTGCCGGGGGCGCAGATCGCGTCGTTCCAGTCCAGCTCATGCCCGGCGGGGCCCGGCCAGCCGTGATTGCGTGCCAGGGCGAAAATGCTGTTCTCGGTGATCGGTTTGGGATTGCCACGGAAACTTTCCCACTTGCGGGCACATTCGCCCTTGTGGTACCGGCTGCCATCGCGGGAACTCCATTGCTCCCATGCGGTAACAGGGAACCCGGCTTCTTTCAGCCCCATACCCACCGTGACCCATTCCTCATAGGTCAAGTTTGCCGGGGAGATAAAGTCCAAGGCTTCCTTGAGATCATTTGCATTGTCCATTCCGTTTACCATCCGAAGTCAAAGATTGGGGTTGTTTCCGCAGAGGGCATATAGGTCTTTGGGTCCACGCCCTTGGGGGCGCCGCGCCAGCCGCAGGCGGCGATACGGTCGATCATGTGCTTGGCGGCGTTGAAGCTCCAGGTGCCCACATGCTGGAAGCCGTATTTTTCCAGGCAGCGGATCTGCTTGGGGGTGGTTAATCCCTCATCCCGGCGCTTGTTCAGCCGGTCCAGCAGCAGGGATGCTTTGCCGGCGGATTCCACCGCATCGGGGCAGATGCCCTGCTTTTCCAGCGCGGCGGTCTGTTCGGCGCTGGGGGGACCGGCTTCCCACCCAAAGGCGGGCACATAACCGGCCAGATCTTCAGCTTGGATGCTCATTTCGTATTGCAGCGGGTCAACCAGGCGGGCGCGTTTGCGGCGCTGTTCTTCCAGCTGTTTGGCAAGGGCTTCCTCCCGCTGGGCCACCACGTCTTCGGCGGCCTGCCGGGCGGCTTCCTCCACGTCCTCCGGGCAGGCGGCGGCAGCCAGGTTATCGGTCATCTGTTGGGCAACGGCGTGGTCCTCGCACACAAGGTCGGCCGGGCGGCAGAGCTCGTGGCGGTCGGTCAGCCAGAGGAAATCCAGGAGCAGCAGATCCTTTTTGCCTTCGTGCAGGCGGGTGCCGCGGCCCACCATCTGGCTGTACAGGCTGCGCACCTTGGTGGGGCGCAGCACCACAACGCAGTCTACACTGGGGCAGTCCCAGCCTTCGGTCAGCAGCATGCTGTTGCACAGCACGTTGTAGGTTCCGGCGTCAAAATCTGCCAGGACCTGGGCGCGGTCGGTGCTCTGGCCGTTGACCTCGGCAGCATGGAATCCGTGGCGGTTCAGGGTATCCCGGAACTTCTGGCTGGTCTTGATCAGCGGCAGAAAGACAACGGTTTTGCGCCCCTTGCAGTAGTGCGCCATTTCGGCGGCGATCTGGTCCAGATAAGGGTCCAGGGCGCTGCCCAGCTCGCCCACGGCATAGTCCCCGCCGGACATGCCCACGGTGGAGATGTCCAGCCTGAGGGGGATGGTCTGCGCCATAATGCGGCACAGAAAGCCGTCCCGGATGGCATCGGTGAGTTTGTACTCATAGGCCAGGCTGTCGAACACCTCGCCCAGATTGCGCAGGTCGCCGCGGTCCGGCGTGGCCGTTACGCCCAGGACCTTGGCCGCGGGAAACCAGTCCAGAATGCGGCGGTAGCCGTCGGTCACGGCATGGTGGGCTTCGTCAATGATGATGGTGCTGAAATAATTGTGGGGGAACTTTTCCAGCCGCTGGGGGCGCTGCAGGCTTTGCACGCTGCCAACGGCAACGCGGTACCAGCTGGCCAGGCAGGATTGTTCGGCTTTTTCCACCGCGCAGCCCAGGCCGGTTGATTTTTGCAGCTTGTCGGCGGCTTGTTCCAGCAGTTCGCCGCGGTGGGCCAGGATCAGCACCCGGTCCCCGGCACGCACCTGGTCTTCGGCCACGGCAGCAAACACAATGGTTTTGCCGGTGCCGGTGGGCAGCACCAGCAGCGTGCGCAGCCGCCCCTGTTCCCACTCTGTATGGATCTGTTCTTTCGCCCGCTGCTGATAGGGGCGCAGGGGGAGAGAGTTTGTGTTGGGCATAAGTATCCTTTCCGTGTTAGTGAGGAGTTAGGAGTTATTGGAGTGCGCGTGCGCGCACGGGTTGAAAATTGGGCCGCAATCCCGTAGGGGCGCACATTGTGCGCCCGTCGCCCTGTGGCGAATCCTGTTGTGGCATATACGGCGGGGTTTTCGGAACGGTCACTGCGCCCGCAGGCGCGTTTCGGAGGCCAACCGGGGCAACGCCCCGGCTCTTAGGCCGGAGATAGACCGTTCCCTACAGAGCTGGACCTTAGGCCCGTTTTCACTCCTAACTCCTACTTTCTAACTCCTAACTATTTCCTAACTTAAAAAGCTCCCTGCTTCCACCCGGTGCTGGGGGCGGCGGTGGGTTCGGGGCGGGGCAGGAACTTTTCAATCTCGTTGGCCTGCCCGGTCTCACCGGCGTGGAGGCCGCTCTGCTTGGTGTATTCCCGCACGCCCAGGCGGCACATGCCCTGCGCACCGACAATTTCGTTCCAGCGGGGGCGGAACGTCTCGCCGCGCTTGCACTGGCCGATGCTCTCAAAAAAGGCGCCCAGCAGGCCCTGGGTCTTGGTGTGCAGGTACAGGCGGTGGGTGACGGTGGTTTCGCCTTTGTCGCCGCCATGGATGGTAATGGTCAGCTTGGCCATGCTGCAGGGCGGCAGCTTGGCGCTGCCCTCATAGCGGGCACGCTCAAAGCTCTGCACGGTAAACAGGTAATCGCCCGCAGGCAGCAGCACAAATTCCCGCTGTTCGTTGGTAACCTCGCTGTCCCAGTCCAGGGCAGCATCCGGCATGTTGTTCATATATTCAGCCATGGGTAAATCTCCTTTGTATTTGTTAAAACGGTACATCGCGGTTGGTGCAGATCATCTCCAGCACCTGGGGCCAGGCGGCCACCAGGCAGCCGCTGACAAAATCAGCCGGGTAATCCTTGACCGGCATATCGGCGGGGAAGTACCCGCGCTGGCCGACCACGGTCTGCAGTTCCTCCGGGGTCACATTATTGGCGGCCATCAGCTGGGCAAGGGCGGTCGGCACGCCCTGCGCCTGCAGATCACTGGCGGAGATCCCGGCAGGCACGGCAGGCGGTGCAGCAGGTGCAGCGGGAACCGGCACCGGTGCAGGCTTGGGGGCGGGGGCATCCTCTACCATGATGGGGCGCGGCGCGGGGGCTGCGCCGGGGTGCGGGTCCGGGATGCAGGCGGCGATGCTGGCATACTCAAAGGGCAGCTCTTCCGGCAGGCCGAAGCGGTTTTTGGCATCCCAGCAGGGGTGGTGGCTGGTGTAGAGAACCCGCCGCCCGCCGCTGGCCTTGTTCTTGGCGTTGGGGGCACTGCCGGCCTTTTCTACCACGGTTTTGTAGTTGGCAAACAGCAGCATGTCGCACCATTCCCGCAGCAGAGGGGCTACCTGTTTGCTGGTTTTCATGGTCCAGCGGTCATAGTTGCCAACGGCATCGGGCTGCTCAAATTTTGTGATGGCGGCATGGGCCAGGACTACCACGTTGTGCCCGGTGTTCAGCACTTCTTCCAGAGCGTCCAGCAGCTTGCCGAACTCTTCTTTCGCGTAAGTATAGCCCTTGCCGTACCCGAAATCCTCAATGCCCTTGACCTTGGCGCGGGCGCAGACGGCGTCAATGCAGAGCCGTTCGGCCCAGTCGGCGGTGTCGATCACCAGGGTGCCGCAGGGCACATTGCCGCGGCTGACCTCAGCGACTTCATCCAGCAGCATGGCCCAGCTGGTGGGCGCGGGCAGGCGGGCAACGTTCAGCCGCTTGGTGCCGCCCTCGGTGTCAATGAATACCGGGGCGGGGAACTGGGCGGCAAAAGTGCTTTTGCCGATGCCCTCCGGCCCGTACAGAACGGTTTTGACCGGCGCGGCAATGGTGCCGGATGTGATTGCGTATTTGCTCATTTCAGAACGCTCCTTTCGTCCATGTTTTGGGGGCGGGTGGTTCCTCGGCGTCTTTTACCCTGCCATCCTCAATGATGATCTGGCACTCCCCGCCGGTCGAAACGCGGGTGGCGATGGCCTGTAATCCTTCGGCCTGCAGCCAGCTGCCGAACTCCGCCAGGGTGGCAAGGTCCATCTGTTCCAGCTTGTCCAGCAGCACAAAGCCGCAGTCGGGGTTCAGGCGGCGCACAATGGCGGTGGCCACCCGCAGCTGGTCGCTGCCGCTCATGTCCTGCCAGTGCTTGCCGTTGTAAGTCAGGCTGCCGTCCTCCACACCCAGGCCGGTCAGGGGCAGGTCTGCGCCGTTCAGCAGGTCCATGCGGGCGGTGCGCTTTGCCTTGATCTGCTCTGTCAGGGCGATGTATTCCTGCGCATAGCGCTCGGCTTCGTCCTGAGCCTTGGATTTTGCCAGGTTGGCGGATACCTGCCGGTTGATCTCCTCCACATTGCGGATGCTCTGCTCCAGCTCGGCGGTGGATTCATCCTGCAGCTGGGCCACGGTCTTGGTGGCGGCTTCCTCCTGCACGCAGGCGGCGTTGTATTCCTCTACCAGCTGGCCGCGGTGCTCCTGCAGGGTTTTGAGCTGTTCCTCCAAGCGGGTCAGCTCATCCATGGCGCGGTGCTTGGCGTGGGTAATCTCGGTCAGGCGGTCGCGCTGGCGCTGGTTGTCGGCGTTATGGAGCAAAATCTCCTGCTGCTGTTGGATCAGCTCAATGGCACTAACGGGTTCGGACGGGGCATCCGGGTATTCGGTCAGCTCTTCGGCGGCGTGGCGTTTCTGGGCGCCGATCTGGCCGATCACGGTGCGGCGGTCGTACAGGGCTTTGATCTCCCGGTCCAGGCCGGTCAAAGCATCCCCCACACCGATGATGTTCAGCAGGGTGTCGGCCTTGTCTTTATCGCTGGCCTGCATAAAGCGGGGCAGGTCCAGCGCCAGCGGCTCCACAAAAGCGTTCAGCAGCTGCTGGCCGCTGCGCTGGCCGGTGGGGTCCGTCACGGTCAGGCTGCTGTTTTTGCCTCTGCGTTCCACCACAACGCCGTTAGACAAGATCACTTTCAGGTGGGGCGGGGCAAGGGCACCGTCCCGCACAGCGGCGGTAGGGCGGAACTTCTCGCCGCCCAGGGCCCAGGCCAGGGCATCCAGCACACTGGTTTTGCCCTGGTTGTTGTTGCCGCCCACAATGGTCAGCCCGGTGGGGGAGGGCGTGAGGGCAACCGCCTTGATGCGTTTTACGTTTTCGGCTTCCAGAGCCGTGATTTTTACAGACATTTTATTGCCTCCGTTTGAATTTCAGTCAGGGTGTTGGTCAGCTGGTTGATGGCCCCGGCGCGGGTGTCCGGCGGCAGCTTGGCCAGCTGCGGCTTGACGGACTTCCAGGCGTTCTGCATGGCGCGCCCGGCCAGCAGCAGGCTGTCATAGGCGTTACGGGTGTCCAGCTCGATTTGTTCCGGTGTGGCGGCGGCAGCTTTGGCGGCTTCCAGCTCGCTGCGCAAAGGGGCGGTCAGTTCATCGGCCAGGGTGTGGGCACGGCGGTTGATCTCATCCTCGTCCACAGCGGCGGCCACCGGCTGCGCTTTGGCGGCTTCGGCTTCCCGCTGGTATTTGTCGGCACGCATCCGGGCGGCATCAGCAACCTGGCGGGCACCGGCCAGCTGCTTTTCCGCTTCCTTTGCCCGCTGCTCGGCTTCGGTGGCGCGGCGCAGGGCGGAATCTTCGTTTTTGTGGGCGGTGCGGTAGCTTTCCTGGGCACCGGTGGCGGCGGCTTGCAGCTGGCGGTTCTGCTCATGCAGGCCGTCAACATCGGCCAGGGCGGCATCGCGGGCGGCTTCGGCGGCGGCTGCGGCATTGAGGGCGTTCACCCGGTCGGCGCGCAGCTGCTGGTTTTCTTTCAGCAAATCCTGGTATTGCTTGTGGGTGGTAATGTCGCCGGATTTGACGGCCTGCACCAGGTCGGCGGGGGCGCTGGGTTTGGCGGCAGCATATAATAAGGAAGGGGAAAGCGAATCAAGGATTTTCTGCTGTTCGGGACTGCTGTTATCAAACAGAGCGGTAACTTGCAACAGACGGTAGGCCGCGGACTTGCTGACGCCTATACTCTCGCACCAACGGCGGAATGTATCCTCGCCGCGGTTCCCATGTTTTGAGTTGTCCCAATTTGGGACAAGCGCCTCATGCGCGATTGCTACCCCATCAGCCATGCGGCGCAGCCCAGCTTCTGCCAACCTCCGCCCTGCTGCGCATTCTCGTTCTGCAAGGTGCAGGTCGTTGACCGTTTGCTCATCCAGCACGCTGTAATCAAACGCCGGAGCCGAACAGGCAGTTTCCGCACCGGACGGGTTTGACATTGCACCGGAAGCATCCGCAGGGGAGCAGGGGCCCGGCGGGCAGCTGTTTGCATCCGCCTGGGTGGTCGATGTTTCCTCCGCCAACGTGGCAGCAGGGGCGGCCATAGTCACAGCAGCATCCGCATTCGGGGCAGTCGTGTTCACTTTGCATGGTGGTTCCTCCTTGTTGGGCAGTGTGCGCAGGGCTTTTACCACAGCGTCCGGCACCTCGTAGTCATCCTTCAGGATGCCGAAACATTGCCCCAGCCAGTCTTCCTGCGTCAGGTCAGGCTCTTTGGTCTGGGCCTTGGCGTACTGCTGGGCGGCCCAATCGCTGGGCACCCATTTGTTTTGGTGTTTGTCCCAGAACCAGAACCTGCCGTGCTTTAAGGCGTACAGCAGGTGGTTGTCCTGGTTCTGGCAGATCATGTAGTCTGTCAACCTTCTACCTCCATGTTGATCAGCGCTTTGCGCTGGGCGGCGCCGGTGTCCGCGGCGCTGTAGCACAGGCTGATCTTTTCCAGTTGTTTGACCTTGCTGCTTGTGGCCTCTGCCAAAATGCCGCGCACGGTTTCGTGCAGCAGCAGTTCGGCGTCCTTGCGGTTGTGGGTAAAGGCAGCACGGATGGCGTCATACTCGTTCATGGCGTTACCTCCACAGGGGTGAATTTCTGAAGCAACTCTTCGGCCAGCGGCATGGGCAGGTCCGTCATGCGGGCGTTGCGCCAGCCCACAAGGCAGAGCCGCCCATAAAACCAGCGGCCGTTGTAATGCCGGGTCGGCAGGTTTTGCCCGGCCTGCGGCAGATAAAACAGCGCGGCAAATTTGTTGTCGATCGGGCAGCGCTGCGCGTACCCGCCCATAAAGCGCTGCAATTCCTGCAAAGTGTCCGGCAAACGGCAGATTTCCGGCTTTGCGCCGGGGTCAATCACGATTCCGCGCATGTCGCCACCTCCCGCAGCGTGATCGCGGCCCAGCCGCCCAGCAGGCAGGCTGCCAGCCCGGCCAAGGATGCCGCCCCTCCACCCTGGGTCAGGGCGGCCACGGTGCACAGCGCGCCCAGCCCGCAGCCAAGCAAAGCAAAATTGGCGCAGACCTTGCAAACGCGGGCAAGGTGGGGTAGAATACAAGTGATGAAATTTTTCGTCTGGCCGTTCCGGTGTTGCAGCACCGGGGCGGCTGTTTTTGTTTGGGGCATTGTCGTTCTCCTTTCAGATCGGCCCAGGGTCGCGGTCGCTGTGCCGGTGGTGATAGTTGGTTTGCGGTGCGGGGGCCGAGCCGCTGTGCGCAGGGCCGGTGCGGCGCGCAATGAACCCGGCCAGGCCGTCTTCGGTCACCAGGTGTTTGCGTGCCACGTTGACCGTGGGGCCAAACTCCCCGGCCCGCACAAGCTGCTGTACGGTGGATTTTTGCACGCCCAGCATCTCGGCCAGGCGGTCGGCGGTGTAGAGGGTCATGGTAATTTCTCCTTTCATAAAAAATGTCATAGTTCATTCTGAGTGATTCTGGGTTGTTCTGGCGCATTTGAAGTGATTCTGAGATAAATTGCATAGATGCGAAATTAAGTAACCAAAATGTAACTATCAAAATGTTTGACAAATTGCCAGAATCATGATATTCTTCTCAATAACATGATGGCAAAAAAAGGAAACTATGGTAGACTGCGCTTGCTGCCGTACTCTGAAAAAAGATAGTCAAGTGAACAATCCGCAAAAACAGCCTGGATGTCGCGCATCTCTTTCAGGGTGAATTGCGTCCGCCCTTGGAGCTTGTTCTGCAAGGAACTGTGGGAAATGCCAATGCGCTCTGCCAGCTGCTGCTGGGTGGATTTGCTGCGCTTGAGCTCAATAAAAAGATTGGGAAACATGGGGGTCACCTCCTTTATAATTGGGGAGTGAGAAGGAATGCTACGATGCTTAAGAATAGTGTTGAATTTGTAGGCCTCCCATGTACACGACTTTGAAAGGAGGTGATGAATATGAATAATTCGTACACATACACTGTAAGCAATAATCAGGAAGTAAAAATTGCAACACCTGGTAACTTCTCTTTCAGTGAAATCAAGAAAACGGCAGAACAAACGGCGGATAAAATCGTTTCGCATTCGGTTTATCCTAACGGTTTTGAAATCGAGTTTGTTCAATACGCGGGTCTTATTACAGTGACCACAAATATGCCGCTTACTCCTGATGGACATGGTGGTTACATTGCACCGACAGACAAATAACATCTTTTGTCTGTGCTACAGTAGTGCAGCCAAAGTGCTGTACAATTTCGTCCTCAGTCTTCCTGCTTGCAGAAGGCTGGGGGCTTTTTTCATTGTTCATGGGGATACCTCCTAAAAAATCCAGCCCTTCCGGTTCAAAGTCCGGACTATGGGACAGGGGTTGTGGTAGAATGGTTGTAGCTGCTAGGAATGCTCCACAAGGTCATCAATGCGGACGCCGAAGGGGTCGGCAATCTTAGCTGCTGTTGACAAGGTAGGGCTGCGGAATCTGCTCGTTGCTCGCTTAAAGCGAATGCGCGGATAAAAAAATAAAATCTGCCGGGAATTTGTACACGCGTTCAATCTTCTGTACAGTCCCCCATTGAGGTACGGTTTTCCCAGATTCGTAATTTTGCAGCGTAGCAACGCTGACACCCAGCGCTTTGGCTGCTTCCTGCTGGTTTAATCCTGCGTTTACACGCGCAGCTGCAAGAGAAATTTTTGGGAATTTTTGGGTCTGCATATTTTGGATCACCTCCGTTCTATAAATCATTATACTCGCTTAAAGCGATATGTCAAGCTAAAAGCGAAAATATTTTCGCAAAATATTGATTTTATTTTGCTTTTAGCGTATAATGACGACATGAGGAGTTGATTTTATGAGTGACAACGCCAAAATGGTTTTCGCTGAAAATCTAAAAGCGTACCTTAATAGCAAAGGATATACTCAGCTTGACCTTGCAACTTACATGAACTGCTCCAGCTCTACTGTTTCGGACTGGTGTAACGGGAAAAAGTATCCTCGTGTTGACAAAATGCAGCGTATGGCGGATTGGCTTGGTATTCAGATGTCTGACCTTACCAGCGAACATGACAAACTTGATGATGCCGACATAGCATTTTATAATCGTTATAAGCAGTTGACCGAGGAAGAAAAAGAAGATATGCGCGACTTCCTCGATCTTATGGATGCCCGAAGAAAACGTCGCGAGAAAGGCGTTTGATGTTTAGTACGTCAGAATTTTATAGCTATTGTCGGGTTCATGATGTGGATGTCATACCATTTGATAGGCTTCCGGCAGCTGCTACGACAGTGCGATATCATGGAGCATATGCGGTTGGGCTTAATTTTTCCCGGTTACATACCGTGCGCCAGATGCGCACCGCCATGCTGCATGAATCAGGCCACCTGCACACAGGCGCACTGCATAAGGTGGACAGCCCGTTCCAGTTGGTGGAGCAGAACGAATACCGCGCCGATGCGGACGCGTTCCGCCGCTGTCTGCCGCCGGACGAGATCCGCACGGCAATGCGGGCAGGCTACACAGAACCCTGGCAGTTGGCAGAATATTTTGACCTGGACGAAGACTACATAAAAAAAGCCCTGCACTACTGGACGCAGTGCAGGGGAGTAGACTTTAACCAATAAATAAGGGAGGAACACAATCATGGAACCTGTAAATCATTGCCCGCATTGCGGTGCGGCTGTTGATGTAAATGCCAGTGTGTGCCCGGAATGTGGACAGGAGCTGGTAAAGCGCAAGTATTGCCCGCACTGCGGGGAACGCATTGATGCCGACTGCATCATCTGCCCCAAGTGCGGCAAACAGGCAGGGGAGCTGCCGCAGGATAAGCAGATCAATATTGTCAATAACAATAATTCCAGCGCATCGGCATCCGCCAGTGCTTCGGTGGGCATCAGAACTGCAGTGCACGGAAAATATTGCAATAAGTGGACGGCGTTTTTCCTGTGCCTGTTCCTTGGGTATTTCGGTGCGCATAAATTCTATGAAGGACGCATCGGCATGGGTGTGCTGTACTTGCTCACCTTCGGTTTGCTGGGCATCGGCTGGATTGTTGATATCATTCTGATTTTGATGAAGCCGAACCCGTATTTTGTGGCCAGATAAAGCCCGAACAAAATAAAAACGCCCCCGGTGTTGGCGCACCGAGAGCGTTTCCATAGATCAGCTTGCCCAAAGGCATAGTCCAACCTACCACACTTGGATTATACCACCTCCGGGCAGGCTTTACAAGCAATGCTTGTAATTTCGCCTGCGGCGAAACCGCCTTGTGCGGTCACAGGCCACGCGTGGCCTGTGTTTGGCGCTCCCCACCCGCTTACGCGGCTGTGGCCCCACACGCCAAAACCCGCAGCTTTACAACCCATACCTTGGAGGTGTATTTTTTATGCCCAAACAAAAATTGACCCGCCGTCCAGATGGCCGCTACCAGAAGCGGATCACCCTTTCCAACGGCAAAACGCGGCTGGTGTATGGCCGCACCGAAGCGGAACTGAAAGCCGCGGTGCGCTCCGTGCAGGCGCAGGATGAAGCGGGGCTGGAAGTGGGGGACCACACCCTGGTGGGCGAGTGGGCAAAAATCTGGCTGCGCTCCTATAAGCAGGGGCTGCGGCCCGCCACCACCAAAATGTACCGGGATGCCTACAATCTGCACATCATGCAGCACATTGGATGCATGGAGCTGCAGGAGGTGCGGCCGGTACATATCCGGGCTATTATGGCGGAAATCACGGAGCAGTCGGAATCCCTGCAGCACAAGGTGCTGATCACGGTGCGGCAGATCATGCAGACGGCCCAAGCGAACCACCTGATCCGCGATGACCCCACCGACGGCATCCGCATTACGACCCACGCGCGCCCTAAGCAAAAGAAATACCTGACGCAGGACGAAGCGGAGGAGCTGTTGTCCTCCATTGCGGAGCCGCGGGCCAAGGTGTTTTGCGCGCTGTGCTATTACTGCGGCCTGCGCAAGGAAGAGGCCCTGGGCCTGCAATGGCGGGACATCGGCCCGGCGGCGCTGGTTGTCAGCCGGGCGGTAACCTTTGCGGGCGGCAATCAGCCGGACCCCAGCATGGAACTGAAAAACGCGGCTTCCCACCGCCTGGTGCCGGTGCCCGCCAAGCTGCGGGCGATTCTGGATGCCACCCCGCAGCTGGGGGAGCACGTTGTGACCAAAGCCGATGGCGGCGTGATGACGCAGTCCGCCTACAAAAAGATGTGGGCTTATTATGTGGCGGGGGTGTCGCTGCTGCCGGTGCACGCCCACATGCTGCGCCACAGCTATGCCACCTGCCTGTACCACGCCGGTGTGGATCTGCGCACCGCCCAGCAGCTGCTTGGCCACGCCAGCATCGAGATGACGGCCCGCATCTACACCCATCTGGAAGCCGAAGACGGCCTGAAAGTAAGCGGCAAACTGGACGATTATTTCAACTCCGCAGCGGACGGGGCGGATAGAACGGAGGGCACTGCCTGACTACAAACTGACTACATCCCGGAGCCATCCTGACTACTTTTGACTACCTGAGACTAACGGTAAAACGATAATTTCAACGCTGTATCGTTGCCCGGTACTGACTCTTAATCAGTGGGTCCTGGGTTCGAGTCCCCGATGGTGCACCAAAGAATGCCTTACACGAAAGTGTAGGGTGTTTTTTTGTTGCTCTATTTTAAGAAGGCACGATCTGGTGCAGCGTCGGAGATACTCGAACAGGGCGGCGGCACGCAGTGCCGTAAGGAACGCCACAGTGCGGCGTTCCTTAGCCCGCGGGCACTTTACTTTTTACGCACCGTTTGCTATGGAATAACGGTTCATGGTCTGCCAACTATTTTTATGGCAATACCGCATAATTCTAAGTGCCGATACGGCGAGCGAGGTGCG
>ERZ831634.1090-NODE-1090-length-30537-cov-15.185716_pt1 | contig 30537 bp, 24 predicted proteins | sample MGYA00519953_ERZ831634 | MGnify/ENA primary metagenome ERZ831634 (study PRJEB31850, sample SAMEA3708718) | human gut metagenome | biome: human gut; feature: human-associated habitat; material: faeces | place: China | collected 2014 ... | reverse complement strand
CATTGGACTGGAACTTGAACAGGGCTTTATCAAAGGTGAACTACCGTATTCACACGGATGCGGTGAAGGAAAATTTGATTCCACCAGAGCTAACACCAGAACAGATTGCTTATACATATGCCAGTGAAGCAGATCTTTTAAATGTTGCTTTATTGGCAATCAGGCAGATGGATACATTAGCCAGTATCAATTTATCAGCGGTTTCGGCACTTCCTGGAGGTGATATATAAATTGAAGAAAGAAAAAATCAAAGTATATTTATACCCCCGTGTTTCCACAACCATGCAGATAGATGGTTATTCTCTGGATGCACAGAAAACAAAAATGAAAGCGTTCTGCGACTATAATGAATATGAAATTGCCGGTGAGTATGAGGATGCTGGAAAATCCGGCAAATCAATAGAGGGAAGATTTGCCAATAAGTAAAGGGGATACACTCCATGCTCGAACAGTCCAACAAAGCTGCAAGTCCGCCAATCAAACCCGAACAGCCACCCTCCCATGCAAAAAATATGCCTGTCAGATGCGTCAAGTAACACGGGTATCTGACAGGCATATTTTTTTGCTTATACGTTGAAGCGGAACAAAATGACATCGCCGTCTTTTACGACATATTCTTTTCCTTCCAGACCGACAAGCCCTTTTTCCTTGGCAGCTGTATAAGAACCACAGTCCAATAAATCCTGATAGTTGACAACTTCGGCACGGATGAAGCCGCGTTCAAAATCGCTGTGGATTTTTCCGGCAGCCTGCGGCGCTTTCGTACCTTTAACGATTGTCCATGCACGGGTTTCGGTTTCACCGGCAGTTAAGTAACTGATCAGACCGAGGATACGGTAACTTGCGGCAATCAGCTTATCAAGACCGGAAGAACTGATGCCTAAGTCTTCTAAGAACATTTTCTTTTCGTCATCATCCAGTTCGGAGATTTCCTGTTCAATCTGCGCGCAGATAACGAAAACTTCGCAGTTTTCCTTTGCTGCAAATTCACGTACAGAAGCTACATATTTGTTGGAAGCACCGTCATCCGGTAAATCATCTTCTGTAACATTGGCAGCAAAGATGACCGGTTTTGCTGTTAATAAGTTATATTCTTTCATGAGTGCTGCTTCATCATCGTCTTCCAGTTCAAAATTCTTAGCCAGATTTCCGGCTTCAAGGAAAGCAATCAGACGTTCAATTAAATCACATTCTTTTAAAATTTCCTTATTGTTGTAAGCTGCTTTTTTCTGTTTTGCAAGACGTCTTTCCAGAATTTCGATATCTGAAAAGATTAACTCCAGATTAATCGTTTCAATATCACGGAGCGGATCGATAGAACCGTCTACATGGACAATATTGGAATCTTCAAAACATCTGACAACGTGAACAATGGCATCAACTTCACGGATATTGGCAAGGAACTGGTTTCCAAGACCTTCACCCTTAGAAGCCCCCTTTACAAGCCCTGCGATATCAACGAATTCGATGACGGCAGGGGTAATCTTTGCAGAATTGTATAATGCTGCAAGCTTGTTTAAACGTTCATCCGGAACGGCAACGACACCTACATTCGGGTCAATGGTGCAGAACGGGTAGTTGGCAGATTCAGCGCCAGCTTTTGTTAATGAGTTAAAAAGCGTACTTTTGCCGACATTTGGCAAACCTACAATACCGAGTTTCATAAAATCTCTATCTCCTTTGTTTTTATGGGGATTTCCCCTGATTTTTAAAAATGTCAGATACAACCGTATATTTTACTATAAAAAAGCATTGAATTCAACATGGTAGTGCCAACTTTAGAAAAAAATGAAATCTTTCCGATAGGCAGGTACAACAAAAAAGCAGTCATCAGGGTGCAGAATACGCGGAAGATGTCAAATCCGGTGGATAACTTTCAGACAGGCGGAAAAACTGTGAATTTAATGCGTTAAATTCTAAAAAAACACTTGTATTTTTCCACAAATAAGTATAGAATTGACTCTAAAGTGGTGGAAAGTGGTGGCAAATGGTAAAAAGTGGTAGACGGAGGAACAACAATCATGTTTATGGGTGAATACAACCATACAATTGATGGTAAGGGACGAGTCATTGTTCCTGCAAAGTTCCGCGATGCCTTAGGGGACGGTTTTGTCGTAACCAAGGGATTAGACGGCTGCCTTTTTGTTTATCCGCCGGATGCATGGCAGGCATTTGAAGAAAAGCTTCAGTCGCTGCCGCTGACCAATAAAAACTCCAGACAGTTTGCACGTTTTTTCCTTGCAGGAGCGGCATCCTGTGAAGTTGATAAACAGGGAAGAATTCTTTTGCCGCAGGTTCTTCGTGAATTTGCGGGACTTGAAAAAGAAGTTGTGATGGTCGGGGTTGCCAACCGCGTGGAAATCTGGAGTAAAGAACGCTGGCAGGAATGTATTGACAGCTATGATGACGATATGGATGAAGTGGCAGAGAATATGGAGAGTTTAGGATTTTCTATTTAGACTGCCCGTAAAAAGATGCGTTTTGAAAATGGAGAAAAACATGGAATTTAAACACAAGTCTGTATTATTGCAGGAAACGATTGACAATTTAAATATCAGACCGGATGGAATCTACGTGGACGGAACGCTGGGCGGTGGCGGACATTCTTATGAAATTGCCAGCAGGCTTTCATCCAAAGGAAGACTCATCGGCATTGATCAGGACGAGGCGGCAATTGCAGCAGCCGGTGAACGGTTAAAGCCGTTTGCAGACAGAGTCACCATTGTACGGAATAATTATTGTAATATGGATATGGTATTGAAGGACTTAGGAATTGAAAGAGTCGATGGGATTCTTTTGGATTTAGGCGTGTCTTCTTACCAGTTAGATACCGCAGAAAGAGGATTTACCTATAAGACGGATGCACCGCTTGACATGCGTATGGACAGACGGCAGCAGATGACGGCAAAAGATATTTTGAATGAATACAGCGAAATGGAACTTTACCGCATTATCCGGGATTATGGTGAAGATAAATTTGCAAAGAATATCGCAAAGCATATTGTGGCAGCAAGAAGCGAAAAGCCGATAGAAACTACATTTGAGTTAAATGAAATTATCAAGGCGGCGATTCCAATGAAATGCAGGGCTGTTGGAGGACATCCGTCTAAGAAGACATTTCAGGCGATACGGATTGAACTGAATCATGAACTGGACGTATTGAATAATTCAATTGACAGCATGATTGAACATTTAAATGACAAAGGACGTTTCTGCATTATTACATTCCATTCGTTAGAAGACCGGATTGTAAAGGTGCAGTTTAAAAATAATGAAAATCCATGTACCTGCCCACCGGATTTCCCGGTGTGCGTATGTGGGAAAAAATCTAAGGGAAAAGTAATTACAAGAAAGCCAATTCTTCCGTCAGAAGAAGAGCTTGAAGAAAATAAAAGAGCAAAAAGCGCAAAGCTGCGTGTGTTTGAACGCAGGAGATAAGCTTGAAAGTGTGTAATGTTTTACAAACGTAAAAAAAAGTCAGCAGGGAGGAAAGTAAATGGCGCGCAAAAGTTATGGAAACACCATAAAGTATGAAAAAAGAACCGGTTATGTTCAGGGAAATACGGTAAGAAAACTGCAGGTAGCAGAACCTTATTCCAATGATCCGACAAGTATTGAACAGCTTGAGGAAGAACGAAAAAGAAAACGGGAACAGCAAAGAAAGATACGACGTGCCAATAAGATGAACTTTCTTTATACAGTGGCAGTAACGGCAGTGGTAGCTGTGATGTTCGGACTGTGCTACCAGTATCTGAATTTACAGTCTGAGGTAAAGACCAATGCAGCCGCAGTATCTGATCTGGAAATGCAGTTAAATACCCTGACATCACAGAATGATGAACGTGAAGCACAGGCAGAAGCTGATATCGACTATGATGCAATTTATGATACAGCTGTCAATGAACTGGGAATGGTTTATCCGGCAAAAGGGCAGGTTATCCGTTACGCAGCAGGCGAGAGTGAATATGTAAAGCAGTATCAGAATATTCCGAATGCAGACTAAAAAGATACATTGGAGATACATAAATGGTAGAAAGTAGTCAGGAACGTGCAAAACGAAATAAATACAGAAGAAAAAAAGCAATGCTCAAAAAAGTACACAAAAAAGCCGGCATTGCTTTTTTGTGTGTTATGGCAGCACTGGCAGTTTTAGCAGGAAGAATCGCATGGATTAATTATAATCACGGTGATGCATATTCCAAAGCTGTGTTAGACCATCAGACGTATACGTCAACAACAATTCCGTATAAGCGGGGACAGATTCTGACCTCGAATGGAAATATTCTTGCGTACAGCGAAAGAGTGTACAACCTTATATTAGATCCAAAGCTGGTGCTTTCCGATGAGAAGTATAAAGAACCGACCTTAAATGCGCTGGTACAGTGTTTTGGATTAAACCGTCAGGAATTGGAACAGACATTGGCAGTGAAGAAAGATTCCCAGTACGAGCGTCTGGCGATGGGACTGACTTCGGATGAGATTGCTGATTTTAAGGCACTTGTTGCAGATACAAAAAACAATCCGAATATCAAGGGTGTGTGGTTTGAAAATTCCTATGTCAGAAAATATCCATTTTCAACTATGGCATGTGATGTTGTTGGTTTTGCAAGTGCGGCAAACGGCGGTGAACTGGGACTGGAAAGCTATTATGATGATGAACTTTCAGGAACAGACGGCGTATCCTACAGTTATGTCAATGATAATCTTGATGTGCAGGAAACAACCAAAGATGCCGTAGACGGCAACAATATTGTGACAACCATTGACTATAATGTACAGCGGATTATTGAAAAACACATTGCGGCATATAATGAAGAAAAGCCGTCCAGTGCAACAGCGGTACTGGTAATGAATCCGAACAACGGAGAAGTGCTCGGCATGGCGAGTTATCCGTATTTTGATCTGAACAATCCAAGAAGTCTTGAAAGTTCGTATTCCCAGGAACAGCTGGCAACGATGTCCGATGAGGATATGACAAATTCGCTGTATAAAATCTGGAGAAATTACTGTATTTCAGAAACCTTTGAACCGGGTTCGACCTTTAAGCCGTTCACCGTCGCTTCGGGACTGGAAGAGGGCGTAACATATGACGGGGATGTCTTTTACTGTAACGGTTATGAAGAAATCGGAGGTTATACCATCCGCTGTCATGTATACAATAAAACCGGCAAGCATGGGGATATTACACTGGAGCAGGCGCTGATGCAGTCCTGTAACCCTGCAATGATGGATATTGCCGCACGCCTTGGCGGTGTGAAATTCGCCCAGTACCAGAGACTGTTTGGTTTTGGCAGTAAGACAGGAATCGATCTTCCGTCAGAGGAAAACGGTATTATAAAAAAGAGCGATATGTCAGAAACAGACGTTGCAACCAATGCATTCGGACAGAACATCAATGTAACCATGATTCAGATGGGGGCAGCCTTTTCTTCTTTAATTAATGGTGGAAATTACTACCAGCCGCATATTGTAAAGCGCATTGAAAAAGATACGGGTGAAGTTGTAAAGACCTTTGAACCGACACTGGTACGTCAGACAGTAACGGCTTCAACATCGCAGCTGCTTCGTAAGTATTTAAAATCCACGGTGGATGACGGACTTGCAAAAAAAGCAGGTGTTACCGGTTATTCAATAGGCGGTAAGACCGGTACGGCGCAGAAGGGCAAACGAGAGGATTTAAAATGGATTGTATCCTTCATCGGCTTTGCACCGGTGGATAATCCGCAGGTGATGGTTTATGTATTGATTGATGAACCGGACGGAACAACGGGAACAAGCGGAACTACTTCAGATACGCTGATTTTAAGCCATGATATTTTAGAAGAACTGCTTCCGTACATGAATATTTTCAAAGATGCGGAAGCAGAGCCGGTTGATGCTAGTGGCAGTGAAGATGAAAATACCGTCAGCATTACTGTTCCGAATACCAATGTGCAGGATAGTACATCAGCAACACCATAAAAAAGTATAACTCCGGGCAGACGTTAATAAGATGTAATAACGTTTATCCGGAGTTATTTTTATGTGGAAACCGTGGGAAAATGAAAGCGAAACCCAAAGAATACGCAGACAGAAGGAACGTTACAGGGACGATAAGCGCTGGCAGATTATTGATGAACGCAAAAACGACCCAATGGGCAGGCTGCATACAAGACACCGGAAAAAACTGATGATTTGTGGAGCCTGTGTGTTTCTGGCAATGCTGCTGCTGATTGGCAGACTGGGCTATGTCATGATTTTTCAGGCACAGTATTATCTTTCAAGAGCTGAAGAACTGCATGAGCGGGAACGTGTGATTAAGGCATCCCGCGGAAGAATATTAGATACCAATGGCATTGTGCTGGCCGATAATAAAACAGTCTGTACGATTTCTGTTATTCACAGCCAGATACAGGATGCCGAAGCGGTAATTCATATGCTGACATCTGAATTGGGACTGGATGAAGCACAGGTGCGTAAGCGCGTGGAAAAAGTATCGTCTATTGAGCGGATTCAGACCAATGTTTCCAAAGAAACCGGGGATAAAATCCGGGAATACAATATGGCGGGTGTCAAGGTCGATGAAGATTATAAGCGCTACTATCCGTATGAAACGCTGGCATCAAGAGTACTTGGCTTTACAGGCAGTGACAATCAGGGCATTTTAGGACTGGAAGCAAAATATGATGCCCTGCTTTCCGGTAACAGCGGTCAGATTCTGACACTGACGGATGCGTGGGGCATTGAACTGGAAGGGGCGGAAGAAAGCAGAAAAGAACCGGTTGCGGGCAGTGATTTATACACCAGTCTGGATTACAATATCCAGGCTTATGCGGAGCAGCTTGCAGACCGCACATTAGAAGCAAAAGGGGCAAAGCGTGTATCAATTATCGTGATGAATCCGCAGAATGGTGAACTGCTGGCGATGGTTAATGCACCGGAATATAATTTAAATACACCGTATGAATTAAATATAGAGATAACGGAAGAAGACAGCAGCAAATCAAAAATGGATTTACTCAATATGATGTGGCGGAATTTCTGCATTAATGATACCTACGAACCCGGCTCGGTCTTTAAAATGGTAACGGCAACGGCGGCACTTGAAACCGGTGTGGCACATTTAAGTGATTCCTATACGTGCGGCGGCAATACAAAGGTCGGGGATAGAACAATCCGTTGTCATAAAACAACGGGTCATGGTACACAGACCTTTACGGAAACTGTCATGAACAGGAGCGTTTCTGTCCGGAAAAATAAAATAAAGTCCGGGGGAAGAAATTTGTCGAAAAAAGTGAAATTGTGTCTTGTATTTTTAAATTTTCGTATTATACTGTCTATAGCCAGAAAATGAAAGAGGGAACTTAAAAATGAAAAGAGTGAAAAGACCAGAACTTCGTCTGCATGGACAAAAAGTGAGATTAAAAAAGAAACCGGTAATTCTTGCAGTATCCGTATTAGTACTGATTGTATTGCTGGTGTCCGTATCCGTTCATGCAGCTTCTAAAAAACATACCCAGAAAGTATCTGCGGGAGTGGCAGAGGAAACGGCTGCCGAAGAGAAGTTAAGCGAAGAAGAAACAACGACAGCTGAGGAAGAAACAACACAGGAGGCAACACTGCCCGAAGTGCAGACGACAACGGCGGCAGCACCGCAGACAGACGGTGAAGGAGAATATCCGGGATGCAAAAAAGTGTATCTGACATTTGATGACGGTCCAAGTCCGAATACAACCAGAATTTTAGATATTCTGGACCAGTATGGTGTCAAAGCAACATTTTTTACAATCTGCAGTCCGGGAGAAGAAAATGAAGAAAGCTTAAAACGGATTGTTTCAAGCGGCAATACGCTGGCAATTCACTCTGTTTCTCATGAGTATTCACAGGTGTATGCATCTATTGACAGCTTTAAAGAAGATGTTTTAGACATGCAGCAGTGGTTATATGAGCAGACCGGTGTGACAACGTGGTTTTACAGATTTCCGGGCGGTTCAAGCAATAAAGTAGCCAACTGCGATATTTCAGACTGTATCAACTTTTTGAATGAACAGGGATTTGTATACTTTGACTGGAATGTCAGTTCAGGGGATGCCAGTGCAAAATGTGTGGATAAGGATACCATTGTACAGAATGTCCTGTCTGAAATCGGAAGCCGTGAAGAATATGTGGTACTGATGCACGATGCCGGTGCAAAGACAACAACGGTGGAAGCATTGCCGGAAATTATCGAGTATTTACAGGCAAATGACTATATGATTCTTCCGATAACGGCAAATACAAAGCCGGTTCAGCACCGTCATTCATAATCGGGATTCTGCCTGCGTAGAATATAGTAAGTCTATACAGGCATGGAAATCCGGATGAATCAGGAAAATGAAAAAGCCATTATGCAGCTGCTCTTAGAAAAGCAGTATATTACGTATGAGGAGTGGTTTATGGCAGTGCAGTACATCGAAAGCGGTGCAGACAATGAGTGAGGAAAAAGTATTGTCTGGAATGCGTTGTGCCATTTACAACCGGTGTTCTACAACAGAGGAGGCACAAAACCGTGCCATTGAAACACAGGCGGCAGAGTCTGTGGAAATCGTACAGGCATTAGGCGGAGTAATCTGCTGTCAGTACATTGAACAGGAAAGCGGAACAACAACGAAAAAAAGAACGCAATATGCCAGTCTTATGGCGGATGTTCAGCAGGAGCGGATTGACTGCATTGTAATTAAGTCAATTGACCGTCTGATGCGCAACGCCGGGGACTGGCATGAATTTATTCAGCACATTACAGCACATCATGTCAGACTGTATCTGTATCTGGAAAGAAAGTTTTATGAGCCGCAGGATGCGTTTCTTTCCGGTATCAAAGCGCTCATTGCAGAGCAGTATTCCAGAGAATTAAGCCAGAAGGTTAATAATGCCCATAAAAGGCGGCAAAAGAAAATAGACGGGAAACTAACCGTCAACAATAATGTTTACGGATACAGAAAAGAAAAAGACGGTTATAGAATAGAAGAAACGGAAGCCGTCTATATCCGCAGAATCTATGCGATGTCTGCAGGCGGTGCAGGCGGCAGAAAAATTGCAAAGGAATTGTATGCGGCAGGCATGAGAAACCGCAAAAACGGTGCGGTCAGCGATGTGACGGTAAGACGCCTGATTCAGAATCCGCTGTATAAGGGGACTGTTGTCATGCATAAAACGCATTATGATTTTGAATTAAAAAAACAGTGCTGCCTGCCAAAGGAGCAGTGGATTTATCATGAAAACAGAATCCCTGCAATCGTGAGCCAAAAGCTGTGGCAGGCGGCAAATGATGCGTTAAATGCCCGGAAAAGCAAAAGCCAGGCAAAAGAACAAAAAGAAAGAAGCCCGCTGCCGCAGCACTGCCTTAAAATCGTCTGCGGAAAATGCGGATGTGCGTACTGCAAAAGAACAGGAAGTGCAGGAAATGTGTATTGGATGTGCGGCAGACAGCTTGAGAAAAATCCGGATGGCACAGTCTGTAAAAATATCACAGTTTATGAGAAAGAACTGGAACCGCTTTTGTGGGAGCAGTTTCAAAAAGAAGATATGGAAAGCATAAAAACGCAGACGGAAAACGGCCTTTTATTGCTGGAAAAAGTTTTAAAAAAGAACCCGTGCAGTAAAGACTTTTGCATGGAATATGGGCGGTTACGGGAAAAGAAAAAGAACCTGCTTCAAAAGTATATGGACGGGATTGTGAGTGACAGTGATTATAAACTGGCATCGGAAATGCTGGCACAGCAGATAAATCAGATGACAGAGCAGGAAAAACGAAACGATACGGCAAAGCCCGGGCAGCGGCTTTTTGCTATCCGTCAGTATCTGTATTCAGAAGAAGGTCAGGAAGCGGTACAGCAGGCAGTGGTACAAAGCACAATATCTGAAATCACCGTCTATCCCGATAAGCGCGTGTGTGTCCGTTACCGGACAGGAGCGTGCCGGATGATGCCTTACCGTCATATCCATGCCAAAATGAAAAAAAGGCAGGAGAGTATTCAAAAGATAGAACAGCTTTTTTTAAGCCAAAATCGGCTGACCACAGCGGAAATTGCAGAATATACAGGGTATTCCCGGGGAAATATCCTGCAAAAGTTAAAAGAATTAAAACAGCAGGGCAGAATCCGGTATGTCAGCATGGGCAAAAATGGAGGCTGTTGGGAGGATGTAAGTACAGGAATACATCAGGATAAACAGACAAAGAAAACAGACGGGCAGATATAGAGAAACGTATAAAGACAAGTATATAACAGACGGAAGGAATCATACATAAACAGCTGTAATCCTGCATTTATTGAGTGGGGACGGCGCGTTGGCAATGAACGGTTTTATGAGTATTTAAGCAAGCTGGGTATTCTGGGAAAGACAGGAATTGATCTGCCGGGCGAAGCTTCGACAATTATCCATAAAATTGAAAATGTGGGAGAAGTAGAGCTGGCAACAATGTCTTTCGGGCAGTCGTTTCAGATTACACCGGTTATCATGCTGCGTGCTGCGGCGGCAATTGTCAACGGCGGCAAACTGGTGACACCACATTTTGCGGTAAAGGCGGCGGGCGCAGACGGAGAAACCGTACAGGAATTCTGTTATGAAACCGTAACCGATGCCATTACAGAGGAAACGAGCAATACCATGAAAGACATTTTACGTCAGGTTGTAGAGGATGGCGGCGGAAAAAATGCGTACATTGAAGGCTTTTCCATTGGCGGGAAAACGGCAACCTCCCAAAAACTGCCGCGTGGTTCGGGAAAATACATCGCTTCCTTTGTCGGGTTTTCAAGTGTTGACAATCCGCGGGTGATTGCCATGTGCCTGATTGATGAACCGCAGGGCGTATATTACGGTGGTACAATCGCAGCACCCGTGATCCGGGAACTTTTTGAAAATATCCTTCCATACCTTGAAATATACCCGAATTGATAGTAAAATAAAATTTAATTGCAAAATGCAGGGAAAAAGGAGAAAAAGATGGAATTTTCGGGTAAAAAAGTGACAGTAGTAGGAACCGGAATCAGTGGAATCGGTGCAGTGGGACTGCTGAATGCAGTCGGTGCAGAAGTTGTGCTGTATGACGGAAACGAAAAGTTAAAGATAGAGGATATTGAAAAAAAATTAGGTACATACAAAGCAGAGATTGTTCTGGGAGAGCTGACAAAAGAATTAACGGACAGTTCGGATTTACTGGTTATCAGTCCGGGTGTGCCGATTGACAGCCCGGTTGTAAAAGCATTTGAAGCAGCAGGCGTGCCGGTATGGGGCGAAGTAGAGCTGGCTTATGCATTCGATAAAGGAAAAGTCCTTGCAATCACCGGAACAAATGGGAAGACAACGACAACAGCCCTTGTAGGACAGATTGTGGGAGCATATCATAAGGATACTTTCGTAGTCGGTAATATCGGCAATCCCTATACAACAGAGGTTTTAAAAAGTAACGAAGATTCTTATACCGTGGCGGAAATCAGCAGCTTCCAGCTGGAAACCGTGCATGAATTCCACCCGCTTGTGAGTGCCATTTTAAATATTACGCCGGATCATTTAAACCGCCATTATACGATGGACTGCTATGTGCAGACAAAGGAAAAGATTGCGATGAACCAGAAGGGGTCAGAGGTGTGCGTACTGAATTTTGACGATGATTACCTGCGGGAGTTCGGGGAGCATACAACAGCAAAGGTTGTGTGGTTTTCAAGATTTACAAAGCCGGACAGAGGCGCTTATATGGAAGGCGATATGATCTGCTATACAGATGGCATCCGGTCGCAGGAACTGCTGAATGTTCACGACATGAATCTGATTGGCGCACACAATTATGAAAATGTCATGGCGGCAGTCTGCATTACAAAGGCAGCCGGTATCCCGGATGAAATTATTGTAGAACAGATTAAGCAGTTTAAGGCAGTGGAACACCGGATTGAATTTGTAACAGAAAAAAACGGCGTGCGCTATTACAATGATTCCAAGGGAACCAACCCGGAGGCGGCAGTCAAGGCGATTGAAGCGATGACAAGACCGACGGTTTTAATCGGCGGCGGATATGATAAAGGCTCAGAATTTGATTTATATGTCAAAGCATTTAAAGATCGTGTCAAGCTTCTGGTATTAATCGGACAGACCAGTGACAAAATTGAAGCAACGGCTAAAAAGTACGGCTTTACCAATATCATTAAGGCAGAGTCCTTAAAAGAAGTTGTGGATATCTGTGCGGAAAATGCCAAAGACGGCGATGCCGTACTGCTTTCACCGGCATGTGCAAGCTGGGGAATGTTTGATAACTATGAACAGCGCGGCAGACTGTTTAAAGAATATGTAAATGCCCTTTAAAGGTAAAATGCCTGCGGAAATGAGGAGAATGCGAAAATCCATAAATCAAAGATTTTCGCATATCACTTTGTGCCGCAGGCGTCACAAAGTAATTTTTTATCGCAGAGCCAAATAGAATTTGGCTCGCGGTTCTTCCGGCATTAAAATGCCTGCAGAAATGAGGTGAGGTATGGCAAGAAAGGTCAAAAAGATGTCCAATAAAAGGTATTTTGATTATAGCCTTTTATTTGTCATTATATTTATTGTTGGATTCGGACTGGTGATGATTTACAGTACCAGTTCTTACACGGCACAGATGGAATACGGCAGTTCGGAGTACTATTTTAAAAAACAGCTGATTTTTGATGTGCTGGGCTTTATTATGATGTATATTATGTACCGGTTAGACTACCATGTTTTAAGGAAAATCGCACCGGCGTTTTTTGCACTGTCGCTGTTATTGATTCTGGCGCTGATTCCGTTTGGTAAAACTGCCAACGGTGCAACGCGCTGGATTCGTTTCGGTCCGATTGGCGTGCAGCCTGCGGATGTGTCAAAGACGGCCGTGATTATTATGCTGTCTGCGGCAGTATGTGCGGCAGGGTCAAAGATTAAAAGCCTGTGGTATAATTTCTTTTTATTTGTACTGATTGCAGGACTTGAAGCAATCCTGATTATGGTGATTTCCAGCAATATGAGTAGTGCGCTGATTATTCTGGCAATCGCTTTTGTCATGATTTTTGTGGCGTATCCGAAATACAAATTTTTCGTGGTACTCGCAGGACTTGGCGCGGGCGGTGTGGCAGCGTTATATAACTGGCTGCTCGGCATTGCGCATCAGGGCATGACAGAAAACTTCCGTATGAACCGTCTGCTCATGTGGATTCAGCCGGAAAATTACTCCAGCGGAATCGGCTACCAGACCGTGCAGGGACTTTATGCAATCGGTTCGGGCGGACTGTTTGGAAAAGGACTCGGAAAGAGTCTGCAAAAGCTGGGTTTTATCCCGGAATCACAAAACGATATGATTTTTTCCATTATCTGTGAAGAACTCGGACTGTTCGGGGCAATGTGCATTATTTTAGTATTTGCACTAATGCTGTGGCGGATTATCCACATTGCGCAGAATGCACCAGACTTATTCGGTACAATGCTGGCAGCAGGGGTATTTGCCCATGTAGCGGTACAGGTGGTATTAAATATTGCCGTTGTAACCAACTTTATCCCGAATACCGGTGTTTCACTGCCGTTTATCAGCTACGGCGGTACGGCAAGTTTCTTCTTGCTGCTGGAAATGGGGATTGTCTTAAATATTTCAAGTAAAATACGGTTAGAAAGATAGCAACCTCCCGGAGTCTGGCGAATATAATAAAATATAGCTTCTCCGGGGGTTTTTATTTTGGGAAAAATCGTAATAAATGGCGGAAAACGGCTGTTTGGCAGTGTATGTATCCACGGTGCGAAAAATGCAGTGCTTCCGGTGATGGCAGCATCCCTGATGAATGAGGGTGTTACGGTAATACGGGGCTGTCCCGATATTGCCGATGTACGTGCAATGTGTGGGATTTTAAACCATCTGCACTGTAAGACGGATTTCAAAAAAGGGTGCCTTGTCATTGATACAAGCATGGCAGAGTACGAGGAAATTAAAGCAGAGGATACAAAGCAGCTCAGGGCATCTTCCGTGTTAATGGGACCGGTGCTGGCGCGTTTCGGGAAAGTAAGGCTTGCTTATCCGGGCGGGTGCAGCATCGGAAGCCGTCCGTTAGACATTCATCTGCATGCCCTCAAATGCCTTGGGGCATCATGGAGCGTGTCAGAAGATTTTATTGAAATGGAAACAACGGGACTTCACCCGTCAGAAATTACCCTGCGCTTTCCAAGTGTGGGTGCAACAGAGAATGCCCTGATGGCAGCAGCGGCACAGTGTGGAACGACTGTGCTTTACAATGCGGCAAAGGAACCGGAAATTGAAAGCCTGTGCGCCTATCTTGAAAAGTGTGGTGCAGTGATTACCGGTGCAGGGACAGAGTGCGTCCGGGTACGTGGAAAAGGCGTTTTACAGTCCGCAGAATTTTTTGCAAAGCCGGACCGTATTGTCGCCGGAACCTATATGGCGGCGGTAGCTGCCTGTGGTGGCAGTGTTTACTTACAGGGTGTGACACCGTCACTGTGCCGCGGATTTTTAGATGTATTTACCGGAATGGGCATGGATATCCGTATGGAGGGAGAAGCCATGCTGGTGCAGATGTATCACCGTCCGATGAATCTTCATAAGATATGTACCGGTGCTTACCCGGATTTTCCGACGGATATGCAGTCCATGGTACTTTCTGTGGCAAGTGTGGGCGAGGGCACTTTAATTTTAAAAGAACAGATTTTTGAAAACCGTTTTAAGACTGTGCCATGGCTCAAAAAAATGGGTGCGGATATTACACTGTCCGGGGACAGCGTGCTTGTAAAAGGCGTAGAAACGCTGAAGGGAAGCGAAGTATACGGAGAAGATTTAAGAGGAACGGCGGCACTTATCACAGCTGGACTGGCAGCACAGGAAACAACGGTTATTCATGATGCAGACTATATTTTGCGCGGGTATATGGATTTATGTGAAAATTTAAAAGGACTTGGAGCAGAGATTGAATGGGAAAACAGTTAGGCAGAAAAAACAATAAAAGAAAATTAAAATGGATACTGGCGGGGATTGTCATTGCGCTGCTGCTGGCAGGAGGTGGCATTTATGCGGGTTTTATGGTAACGGATATTACTTATACCGGCAATAAGCATTATACGCAGCAGCAGATGACAGAGTGCATTTTTGGAACAGAACATCCCAATGCGCTGATTTATACGCTGTTTGGCAAAAAGAATAAAAATATTCCGTTTATACAGAAATATGATGTGGAAGTGACATGGCCCAATAAAATGAACGTTGCAGTTTATGAAAAAGCGATTGTCGGTTATATCAGCTACATGGGCTGTAATATGTATTTTGATAAAGACGGGATTGTGGTGGAGAGTTCTTCGGAAAATTATGAAGATGTACCGCAGATTACGGGACTGGATTTTAAGTCGATTGTACTGGATGCCAAACTCGAGGTCGGTAACGATGCGGTCTTTTCACAGATTCTGGAACTGACACAGGCATTTGATAAATACCAGCTGGGCGTAAAAAAGGTGTATTTTGATTCTTCGTATAATGTCAGTCTTTATATGGGGAATGTAAAGGTTATGCTTGGCAGTGCCGCAGACTGCAATGATAAGCTGTATGCATTAAAACAGGTGTCAGAAAAGCTTACCGGAATGAAAGGAACGCTTCATCTTGAAAATTATGACGGAACAACTGCTTCTATTATTTTTAAGAAAGAAAATTAGAAAAAGCTATTGCTATTTTGCAACAAAAATTATAGAATAAGTCATAGTGCAGAAATGCGAAAGTATGTTAGGAGGCAGGTACCCTTGTTAGAGATTATGACAAACGAAGCAGATTCGGCAGCGAAGATTATCGTTGTCGGTGTTGGCGGCGCCGGTAATAATGCGGTCAACAGAATGATAGATGAAAATATCAGTGGTGTAGAATTTATTGGAATTAATACAGATAGTCAGGCATTGCAGTTATGCAAAGCGCCGACAGCCATTCAGATCGGTGAAAAGCTGACAAAGGGACTGGGTGCAGGTGCCCAGCCTGAGATTGGTGAAAAGGCAGCAGAGGAAAATGTAGAAGAACTGACACAGGCCATTAAAGGTGCCGATATGGTATTTGTTACCTGTGGTATGGGCGGCGGAACAGGAACCGGTGCAGCTCCGGTTGTTGCAAAGATTTCCAAGGAACTGGGAATCCTTACGGTCGGTGTTGTTACAAAGCCGTTTAAGTTTGAAGCCAGAACGCGTATGACCAATGCGCTGTCAGGAATTGAAAAATTAAAAGATAATGTAGATACACTGATTGTCATTCCGAATGACAAGCTTCTTGAAATCGTAGACAGAAGAACAACGATGCCGGATGCTTTAAAGAAAGCAGATGAAGTATTACAGCAGGCAGTGCAGGGTATTACGGATCTGATTAATGTACCGGGTCTTATCAATCTGGATTTTGCCGATGTCAAGACTGTTATGATTAACAAGGGTGTTGCCCATATTGGTATTGGTACGGCAACAGGTGATGACAAGGCAGTGGAAGCTGTAAAGCAGGCAGTTACAAGTCCGCTTCTTGAAACAACCATCGAAGGTGCTTCACACGTTATTATCAACATTTCAGGCGATATCAGCTTGATTGAAGCCAATGAAGCTGCAAGCTATGTTCAGGAACTCGCAGGTGAGAATGCCAATATTATTTTTGGTGCAATGTATGATGAAAGCTGTACGGATACGGCAACAATTACCGTTATTGCAACAGGTCTGGAAGATACGAATGTAAACAATGCGCTGGCAGGCTTCGGCGCAAAGGCGGCACAGGCTCCAAGACCGGCAGTAAAACCGGCTTATACATATTCAGGTGCACCGGCTGCGTCAGTGGACAAGCCTGCATCTGCGGTTAAACCGGCAACACCGGTTGCTCCGCTTCCGGGCTTAAAGCCTGCGGCACCGGTAACAAGCAGTGTAAAGGAAAAGGGTATTAATATCCCGACATTTTTACAGAAAAAAGACCGATAATAAAATTTGGTGAATCAGAGAGATACTTTCATGAAAATTGAAGGTATCTCTTATTTTTTTGAAATATTTTCCTTTTAACGCAAAAACGACAAAATTCGCAGGGCAAACAATCTATAATACGTTTTGGGAGGTGATAATTCAATCGTTATTTATCTGGATGTATTCTTCTGTATCAACTTTATAATGGATTTCATTGTGATTGCTGTAGTAAACAGCCTGTGCAGATATGCTGCCACATATCTGCGGATGATACTTTCCGCCACTTTTGGAGCAATGGGAGCCGTTATTGTATGTCTGGTACCGCAGGAATACAAATTCGCCGCAAATATAGTGACCTATATTTGTATTGGCATGGGTATGGTAAGAATCTGTGCAGGGAATGTTGCATTCGCGGAACTGATAAAAGGATTTTTTGCGCTGTATGCTGCTGCATTTATGCTGGGGGGTGTAATGCACGTTTTGTACTATTATACATATGCAGGATATATTATCAGACAGGTAATTGTGCGTGACAGGGAACTGATGGTATTTCTCGGAGTATCCTTTGGCTTTTTGCTGCTTTTATACAGGCAGCTGGTAAGAATTAAAGTGTATTCCGACAAACTGTGTCGTGTATGTTGTGTTTTAAGGGGGAGAAAGATTTATATAAAAGGGTTTGTGGATACGGGAAATGTTTTACAGGATCCGCTGTTTCACAGACCGGTGTGTATCGCGCAGAAAGACAGCTTTTTGGAAGTTCTTCATGAAATAAATGATTGCACGAAAGTAAAGTATCATGTAATTCCGTTCCGGTCACTGGGGTGTGACAGCGGAATGCTTGAGGTAATTACGGCAGATACCATGTACATATGCTACGGCAAAAAAGAAATACAGGTGGAAGATGCGCTGATTGGATTGACGGCGCAGACACTTTCATCAGACGGAGAATATGAATTTCTTGTGAATGCACAGCTTTTAAAGGGGTAAAACAGGAAAGTAAATGAGGAGGTTTTTATGGTAATCAAAGTATCTGTTCCGGATCGTTTTCAGTTTAAAATGGTTCCGACATTTAAAAACATGATGATGTTAAAGCAGGGAGACGTACATTATATCGGGGGAAGTGATGTGCTGCCTGCGCCGCTGGGAGCAGAAGAAGAAGCAAGGGCAATTGCGGGACTGGGAACGGGGAATGACCAGTTTGCAAAGTCACAGCTGATTGAACACAATTTAAGACTGGTGGTATACATTGCGAAAAAATTTGATAATACGGGTGTAGGCGTGGAGGATTTAATTTCGATTGGAACAATCGGATTGATTAAGGCAATCAACTCTTACAATCCTGAAAAAAATATCAAACTGGCAACATATGCTTCACGGTGCATTGAAAATGAAATTCTGATGTATCTGCGCAGAAACAGCAAGACCAAGGCGGAAGTATCCATTGACGAACCGCTCAACGTAGACTGGGACGGCAATGAACTGCTGTTATCGGATATTTTAGGTACGGAAGAAGACATTATTTACCGTGATTTAGAAGAAGAAGTGGAAAAAAGCATGTTAAATAAAGCAATCGGTAAATTATCCGAGAGGGAGCGGATTATTGTCGATTTGCGGTATGGACTCAGTTCCATGGACGGGGAGGAAAAGACACAGAAAGAGGTCGCTGACCTTTTGGGAATTTCGCAGTCTTACATTTCCCGGCTTGAGAAAAAAATAATGAAAAGACTGAAGAAAGAACTGGTAAAAAATTCGTAAATAGATATAGAGAGCCTGTCATGCAGAATGATTTTTTAAAATCAGAAGGTTATGGCAGGCTTTTTATCCATGTGTATTCCGAAGATAATGAAACTATCAGAAAGTGATTGACTTTTGCCGTAAATCCATGGAAAATAAAAACAGAGGAAAAAGGGGTATTGGCATGAAAAAAATAAAAAAAAGAAAAAGGTACAGGCTGAAAAGAGGGGTTGTAGTGGTGTCCGGTGTGATTTGTGCAGTCTGTGCAGTGGCTTTTGCCGGAAAAGCGGTCAGCGGTGTGGCAGAACAAAAAAAGCAGGCACAGGCGGCATATTATGAAGCGTATTACGAGGAAGAAGCCGATGACCGTCCGCTGGTGTGCATTGATGCCGGCCACGGCGGCAGTGACTGTGGAGCAGATTATGCAGGCGCTTATGAAAAAGATGAAACACTGCTTATTGCCAGACTGGTAAAAAGACATTTAGAGAGTGCGGGTGTGAAAGTTTTGATGACAAGAGATGCGGATACCTATCTGGGACTTGATGAAAGGGTCGAAATATGTAATAATGCTTCGTGTGATGTTTTAGTATCTATCCATAGAAATCTTTATGAGGATGATCCATCCATAAACGGAGTTGAAACGTGGATTCATCATGAACTGCCGGAAGATGATGTATTTCTGGCAGAGGCGATTACAACGCGTTTAGATGCCATAGCAGGTATTAAAAGCCGCGGTGTCAAGGGCGGTTCGATGACGGATTCAGAGGAAGATTACAGGCTCAACCTCAACACCCGCTGTGTAAGCTGCCTTGTGGAACTGGGCTTTATGTCCAATGCAAACGACAACCGGCTGATTACCGAGAAGTCGGAAGAAACGGCGTCTGCGATTTCAGACGGGATTATGGAGTATTTAAACAGCCGGAAATAAAATGATAAGTGAGAGTAAAAATGGCGAAAATCAATCAGAAAAATATTAGAAATTTTTGTATTATAGCACATATTGACCACGGTAAGTCAACACTGGCAGACCGTATTATCGAAAAGACGGGACTGCTCACCAGCAGGGAAATGCAGGAGCAGGTACTCGATAACATGGATTTGGAAAGAGAACGCGGTATTACGATTAAAGCGCAGACCGTGCGTATTGTATACAAGGCAAATGATGGGGAAGAATACATTTTCAACCTTATTGACACACCGGGACATGTGGATTTTAACTACGAGGTGTCCAGAGCGCTTGCTGCCTGTGACGGAGCGATTCTTGTCGTAGATGCGGCACAGGGGATTGAGGCGCAGACCCTTGCAAATGTCTATCTGGCATTAGATCACGATTTGGACGTTTTTCCGGTTATTAATAAAATTGACTTGCCGAGTGCAGAGCCGCAGCGTGTTATTGATGAAATTGAAGACGTTATCGGTATTGAAGCACAGGATGCACCGCTGATTTCAGCGAAAAACGGTATTAATATTGAAGAAGTGTTAGAGCAGATTGTTACAAAGATTCCGGCGCCGACAGGCGATGAAAATGCGCCGTTACAGGCATTGATTTTTGACTCTTTGTATGATTCTTATAAGGGTGTTATTATTTTCTGCCGGATTAAAGAAGGAAAGGTAAAGCGTGGAACGAAAATCCGCATGATGGCGACAGGCGCTGTGGAAGAAGTCGTAGAGGTCGGTTATTTCGGTGCGGGTCAGTTTATTCCATGTGAAGAACTCTCCGCCGGTATGGTAGGCTATATTACGGCAAGCATTAAAAATGTTAAGGATACCCGTGTCGGTGATACGGTAACGGACAATGACAATCCGTGTGCCGAGCCGCTTCCGGGGTATAAAAAGGTCAATCCAATGGTGTACTGCGGACTGTATCCGGCAGATGGCGCCAAGTATCAGGATTTAAGAGAGGCACTTGAAAAATTGCAGTTAAATGATGCGTCCTTACAGTTTGAGCCGGAAACCTCGATTGCACTGGGATTCGGTTTCCGCTGTGGATTTTTAGGATTACTGCATTTAGAGATTATTCAGGAACGTCTGGAGCGTGAATACAATCTGGATTTAGTAACAACGGCACCGGGTGTTATCTATAAGGTGCATAAGACCAACGGAGAGGTTATTGATTTGACGAATCCGTCCAATATGCCGGATCCGTCTGAAATTGAATATATGGAAGAACCGATGGTTTCTGCGGAAATCATGGTAACGACAGAATTTGTCGGACCGATTATGAAACTGTGTCAGGAGCGCCGTGGCATTTACAACGGCATGGAATACATTGAGCAGACCAGAGCCTTGTTAAAGTATGATCTGCCGTTAAATGAAATTATTTATGATTTCTTTGATGCCTTAAAGTCCCGTTCCAGAGGATATGCTTCCTTTGATTATGAGATGAAAGGCTATGAGCGTTCTTCTCTTGTGAAGCTGGATATCCTGATTAACAAAGAAGAAGTCGATGCGCTTTCATTTATCGTCTTTTCCGGCAATGCCGAAGAACGTGGTAGAAAGATGTGCGAAAAGTTAAAGCAGGAAATTCCGAGACAGCTCTTTGAAATTCCGATTCAGGCGGCTATCGGAAGCCGTGTTATCGCAAGAGAAACCGTAAAGGCAATGAGAAAAGATGTCCTTGCAAAATGTTATGGCGGTGATATTTCACGTAAGAAGAAGCTGCTTGAAAAGCAGAAGGAAGGAAAGAAACGTATGCGTCAGGTTGGAAACGTAGAGATTCCGCAGAAGGCATTTATGAGCGTTTTGAAATTAGACGAGGAATAGAAGATAACTGCATGAAAAAGACAGACAGTAACGAAAAAATGGGCGGCATTTATATCCATATTCCATTTTGTGTGCGCAAGTGTGCGTACTGCGATTTTTTGTCTGCACCGGCAGATGAAAAAACACAGGCGGAATATGTAAAGGCTTTGCAGACGGAGATTTATCAGACGGCGAAGCTTCTTTCGGAAAATCCGTATACGGTGGATACCGTGTTTTTTGGCGGCGGAACGCCGAGTATCCTCGCACCGGGACATGTCAAAGCACTGGCAGATACCCTGCGGGAAAGCTTTCCGTTTGCGGAAAATGCGGAAATTACGATAGAATGTAATCCCGGCACGCTCGATGAAGAAAAAGCGGCAGTGTACAGACAGGCAGGCATAAACCGGATCAGTTTCGGGTTACAGTCCGCCAATAACCGTGAATTAAAAATGCTGGGACGGATTCATACCATGGAAGAATTTGTGAAAAGCTATAAAACGGCAAGGGCGGCAGGCTTTGACAATATCAATATTGATTTAATGTCAGCACTGCCTGGTCAGACATTTGAAAGTTTTCTGCACACGCTGGATACGGTTCTTGCATTAAAGCCGGAGCATATCAGCATGTACAGTCTGATACTGGAAGAAGGCACGGCACTTTACGAACATTTAGACCGGTATCCGGCACTGCCCGATGAAGATACAGAACGGGAGATGTACGATACGGCGTGTCTGCGGCTTGCGGATAACGGTTACCACCAGTATGAAATCTCTAATTTTGCAAAAGAAGGAAAGGCATGCCGCCATAATCTTTCCTACTGGGAACGCAAAAATTATCTCGGCTTCGGGACAGGCGCGGCATCCCTGCTTTGCGAACAGCGCTACACCAATACGGACAGCCTTGCACTTTATATAGACACTATGGCGGAGCTGGAAGAAAAGAAAGAAGTCATAAGTAAGGCACTGGCGGCGGTACGCGCTGAACAGCATATACTTTCCGTACCGGAGCAGATGGAAGAAATGTTCTTTTTGGGACTGCGCAAAAACAGCGGCATTTCCGAGGCGGATTTTTTGGGAAAATTCGGAAAAACAGTAGATGATATTTATGCACAGGTGCTTGAAAAAAATCAGAAATTCGGTCTGCTGGTGCGTGAAAACGGCAGAATTTTTCTTACAAAGCGGGGCAGGGAAGTCAGCAACGTTGTAATGTCAGAATTTCTGCTGGATTAACCGGCGGCCGAACCGGCGCGGTGTTTCGCCCATAAATGTTTTGAATTCCCGCTGAAAATGTGCCTGGTCGGAATAGCCGATTTGCGTGATAAATTCGGAGTTATTGCGATGCGGGTCCTGAAAAATTTCATAAAGAGTATGGTGAAAGCGTAACAGCCGGCAAAAGGTTTTCGGGCTGTATCCGAAATATTCCGTAAAAATGCGGCTGATATGGCGACAGGAATAGCCGGTACGCGCAGCCAGTTCGCTGACGGTGATATCGCCGTCAGCTTTTTTGATGCTCTGATGGATGAGTGTGGCGGCGGGCGGGCAGGCTGGTGTTTTTCCGGTTTTGTTTAATGCGGAAAGAAAACGCTGTATCCGCTCGGAAAAAGAAACCGTACCTGAAAAGATATCAGAATCAGACATGGAAATGGTCTGGAGCAGGTCAGCCGGAAAAGGAAACGGATGTCCCGGAAGCCGGTAATACAGACTTTCATCAAACCGCACACCAAAGCAGTATGAAAATCCGGAGAGTTTTAGTATCAACGGTTCATCAGCGGTGCGGATACAAAAAATGCGGCAGCTGCCGTCAGGGCGCTGTCCGATAATCAATTCTGTATATGGTGATGCAACAAATTTTAAAGAAACATCGCCGCTGAATTCATAGCAGAATAAATCCGCCGGAGAAGAAAGCAGATGCTCGTTGGTAAGCAGGCTGTTTAAGGTTAAAAATACGTAAGGCTGAATGAGTGTGTATCCGGTGTGCATGTGAAAAACTCCAATCTGTAAAATTAATTTGTAAAAACGGATTTATAAAATTTGCTTTGCCGCCGTAGTGGGGAATCCTGTCCCGCAGTACGGAAAGCAAGTAAATATCCGCAAAAACTTAAAAATAGGTGGTGTATAAAAAAATAATAAAACAAAAATTAAAAAAATCAAGAGAAAATGTCTGATTTTTTCAATAATTATAAAATAAAGGCGGTATAATAAGCAACATAAATTGAACAGCGATGCACAAAGGCGTGTAACAGATTAGGAATAATCGGTTACACGTCTTTTTTTCGTATATGGGTAAAATTTCAAAAAACAGAAATTTCCGGTACGGAAAAAGGATTGCAGCTTCAATAATCCGGACAGGCTCGGATCCACCTGACCAGAAGACATGATAAAGAAGATGGAATTAAGGGAGGAAATGGTTATGGACTTTTCAGCAGTTAATACAGTATGGGTGCTGGTAGGCGCCGCACTGGTATTCTTTATGCAGGCAGGTTTCTGCATACTTGAATCCGGTCTTACAAGAGCAAAAAATGCCGGTAACATTATTATGAAGAACTTAATGGACTTTTGTATCGGTACTCCGATTTTCTGGATTATCGGTTTTGGTATTATGTTTGGATCTTCCAGCGCAATATTTGGTGGAATTGATTTATTTACACGAGGTGATTACTCAGCAGTAACACCGGACGGTGTTCCATTTTACGCATTCTTCATTTTCCAGACAGTGTTCTGTGCAACATCAGCAACAATCGTATCCGGAGCAATGGCAGAAAGAACAGATTTCAAAGCATACTGCATTTACAGTGCAATTATTTCACTGATTGTTTATCCGGTATCCGGTCACTGGATATGGGGCGGAGGCTGGTTATCAGAATTAGGCTTCCACGATTTCGCAGGTTCCTGTGCAGTACATATGGTAGGCGGTATGGCAGCTCTGATTGGTGCCGCAGTATTAGGACCTCGTATCGGTAAGTACGATAAGAACGGAAAGCCAAGAGCAATTCTTGGACACAATCTGACAATGGCAGCACTTGGTGTGTTTATCCTGTGGTTCTGCTGGTTTGGATTTAACGGTGGTTCAACCGTAGCAATGGAAGGTCTGACAAATGCAGCGGATGGTTCAGAAATGACAATGGGTGCGCTTGCAGGTTCAGTATTCTCTACAACAAATATGGCAGCAGCCGTAGCAACCGTAACAACAATGTTATTTACATGGATTCGTTATAAGAAGCCTGATGTATCTATGTCATTAAACGGTACATTAGCAGGTCTTGTAATGGTAACAGCAAGTACAGACTGTATTGATATGTACGGTGCAGCCATTGAAGGTATCATCGCAGGTATCGCAGTTGTATTGGTAATCGAATTTATTGATAAAGTATGTAAGGTTGATGATCCGGTTGGTGCAGTCGGTGTTCATTTTGCAAATGGTTTACTCGGAACGATCTGTGTCGGACTTTTCTCAACAGGTCAGAACGGCGTTGGAGCAGGACTTTTCTACGGCGGCGGCTTTAAGCAGCTCGGTATCCAGCTTTTAGGTGTTGTTACAGTCTGCGCATGGGTTGGCATAACAATGATTATCGTATTTGAAGTATTAAAGCACACAATCGGTTTAAGAGTACCGGCAGACATTGAAATCAAGGGTCTGGATTATGCAGAACATGGTCTTGCAAGTGCTTACTCAGGATTTGAATTTGCAGCAAATGATTTAACAATCGCATCTGATGATGAAATCGAAGTTTTCGGTTCTGAAAAGATGGAAAATGCCGTACCGGCAGTTGTAAAGACTTCTCCTGAAAAGGAAAATAAGATTACAAAGGTTGAAATCCTTGCAAAGCAGTCTAAGTTTGAAAAGTTAAAGAAGGCAATGAACGACATCGGTGTAACCGGTATGACAGTGACACAGGTACTCGGTTGTGGTACACAGAAAGGCGCACCGGAATACTATAGAGGTGTTGAAGTTGATATGCAGCTTCTTCCTAAGATTCAGGTTGAAATGGTTGTTTCAAAAGTTCCTGTTGCAGATGTTATTGATGCAGCAAGGAAGGCACTCTACACTGGACATATCGGTGACGGTAAGATTTTCGTATACGATGTGGAAGATGTCGTAAAGGTTCGTACCGGAGAAACAGGCTATGATGCTTTACAGGGCGCAGATGACTAAGCTGTAAAACTACCATAATATAAAGAATAAATTGAGTGACACCGCAGGAGAGGATAAACTTTTCTGCGGTGTTTTTGGTATCAGATGACGGCTTCATGTATAAAATATCTGTAAAGTTTTTCTTTTAAATTTAATAAAAATAGTAAACGTTCTTGTTTTTAACACGAAAAAGATTTATAATGACAAAAAAAGTAAAAGAAGCAAAAACAATGAGGCAAAATCTTCTCCTCGCTAAGGAGCAATGTGAGCAAGCTCACATGGATTTTTGCTTCGCAAAAACAAGGAGGATTGGCATGGCAGTTTGGAAGATTTCAGAAGATGTTTTTTATGTAGGTGTAAACGATACGACATTGGATTTGTTTGAGAGCCAGTACCGGATACCGGACGGGGTGACATACAATTCCTATGTGATTAAGGACAGTAAAATTGCAGTAATGGATACGGTGGATAACCGGGCGACAGATGCGTGGTTTGATAATCTGGAAGAAGCATTGGGTGGTAAAGCGCCGGATTATCTGGTTGTTTCGCATTTAGAGCCGGATCATGCCGGAAATATCCGGAAATTTCTGGTAAAGTATCCGGAAACGGTTGTTGTGGCAAATGCAAAAACAGTAGCTATGCTGCCACAGTTTTTTGAGCTGGATACGGAAGAACTTTCTATATTAGAAGTCAAGGAAGGCGATACTTTAAAGCTTGGCAGACATACGCTGCATTTTGTGATGGCACCAATGGTACACTGGCCGGAAGTCATGGTTGAATATGATGAAGCCGATAAGATTTTATTTTCAGCGGACGGATTTGGCAGATTTGGTGCATTGTCACAGGGCTGCACCTATGATGCAGCAGGAAAAGCACAGGACGTATTAGAGCAGGAGTGGACAGGGGAAGCCCGAAGGTATTTTATTAATATTGTCGGCAAGTACGGTGCTAATGTCCAGGGGCTTTTAAAGAAAGCAGCGGTACTTGATATTGAAAAAATTGCACCGCTGCATGGACCGGTGCTTACAGGTGGTCTGGAATACTTTTTGGATAAATACGCAAAATGGAGCAGTTATCAGCCGGAAGAAAAGGGCGTTGTAGTGGCATATTCCTCCATTCATGGCAATACAAAGCACGCGGCTGAACATTTTGCTTCTATATTAAAAGAGCAGGGTGAAGAAAATGTTGCTGTTTTTGACCTTGCAAGAGCAGATATGGCCCAAGCTGTTGCAGACAGTTTCCGGTATGATGCACTGGTGCTTGCTGGAATTACGTATGATGGCGGACTGATGCCGTGCATGGAAGACTTTTTATACCATTTAAAAATGAAAAATTTCCAGAAACGGTATGCGGCAGTGATTGAAAACGGTTCGTGGGGTCCGGTATCCGGCAGGCTGATGAAGTCATATCTGGAGAATATGAAGAATATAACTATTTGTGAGGACATGGTAACGATCCGGTCAGTCATGAAAAAGGCAGATGGACAGGCATTGGAAAAACTGGCAGAAAAGGTTATAAAAAGAAGCTGATACTGTAATTGTATACACAAACGATAGTAAAAATAAACAAAAATTGTAAAGGCATTAAAAAGAAATTATGTATTTTAATAGATAATTTAGAAGAATGCCTTTACTTTTTGTCGAAGAAATACTAAAATATAGATAATCGGAATGATACAATTCCACAATATTTTTAAGGAGGATTACAAAGAAATGGCTAGAGCAAAACAATCTATGGATGGTAATACAGCTGCTGCACACGTTGCTTATGCGTTTACAGAAGTTGCAGGTATCTATCCTATCACACCTTCTAGTCCAATGGCAGATGTTGTTGACCAGTGGTCAGCAGCAGGACAGAAAAACATTTTTGGTAATACAGTAAAGGTAGTAGAAATGCAGTCAGAGGCAGGTGCCGCAGGTACAGTACACGGTTCACTTGCAGCAGGTGCATTAACAACAACATTTACTGCATCACAGGGTCTTCTTCTGATGATTCCAAATATGTACAAGATTGCCGGTGAACAGCTTCCTTGTGTATTTGATGTATCAGCACGTACAGTTGCTACACAGTCCCTGAATATCTTCGGTGACCATAGTGACGTTTACGCCTGTCGTCAGACTGGTTTCGCAATGCTTGCTGAAACAAACCCTCAGGAAGTTATGGATTTAAGCCCGGTTGCACACCTTGCAACAATCGAAGGCAAAGTTCCATTCATTAACTTCTTCGACGGTTTCCGTACATCTCACGAGATTCAGAAGATTGAAAAGTGGGACTATGAAGACTTAAAGGAAATGTGCAATATGGAAGCAGTAGAAGAATTCCGTGCACATGCCTTGAATCCGGAACATCCGGCTATGCGTGGTTCACATGAAAACGGTGATGTTTTCTTCCAGCATCGTGAAGCATGTAACTCAGCATATGATGCACTTCCAGCAGTTGTTGAGAAGTACATGAAGAAGATTAACGAAAAGTTAGGTACAGATTATGATTTATTCAACTACTATGGTGCACCGGATGCAGACAGAGTCATCATTGCAATGGGTTCTATCAACGATGTAGCTGAAGAAGTAATTGACTACTTAACAGCAAAGGGCGAAAAAGTAGGTCTTGTAAAAGTAAGACTGTATCGTCCATGGGTATCAGCTTCCCTCTTAAAGGTTCTTCCTAAGACTGCTAAGAAGATTGCGGTACTCGACAGAACAAAGGAACCTGGTTCATTAGGTGAACCTCTTTATCTTGATGTAGCAGCAACACTTCGTGAAGCCGGTATGAATGATGTTATCTTAACAGGCGGCCGTTACGGTCTTGGTTCTAAGGATACACCACCTTCATCAGTATTCGCTGTATACAAAGAACTTGAAAAAGATGCTCCAAAGGCAAGATTTACAATCGGTATCGTAGATGATGTAACAAACTTAAGCTTACCGGAAGTTAAGCCGGCTCCTATTACATCTGCTAAGGGTACTGTTGAATGTAAATTCTGGGGTCTTGGCGGTGATGGTACTGTAGGTGCGAATAAGAACTCTACAAAGATTATCGGTGACCATACAGATAAGTACATTCAGGCATATTTCCAGTATGATTCTAAGAAGACTGGCGGTATTACAATCAGCCACTTAAGATTTGGTGATAACCCAATCAGAAGTCCATACTATATCAATCAGGCTGACTTTGTTGCATGTCATAACCCATCTTACATCACAAAGGGATACAAGATGGTTCAGGATGTTAAGCCAGGCGGAATCTTTATGATTAACTGCCAGTGGTCAGACGAAGAACTCGCTGAACATCTGAATGCAGAAGCAAAGCGGTATATTGCGAAGAACAATATCCAGCTCTACACAATCAATGCAATTGACAAAGCAATTGAAATTGGTATGGGTAAGAGAACAAATACAATTTTGCAGTCTGCATTCTTTAAGCTTGCAAACGTAATGCCTATCGATCAGGCAGTTGAATTCATGAAAGCAGCAGCTAAGAAGTCATACAGCAAGAAGGGTGACGCTGTTGTAGAAATGAACTACAAGGCAATTGATGCCGGTGTAGATGCTGTACATAAGGTAGAAGTACCTGCTGACTGGGCAAATGCAACAGAAGAAAAGAAGACAATAAACCGTACAGGTCGTCCGGCTACTGTAAAGATGGTCAACGAACTGTTAGATCCTATCGGATTAATGGATGGTGACAGCCTTCCTGTATCTGCATTTAAGGATATTGCTGATGGTCAGTTTGAAACAGGTGCATCTGCATACGAAAAGAGAGGAACAGCCGTTATGGTTCCTGAATGGGATCCTACAAGCTGTGTTCAGTGTAACAGCTGTGCATTCGTATGTTCTCATGCAACAATCCGTCCGTTTATTCTGGATGCAGGTGAAGTAAGTGCAGCACCTTCACAGATTAAGCTTGCTGATTCTAAGCATGCAGTAGCTGAAGGCATGAAGTTTACAATGTCTGTATCTCCATTAGACTGTATGGGATGCGGCGAATGTGTAACTGTATGTCCGGCAGCCGCTAAGGGCGCATTAAAGATGGTTCCACAGGAATCACAGGCAGAAGAACAGCCGGTATTTGACTACTTAGTAGCAAATGTTGGCAAGAAGGAGATTAAGCCTGTATTTACAGATGCTACTCCTATCGGTTCTCAGTACAATCAGCCACTCCTTGAGTTCTCAGGAAGCTGTGCAGGCTGTGCAGAAACATCTTACGCAAGATTAATTACACAGTTATTTGGTGAGCAGATGTACATTTCCAACGCTACAGGTTGTTCTTCAATCTGGGGTGGTCCGGCAGCTACATCACCATATACAGTAAATAAAGATTCCTTAAAGGGTCCGGCTTGGGCAAACTCACTGTTTGAAGATAATGCAGAACACGGTTTCGGTATGTATCTTGGACAGAAGACTTTAAGAGATCAGGCTATTGCTAAACTTGAAGAAATGGCAGCTTCTGAAAAGGCATCTGCTGAATTAAAGACAGCTGTAGCAAACTTCCTTGCATCTAAGGATGATACAAAGAAGAATGCAGCAGATGTTGCAGCACTGATTCCGGAAGTAGAAAAGGCAGCAAAAGAAGGTTGTCCTCTTGCATCGGAAGTTCTTGCAAAGAAAGATTACCTCGCTAAGAAGTCTGTATGGATCTTCGGTGGTGATGGTTGGGCTTACGATATCGGTTTCGGCGGTCTTGACCATGTACTTGCATCAGGTGAGAATGTAAACGTTATGGTATTCGATACAGAAATGTATTCTAATACAGGTGGACAGGCTTCAAAGGCTTCTAACATCGGTGAAGTCTGCCAGTTCGCAGCAGCAGGTAAGGAAATCAGCAAGAAGAGTCTTGCAGAAATCGCTATGAGCTATGGTTACGTATACGTAGCACAGATTGCTCTTGGTGCTAATCCTGCACAGGCTGTTAAGGCAATTGCTGAAGCTGAAAGCTACAACGGTCCTTCATTAATCATTGGTTACGCTCCTTGCGAACTTCACGGTATCGCTAAGGGTGGTATGAACC